>Ga0208586_1000031_pt1 | contig 53247 bp, 59 predicted proteins | sample NGESurshal072012_6_FD_184471 | JGI IMG/M metagenome (GOLD analysis project Ga0208586, IMG submission 184471) | Arctic peat soil microbial communities from Barrow, Alaska - NGEE Surface sample 53-3 shallow-072012 (SPAdes) | ecosystem: Environmental > Terrestrial > Soil > Wetlands > Peat ... | reverse complement strand
GGTGTCACCGCGAACGCCATTTGCCCGGGCTGGGTTCTCACGCCGCTCGTTGAGGGCCAGTTACGTGATCGAGCTGAGCGGTCGGGGACCACGATAGAAGTCGAGATGGTGCGACTGCTAGCCGAAAAGCAGCCAATGTCTAAATTCACGACGCCCGAGTCCATTGGTGCCATGGTTGTATTTCTTTGCAGCAATGAAGCGGAGACCATCACCGGCGCAGCGATCTCCATTGACGGTGGTTGGACGGCGCAATGAACAAAATCGGTCGTGTGCGCAGTCCGAATAACTGATACCTTGACCGAATCGTTTCAAGAGTTGGTCCGAGAGAGGAAGAGAAATGGCTTTGGGAATTTATTTCGTGCACATGGGATTCACCCCTGAAAAGTACGACGAGGCGATCAAGAAGTTGGAGGCCGCTGGCGCTGGGTCACCCAAGGGACGATCCAACCACTTCGCGTTGGAGTCAGACGGTGCGATTCAGGTATTCGATGTTTGGGATTCCATGGAGGACTTCGATGCATTTGGCAAGACCCTCGTACCCATCCTCGCGGAACTGGGTGTCGAATTGTCTGAGCCATCGATAGCCACCATTTTCAACTCGATTTCGGGTTAAGCCTTCCGTCTTTCCGACACAAGTATTGAAGTGCACGTCGTAACTCGTTCGAAAACGATGGAACGCGTGTCTGGTCATAAGAAGGGGTGAGGTCATGACGGAAGAAGACGACGAAAAGGCAGCGCTGATTTCCTTCCTGGAGTACCAACGAGCCTCCGTACGATCGATCGTGGCCGGTCTCAGCGAAGAGGGTTGGCACACGTCGGTGGTTCCCTCGGGCTGGACACCCGCGGGCTTCGTCGAACATTTGGGCGGCGCTGAGTTTCACTGGTTTCAACAGGTCATTGACGGCAACGTCGAGGACTTCTCATCGGAAGAAGACTTCGTACCGTACGACCCCTACGCGGCCTTTGTCTCCGATCTTTCTTCCGCCGAGATTCTTCGCAACTACCAAGAGACCTGCGACCTCTCCGACGCCGTCTTGGCCAAGGCGTCAATGTCGGCGAAGCCCAAGGGACGACACGGCGACGAAGAAGTCCCGAACGTTCGATGGGTTGTCCTCCACATGATCGAAGAGACGGCAACGCATTCCGGGCACCTCGAAATTGCTCGGGAGTTGCTTGACGGTCAGGTCCGACTCGGTAATCGTTAAAAGGCAAGCTGTTCCAGAATTCGAGATCGCAGCTTTCGGCGAACAATGATCGATACGGATCCTGCGTCACGCGAACGACACGTCCGAGTTAGTTTGAGGTAACCATGCGCATCCATCATTCCCACTCGGCGTTGATCACGATGGTGGCGGCCGCAACGGTGCTGGCGTCGGTCTTGTTGGGTGTCGGACCAGGACCGGCGACGGCGGCGTTGGTGGGCACCTCGTGGACCGTCTATCACGGGAACGCGGTCAGCACCGGAGTCTCCACCGCATTGAGTTCCGTCAACACCGCCTCTAGGGCGTGGACGTCTCCGATGTTGCACGGAGAGATCTACGGCGAGCCGCTCGTCTTCGCCGGTAACGTTTTCGTGGCTACCGAGAAAGACATGGTCTACGCGCTCACCTCATCGCGGGGCTCGGTGGTGTGGTCGCGACATCTGGCTACCGCGGTTCCGTCATCGGATCTGCCGTGCGGCAACATCTCGCCGACCGTAGGGATCACCGGCACCCCCGTCATCGATCGGGCGCGTCGCGAAATCTTCTTGGTGGCCGACGAGCTCAAGAACGGACGTCCCGAGCACTTCCTCGTGGGTCTGAGCACGACCACCGGCGCAGTTGAGTTGCGTCAGCGCGTCGACCCAACCGGCTCCGATCCGGCGGCCCTACTGCAGAGGACCGGGTTGAACCTCGTCGACGGTCGGGTCGTCTTTGGAATGGGCGGCAACTACGGCGACTGCGCGACGTATCGTGGCCGGGTCATATCGGTCTTGGATGATGGCTCGAGACCCGCGATCTTCACTGTCGACAACCAGGCGGGCAATAGCGAAGGGGCCGTGTGGATGGGGGGAGCCGCGCCGGTCGTCGACGCGAAGGGCAACGTGTGGGTCAGCGTCGGTAACGGTTCGGTGCGCAACGCGGGTGAGGCGTTTGACAACAGTGACTCGGTGCTCGAGCTCAGCGCGACCGGACGACTAGAGCAGTACTTCGCTCCCTCGAGTTGGACGTCAGACAACGCGAGCGACCAGGACATGACGACGGCGCCCGTGCTACTGGCCGACGGACAAGTGATCCTCACCGGTAAGTCGCGCATCGCCTATCTCTTGAACCGGGCCCATCTGGGCGGCATCGGGGGCCAGGAAGCGAGCCTGTCTTCCCTGTGTTCCAACGACATCGACGGCGGAAGTGCCATCGTGGGCATGACGGTGTACCTGCCCTGTCTGAGTGGTCCGGTCGCCCTTCTCGTCACGAAGACACCTCCGTCACTCGCGGTGTCGTGGAGCGCGAACGTGGGCGGGGGCCCGCCAATCGTCGCGGCCGGACTGGTGTGGACCGTGGGAAAGGACGGCGTCGTGTACGGACTCGACGAAGCCACGGGCAGCGTTCAACAGCAGGCTTCGATTGGTTCCGTCAATAACGACTTCACCACGCCAAGCGTTGGTGACGGCCTCCTGTTGGTCGCGTCGTCGTATCGCGTGGTGGCCTTTCGAGGCAATCCAAAGAGCTGGTCGGTACCACCGTTCTCTTGGTAGCCGAACACTGATTGCGGTTAGGTGCTCGTCAAGGGCACTTCGTGAAATGTTGAAATCGGTGTCATTATTTAATATTCCGAATGAGGGCGCCGGTGGTGACGTCGAACTCGTCGACTCCTATCTTTCGTCCGCCGACCCACAATGTGTTTCCGGCGACGGCGATCGCGCTGGAACCTTCATAGTCCTGTGACGCTGGCGTTTTGAATACTCGAACGACGGCACCATTTGATTGATTGACTTCGAAGACCACCCCTTGGACTGAGAACGTCGACATGAAGAGGTGCGGGCCACTCGCGATGAGTGTCGTAGAAGCCGTCAATCCCGCGAAGGGCAATTTGATGCGTCGGATCAGCTTGCCGGTCTCGGAGTTGATCTCGGCGATTTCGTTTGAGTTTCCACTCGTGACCCAGAGCCGGTTTCCGGACGTTACGAGGGCGGACGCGGTTTTGAGTCCCAGTACCGGGGCTTTGAGCGTTCGGACGACCGAGCCATCAGAAGTCTTGGCTTCGGTAATGGTGCTTTGAGAAGCGGGGAGCGGGTTCGCCATCCAGAGGTGACGCCCGATCACGACGAAGGCGTGCGCGTTCGGGACCAGTACCACTTTTATGAGTGAACCATTGGATTCGTTCAGTTCTGTGAGGTGCGGAGCGGTTTGACTGTTAAGAACCCACACGTGAGAACCTTGCACGGTTATCTCATCTGGCGCATTGAATTCGTCGGCGGTCTTGTCAATCACGCGGACCAAAGATCCGTCGGACAGATTGAACTCTCCAATCGAGTATTTCGCGGTAGCCCAGAGGTGCGATCCACTGACCACCATGGCGTTGGATCGAAGACTCTTTTCCGCCCGAGTGGTGACCTTGCGTACGAGATCACCGTTGGCGCTGTTGATCTCCGTGATCGAATTGCCCGAATTGTTACCGACCCATATTCGTCCCGGACTGGCCACGATTACCCCGGGGTTCAGAAATATCTCTGAACCAACGGCCGACACGGCCGAAGTGGAAGCGAGCGCGAAGGTTGAGACGACGGTCACCGTCATGACACCGACCAGCGCTCGCACGGTCTTGGAAAGCCTGGCTCGTCGCATGTCACGTCTCCTGGGGAGGTGTGTGACGACCCTACCCGATGGATTTGAAGAGATCATGAACTTAACGAAATGGTTCTGCTACAAGGTCAAACTACCGTGGGGGCACCAGCAATGCTTGACTGGCGAGGGAACTATTCCACGGAGGGCATCTATGAGTCCAGCAATTGGCGAATTTGGTCCACCGGTGTTGTTCGTCGAGGATCTCGAGAGAGCCAAGGCCTTCTACGTCGACGCACTCGGTTTCTCACTCGAATTCGGAGACGATACTTCCGCTGGATTGTTTATCGGCGACGTCATGTTCTTGCTGGTGACCGTTCCTTCCGCCTCGGACATGTTGCCCGGGGAAGTGCTGGGCACGACGCGCGGCCAACGTCCGGTGGGGCTGTTGAACATTTTCGTTGAGAACGTCGACGAAGCCTTTGCGCGTCTCAAGTCGTTGGGCGTCGCCTTCATCGTTGATCCGATGGACCGCGCATGGGGACGGCGAACGGCGCACTTCAAGGATCCCGACGGATTCATATGGGAGATATCTCAGTCGATCGGTTAATCGACTCCGATTAGGCGGAGTCGGCCAACTCCCGCGCTCGGTTCTCGGCCATGGGAACGATGACGCCCGACTCAGCGTTCCGATCCGACTGCTCCCGGTCCAGTCGCACGGCGACGTCGAGGGTGAAGCCAATCTTGTGGTCGTCCATCCGATCCGGTGGGGGCCCGATCGATCGGATCGTCGCTCCTTCGGACGTCGGAACGTCATTACCCAAGAGGAACGGAACGCTCGGATACATACAATAAAAATACTCCCTGACCATCGCTTCTTCGGTGACCACCGATGTCATATTTTGCGCCCGATCAAAGGTCGGATCGATCAACGAGGTCTCTCACGTTCGGGAGTCACGGTCATCACACCGCCAGTCCGCTGGAACGAAACTCATGCTTGGTACATTGGCGGCGTTGTCAATTCGTCGGTGATTTAGTGCCGAGTGATCTCCCACTGACTATCGAACGCAGGTTTGAGCACCATGGCAGTCCCATCCACCGACGAGAACCTTCCCCTGGAGTCGGCATTCAACCCGTTCGACACCGGGTTCATGACGGACCCCGACTTGGTCTTGACTCGAGCGCGCGACGAGGGCACAATTTTTTTCAGTCCCATTCTCGGTGCGTGGATCGTCACCCGCTACGACGACGTGGTGTCGGTCCTGCGAGACCCGGAACTCTTCTGCTCCAAGGAGATCCTGTCCATCACCGAACTGCTGTCGCCCGAGGTCCTCGACCTGTTCGGCGACGAGATCCCGATGGAGGGCACCCTGATTGGCGTCGATCCGCCGGATCACACGAAGTTGCGAAACGTGATGGAAGCCTCCTTCACCGCGAGCAGCGTGGCCTCACACGAAGCCATGATCCGCTATGCGTGCGAAGAACTGGTCGACGGTATCGCCCAGGGATCGAGCGCCGACCTATTGAGCCAGTTCTCGTATCCGTTGCCGCTGCGGGTCGTCGCGTTGCTGCTGGGAATGCCCAAGAAAGCGATGCCGTCGCTGCGTCAAGGCGTGAAGGATTGGCCCGATCTCGCGATCGCACTCCTCATGGGTGTACCGCTCGACCGGCAGATCACGATGGCCCACAACATCCTCGAGATGCACCGGATGATCACGCGTCTGATCGACGAGCGCTACGTGCGTCCCCAGAACGACTTGCTCACCGTCATCGCCCGGAGTCGCGACCAGTTCAACTTGAGCGAGCGAGAGATGCTGTCACTCGTGCCCGGGCTCTTCCTCGCCGGTCACGAGACGTTGGCCCACGAACTGACCAACGTGCTCTGGCGACTCTTGTCGGTACCGGAGCGCTGGCTCGCTCTGGTGGAGGATCCGAGACTCGGACCGCAGTTCTTCGACGAAGCCCTTCGATGCGACCCCTCGGTCTACGGGATGTGGCGGATCGCGACCCGCGATACGCAGCTGCTCGGACAGACGGTTCTGACCGGCCAGAAACTCTTCCTCGTCTACTTGGCCGCGAATCGCGACGAGCGCTACTACACCGACGCCAACTCGTTCTCGATCGAGCGCGGTCGCGTCGCCCCCAATTTGGCCTTCGGTCGCGGCATCCATCACTGCATCGGCGCTCCGCTGGCCCGGTTGGAAGCTCGCATCGCCCTCGAAGTTTTGACGACGAGGCTCCCGGGACTTCGACTCGCCGAAGGATACACACCGACCTACCAGCCCCACCCGTTCTTGCGGGGTATGGCGGAACTGCCGGTCACCTGGTGATCGCCCAGCGGTTACCGTTAGCCCGGTGAAGGAGAGCGATGCTGTGCACGGCCGGTCATAACAACCCCGACGACGCCGCGTTCTGTCGGGTCTGCGGGATCAACACCTTCAGTGCGCCTTCCATCGTCGTCAAGCAGTCCTCGGAGTTCAACGGCCTGTCCATCGCCTCCATGGTCTTGGGCATCGTGTGGCTCTACGGGATTGGTTCGATCCTGGCCCTGGTCTTCGGCTACATGGCCAGACGGGAGATCGCGCGCACCGGTCAACGAGGGATCGGAATGTCCACCGCGGGCATCGTGCTGGGCTGGGTCGGCCTGGCCGGGGTCCTCTTCATCATTCTCTTCGTAACGGCCATCTTCCATTCGGTGCACTTCACGCCCTGCACCCCCAACTGTCAACCGTAGATTCGGCGCCGGTCGGGCTATCGAGCCTGTTCCGGCGATCTCCGAGCGTGACACGACGCGATTGTCTGCGACACAACTTTCGAACAATTGCCCCGTGAACAGGTAATTTGCCTTATACAGATTGTCGAAGGTCTTATTCATCCGGTTAATATAATTTGATGGCAAAGCAGAACCGCTCCGCGCCCGTCATGCAGGCCGTCTTGGATGCGGTGGGTGAGCGCCTCATGAGGGCCGATGAATCACTGATTCGCATTCCCGAAATTTGTGAGGCGACCGGCGTGAACTACGGCTCGGTGTATCACCACTTCGGATCGCGTGAAGGCGTCATCGACGCGGCCTATCACCAGATGTTCTCCAAATTGGCACAAGAGGACATTGCGACCCTGCAGATCGTCAGCGTCACTTCGAAGACCAACGATGAGTACCTGGTGGCCATGCAAGGGCTCATCGGAACCTTCGCCTCGAGCGACGAGCGTCGCGTCCGTCGCGCCTTGCGGGCCCGTATCGTCGCGGCTTCCATGATGCGTCCCGAACTACGCGTACTCATCGGCGAGACCCAATCGCGCCTCACCTCCGAGTTGGAGTCGATTGTCGAATACGGCCAGCAACGCGAATGGCTGAACCGGAACCTCTCGGCCCATTCGATCGCCGTACTCATTCAAGTCCTCTTGGTCGGGCGCACGCTCGACGACGTGTCGACGACCCCAATCGACAACAAGGAGTGGGAGGCCTCGATGGCCACGCTGCTCGGCGTGATCCTTTCGACCCCCGGCGCTGAAACTGTGGTGTAGTTATTAGGTGAGGATTTCGCGTCTGGTGGTGGCCGCGTTGGTGCTCATCACCCTCGTGGTACTCAGTTTTCGTACGACCTCAAGTTCGGCGTCGGCCGTCCCGCCGGTTCCGTGCACCACCTCGGCGCTGGGTCGGGCCTTCGACAGCCAGTTCCACCTCGCGTCCATACAGAGCTTCGGATGCGAAGGGGAGTGGGCCTACGTCTGGGCGACCGTCGGCACCGGTGAGCAGGCGATCGGCGTCACCGAAGTGTTGGCGTACGACGCGCCCAGTGGTCGATGGGCCATCGTCTCGCGCGCCGTCGACTGCAAGGCGAGCATTCTGCCCGGCGTCATCTACCACCAGGGTTGCTTCTCGAACTGAAGCGGAGTCACCGAGACGGTTGAGGACCGCCGCGCTCGCTTCGTTGATCCAGCGGTCATCACCTACGCTTCTGGTCGTGCGACGACGGGGCTTTGGTTCCCTCGCGTGGGCTTCCGCGCAGGAACTCTTCGATCAACGGACGGCCTTCGGTCGTCTCGCGCTCGTGCACGTCTTGATGATGGCGGGCGACACCCTGGTCACGGTCTCGCTGGCCGGATCACTGTTCTTCTCGGTCTCCCCAACGGAGGCCAAGGGACGGGTCCTGGCCTATCTCTTATTGACGATCGCCCCCTTCGCGGTCGTGTCGCCGCTGCTCGGTCCGCTCATCGACAAGTCGGCGAATGGACGGCGCATCTTGGTGGCGTTGTCGGCGATCGTGCGCGCCGTGCTGTGTTGGTCGATGAGCGAACACCTCAACTCGCTCTGGCTCTTCCCGTTGGCCTTCGTGGTGCTGATCTCCTCGAAGCTCTACGTCGTCACCCGCGGGGCGCTGGTGCCCGAGATGGCGCGCACCGATCAGCTGCGCGAGCATTCGGACCACGTGGGCGGGGCCGGGTGGCCGAGCACCGCGGTCCAACAAGAAAGGGGCTACTCCGGTTTCAACGCGCAGTTGACCCTGCTCGGCACGCTCAGTGGTCTCATCGTCGGCTCGATCGGCGCCGGCATCTTGAAGGGAATCGGGGCGCCGAGCGTGTTGATCACGGCCTCTTTCGTCTTCGTCGCGGCGACCGTCGCGAGCGTGCGACTGCAGCGCCCCTCGAAGGTCGTGCGCGACGAGGTCGCCGGTCTGACCCAGGCCGAGCGCGATCGCAACGCCCTCAACCCGATGGGCGACATCGAAGTCGTGTGGGGACTCAGCGCGGCCGCTTTGATGCGCTTCACCGTAGGATTCGCGACCTTCCTGCTCGCCTTCGGCCTTCGACGCGAGAACGCCGGTCTGGGCTACTTCGCCGTCGCCCTGACCTTGAGCGCTATGGGTGCGCTCGTCGGACTGGCGTTGGTCACCCGGGTCCGCAACGCCGTACCGGAGTCGACGTTGCTGACGCTGGCGCTGCTGGCCACCGGACTGGGCGCCGGCGTGGCTTCGTTCCATCCGACGCTCATCGCCCAGGTCCTTCTGGCCGGTTGGCTGGGACTGTGCGCCGCGGTCGCCCAACCCACCTTCGACGCCATCACGCAACGCAACGTGGCGCCCGGCGCCCAGGGCCGGACCTTCGCGCGATTCGCCGTCCGTCAGCAGTTGCTGTGGGTGTTCGGTGCGGTGATACCGGTGGCGATCACCATGCGTTTCTCGGTCGGGGATGGTCTGCTCGCCGTACTGATGATCGTCGCCGGATTCGTCTACGGACTGGGGCGTCGCTTCGCGCACGCGTAGCGCGATTGGGCCCCTCATTATGCTGGCCGGGACATGGCGACTGCCTCCCACTCCGTGCCTCGGAACCTCTCGTCACTGCCCCACGTCGTCGTCATCGGTGGGGGATTCGCCGGGGTCGCCGCCGCCAAGGGCCTGGCCGATCAGGACGTACGGGTCACCCTCGTCGATCAGCACAACTTCCACACCTTCTTGCCCTTGTTGTACCAAGTGGCGACGGCCGGTCTGGAGCCGGCCGACGTGGCCTTTCCCATCCGCACCATCTTCGGCCGCGCTGCGAACGTGCGATTTCGTCACGGTGGGGTGCGCCGCGTCGACCAACAACGAAATCTGGTCACCCTCGGTGACGGTTCGGAGATCGACTACGACCATCTGGTGATCGCCACCGGAGCGACGGCCGCCTTCTTCGGCGTCCCCGGGGCGTCGCAGTTCGCCATGCCGCTCTACACCCTGGCCGACGCTCGACGCCTCCGGAATCGGTTGCTCTCGGTATTGGAAGAGGCCGAGGTCGCCAGCGAAGGCTCACAGGATTCACCGGACCTGACGTTCGTGGTGGTCGGGGGCGGGCCGACCGGCGTCGAGACCTCGGGCGCGTTGTCGGAGTTGATACAGATTGCCATCAAGCGCGACGGCCTCCGTTTGGACCCGGCGCGGATCCGCGTGGTGTTGGTCGACGTGGCGCCGCGACTGTTGACGGCCTTCCCAAAGCGCGCCAGCGCGTACGCGAAGCGACGACTCGAATCGACCGGGGTCGACGTCGAGTTCGGGCGGTCGGTGGTGGCGATCGACGAACACTCGATCCGCTTCAGCGACGGTGAGCAAATCGAGTGCGCCGTCGTCATCTGGGCGGCCGGCGTGAGCGCTGGCGACGCGTTGCCCGAGGACCTGCGTTCCACGTCGGGTCCCGGCGGTCGGGTTCGGGTCAGTGCCGACCTTCGGCTCCTCGAGAGCACCAACGTGTGGGCCGTTGGTGACGCCGCGGCCGTGCCGCTGGGCGATGGTGAGTACTGTCCGCAACTCGCGCCGGTCGCCATTCAGGGCGGCCGGCACTGCGCCGAGCAGATACTGCACGTCGTCCACGATGAGGCGACGACGCCGTTCCAATACCACGACAAGGGCATCATGGCCACCATCGGTCGCAACGCCGCGGTCGCCGCGCTCCCGCACGGAGTGGTCGTCAAGGGCCGACTCGGATGGCTCGCGTGGCTCGGCCTGCACCTGTGGTACCTGGTGGGATTTCGCAACCGACTGCGGGTGTTGATCAATTGGACTTGGCGCTACTTCGACTGGCCGTCGGGACCGCGATTGATCGTGGCCGACGCCGAGACCGTCGACTAGCGGATCCTCTAGAGATCCGGCAGTTGGAAGTCCAGGTTGGGGATGTCGATGCCGCCGTCGATCTCGAGGACCTTGCCGGTGAGGTAGGCGCCGGCCGGCGAAGCCAGAAAGATCACGCCGGCGGCGATCTCCTCGACGTCGCCGATGCGACCGAGCAACGTCATCTCTTCCATCATCGACTTCAGTTCCGGAGTGGTCATCACGATCTCCAGCGCGGACGTGGCGATGGAACCGGCCGCGATGGCGTTGACGCGGATCTTGGGCGCCAGGTCCTTCGAACTCAGTCGCGTGTAGTGCGCCATGGCCGCCTTGGCCGTGCCGTAGGCGGCGTAGCCGCGACCGGCCACGCGTCCCATGACCGAAGAGATATTGACGATCGACCCGCCACCGCGCTCGAGCATGATCGGCACCGCCGCGAGGTTCAACGCGTGGGCCGTGGCGACGTTGAAGTGAAAGGCCTCTTCCATGTACTCCGGGGTCGTCATGAGAAAGGGCAACGGGACCGCGCCGCCGACGTTGTTGACCACGATGTCGATACGACCGAACTCTCGGCGCGCTATCGCGGCGAGTTCGGCGATGGCCGTGAGATCGGCGAGGTCACACGGCACCGTCACCGCTCGACGATCGAGGGCCTCCACTCGATGGGCGACCTCGTCGAGATCCGACGCCGTGCGCGACGCGATGACCACGTGCGCGCCGCACTCGGCGAGCGCGAGCGCGCTGGCCGCCCCGATGCCGCGTCCAGATCCGGTGATGATCGCCACCTGGTCGTCGATGCGAAAGCGGTCCGTAATCACCGTGTCCTCCTCAGACGTCGCGCGCGCGGCTGCCCGACTTTCTATCACGGCGCTTCGAGCGCGAGGTCACACGGTCGCCGTCTGCTCCAGTTTCGCTTCGAGTCGATCGACTTCGTCCTTGAGCTTCGAGGGCAGGTCAGCGCCGAAGGTGGCGAAGTGCTCGCGAATCTTGGGCACCTCGTCACGCCACTCGTCGTGGTGGACCGTCAGCAGTTCGGCCAAGTCGGCCGCGGTGACGGCGAGTCCTTCGACGTTGAGCGCGCTGAGCGACGGCACGAAGCCGATCGGCGTCTCGACCGCGTCGCCGCGACCGGCCGAGCGCTCGAAGACCCACTCGAGCACGCGGCTGTTCTCGCCGTAGCCGGGCCAGAGCCAGCGTCCGTCGTCGGCCTTGCGGAACCAGTTGACGTAGAAGATCTTCGGCAGATTAGCCTCGTCGAAGCGCTCGGCGAACGTCAACCAGTGCGCGAAGTAGTCGCCCATGTTGTAGCCGCAGAACGGGAGCATCGCGAAGGGGTCGCGTCGCAGCTTGCCGACGGCCCCGGTCGCCGCGGCCGTCGTCTCGGAGGACAGGATCGAACCCAAGAAGACTCCGTGGGCCCAGTCGAGCGATTGGGAGATCAGCGGGATGACACTGGCGCGGCGGCCGCCGAAGAGGATCGCGTCGATCGGCACGCCGGCCGGGTCCTCCCACTCCGCGGCGATCGCCGGGTCCTGCGAGGCCGGGGCGGTGAAGCGAGAGTTGGGGTGCGCCGCCGGGGTGCCGAGGTCCTGGGACCACAGCTGGCCCTTCCAGTCGATCAGCCCTTCGGGCGGATCGCCCATGCCCTCCCACCAGATGTCGCCGTCGGCCGTGACGGCGGTATTGGTAAATATGGTGTTGGCCTCAACCGAGAGCATCGCGTTGGGATTGGTCATCATGTTGGTACCGGGTGCCACGCCGAAGAAACCGGCCTCGGGGTTGATGGCGCGGAGCCGACCTTCGGCGTCGGGCTTCATCCAGCAGATGTCGTCGCCGACCGTTTCGACCTTCCAGCCCGGCAAGGTCGGCACCAGCATGGCCAGGTTGGTCTTGCCGCAGGCGCTGGGAAAGGCACCGGTCACGTAGCGCGATTCGCCGGTGGGACTGGTGAGCTTGAGCACCAGCATGTGCTCGGCCAGCCAGCCGTCGTCGCGCGCCAACACCGAGGCGATGCGTAGGGCGAAGCACTTCTTGCCCAAAAGTGCGTTGCCGCCGTAGCCCGAGCCGTAAGAGATGATCTCGCGGGTCTCGGGGAAGTGCACGATGTACTTGTCGACGTTGTTGCAGGGCCACTTGACGTCGGCTTGGCCCGCTTCGAGCGGCATGCCCACCGAGTGCAGGCACGGGACGAACTCGCCGTCTTCGCCCAGGACCTCCAGGGCGCCGCGGCCCATGCGCGTCATGATCTTCATGTTCACCGCGACGTAGGCCGAGTCGGTCACCTCGACGCCGATGTGGCTGATGTTCGAGCCCAGCGGTCCCATGGAGAAAGGCACCACGTACATCGTTCGGCCCTTCATCGAACCCTGGAAGAGACCCTTTAGGACCTCGCGCATCTCACCGGGCTCGCGCCAGTTGTTCGTCGGTCCGGCGTCGTGTTCGTCCTTGGAGCAGATGAACGTGCGGTCCTCGACGCGCGCCACGTCGCTCGGGTCCGACGTCGCGTAGTAACTATTGGGTCGCTTGGTGGCAGAGAGTCGGGTGAAGGTGCCCTGCTCGACGAGGAGTTGACACAGGTCGTCGTACTCCTGGTCCGATCCGTCGCACCAGTGGATACGATCGGGAGTTGTGAGCCGCGCGATCTCTTCCACCCACGAAATGAGCTTTTTGTGTTGGGTCGGGTACGACACGTTGAGTTCCTCCACTCATATGGCGCCGCCACATCGCGACGTTCTCCTGGTGAACCAGGTTCATGCCCACGCCGACTGACCCAACAGTCCCCGAAGGGGTTTACTCCCGCCGTGAAGATGACGTTCTTGAGCGTATCGCCGAAATAGTCGGACAGCACAAAATCCCGCCGGGTGAGCGTCACGCCGGCGACGACGCCGCGGTGCTCGCGACCTTCGTGGGACAGGCCGTGATCAGCACGGACGTCGCCGTTCTCGGCGTGCATCTCGATTCGGAATACTTCCCATTAGAGGACCTCGGATTCAAGGCGGTGGCTGCCGCGGTCTCGGACTTGGCCGCCATGGGAGCGCGTCCTCGAGGCTGCGTGGTCGCCGTGAGCGCTCCCGAGGGGACCGACCTCGAAGAGTTGCATCGCGGCATGGCCGACGCCTCGATCGTGACGAGCTGTCCGATCGTCGGAGGGGACCTGGCGCAGGGTCGCGACGTGACGGTCGCCGTCACGGTCTTCGGCGAGTGTCCCGGCCGCGGGGCGCTCTACCGCTCGGGCGCTCGGCCCGGCGACGAACTCTTGGTGACCGGCGCACTCGGTCGCTCGGCCGCGGGACTTCGCCGTCGCCGAGCGGGCGCCTCACTGTCGGATGAACTGGTGGTCGCGCACCGACGACCGTGGCCGCGCCTCGCCGAGGGCATGGCCGCGCGCGGTGCCGGCGCGCACGCGATGATGGATCTCAGCGACGGGCTCGGACTGGACCTGCACCGTTTCGCCGACGCCTCGGGCGTGGGCTTCGTGTTAGCTGACGTACCCGTGGCCGACGGCGCGACCACGGACGAGGCGATCAGCGGGGGAGAGGACTACGAGCTGTTGATCGCCACCGACGACGCGGCCCGTCTGCGACTGGTCTTCCAGGACCGAGGACTTCGCGCTCCTATAACGATTGGCGTCGTGGTGAAGGACGTAGCCCAGAGGTCGTTACGGGGTGAGGAGTTCGAACGGCGGGGCTGGCAGCACCAGCTCTGATTCAGGCGTCGACGTTACGACGAACGGGCTTGGTGACCTTGCCCGATCGAATACAGCCGGTGCAGACGTTCATCCGTTTCGGCGTGCCACCGACCATGGCGCGCACGCGCTGGATGTTCGGGTTCCAACGTCGCTTGGTGCGACGGTGCGAGTGAGAGACGTTCATACCGAACGACGGCTTCTTACCGCAGATTTCGCAGACGGATGCCATGTTGAACGTTCTCCTTGGTTGCCGGCGCCCGATGGCGCCACCGGTCTAAACCGAAGGTCCATTGTATCATTACCAACCGATGACCTCTCCGTTGACGCTGTCCGCGCGCGAACTGCGTTCAACGATCGCCACCTACTCCGAACTCCTGCGTTCTCATAAGGATGTCATCAATCGACTGAACGTCTATCCGGTGCCCGACGGCGACACCGGGACCAATATGACGCTCACCATCGAGTCCGTCGCCGCCGAACTGGGCCCGTTGGCCGACGACGCGGAGATGTCCGAGGTCTGCAAGGCCATCGCCCACGGCTCGCTCATGGGCGCGCGCGGCAACTCCGGGGTGATCCTCTCCCAGATGCTTCGCGGTCTAGTCGCGAAGTTCCCGGTCCACGGCGACGTGTCGGCCGATCTGCTGGCCGAGTCGCTCGAGAACGCCGACGTCTTGGCCCGGCAGGCCGTGGTGCGCATCGTCGAAGGCACCATGCTCTCGATCGCGCGCGCCGCCGCCGAAGGAGCGCGTGCCCACTGCGAGACACTGATTGACCTGGTGCGCTCGGCGCGCGACCGCGCCAAGGACGCGCTGGCCTTCACGCCCGAGCAGCTCCCGGTGTTGAAGCAGGCTGGGGTGGTCGACTCCGGGGGCACGGGTCTGCTGTTGCTCTTCGACGCGCTCTGCAGCGTGGTCGCGCACGATCCGCTGCCCATCGCGCCGTCGGCCGACTCCATCACCGTGCTCGTGCACGAAGAGACCGAGGCCCGCGAGTCGACGATCGCCGACTTGCGTTATGAAGTCATGTACTTCCTCGAGGCCGAGGACGACAAGATGCACGCCTTTCGTGAAGTCTGGTCGGGCATCGGCGACTCGATCGTCATCGTCGGCGGCGACGGCCTCTACAACTGCCACATCCACACCGACAACATCGGCACGGCGGTCGAGGCGGCCCTCGACGCCGGACGGCCGCGCGGCATCCGGGTGACCGACCTCTCGGAGCAGGTCATCGAGGAACGTTGGGTTCGCGAGGGGAGTGCCGAGCAGCCCGACGAAGAACCGGACGCCGCTCCCACGACGTCGGTCGTCGCGGTGGTCGTCGGCGACGGCGTCGGTCGGATCTTTCGCTCCCTGGGCGTTCGCGTACTCGTGGCGGGCGGTCAATCGATGAACCCGTCGACCGCCGACCTCGTCGCGGCGGTCGAAGCCACCGGTTCTCAGCAGGTCGTGCTCTTGCCGAACAACAAGAACATTCGTCCGGTCGCCGAACAGGTGAACAGTCTGGTCGAACAGACCGTGACCGTGGTGCCGACCGACTCGATCGTCGAAGGCTTCGCCGCGTTGCTCGAGTACGACCCGGACGCCTCGGCCGAGGAGAACGCCGCCGCGATGAGTGCGTCGGCCGGCAACGTGGTGGCTGGCGAAGTGACCAAGGCGGTGCGCGACACCACGACCGACGTCGGCGAAGTGCACGTCGGTGACTGGATCGGACTATCCCCTAAAGGGGTTCGCTCCATTGATCACTCGATCGCCGGGGCCAGCAATCGCCTGTTGGCCGAGCTCATCACGCCCACCCACGAACTCCTCACCATCATCGAAGGCGAGGGGTCGTCACCGGCGAACACCCGGCGAATCACCGAGTTCATCGCCGACGAGTACCCGAGTGTCTCGGTCGAAGTCCACCACGGGGGCCAGCCGCTCTACCCCTACTATTTCGGCGTCGAATGAGTGAGACGGCGCCGCGCCGACTACGCGACTTAGTCGAAGTCTCTGTTGATCGACTCCGAAACATCGGCGAGAAGCGATCGGCCGCGCTGGGATCGATGGGAATCGACAACATCTTTGACCTCCTCACCTGGTATCCACGTCGATATATAGATCGCACCAAGCGGGTCGACCTTTCGGACCTCACGGTTGGTGAGGAGGCCGCGGTCTTCGGCGAGATCACCAAGATAAAGGGACGTCGCATAAAGAACGGTCGCGTTATGGTCGAAGCGAATGTCAGTGACGACAGCGGTTCCTTCAAGGTCGTGTTCTTCAACCAAGGCTGGCGCGAGAGCCAGCTTCCGGTCGGGGTCCAGGCGCTCTTCTTCGGCAAGGTGACGGACTACAAAGGTCAACGCCAGATGACGAACCCCGTGGTCGACATAATCATCGGCCCGTCCGGGGACGAACGCGACGCCTCGCGGATCGGACGAGTGGTGCCGATTTATCCCGCGTCGGGCAAAGCCGGACTCACTAGTTGGGAGGTCGGCGGTTTCATTGACGAAAGTCTGCGGCGCGCCGGGCCGATGCTGGATCCGGTCCCGGAATTTGCGCTCACCGAACTCGATCTCGTGGACCGCACTTCGTCATACAAAGGCATCCATCTTCCCGAAGAATGGGGAGTCCAGGACGTTGCGAAACGACGACTTATCTTCGACGAATTCTTGCGACTGCAACTGTTGTTGGCACTTCGGCGCCATCGCCTCGAGGAGTCCTCGGCCGGTATCCGACACCCGATCGACGTCGAGGACCTCGATATCGGGCCCGGGGCTCTCGCCGACAACTCCTCATCACTCGTACGTCGCTTCTTGGTTGGCCACCACTTCGCTCTGACGAACGCCCAGCGTCGCGTGCTGGGGGAGATCACCGCGGACCTCTCGTCGCCGCTGCCGATGCATCGTCTGTTGCAGGGCGACGTCGGTTCCGGCAAGACGGTCGTCGCGTTGACCGCGTTGCTGGCTTCGATCGACGGCCACCGCCAGGGCGCGCTGATGGCCCCGACCGAGGTCCTCGCCGAACAGCACCTCGCGTCACTGCGCAAGGACTTAGAAGGTCTCACCAAAGAGGACTCCGCGGTCCTGGGCGGCGTGCGACCGCTGTCCATCCAACTGCTAACCGGACGCGTCCGAGCGAAGGACCGCCAGAGCGTATTGCAGGGACTGCGAGACGGATCGGTTGACATCGTGGTGGGTACGCACGCGTTGTTGAGTGACGACGTGCGTTTTCGCGCGCTCGGGGTCATCGTGATCGACGAGCAGCACCGCTTCGGCGTCGAGCAGCGCGCGGCCCTGCGCGACAAGGGACGCGAGCGCTCGGACGAGGCGGCCGACCCAGACCTCTTGGTGATGACGGCCACGCCTATTCCGCGCACGGCGGCCATGGTCGTCTTCGGCGACCTGGACATCTCGGTATTGGACGAGATGCCGAGCGGGCGGCTGCCGGTCCAGACCTTCTGGGCGCAGGGAGATCTCGAGGTGCTCAGTTGTTGGCAGCGAGTGCGCGACGAGGTGGCCCTGGGAAGAAGGGCGTTCGTCATCTGCCCGCTGGTCGAGGACTCCGAACGGGTGGAGGCGAAGAGCGCCGTCGAAGAGCGCACCCGTCTCGCGCTCGAAGAGCTGCGCGGGCTCGCCGTGGGTCTCCTGCACGGTCAGATGAAGGGACCGGAGAAAGAAGAGGTGATGGCGCAGTTCCGCGCCGGCGAACTGGACGTGTTGGTGGCCACGGTGGTGATCGAAGTCGGAGTCGACGTGCCCGAAGCGAGCGTCATCGTCATCGAGGACGCCTGGCGTTTCGGTCTGGCGCAGTTACACCAACTCCGCGGGAGGGTTGGGCGAAGTGACGTGCAGAGCTATTGCTATCTGTTGGGCACCTCGCCATCGCCAGAGGGCACGAAGCGACTCCAGGCCCTGGTCGACTCCAATGACGGCTTCGCACTGGCCGAGATCGACCTCGACTTGCGCGGCGAGGGGACGCTCTTGGGCTCGCGTCAACGAGGACGCAGTGACCTGCGCCTGGCCTCTCTCCGTCGTGACGAGGACTTATTGCTCGCCGCCCAGCGGGTGGCCGACACGATGGTGAGGGGTGACGGACTAGACGCCGAACCCGAGATGGTGGACGAACTTCGGCTCTTCATCGACGACGAAGAAGCCGACTACTTGTTCAAGTCGTGAGGAGCGTGGGACCTACCCTTGAGGGATGCGAGTAATTGGTGGGTCGGCTCGGGGACGTCCGCTGAAAGCGAAGCTCCCGTCGAGCGTGCGCCCGACGACCGATTACGCGCGCGAAGCGATCTTCTCGATGCTGGAGAGTCGCGGCGGACTCTTTGACCTGGTCGTCGCCGACCTCTACTGCGGCTCGGGTGCCATGGGCATCGAAGCGATGTCGCGCGGCGCCGCCAAGGTCTACTTCGTCGACACCGACCCCGCCTGTCTGGCCGCGGTCAAGTCGAACCTCGAGCCGCTCGGCTTCGACGCCGAGGCGGTCTTCGTGCGCGCCATGTTGCCGGTGTGGTCGCCGCCGGATGACCTCGATCTGGTCCTGGCCGATCCGCCCTACGGTCCGCTCGACCTCGCGAGCGTGTTGAACGGCGTGGTGGCCCGGCGCGTGGTGGTCGAGAACGATCGCCATATGGAGCCGCTGGCCGGCTGGATCGTGACCAAAACCAAGCGCTACGGCACTACGCTCGTAACGATGTTGGAACCGGACGAAGGTGGCGCATGACCGTTGGCCTCATCCCCGGTTCCTTTGACCCCTTCCACAACGGGCACCTAGAAGTCGTCGAGCGCGCGTCGCACATCTTCGACGAGATCGTGGTGGCCGCCATCCGCAACCCCCAGAAGTCCGAGACGCTCTTCGACCTCGACGAGCGCCGCGACATGATCGCCGAATCCTTGGCCCACTTGAAGAACGTCCGGATCGTCTCGATCTCGACCCTGCTGGTGAACGTGGCCAAGGACGTCAACGCCACGGCGATCGTGAAGGGCCTGCGCGCCGTGTCGGACTTCGAGAGCGAGTTGCAGATGGCCCAGATGAACCGGTCGCTCTCGGGCGTGGAGACGCTCTTCATCCCGTCGAGTTCGACGCACTCGTTCATCGCCTCGCGCCTGTTGCGCGAGGTGGCGCGCTACGGCGGCGACGTCTCGCCCTTCGTACCGGCCGCGGTCGCCAAACGTCTGATCGGCAAGTTTCCAGGAGGTGGGCTATGACGTCCTTTGACGGATACGACGACCCCGAAGAGATCCAGGAGCCGTCCGGTCGCCACGCGCGCCGCGACATCGAGTCCGACCTGCGCGACCTGATCGAGCTGGTGGCCAACGCCAAGCAGATGCCGCTGTCGAATTCGGCCCTGATCCCGCGCGACGACGTGCTGGGACTGTTGGAGCAGGCCCTGCGCAGCCTCCCCGACGAGATCCGCGAAGCTCGCTGGGCCCTGCGCGACCGCGAGGAGTTGATGGCGGCCGAACTGCAAAAGGCCCAGCAACTGATGGATCAGGTCCGCGCCGAGGCCGCCCGGATGGTCGACAAGACCGAGATCGTTCGTCAGAGCCGCCTGATGGCCCAACAGATCGTGGCCGAGGCCCACGCCCAGTCGCGCCAGATGATCAATCAGTCCGAGGACTTCATCGACGGCAAGCTCGGCAGTTTCGAGATCGTGCTGGAGCGACTGCTCAAGACCACTCATTCGGGTCGCGAACGCCTGAGCGCCCAGGGACTGCCGACCTCGCTCATCGAAGAGGCCGCGACCGACGAACAGCTCTCGGGGATCGCGCCCGACTTCAAGGAGCCGACCGGGATCGAGGACACGACGTCGTTCTTCGACCAGGACGCGTTCTAGGCGGTGGCCTCGGCCTACCTCGTTCCCGTCGCTCGACTGCTGCGCGACGTGCCCTCGCGCGCCGAGGTCGCCTTCGAAGCGCTCTTCGACGAACCTCACGAATTCCCCCCGCGGGGACCGGCCGAGACCGACGTCTTTCCCGAGGCGACCGTGCGCCTGCAGCTGCGCCTGGAGAGCTTCAACAGAGGACTGCGCGCCCGGGGCCAGGTCGAAGCGCCGTGGCACGGGGTCTGTCGACGCTGTTCGACGCCGGTGCTGGGTATGAGCAGTGTCAGCGTGAACGAACGATTCGTCCACGATCGTCAGGTCGGGGACGAGGAGGTCTATCTGATCGAGGACGACTTCATCGATCTGGCCCCGCTGGTGCACGACGCGATCTTCTTGGACTTGCCGCTCGCGCCGCTCTGTCGAGAGGACTGCAAGGGGCTCTGCCCGTTCTGCGGCATCGACCGCAACGAGGCGACCTGTGAGTGCCAGGCGCCACTCGATTCGCGCTGGGCTACACTGGACGGACTCCGATTCACGGACTTAGAGACCGGCGAATCCAAAGAAGTGTGACGGGCCCGCCCGTGTATCCGAAAGAGAAGAACGATGGCCGTCCCGAAGCGCAAGACCAGCAAAGCCAAGACCCGCAGCCGCCGTGCGGCCAACTGGACCCTGGACCGCCCGGCGCGCAGCGTGTGCCCGCAGTGCGCGACGTCGAAATTGCCGCACGTCGTGTGTCCCAACTGTGGCTGGTACAAGAATCGTGTTGCCGTAGAGGTCAACTAAGTTGACCCTGCCCATCGCCCTGGACGCGATGGGTGGCGACTTCGCTCCCAAGGAGATCATCGCCGGGGCCCGCAGCGCCGTCGACGAGCTGGGACTGTCGGTCATCCTGGTCGGCGTGCCCGATCAACTCGGAGACACGCTCGGACTCGAGGTCTTTGCCTGCACCGAGGTCATCGCCATGGACGACGACCCGGCGGCCAGCGTGCGAAAGAAGAAGGACTCCTCGCTGGTGCGCGCGGCCGAACTGGTGCGCGACCACAAGGCCAGCGCGATGGTCTCGGCCGGCAACACCGGCGCCGCGATGGCCTCGGCGCTACTTCGCATGGGCCGCCTGCCGGGCGTGGTGCGCCCGTGCATCGCCACGCCGATACCGAATCCCGGGCACACGCCGATGGTGCTGGTCGACGCCGGCGCGAACTCCGAGTGCACACCCGAGATGCTGGTGCAGTTCGCCCTCATGGCCAGTACCTTCGTCACCGCTCGTTATAACGTCGATCGTCCGCGCGTCGGACTGCTGTCGATCGGTGAGGAGTCGACCAAGGGAACCCCACTGGTCAAAGAGACGCACCAACTCCTGGCCGCGCTCGCGGGACTCAACTTCGTCGGCAACGTCGAAGGCCGCGACCTGGTGCCCGCGCCGGTGGACGTGGTGGTGACCGACGGCTTTACCGGCAACGTGGCCCTCAAGACCCTCGAGGGCGCGCTCAAGTTCATATTCGCCACGGTCCTCTCGGCCGTCGCCACCAACGACGAGACCCGCGCGGCCGGTGACGTGTTATTCGAGTATCTCTTGCCTCTGGCCGCCGAGTTGACCCCCGAAAATCAGGGCGGGGCCATGCTCCTCGGCCTCGACGGCATCTGCGTGATCTCCCACGGGTCCTCCAACGCCGTGGCCATCAAGAACGCCCTGCGCGTCGCGGCAGAGATGGACGCCGCCCAGGTCGTCGAGAAACTGCGTCTCGCCATCCGACCTGATCAGAGTTAATTTTCGGGACCACAACCCAGGACGTTCGGTAAACTCGAACAGTAGCAATAAGGGAGTGGGCAATGGCAGACGCTGTAAATCCATCGACACTGGATCGGGCCACCATTTTGGCCATCGTCCGTGATCAACTCGCCGAAATCCTGGAGAAGCGTCCTGACGAGATCGCCGACGACGTGCCCTTCACCGACTTGGGCGCCGACTCACTGGCCCTGATCGAATTGGTCGAAGCCCTCGAAGAGGCCCTTTCCAAATACTCGGCCGGTTTTCACATCGACGACGAGGACCTCGAAGGTCTCCTGAGCGTCCGCGACGCGGTCAATTACGTCGCCGACAAGCTGCAGGTGACCTAACGAGGCACGTGAGTTTGTTGCAGTCACAACTTGATGCCCTAGCCGAGCGCGTGGGACTCGCGCGCGCCAATGAAGTGCTGGCCGTCGCGATGACCCATTCGAGCTACGCCGCCGAAAACGAGTGCGAGTCCAACGAACGAATGGAGTTTCTCGGTGACGCCGTGGTCGACCTCGCGGTCGCCGACCTCATCGTCACGGCCTATCCGGAGTTGAACGAGGGATCCGGTTCGCTGGTGCGCTCGCGCGTGGTGAACGAGTCGTCCCTGGCCGAGGCCGCGACGCGCTTGGATCTGGCGAGCGCCATGCGCATCGGGCGCGGGGTGAAGAAGGAACACGGACTCGAACGCCCCTCCCTGCTCGCCGACGCCTACGAGGCCCTGGTCGCCGCGATCTACCTGGAGCAGGGTTACGACGCGGCGAAGTCCTTCGTTCACGCGACGCTCGGTGACGCCGTGGCCGACGCGGCGTCGCGCCCCGGCGACAGCGATCCCAAGACGCGGCTTCGACAGTGGTCCGAGGCCAACGGCCTCGGCACGCCGGATTACGACGTCACCTCGTCCGGTCCGAGCCACGACGCCACCTACCGCGCGGTCGTGCGCATCGCGCGACGAGCCATGGGCACCGGTGAAGGGCGCTCGAAGAAGAGCGCCGAAACGAGTGCCGCCGAAGACGCCTGGGGGAGGCGCGATGCCTGAGCTTCCCGAAGTCGAAACGGTGCGCGCGTCGCTGGCGCGCGACCTGGTCGGCAAGAAGGTCAAGTCAGTCTCGGTCACCAACGGGCGACTGGTTCGTCGTCACAAGACGGCGAAGGACTTTCGCGCCATGATCGAAGGCCACTCGATTCGCAACGCGCAGCGCCTGGGCAAGAATCTCGTCTTCGCGCTCGAAAATGGCACGCACCTCGTCATCCACCTGGGGATGAGCGGCCAGCTCTTGCGCGCCAAGGGTCCCAAGGACCCGAAGCCCAAGCACACCCACGTCGTCTTCACCTTCGCCCAGGGCGGCGAACTGCGCTACGTCGACCCGCGAACCTTCGGCGAGCTCTTCATCTCGACGCCCCCGGCCGAGGGCGTGGTTGTGGAGATCTCGAAGTTCGCGCGCCTCTCCATCGGCGGCGACGGATTGGCCCTGCGAAAGATGGTGCCGGAACTGGCGCACCTCGGGATCGATCCCTTCGAGGACCAGATCGGCTGGGACCGCTTCGCGGCGATCCTGCGCAGCCGCTCGACGTCACTCAAAGTCGTCCTCACCGACCAGGACATCCTGGCCGGCATCGGCAACATCTACGCCGACGAGATCCTGTTCGCCGCGGGGCTGCGCTTCGACCGCGAGTCCGAATCGCTCTCGACGATCGAGATCCGCCGACTGCACCGCGCCATCTCCGAGACCCTGACCGAGGCGATCAAGCACGGCGGCTCGACGCTGGACGACGAGCAGTTCGTCGACCCCGACGGCGTGCCCGGCTCGTACCAGCTGTTCCATCAGGTCTACAACCGCGAGGGTCAACCCTGCTTCCAGTGCCGTCAACCGATCGAGCGAGAAACGGTTCGGGGGCGCTCCACGTTCTACTGCTCGAAATGCCAGTCCTAACCAGGCCTCACTCCCGAAGGTTGGTAGCGTTCTTGCGTGTTTCTTAAGCGATTGACCATGAAGGGCTTCAAGTCCTTCGCCGACAACACCGTGCTCGAGTTCGAGACCGGGGTGACGGCGGTGGTTGGTCCCAATGGTTCGGGCAAATCCAACGTCGTCGACGCCGTGACCTGGGTCTTAGGGGCCCAGAGCACGAGAGCCCTGCGCAGTGCGAAGATGGACGACGTCATCTTCATGGGCACGGCCAATCGCCCGGCGCTCGGCCGGGCCGAGGTGGCCCTCACCCTGGACAACTCCTCGGGCAAGCTGCCCATCGACGGCGCCGAGGTCACGATTTCGCGCACGCTCTTTCGCAGCGGCGACTCCGAGTACGCCATCAACGGCACGACCTGTCGACTGCTCGACGTGCAAGAACTGCTGAGCGACTCCGGCGTCGGACGCCAACAGCACATGATCATCGGTCAGGGCCAGCTGGACGCGATATTGAACTCCTCGGTGGAGAATCGTCGCGCGGTCATCGAAGAGGCTGCCGGCGTCTTGAAGCACCGACGTCGTAAGGAGCGCGCCGAACGACGACTCGCCGCGACCCAGGAGAACATCGAGCGCCTCGGTGACCTCGTGCGAGAGGTTCGACGTCAGATGCGCCCGCTGGAGCGCCAAGCGGTATCGGCGCGTAGTTACTCCGACGTCGAGTCCGACCTCCGCTCGGCCAGACGCGCGCTCTTCTCCACTCGCCTCCACGCCTTCGAAGGTCGACGCACGGTCATCGAAGGCGACCTGGTCGGCTCGAGCGCGCGCGAGCGTGAACTGCGACTCGAGCTGGTGACGCTGGACGCGCAGGCCTCCAGCGCGGCCGCCGAGATGGCCAGTCGCCGCGAAGAGATGCTGGCCTCGGCGCTCGGCACCCTCCAGGGACTGGCCGAGCGCGCCCGCGGCACCGCGTCGGTCATCTTGGAGCGTGAACGATCGCTGCGCCAAGCGCTGATCGCCTCGGCCGACGAGAACGTGATCGCCACCCTCGAAGCGGACGCCGCCAAGCTCACCACCGACCTGCAAAGCGTCGACGACGAGAATCTTGCGTTGAACGTCCTGCGTGAAGCGGTGGCCGTCGCCCAAGAGGAATTGGACGCGGCCCAGAACACCTTCGACGAGACGTGGGGATCGGGTTCGAGCGAGGTTGACGAAGCGGCGCTGATCGCGGCGCGACAACGCATCGCGCTCTTGGAGCGTTCTTTGAACTCACTACGGGAGAGCGAGCGTCGCGCGACGACCCGACTCGGAGATTCGCGCGCGCGACTCACGCAGAGCACCTCGGAGCACGAAATGGTGCGACACAGCCTGGACGAGGCGCGGCTCCATCTGGAGAGTGCGCGACAGGAACGATCGGCGGCTCAGCGCAGCGCCGACGAAGCCGAAGTGGAACGTTCCTCGTGCGACGAAGAACTTCGCGAAGCGACCGACTGGGCCGCTCGCACCGAGGCGCAAGCCGAGGCGTTGGCGAGGGCCCTCGACGAGCTCTCCGGCGCCGGTGGTCGCGCCATCATCGGTGACCTCGAGGGCGTCCTCGGGGCGTTTCTCGATCTCATCGAGATCGATACCGGTTGGGAGCGGGCCGTGGAATCGGCCGCGGGAGCCTCGGTCGGGGCGATGGTCGTCGACGGACGACGTTCGGCCCGAGCCGCGTTAGAGGCCCTCCGTCGCGAACAGGGAGCGGGACTCATCCTGCCGGTCGCCGAGGGTGACGTCGCCGCGCCGGCGACACCACCGGGCTGTGAGGCGCTGCGTCCACTGGTGGGCGCTCGTCGCAAGGCCCCGGCGCACGTGACGCGGGTGCTCGACACCCTGTTCTCGCGCGCCTTCATCGCCCCTGACTGGGAGTCGGGCATGGACGTAGCGCTCGCCCACCCCGATTTGATCATCGTGACGCGCGACGGTGATCGCTTCGCCTCCTCCGGTTGGCGAATCGCGTCGGGTCGCTCCGTGGTGACGCGCGCCACCGTGGAAGAGTCACAGGTGGCCGCGCGCAACGCGATCGACGCCGTCACCCCAGTTCGAGATCGACGAAAGAGCGCCGACGTCGCGGCCGTGGACGCGCGTCAACTGTTGAACCGCGCCACCTCGCGCGAAGCGCAGACCCACGCCGAGTTCGCGCGACTCGAGGGCGAAGAGAGCCGACTCGGGGGCCTCATCGATCAACTCACCACCACCGAAGAGTCGCTGAGTGACGACCTCGGCGAACTGACCGAACAGATCGTCACCAACGATGAAGAGTTGTGGAACCTTCGAGAACAGCTGCCCGCCTTCGAAGAGGCGGTCGCCGTGGCGGGCGAGCGAGAAGCACGCGTCGCCGAGGCGCTGCGTGGACTCGAGGCGTTGCGCCAGCGAGTGAACGACGAAGCCACCGCGCTCTCTCGCCGCGAAGCGGAGTTCTCCGAGCGGCGCCGACTCTTGCAGCAGCGCCGGGGCGAGATCGAGCTGCGGTTGGAAGGTCGTTCCAGTGAGCGCGCCGAAGCGGCCGGCCGACGTGAATCGCTGGAGTCCGATCTCCAGGTCCTCGATCGGCTTTCGCGGCTCGTCGAAGAAAGCGCCGATGAGATTCGTACGTCCCAAGAGGCGATGGATTCGACCTACCGCGAGCAGTTGGAGGCCACGCGCGCCGGGGCCGAACGGCTCGAAGTGGTGCGGCGCGAGCGAAAAGAGGCCGAATCAAAGCTGGCCGAGTTGAGCGAGACCGTACGTCACAGCGAGATCGAACAGGCCGAGTTGGTGGTGAAGATCGCCAACCTGAATGAACTCATTCGACACGACCTCGGGATCGAGCCGTCCGATCTCGGCGTGGTCGCGCATCCGGTGCTGCCCGAAGGCGTGACCCTCGAAGGACGCGTCGCGGAATTGGAAGCCCGCATCACCTCGCTCGGTCCGATCAATCCGCTGGCTTTGGATGAACTGGCGTCGCTCGAGGAGCGCTACAAGGACCTCGACGCCCAGGTGAGCGACGTGCGTCACGCGCGCCGCGAGATCCAAGAGGTGATTAACGCCCTCGACCAAGAGATCATGGAGACGTTCTCGAGCGCGGTCGCCGACGTCAACGAACATTTCTCGGCGCTGATCGCCATGCTCTTTCCCGGCGGACAGGGCCGTCTCATCTTGACCGAGCCCGACGACCCGCTCAACACCGGGGTGGAGATCGAAGTGCGACCGCTGGGCCGCAACGTCCGACGCCTTTCGCTGCTGTCCGGCGGGGAGCGTTCGATGGCGGCACTGGCCTTCCTCTTCGCCGTCTTTCGCTCGCGCCCGTCGCCGTTCTACATGATGGACGAGGTCGAGGCCGCGCTCGACGACGTGAACCTGCAGCGCTTCCTCAGCCTGGTCAATGAGTTCCGTGACGAGGCGCAGCTCTTAATCGTGACGCACCAGAAGCGAACCATGGAAGCGGCCGACGCCCTCTACGGCGTGACGATGGGACCGGGCGCTTCGTCCAAGGTGATCAGCCAACGCGCGCAGCGCCGAGAGGTTGAATCGGCGTGATCGTCGTTGTCATCGTTGTCGCGGTGGTGCTCGTTGTGGGAATCGGCGTGGTGGTGATGCGTCGTCGTCGCGGACGCGTCGCGATTGCGTCGCCGCGCGCGGCGATGCCGACGGTGCTGGTCACCGAGCTGGCCGAACGGCCGTCGTTGGACGGACCGTCACTCGCGCAACGGCTGGGATCGACGCGCAGCGTCTTCGATCGCGTCCGATCCCTCTCGAGCGTGGGCGCCTTGAGCGGCGAACAGTTGGAGATCGTCGAAGAGGTGTTGTTGCGCAGTGACGTCGGCGTCGCGACGACCACCATGATCCTGGACAACCTTCGGGAGAACGGGGCGCCCGACGGGGTGGCGAACGCCGTGCGCGCGTCGCTGCTCGATTCGTTGACGGCGGAGCGTTCGGTCACGACGACGGCGCAGCGTGGTCGCGTGCCGGTCTGGCTCTTCGTGGGGGTGAACGGCGTGGGCAAGACCACGACCATCGGCAAACTGGCCAAGCGCCAGATCGACGCGGGCCGCAGCGTCATGTTGGCCGCCGGCGATACGTTTCGCGCGGCCGCGGCCGACCAGCTCGAGCAGTGGGCCACCCGGACCGGGGCCGATATCGTGCGCGCGTCCGAAGGCGCGGACCCCGGATCGGTGGTGCACGACGCGCTCGGTCGCGCCGCCGCGAGGGGAGTGGACATGGTCCTGGCCGACACCGCCGGCCGGCGCTCGAACAGCACGAACCTCCTGGATGAACTGAGCAAGGTGCGACGCGTGGCCGACCGCGAACCCGGTCAAGTGGTGGAGACCTTCATGGTGCTCGACGCCACGACCGGCCAGAACGCGTTGAGCCAGGCGCGTGAATTCCTCGCCGCGGCCGACGTCACGGGAATCGTGCTCACCAAACTCGACGGTACGGCGCGCGGGGGGATCGTCGTCGCCATCGAACGCGACCTGGGTATCCCCGTCAAGTTCGTCGGCGTGGGCGAAGGCGTCGAGGACCTGATCGCCTTCGAACCGGCGGCCTTCGTCGATTCACTGCTCGACGCCTGACGGTAAGTTAAGCCCCATGTTTGATGCCCTGAGCGAACGGTTCGAGCGGCTCGGCACGTCGCTGCGCTCGCGCGGGCGCCTGAGCGGCACCGACCTGGACGAGGCGTTGGGAGAAGTCCGCGCCGCGCTCCTCGAAGCCGACGTCGAACTCGGCGTCGTTCGCGCGTTCCTCGACGCGGTGCGCGAACGCCTGAGCGGCGAGACGCTGAGCCAGAGTCTCTCGCCCGGTCAACAGGTCATCAAGGCCGTCCACGAACAGTTGATCGAAGTGCTCGGGGGATCGGCGCTCAAGGTCACCTACGCCTCCAAGCCGCCCACGGTCATCTTGCTGGCCGGTCTTCAGGGAGCTGGCAAGACGACGACGGCGGCCAAGTTGGCCGCCTGGTTCAAGCAACAAGGTCGCCAACCGTACTTGATCGCGGCCGACCTTCAGCGACCGGCGGCCGTAGAGCAACTCCGCGTCCTCGGCTCGCAGATCGGGGTCGATGTCTTCTCGGAGCCGTCGAAGCCGATCGACGTCGCCAAGAGGGGGCTCAAGGAGGCGACGCGTCTCGGTCGCGACGTCGTCATCATCGACACCGCCGGTCGGCTCTCGATCGACGAAGCGCTGATGGACGAGGTGCGCTCCATCAGTAAGGTCACCACGCCGCACTACACCTTCTTGGTCATCGACGCGGTCACCGGTCAAGACGCCGTCGTCACGGCCCGGGCCTTCCACGAGACCCTGGCCCTGTCGGGCATCGTCGTCACCAAGCTCGACTACGACGCGCGCGGCGGTGCCGTGCTCTCGGCACGCGGCGTCGTCGGTCGACCGGTAGTCTTCGCGTCGACGGGCGAGAAGATGGAGGACTTCGAGCTCTTCCACCCCGACCGCATGGCGTCACGGATCCTCGGGATGGGTGACGTGCTCTCGTTGATCGAGCAGGCCGAGCAGCGAATGGACTCCGACATCGTCGCCGAAGGCGCCGGGCGGATGATGAGCGGGACCTTCACGCTCGACGATTTCTTAGCCCAACTGAATCAGGTTCGCAAGATGGGATCGCTCGGCGGGATCATGAAGATGATGCCCGGCGTCACCAAGGAGATGCGCAGCGCGGCCAACAACGTCGACGAGGGCGAGCTCAACAAGGTCGAGGCGATCATTCAATCCATGACCCGGCGCGAACGGCGCGAACCGGTCATCATCGACGGTTCGCGACGCACGCGCATCGCTCGGGGCTCGGGCACGACCGTGAGCGCGGTCAACCAACTCCTGAAGCAGTTCAACGAGATGCGAAAGATGATGCGTCAGATGAGCGCCGGCGCGACGCCGGCGATGCCCGGCGGCTTGGGACGAATGGCGAACATGGCGGCGAAGGCGCAGGCGCAACGCGGTGAGTCACTCCCTCCCGGTTTCGAAGCGCTCGGTGCGGGAATGAGGGCCGGCGCGCCCGCTCGCGGCGGCGGTGGCAAAAACAAGAAGAAGAAAGGCGGGAGGGTTACACCTCCCAAACAACGCTAAACTTTGACGCTCGGGTATCTGGCCCAGTTCCGGTGGACCGGGACAAAAGGTTTGAAGGGAATTTCGTCGTGGCTGTGAAACTTCGTTTGGTGCGCATGGGTAAGAAGAAGCAACCGACCTACCGCGTCGTGGCGGCCGAGAGCCGCCGGGCTCGCTCCGGGGCTTTCCTAGAGATCGTCGGCACCTATCAGCCTCGAGGCCTGTCGGCCGCCGAGCCCGAGACCATCACGCTGATCGACAACGAAAAGGTCCTGCGCTGGCTCCAACAGGGTGCCCAGCCGACCGAGCGTGTCGCCAAGTTGCTCAAGACCAGTGGCGCGCTGGACCTGTTCGAGGCGGCCAAGGCCGCCAAGGCTGCCGGAGCGGCCCAATGAGCGACGTCAACGACTACGTCGTGGGCGACGTGAACACGATTGACGACGGTTACGAGGACGACGACGTCAACGAGGCAAGTGACTCGCTCGACAAGGCCGCCACGGCGACCGCGGTCTTGCAGTTCATCGCCACCTCGCTGGCCGAGGACGCCGGCGCGGTCTCGGTCGACGTCTCGGAGCGCCAGGGTAAGGTCATCCTCTCGCTGAGCGTCGGCGCCAATGACATGGGTCGCATCATCGGACGCCGTGGTCGCACGGCCCAAGCCATTCGCGCCCTCGTCGGCGCCGCGGGCGCACGCGACGGCGTGACGACCTCCGTCGACATCGTCGACTAATCGTGAGCGCCGAAGAGCGCCCCACGCTCGAAGTCGGGCGAATCATCAAAGCGCAGGGCCTCAAAGGTCAGGTTCTCGTCGACCTCTGGAGCGACCGCACCGAACGACTGGCCCCCGGGAGCGAACTACTGAGCGACCGCGGTCCGCTGCGCGTGCTGGCCTCGATCGCGCACCAACATCGCTTCATCGTGACCTTCGAGGGCCTCGAGACACGCGAGCAAGCCGAGCACTGGCGCGGCGTCGTGCTCTCGGCGCCTCGTCTGGAGGACGAGAGCGTCATCTGGATCGATCAGCTCTACGACGCCGAGGTCTTCGACGCGAAGGGCGTTCGACGTGGCGTGGTCGTCGGGGTCGAGGCCAACCCGGCGAGTGACCTCTTGGTCCTCGACAGCGGGGCCCTCGTGCCCCTGACGTTCGTCACGACCGTCGAGCCCAACGTGCGCATCGAGGTCGACACGCCCGAAGGACTCTTCGAATGACGCTGCGCATCGACGTGTTGACCCTTTTCCCGGAGGCGATCGCCAACTACGCCTCGACCTCCGTGCTCGGTCGCGCGAGCGAGCGCGACGTGTGGCGCTTTCACCTGTACGACCTGCGCGACGCCACCGACGACGTGCATCGCACGGTGGACGACACGCCCTTCGGCGGGGGAGCGGGCATGGTGTTGCGCGCCGAGCCGATCCTTCGAACGCTCGATGAACATCGCGACATCGCGAGACCCTTGATCGCGCTGACGCCGTCGGGACGTCCCTTCACGCACGCGATCGCTCGGGAGTTGGCGGCGCTGGAGGGCTTTTCTCTCCTCTGTGGTCGTTACGAAGGCATCGATCAGCGCGCGCTCGACCTGGTGGTCGAGGACGAGATCTCCCTCGGGGACTTCGTGCTGGCCGGTGGAGAACTGGCGGCGCTGTGCGTGATCGAGGCCGTGGTGCGCCTGCGTCCGGGGGCGTTGGGCAACGACGAGAGCAGTCTCGACGAGTCCTTCAGCGACGGCCTGCTCGAGTACCCGCACTACACCCAGCCGGCCGAAGTGCGCGGCGTCGCGGTACCCGAGATACTGCGTTCAGGCGACCACGCCCGAATCGCGCGCTGGCGTCGCGCCCAGGCACTACGACGAACGATCGAACGTCGTCCCGACCTGATAGTGGCGCGCGGTGGATTGAGTGACGAGGACGACGCGATACTGGCCGAATTCCCGGTGTTGGAAGCGAACGGGCGAAACGGCTAAACTTCTAAAGCCTCAGTGATCCGAAAGGGACCGCTCCCATGAACCCGACCGACCTCATCGACCGCGACTCCCTCCGCGATGACATCCCCTCGTTCCGTACCGGTGACACCCTGAAGGTCCACGTCCGCGTCGTCGAGGGCACCCGCGAGCGCGTGCAGATCTTCCAGGGCGTGGTCATTCGCCGCCAGGGATCGGGCGTCCACGAGACGTTCACCGTGCGCAAGATCAGCTTCGGCGTGGGCGTCGAGCGCACGTTCCCGGTGCACGCGCCCACCATCGCCAAGATCGAAGTCGAGTCCTACGGCGACGTCCGTCGCGCCAAGTTGTACTACCTGCGTGATCTGCGCGGAAAAGCCGCCAAGATCAAGGAATTGCGCGTCACCGAGCGCACGCAGTAGCGCGTGGGCGAAGAGGAACTCGACGACTACGAGTCGACGCTGGAACTCGCTTTAGTACAGGAGTACAAGGCAGTGGTCGGCACGTTCAACTACGCGGTCGAAACCGATCGCCGCTTCTACCTGGCCAACGACGTGGTCATCGAGGTCCGTTCCACGGGAACTCCGACACTGCTTGAGGTGACGCTCAACGACGCCTGGGTCTGGGACATGTACCGCACGGCGCGTTTCGTGCCATCGGTGCGCGTCCTCACCTTTCGCGACGTGAATATCGAGAAGTTACCCAAAGAGGACTTGCAGCCTTAGGCGATGGCCCTCTTTCGACTCGACGTCAGCTTCGACATTCTCGACAAAATTGTCGACGCCGCCAACGTCCATAACGCGGTCATCTCTGTTCGCGATGCCGACACGATCATCTCCGTCGGCGCGCACCACGACCGCGTGACGCGACCGCTCGGCGTCTGGCTTGAGCTCTCGGAGGACTACTCGGCGCAATTGGCGGCGCGCGACGTGGCCACGCTGAGTTGGCTCGTCCCACTCGAATCCGTGGTCGTGAGTTCGCAGAACGCCCCGGCCAGCGCGCAAGTCCTCGAAGCGTTGCTTACGAACGACGAAGTCAACTTCACCAATGATGATGCGACACTGGTTGGCGCCTACAACCGACCAGCGCCACCGGCGCCGGTCGCGGTGTGGAGTTGGGACGGCACGCACCTGCGCCACAGTGACGAGGTCCTTACTGAGCACTTCTCCGGGACTAATGACGTCGTCGGAAACGTAACAATCTTTCGCTGAACTACTCCGGTTGTCGCGTGATCCGATCGGGATGGATATGCACCGTGACGCGCACTTGACCTTCGCGGCGGTCGGGGTAGGAGTCTAGGCCGAGGTACTTCTTCGCGAGACGATCGATGACCTCATCCGCACCGATGGTCGTGAATCCGACCACGGAGCCGTGGATTGTGATAAGCGAGTGATCGTCGTCGGGGTCGACGATGGAGACCGCGACGCGCGCGTCCGACGCGAGATTGCGGGCCTTGGCACGACCGAGTGCCGTATTGATCACGAGATCGTCACCGTCGAGCTCTATCCACACCGGCGAGACGTTGGGACCGCCGTCGGGGTCGAGGCTCGCGACGTGGGCGAGGACCTTTTTGCCGATGAGTTCGCGAGCGGCGGGAGTGAATGCATCGGTCATGGGAATCCTGTCCTCGGGTGGCGTAGCGGAAGGTAGTTTTACTGTAATGAACATAGGTGCACACGTACGCGGGGGTGGCAAGCTCATCCCCTCGCTGAAAGAGGGCGTCAATATCGGCGCCACGTCGATTCAGATATTCACGCAGAGTCCTCGAATGTGGAAGCCGTCGCAGTACTCGCCCGAAGTGCTCGAGGCGTACCGCGAAGCGCAGGCGAATCATCCGAGCGTCACGCACACCTTTTGTCACGCGACGTACTTGATCAACTTGGCCAGTCCCGACGAGGAGCTCTACGAAAAATCGGTGGCCTGCTTGATCAGCAACCTCTCGACGGGACGAGGCATGGCCTCCTCGGGCGTCGTCTTGCACGTGGGCTCTCACAAGGGCAGCGGATTCGAGTCGGCGTTGCCGCAGATGGCTGAGGCGTTCAAGCGCGCGCTTGACGCCGCGGACTCCGCGCCTCCGGGGGTGCCAGATTGCCCGATCCTGATTGAGAACGCGGCCGGAGCCGACGGCCCGGTAGGACACAGTCTCGATGAGATTCAGGCGTTGATTGACGCGACTGGCGGCGATGAACGGATCGGAATGTGCATCGATACGCAACACCTGTGGGCCAGTGGGATCGATTATTCGAGCACCCATAGTACGAACAAACTCGTGCACGAGATCGATATGCGCATCGGCCTCGGGCGACTTCGTTGCTTCCATCTGAACGACTCCAAGATCGAATTAGGCGGCAACCGAGATCGTCACGCGAACATCGACGAAGGGACGATTGGCACGATGGGTCTGGCCGCACTCGTGGGACATCCAGATTTTCGCGAGCTGCCATTGCTGCTCGAAGTCCCGGGAACGGGTGAGGGACCTCGTTGGGAAGACGTCATCGCAGCGCGCAAGGTTGTCGTTGAGGGCATCAAGCTCTACGACGGTGAAGTGTCTGCCGAACTCGAAGCGATGGTCCTTGTCATGCCCCCAGCCTCTACCATGCCGCCGGCCAAGAAGAAGCCGGCCAAGAAGACCGCCGCGAAGAAGTCACTGGCCAAGAAGACCGCCGCGAAGAAGTCACTGGCGAAGAAGTCACCAGCCAAGAAATCACCCGTGAAGAAGACCACCGCGAAGAAGTCACCGGCGACGAAGTCACCCGCCAAGAAGGCACCGTCCAAGAAGGCACCGGCCAAGAAGACACCGACGAAAAAGGCACCCGCCAAGAAGACTGTCGCCAAGAAGTCGCCCGCGAAGAAGTCGCCTGCCAAAAAGGTCAAGAAGCTTGCCAAGAAAAGGTAAAGAGGCTGCAATGAGTGAGGTGAGGGTGGAGTCCGACTCCATGGGCATGATTGAGGTCCCGTCGAATCATTATTGGGGCGCACAAACCGAGCGCAGCCTCCATCACTTTGCCATCGGACACGAAACCATGCCTCCGGCATTGATACGGGCATTCGGAATATTGAAGTTCGCTTCGGCCCAGGTGAATAACGACCTGGGCAAACTCGATTCCGAGCGGGCCTCACTGATTGAGCGGGCCTCGCGCGAGGTGATCGACGGGCTGCTCGCTGACGAGTTCCCTCTCCGAATCTGGCAGACCGGCTCCGGTACGCAGACCAACATGAACGTCAACGAAGTCATTTCGAATCGCGCCATCGAGTTGTCCGGCGGCGTGATGGGCAGCAAGGATCCCGTTCACCCCAACGACCACGTCAATATGTCCCAGTCGTCGAACGACACCTTCCCGACGGCGATGCACATCGCTGCGGTCCTCGAGATCACCGACCGCCTCGTGCCCTCGGTCGCTCGACTGCGCGACGCACTGAACCAGAAGTCTGAAGCCTTCTCCGGTATCACGAAGATCGGGCGAACGCATTTGATGGACGCCGTGCCCCTCACCCTCGGTCAGGAATTCTCGGGCTACGTGGCCCAACTCGACGCCGACCGCGCACGGTTGGAACTCGTGCTGCCCGGACTATGCGAGTTGGCCGCCGGGGGAACCGCCGTGGGCACCGGACTCAATACGCATCCCGAATTTGGCGAGCGCGTGGCGGTCGCCATCGCCGCCCTCACCGGCAAGCCCTTCGTCACCGCGCCCAACTATTTCGCCGCGTTGGCGGCGCACGACGCGCTCGTCTTCGCCCACGGCGCGATCAGAACGCTGGCCGCGAGCCTGGCCAAAATCGCCGACGACATCCGCTGGCTCGGTTCGGGTCCGCGTTCGGGACTCGGCGAATTGGTGTTGCCGGAAAATGAGCCCGGCAGTTCGATCATGCCCGGAAAGGTCAATCCCACCCAGTGCGAGGCGATGATCATGGTCACCGTGCAGGTCTTCGGGAATGACGTCGCCGTGACGACGGCCGGCTCACGAGGCAATCTGGAACTGAACGTCTGCAAGCCGGTCCTCATCCACAACTTCTGCAATTCGGTCGATCTCCTCACTGACGCCTGTGACCGGTTCCGCGAGTTCTGTATTGAAGGACTGGAACCGGACGTCGAACGAATTGCTCAGCACTTGCACGAATCCTTGATGCTCGTGACCGCACTGGCGCCGAGCCTCGGCTACGATAAAGCCGCCGAGGTCGCCAAGAAGGCGCATCACGAAGGCACCACCTTGCGCGAGGCGGTGCTCACGCTAGGCCTGCTCAGCGCCGAAGAGTTCGACGCCGCCGTGGTGCCCGAGGACATGACCCACCCTTGACGCGACCGGACCGACTCAACGACGCCGTCGTGGAATCCTGGGTCATCACCCATCCGACGTGGCGGGTCGAAGACTCGCACCTGGTACGTGAAGTCGCGACGACGGACTATCCGAGCAGCGTCCGGCTGCTGCAGGCCCAAGTGGCGCTGGCTGAGGGTCTCGACCATCACCCCAACGTGACGTTGGGATACCGCCGCGTGCGCTTCGAGGTATGGACCCACGACGTTGACGCGCTGACGCAGCTAGACCTCGACTACGCCGAAGGACTGGAGGCGATCATCGCCGACGACTTCGCCGAGTTCGTGATCTAATCGACCGGCAAGTTCCACAGCGCCATCCAGCGCGAGAGATCCTTCTCGATGGGCAAGTCGTCACCGACGAAAGATCGCACGCGTAGCTCGAGCTCATTGTCGCGCTGGTTCGGTCCGGTCGGAGCGAAGGGGTAGAAGGTGCCCTGCTTGAGGAGATAGACCAGGCGAACCGCGCCGTCACCGGGCGGCGTCTTGGGGACGAACCCGAAAACCGCGCACAAGAGCCGCGGGCCGAGACCGTGTTCCACCATGGTGGTATTGGCCCCGTGAATTCTCGTGACTAGGCCGTCGAGTTCTGGATCGGTGACCACCAACCACTTGAATCCCAGATCGTCGGTGGTGACCTTGACAGTGCCGGTCTGATCATTGAAGTTGAGCAGCTCGAGGATTTCGTCGTCGGTCGTAATCGTCGTTTCACCGCTGCCCGCTTTGAAGCACAGTCCGGCGTTGCCGGAAGAGACGAGGTCCAGTTCACTCTGCAGCGTCAGCGCCGCCGATGGCAACGCGAAGAGCGCGTCGAGTTTCGGCGCGACCTGCTTGGTGCGACCGAAGAGAGTGTCGCGAAGACCCACTAGCCGTTGAGTTCGACTTCGAGCTTCTTCAACGCGTCCAGTCGCTTCTCCAACGACGGGTGCGTCGAGAAGAGCGAAGCGGCCGTGTTGCCCGCGAGGGCCGGAGCGAAGAAGAAGGCGTTCATACCCTCGGACTTGCGAAGATCGGTGCGCGGGATCTTGCCCATGTCGCCGGTGACGTGCACCAGCGCGCTGGCCAGCACGCTGGGCTTGCCGATGAGAATCGCCCCCGAGCGGTCGGCCGCGAGTTCGCGATAGCGCGAGAGGGCCATCGTCAACAAGAAGGCGATGATGTAGATGACGATGGAGATGACGAAGGTGAGCAACTCGAGAAGGACGATCTGATTGCCACTGCGACTACGGCCGCCGCCGGAGAGCAACGTGCCCCATAGCGCGATTCGACTGACCAATCCGGCGAGCATGCCGACCCCCGAGGCGATCGTCATGATGGCCACGTCGCGGTGGGCCACGTGGCTCAGTTCGTGGGCGAGCACCGCTTCGAGCTCCTCGTCGTTCAGACGGCTCATCAGACCTCGCGTCGCACAGATCACCGCGTGCTTGGGGCTGCGGCCGGTGGCGAAGGCGTTGGGAATGTCCATCTCGGCGACGCCGACGCGGGGCTTCTCCATGTTGGCGAGCAGACAGAGCCGGTCCACGATCTCGTGCAGCTTGGGCTCCTGGGCCGGCGTCACCTCTTTCGCGTGCATGGAGAACATGGCGATCTTGTCCGAGAAGAAGTACTGGGAGAACAGCAACCCGCCGCAGATCACGATGACGAAGACCAACTGGACCCCGACGTTCAAGAGCACCGTGAAGATGACGACGTAGAGGATGACGAGCGCGAGGCCCGTCATGAACATTCGAACGTTCAGCCCGTGGTCACTCTCGATCTTCGACGGGGCCATTACTTGGCCTCTTCGGGGTCGGTCGCGGCGTCGGCGGCCGGAGCGTCACCCGAGGGCAGCTCCGACGTGGACCCGGCGCCGACCTGCGTCTTCAACGCCGCGATCTGCGCGTCGATGTCCGACGTGCCCTTGGCCTTGTCGAGCTGGGCTTGAATGTCGTCGTTGGTGCTGGTGAGGTCGGTGAGCGCCCCGGAGGCGAGCAACTCGTCGAGCGCGCCGCTGCGGGCCTGCATCTCGGCGACCTTGTCCTGAGCGCGCTGCATCGCGGCCCCGGCGTCGCCCATCGAGGTCGAGATCCCGCTGACCGCTTCGGAGATGTGGGCCGACGCTTCGGCGGCGGTGTAGGTCGCCTTGATCGTCTCTTTCTTGGTGCGGAAGGCCTCGACCTCGGTCTGGAGGCGCTGGGCGGTATCGGTCAGTTTCTGTTCCTGTTCGACGATGGTGGCGTGCTGAGTCTCTAGGTCGGCCAACTGGACCGTGATGGCCTGGCGACGCGAGAGCGCTTCGCGCGCGAGGGGCTCGTTGTTCTGGCCCAGGGCCGCCTTGGCCTGTTCGGCGAGCTTGTCGCCCTGGCTCTTCAGCTGTTCGGCCTGGATCTCGACGCGCTTGCGCGCGGTGGCGACGTCGGCCACGGCGCGCTTCACCTTGGTGAGGTTGTCGAGCTGCTGTTCGTACGAGAGGTCGAGCGTCTGGCGGGGGTCCTCCGCCTTGTTCAGCGCCGAGTTCGCCTTGGCCTGAAAGATGGTGCTGACGCGCTTCATGATTCCCATGGGAGTCTCCTTAGTTACGAGTCCACACTAGGGGTCCACGCGGGTACCCGGCGAACGATAGGCCGCCGGTGCAAGGTAAGAAGTCGCTAATTTCTCGGCAGGTCGCGGTCCTGTTGGCCGGCCTGCGTCGCCAACTCTTGACGGTACGCCTCGAGCGCGAGCGCCAACGCGTCGTCACCGAGCGAGAGGATGCGCGCGGCGAGCAGTCCGGCGTTGGCCGCGCCGTTCACGGCGACGGTGGCGACCGGCACGCCGCGCGGCATCTGGGCCATCGACAGTAACGAGTCCAGGCCGTCTAACTGTGCGAGGGCGACCGGCACGCCGATGACGGGCAGCGTGGTCACCGCGGCCAACATGCCCGCCAGATGGGCCGCGCCGCCGGCTCCGGCGATCAGCACCTTTAGTCCGCGCGAACGAGCGTTGAGCCCGTATTCGATCATGGCTTCGGGCGTGCGATGAGCCGAGACCACGTGCACCTCGTGGGCCACCCCGAAGCGCTCCAGGATCGCCACGGCGCCCTTCATGATCTCGTGGTCCGAAGAACTGCCCATCACGATCCCCACTACTGGCTGCACTATGTCTCCCGGGTCCTTGTGCCGTACGCTCGCGCGCTCTCCCATGCTGTCACGTGGGCCCAGCGTGCATCGTCGCCCACGACGGTGACGTGACCGAGTTTTCGTCCCGGTCGCCAGGACTTGCCGTAGTCGTGCACGTGCGCCCCGGCGATTTGCCCCGCGCCCTCGATCGAACCGGGCACGTCGGCGCCCACCACGTTCACCATCACCGCCGAGGCCACGATCGCTTCGGTCGATCCCAGGGCGCGTCCACTCACGGCCAGCAAGTGGTTGGCGAACTGGCTGGTGCGCGCACCCTCGATCGTCCAGTGGCCGGTGTTGTGGGGGCGCAGGGCAATCTCATTGACCACCAGGCCGTGATCGCTCACGAAGAACTCCACGGCGAGCACCCCGACCGCGCCCACCAGGTTCGCGATCTTTCGTCCGAGGCGATGGGCTTCGCGCGCCGTCGTCTCGTCGACGTCGGCGGGGTAGCGGACCTCGACGCACATGCCCTGGGACTGCACCGTCGAGACGAGGGGGTAGCTGGCGTATTCGCCGCGAACGCCGCGCACGACCACCAGCGCCAACTCGCCTCGAAGGTTGAGCCGCTCTTCGACGACCACGCTGGACGACGACGAGAGTTCGTCAATCATCGCGAAGGCCTCGACGCGACTCTGCGGGAAGAGGACGCCGCGTCCGTCGTAGCCCCCACGCGCGACCTTCAGTACCGGCGGCCCGACGCTGTCGAGGAAGCCCTTCAACATCGGATCGCTCGAGGACGTCACGACGATGAACCGGGGCAGCGGTATCCCCGCGGCGTCGAAGGCCCGGCGCTGATGACCCTTGTCCACGGCGAAACGTAGGGCGCGCGCGCCCGGTCGCACTATGACGTCGCGCGTTTCGAGCGCGGCGATCTGATCGAGATTGACGAGTTCGTGGTCGAAGGTGACGACGTCGACCTGCGACGCGAGTTCATCGAGCGCCCGTGCGTCATCGGGTGATCCGAGCATCGTCACGTCGGCCGTGTCGATCGCGGAATCCTCCGGCGACGAGGCGAGGACCGTCAAGATGACGCCGGCCCCGTGCGCCGCGTCGCCCATCATCCGAGCCAGCTGGCCCGCTCCCACCACACCCACCGATACCGGACCAGTAGGTTGGGATTCGATCAACACGACCGTAACGATATCGGTCGAGCGAGGAGGTCCTCATGGACATCGCCATCGGATTGGCCGTGGACGGACCGATCGAAAAGACGCTCGAGCGCGCCGCGGGACTGCGAGCGCGCGGCTTCACCCGGATGTGGTCGTCGCAAATATTCGGCCCCGACACCCTCACCGTGTTCGCCGTCGTCGGACGCGAGTACCGCGACCTCGACCTCGGCACGGCCGTCGTGCCGATCCAGACGCGCCATCCCACGATGCTCGCCGCCCAGGCGCGCACGGTGCAAGAGGCCATCGGCGGACGACTCTCCCTCGGCATCGGTCTCTCGCACAAGTCGGTGGTTGAGGGTATGTGGGGCATCTCCTTCGATCGCCCGGCGAGCTACATGAGCGAATACCTCGACGCCCTGGCGCCCATACTGCGCGGAGAGCGCGTCTCGGCTCACGGCGAACGCGTGAGTGCGTCGACCATCGGTGCCTTGGGACCGAGCGAGGTACGGACGCCCGGCCTTTTGGTCGCCGCCCTGGCGCCCAAGATGCTCGAGATGGCCGGGACCGTGGCCGACGGCACGTTGACGTGGATGACCGGCGTGAAGACGATCGCCACGCACGTCGCGCCGACGATCAACGCCGCCGCGGCGGCGGCCGGCCGGCCCGCGCCGCGCGTCGTGTGCAGCCTGCCGATCTCGGTGACCGGCGACGTCGCCGACACCATGACCCAGGTGAACGCGACGCTCGAGATCTACGGGACGTTGCCGAGTTATCGCGCGATGTTGGACCGCGAAGGGGCGAAGGGTCCGGCCGACGTCGGCCTCTTCGGCACCCGCGCGCAGGTCCTGGAAAAGCTGAATGACCTGGCCGTGGCCGGCGTGACGGAGTTCTCGGCCTCGATGACCGGCGGAGCCGACGATCGAGACGAGACCTACGACACGCTGATCGAATACCAGTCGAGGTAGTTCGAAAGAATCAGCGCGGCAGTTGAGTGTGCTTGAACTCGTTCAAGTCGCCGCGGTTCGTCATCAGGGCTAGCAGAGTGGTGATGAGTTCGACCGACTTCGCCGGGTCGTCGCCGGGCTCGCGCATGTAGCGCACGAAGGTCGCGTCATCATTGACGACGAAGGTGGGAACGCCGAAGGCCTCGAAGCGCTCGAACTCCTTGTGACTCGCTGCGATCACCTCGTGGGGTCGGCGCGAGGCTACGTCTGCGGCCACCCGGGCCATGTCGATGCCCAGTGGCACGAGGACGTTACTGATCTCGTCGAGCGTCACCAGTCGGATGGCGCGTTCGTGGCGCGCTCGAAAGAGGGCTTCGTGGGCGTCGAGAAAGTACTCGTTCTGTTGGTCGCGCACCGAGACCGCGGCTGCCAAGGAGAGCATATCGCTGTCGTAGGCGGGGTCGTCCCACACGTCGGGGCCGTCACCGCGACTGCCTTGACTAAGCGTCCAGGGGACGAAATTGACCTCGAAATCGGCGCCGGCGCGTAGCGCCTCGATGACGTGGAGGTGAAGGTTCTTGGCGAAGGGACAGCGGTAGTCAAAGGAGAGATCGAAGGATTGCATAACCTTCAGCCTAAAGGTCAAATCGCCAAAACCCTCGAGCGTCAAACCGGCACCGCCACGCCGTGCGCGCGACAGAGGTCCTTGAAGGCACAGAAGCGACAGGCGTGCACCGACGGGGTCGCCGGGAAGTCGCCGTCGTCGTAGAAGCGATTGATCTTCTCCCACGCGCTGGCCGCGGAGTGCGAACGAGCCTTCACGACGACGTCGGTAACGTTTCGTTCGATGCATTCGCCCTTGGCCACGTACATCAGTCGGATCTTGGCGGCCTTTTCGCCGAACTCGGCCTCGCACAGGGCGGCGTACAGCTCGGCGTTGGCGAAGGTCTGGGAGTCGTAGTTGCGATTCGGTAGTCCGCCCGTCTTGTAATCGACGATGGTGAGCGATCCGTCCTGGTCACGGTCGAGCCGGTCCAGAATGCCGAAGAGCGGCGCGCCGTCGACGATGGCGCCGAGTCGCAGCTCGACGCCCTCACTGGTGACGGTTGTCGGGTCCTCCATGTGGAAGTACGTCGAGATGATCTCTTCGGTCTCTCGCAAGAGACGCTGCATCATGACGTCGTCGAGGGCGATGTCGGTTCGTACGTCCTCGGTCAGAATCGCCTCGACGGCGGCCGGCACGAACTCGCGGGCCCGCTCGATAGTGCGCTCTTCGGGAATGAGCATGAAGAGCTGCTCGAAGACGAAGTGGGCGAAGCGGCCCTTGGCCGTGGCGTAGGAGGCGGGCTGGGGGATGCGTTCGATCGAGGCGTACTGGTAGCGACGCGGGCAGGCCTGAAAATCCGAGAGACGAGAGGGGGAGAGCGAGCGGGGCAACTCTTGGGTGAAGGACATATTCCCACCGTAGGACAGCGCTGTGACGTCGAGTGACCAAACGCTCACCGAGTAGAAATGAGGTATGACCCAACGCGCCGTCGTCACCCGTCACGGCCACGTGGTGCGGAGCACGCGATGGAACGGCGTGCGAGCCGGCGACGCCGTCGTGGTGGACGGCGTCAAGGAGCGACGTCAGCACTGGGTATTCGTGGCCCACGTCGTCAACGAATCGACCAATGACGAATGGGTCGAAGTTCGGGGTGGTCGCGTGGGCGAAGCCAAGGGCCGGTCGTTTCGACCGGAGGCTATATACCCGGGTTCTGCGAAGAGGGGCTCTCGCCTCGTGGGTATGTCATTGGCGATGGCTCCGCAACTGCCGATTGCTTGACGCGGCCCGCGTCGACCTCGTTGATCTTGCGCGAGAGGATGATCCACACCCCCGGGGCGCTCGATAACAGGCTCACCACGACGAAGTAGGTTCGCACGCCCCACGCGGTGGCCAGTAATCCGGCCACTAACACGCCGATGGGCGCCAGCCCTAACGACATGAACCAGTCGACCGAGCTCGCGCGGCCGAGGAGTTCCCGGGGCACCTCGGTTTGCATCATTGACTCCCAGATGACGTTGCCGAGCAGTAGTAGCGGTGAGGCGACGAGCGGAAAGATCATGACCTCCCAATAGTTGGTGGCGAAGCCAATGACCAACCCGGAAAGTGACGCGACGGTCCACACGCCCCACATCACGCGAATTCGTCGCCGAGGCGTCTTCATATTGGAAGCGACCAGTGCGCCAACGGTGCCCGACAGGCCCATGACGGCGAAGGTAAAACCCACGATCACTTTGCTGTCGTGCAGGGTGTGCCGAAGCAAGTACGGAATCAACACCGCCAAAGGGCTGAACATGATGGCGTTGGTGACGCTCACGGCCACCAATCCCGTTCGGAGCCACCGGGTAGAGCGAACGTAGCGCACGCCTTCTTTGATCTCGGAGAGCATCGAGGTGCCGGGTGTGCGTTGGGGTGTGGGCGTCGGTTTCATCATGAACAGCGCGCTGGCCGAAACCAGAAAGGTGGCGCAGTCGACCCCGATCGCCCACGACGTACTCGCGGCGGCGATGACGCCGCCGACGGCCGGACCGAGCATGTTGCCCATCAGATTGTTCGACAGTGGTCGTACGGCGTTCATCGCGGGCAACAAATCTTCCGGAACGATCTCGGGCGTGAGTGCGGTGATGGCCGGCATGAAGACCGCGTCGAAGGTTCCGAACAGCACGGCGAAGAGGAGCAGTTCGGCAAACCTCAAGTGGCCGGCGGCGATGAGGACCACTAGGACGGCAGTCAACAGCGCGCGAACGCAGTCCGAGATGAGCAGCAGAATCCGACGCGAGAATCGGTCGACGATGGCGCCGCCCACTAAGAGGAAGATCACCAGGGGCGTCGTTCTCGCGGCCACGAACCACGCCAGCTTGGAGGCACTGTCGTTCGTCGTGTCGAGAACCAGGAGCGTGAGCGCGACCAGGGCGACGCCGTCGCCGAACTGCGAGACGGTCTGGCCCGTGACGAGCAGTCGCGGCTCGCGATGTTTCGCTAATTGAACGAGGGCGATCTTCTTTTTCACCAGAGTCGACACTACGTTGATTCGGAGTCGACCCATTCCTCACTCGGTATCGTGAACTCCATGGCCCTGGACTTAGAAGACGCTCGACGTCGATACCACTTCGCCTTCACCCGAGAAGACCACGACCGACTGCCGTTTTATTCCGCGTTGATGACCGCCCTCGAAAACGATCCCGTCGCCCAAGAGATACTCGCCGGCGTTCGCGTGGAACAGAGAAACCCCATGCTGGTTCTGGCGTCGCTTCATCTCGCGGCCTTGCGAGGTCATCCGGAATTGACACCGATTTATCGCGACGCTCGATGGGGATTGATCACGGACCCCGTAGGCGCCGCGCGGCACGTGGTTGACGTCGTGAACGCCGAGCCCGAGTTGGTGCGAGCCGAACTCCATCGGTCGACCCAGACCAACGAGCCGGGCCGATCGGCGATATTCCAAGCCGTCATCGCCCTCATCGCGAAAGGCCGTAGGTCGATCAATCTCATCGATGTCGGAACCTCGGCCGGCATCAATCTCTACTTCGACCAGTTTCCGGTTCGAGCGCAGGATGATGACAATTCGTTGACGCTGGTCTGTCGCGACGAGACGCCGGTCGATCGTACGCTTCCGCTGCCCGTCGTTCTCTCGCGCGTCGGCATCGATCCCGCCCCGCTGGATCTCGCCGTCGAGGACGATCGACTCTGGCTCCAAGCCTGTCTGTGGCCGGAGGAGCCCCGTCGCCTGGCCCGACTCGACGCGATCATCGCGCAACAATCCTCGTGGCCGCCGACCACCGTGCTACGCGGCACCGTCGCCGAACGACTGGGCGACGCGATTGCGCTCGGCGATCCGTCGAGTGCGACGGTGGTGATGAACAGTTACGTCGCGGCCTACTTCTCTGACGACGATCAACGGGCCTACTTCGAGGATATGGTCGAGCGGTGTCGCCGGGGCAACGTCGCCTGGATCTCTCTCGAGTCGCCCTTCATGGTGAACTGGCCGACGTCTTCGACGTCGAGCGAGAGCGCTCGAAAGGGCGCGACGCAGGTCCTCGTGACGCTGCCCGGCGATTCGCCGCGTCAATGGGGATGGTGCCATCACCACGGACTCTGGTTGGAGTTGGAACCGACGGGCTAACGCGGCCGCTCACCCTGCGAACGACGACTACGGCGCTTCGGACAGATGGTGCAGCTGAAGGGTGACGCGACCGCGGCCGGCGGTGATGGCGCGAAAATCGAGACCGTATCGATGCAGGCCGTCTTCGGGGATGAACGAGATCACCGTGACGGTGGCGGCGTTTTCCTGATCGGTCGCCACCACCTTGCCCCTTCGTCCCTTGAGGTCATTGAGCACTTCACCGAGGTACTCGGTCGGGAACGTCGTCGTGACCTCCATGATTCGTTCGAGTACCACGGTGCCGGCGGCGTCGAGCGCGGCGCGCACGCCCATCGAACCGGCGGTGTCGAAGGCCGCTTCGGACGAGTCGACGCTGTGGAACTTGCCGTCGTAGAGCGTGACGCGCAGTCCGACCACCGGGAATCCGGCCGGACCGCCGCGGGCCATGGCTTTTTCGATGCCGTTACGCACGGCGTTGATGAACTGGCGCGGGACTGCGCCACCGACGATCGCGTCGACGAACTCGAAGGGTTGGTCGGGTTTGATGGGTTCGACCTTGAGGTTCACCACCGCAAACTGACCGTGGCCGCCAGTCTGCTTCTTCAATCGACCTTCGCAGTCGCGAGCTGAGCGAATCGTTTCGTAGCGCTGGACGTCGGGCGTGGCGGTCGTCACGTTCACGTTGAATCGACGGCGCAGCCGTTCCAGCGTGACCTTCAAGTGCGTGTCGCCCATGGCGTCGACCACCAGGCGGCGCGACACCGGGTCGTGGCGCACGCGCAGTGAAGGGTCCTCCTCGGAGAGCCGATGCAGGGCGGTCGCGATCTTGTCGTCGTCGTCGTGAGAGGCGCTCAGGAGCGCCACCGACAGTGCCGGTGCCGGTGCCTTGGTCGTCACCGTGGCCAAGTCGACGCCACGCCGGGCGAGGACGTCGCCCACGGCGACGTCGTTGAGTTTGGCGACCACGACAACGTCGCCGGCCACCGCGCGCGACACCGATATCAGCTTGGAGCCGAAGAGGTGGTGGAGGCCGTGGAGACGCTCGTCGTTCCTGGTGCGTACGTTGACGAGCGAGACGTCGGGCGTAATCGTGCCGGAGATCACCTCCATGACCACGATGCGGCCGACGTAGGGGTCGACGATGACCTTGAAGGCGCGCATGATCGGCTCGCCGTCGGGGTCGCGGTCGAGGAACGTCTCATTGCCGTTCATCAGCGCCGGGATCGGTCGAGAGACGGCGATCTCGTCAAGCAGCGTGGCGAGACGATCGACCCCGACGCCCAGCGTGGCCGATCCGCAGGTCACCGGCACGATGCGACCTTCGATCATCATCTCGGCGAGCGCCGGCTCGAGCTCGTCCATGGTGGGCACGTCGCCTTCGAGGTAACGCTCGGTCAACGAATCGTCGGCCACCACAATGGCCTCGATCAAACTGGCGCGGACCCTCGATTCCAACTCGGCGAGTTCCGCGGGCACCGGGCCGTGACGAGGCGTGGCGCGGTCATAGAAGATGGCCTCGTCGGCCAAGAGGTCAACGACGCCCTGCAGCGACGGCCCTACGCCGATCGGCAGTTCTAAGGGTGCGAGAGTGGGGCCGACCAGTAACTCGAGTGATCTCAGAGTCGATTCGAAGTCAGCTCGCTCGGCGTCGAGCGCGTTCACGAAGATGACGACGGGAACGTCGGCTTGGCGAGCGAGGTCCCAGGTGGCCACGAAATCACTTTGGACGCCGTCGACGGCGCTCACGACGAGCACCGCGACGTCGGCCACGTCGAGGGCTCGCTCGACTTCGCCGTGGAAGTCAATGAGTCCGGGGGTGTCGAGCAGCGTCAATTTGTCGTCGCCAATCCACACCGGGGCCATCGAAATGCCCAGGGACATCTGATACTTGCGTTCTTCGGGATCATTGGCGCCGAGCGTGGTGCCCGCGTCAACCTTTCCGGCCCGTTCCAGACCACCGGTCGCAACCACGAGGGCTTCGAGCAGTGACGTCTTGCCGACGCCGTTGCGACCGATCAGGGCGACGGTCCGGGCCTTGGGATGGCTAGGGGCGATGGTCAATGGCACCTCGATTCACGTGGGCTGTTGCCCATAACGTAGTCCGCGCGAGCGAGCGTTGCACTGGGCCCGAGGGGCCCGTTCTACGTCACGTGAACACAGTGGAAGTGGCGATCCCTAGGCGGAGCGCTGCGACTTCGAACTGTCCACTGTCCGACGTTGGCCCTACACTCATCGGTCATGCGAGTGTCGACGTCCGCGATAACGATCAATGCTCCTCGAGAGATCGTCTGGTCAGCGTTGACTCGGCCGGAGTGCGTAAGGCGCTGGCAGTACGACAGCGAACTCACGACCGACTGGATCGTCGGCCATCCGATTCGTTTCAGCGCCGAGTGGCAAGGTCAGGCCTTCGCGCAGTGGGGGACGGTCTTGGAATTCGATGCTCCGAACCGCCTGCGCTACTCGCTCTTCGCGCCGCGACCCGGTCTCGAGGACCGTCCCGAGAACTATTTCACGATGACCTATGAACTCACCGACGTCGTCGACGGAACGAAGGTGACCTTTATTCACGAGGACCCTCGAGAACTCGACGGCATTGAGAACAACGTCGACGAAGAGGATCCCGTATTGATGGCGCTGCGCGACGTCGTTTTAGCCCTCGCGCAGGAATAACTCTTCGATTATGGCGGGCCTCATTTTTTGCCGAGGGTGCAACTCGTTGTGCCGGCCCCGCACCCTCCGGTTACCTTGAAGTGAAACTTCTGGAATGGTTTTACCGGATTACCGACGTCAATTTGAATATCGGCGTGCGCAAGGAGTGGCGTAAGGCGCGGATTGCCGCCGAGGCGCTTCCCGTTCTCAAACACCACGACCTTTCCTTTGGCGGGGCCGACTTGACTGGTTCCCAATGGCTGCTTCCAAATGTCGAAGAACTCACCGAGCGTGAAAGTGCGTGGTCCCGGTGACTCCACGTGGACTATCCCGTCCGCCACGTGCGTGTGCAGCCAGTACAGGCAGTCATATAAGCCGACGTCATAAAAGTGGCCATTCGAATACTTCTCATCTAGTCGCGGCTTCGTGATTCCGATGCCCGCCGGCAGACGCTCCATCTTTCCGTTGACGTATACGGCGACATGAACGTGGACGTGATACTTGACTTTTTCGTCCGCCTGTTTCCGACAACTGATCCCGTCCACGGTCTGACCATCGCGAGTCGTGGCGGGCGCGAGATCAGGAACGTTGTAGATGAGGACGCCTTCGGGTCCCTTATGCGACGTGGGAGCGGTATCAGCGCTGGCGTTCCCGATGGCCCACAGTGCTCCAGTTCCACCGATCGACGCCAGGACGATCAACGAAGTGATGGCGATTGATTTCGACATACCCCGCCGGGGACGTCGCGCGTCATCGCTCATTCGTTTCCTCTTCCCTATTGGTTCAAGACGACCGTCGCCGTCACCCAAAATACGCGCTTGACGTTCATATTCAGACCGAGGCATAAGTCCCGATTTGAAGATGACCCAGCACGGTTTTTACTTTTTCGAGCCATTAACCGTGTTCTCCAACTGATTCGAGCTTCAGTCGTCTGGAATCGTGTATTGAAGGTCGCCATGTCGCGGCACCGACATCGTTCGCTTAACGGTCGTGGTTAGCGTGAGGGGGTGATTTCAGTGCGACCTCGACTTCATTCGGTTCGGTGGACCGCTGCGGTGTGGCTCGCAAGTACGGTCGTCGTTCTCACCTCGTGGAGTAACGCGGCCTCCGGACAGGTCGCGGACCACGTGAAAGTCAGGACCACTTCACTCTTACCAGCGCCGAAAGCCCTAAAGCCCTTTGGATCGTCGACATTCGCTGGCGAGGGTCGATGGCACTCGGTCGGGCGACTCGTAGGCGGAACGCCGGCGATCTATGAAACGACAATGGTCCCGCCGGGCGGCACTCAGGTGGCCGGGGTGGCGTGGATGGATATGCGACTGCTATCCGCGCGCCTGTACTCCGGTTCCATGAGTCCCGGAAAAGGTCCCTATCGATTCACCGCGCCAGTGTCGCCGGTCTACGCGAAGACGTTGGTGGCCGCGTTCAACGGCGGCTTCGTCATGAAGGTTGCCCACGGTGGGTACTACACCGAGGGTCGCGTGGTCTATCCCTTGCGAACGGGAGCGGCCTCGTTCGTTATCTACGACAACGGCGGCGTCAACATTGGCGCTTGGGGTAGCGACGTGTCCATGACCTCGCGTGTCGTGAGCGTCCGTCAGAATTTGGTGCCACTCGTGGCCAATAGGCACCTAACCGCGGCCGCGACGAGCAAGCATTGGCACGCTTGGGGTTCGACGTGCGGCGTCTATTCGTGCGCCAAGTCTGTTCCCGGCATCGAACATCAGTGGCGATCGGGCGTGGGCATTACGTCCAACGGAGCGTTGGTCTACGTGACGGGTCCCTCCCTGAGCCCGTTTCAGTTGGCACAGCTACTGGTGCGCGCTCGCGCGGTGCGCGGCATGGAACTCGACATCAATTCGAGCTGGCCCGACTTTGCCACGTACGATCCACCCGTAGCCAACGGCCTCGCGTCGTCGTCCAACGGGAGCAAGCTCCTTGCGTCAACCGTGCAAGGTCCTTGGACGTTCTTCAAAGCGTCGTGGCCGCGCGATTTCATCACCATGTCAGCGCGCTCGATCGGTCGTACGAAGTAAGAGGTGCACCTCGTAGGCATTTCGGACTGAACCCAGTTCATGCCGCTGCAGTTTACGACTCGACAGAATTTATGTGGGCTTCGTATGAGAGTCTCAGCAACCGCTCGCTGCCTTTCCCACGGGTTTGCCAGTTGCAACAAACTCCCAGGTAGATGAGCCCTCTTTACTGACGCTGAGGCTGGCGCGCGTTCCGTTGTTCAAAGTTTTGAACCAGATCTGGCCGGGTGGGTTCGATGGACGGACCTGCGCCATGACCGACCAACCCATTTTCGTCAACCGTGGCTCCATGTACGAGACGAGTGCCTGCTCACTCCTGTCCCAACGAAAACCGGCTTGGACAACGACCTGGGACCACCCCTGCGTACCGGGCATTCCATCGCAGGCATCTTGGAAAGGCTCGTCTCGGATGGCATACGGGGCACTCGATTGGGGTATCTGTGCCACCCACGGAATCGCCCCGGTCGCGTCCCCTGGGAGCGCACTCAGTGTCGGCGTGATTTGGTCCATCACCTTGCCCCCGGGGTCTCCCGATGCACCAGCGTTCCACTCCGTGAACCCCCACACGACAATGGCTACCAAGATCAATGCGGCGATGCCTGGTATCCAAACTCCTCGACGCTGAGCGGTGTCGTCCATCAGGAAAGCATGTCATAGAGGTTCCAAAAACTTCTCTGCGAATCAATAGCAGAGATCTGTCGTCAAAGTTTCGAAATGTTCATTGGCGCAATCGCATGAAGGTGGGACGCTGCGGAGTTTTTTGGTACATCGTTTTTGGGCACCTATGGGCACGTCGCAGTGGGTTCTCGTCGTCTTAGAAGCCTGGTCCACTTTTTGGGAACTAGCCCAGTTGGAGCGGGTGACGGGAATCGAACCCGCATGGCCAGCTTGGAAGGGTGGACGACGCCAATGTTTGTTGAGAGCAAAAGCACTGATCAAAGCTATTTTGTGCCATGTCGGTTTCGGGCAAACTACGGGCATAATCAAATTCAACGCAATTTCAGCATTGGGAATCACATCGCCCGTCGACTAGGTCCGCTCCAATCTCGGGCGGATGTCAAGCGTTCATGAAGTTGGGATCTAGTTGCGGGCCGATTTCTCAGGCGGCGGTCGATTTCACCAATCTCCGAACGGCGAATCAAGAATTGGAGCGTGCGGCCTCGTCGACCTGAAACGGATGTCTGGTGACTTCCGTGCGTTATGGCGTTTCTCAGTAAATTGAGATTTGTGACCCCTCCGGATTTCGAAATCAATGTTGCTTCAGATGATGTCGAGGGACCCAAAAGCATCGGGTACTCAGTGAGGAGTTCGGATCGTTCCCTTATCACCGAAGTATCAGGGCTTGACCCAGGTATCGATTTCATTCCACCGATTCTCTTGAACAAGGATTTCCATGCGCCATCGCTGTTCCAACCCGAGAACCTGCTGCGCGAGGCGCGACGCCAGAAACACTTGTTGGATCTGGCTGTTCCCCGAGTCTGCGTTCTAGACCCCGACGGTGACATCGTGCGACATCTCGCCGCTAGTGGCGAAGGCACGCGCCATCTTGGCTGGGCGTGCTACCACACCGAAATGTGGGTGACGGAGCGGCGCGACCTCGAACTCGGGGTCGTGGGCTTGGCCGTCGGTGCCCCATTTGCGGTACTGATCGCCGAACAACTATTCGCGAGTGGTGCAGAATTGATTATCAGTGTGACGTCAGCGGGGCAGATCAAGCCAGTGACCGTCCCGCCGTACTTCGTGCTGATTAACAAGGCGCTTCGAGACGAAGGGACGAGCCTGCACTACCAACCTCCCGCGACGTGGAGCTGGCTACCCGTTGATCTGGAACGTCCTCTTGTTCTCGCCCTTCAAGGTTTGCCTGAAACTGTCCTGATCGGCGCCTCCTGGACGACCGACGCTCCCTACCGAGAAACCGAATTCGCCATCAACGCCGCCATCAACGATGACGTTATTTGCGTTGAAATGGAGGCGGCAGCCCTCTACGCCTACGCCGCCGCCCAATCCCGCCAGGTAGTGTGCCTTGCCCACATAACCAACACCATGGCGCTCACCGAATACGACTTTGAAAAAGGTGATGCCAACGGTGCCCATTCTGCGCTCGCACTCGTCGAGGCCATCGCAAATGCACTAACCATGCCCACTCAGACGTAGGCCGGCGAGCGACAAGTCACAATTCAAGCAGGTGCGAAATCCCATTCTCATCCGGGCCGGCGTGCTTCTGCGTGAGGTAGGGCAGCATCGCCTCGAGCACTTCGCGAGCGACCGGAGTGGTGGCATTGTGGTCCAGATAAATCACGTCGGGTAGCGAGGCCGTGGTCACAGCCACCGCTTCATGACGTTGAACTCGAACGCCACCTTGCCAAGGTGCTTGAGACGTGACGGCGGTCGGATGGTGACGGCCGGGGAGGGTTCGGCGTAGAAGTTTCCGGACCCGTAGCCCGCTTTGCCGAAGCCGGTCTCGATGAAGCATCCGCCATTACCATCGAAACTCGCCGTGGCGGATTGCCCCTGGATCGTTGCCGCGATGTTGTCGGCCACAACCAGGGCCTGGGCGTGGGCGAACACGCCCGCCCGAGGCAGGGGTTTGCCAATGCTGAGCGGGAGCTGCGTGTTGTCCCCGATCGCGTACACGCTCGGGAACGACGTGGCTAGGGTCAGCCGGTCAGCGTCGATCCAACCGCTCGCTCCGACGAGTGGCGATGACGCAATCACAGCCGGGGGACGGATGGGCGGCATGTACACCAACAAGTCGAAGGTCTCGGACTTTCCGTCAGCGAAGTCCGCGCGACCCGGTTCAGCAGCCGTGATCTGATGCGACGGCTGGTAGTCAATGCCACGGTTAGCGAGGATGGCTCTCACTGCGAATGACACGTTGGTCCCGGCGACGGCCATCGGTCCGGGTTCTGCCGAATGCAACGCAATGTTCACGTTTCCACGCACGCCGTTGCGCTTGAGCATGGCGTCGATCAAGAGGGCCGCCTCATAGGGGGCTGCAGGGCAGCGGTACAAAGGGGCGGCGGTCACGACCAGCACTCGGCCCCGGGTGAGAGCCTTGATCGCAGGGGTGAGACGCTGTGCCCCATCCAAGGTCGCAAAGGTCTCTCCAGATTGCTGCAGGCCGGGAATCGTGTCCGCATAGTCCGCGCCCAATGACACGACCAGATGATCTCCAGCGATCTGTCTACCCTCGAGCGTGACCGTGCGACTGTCCGGGTCGATGCCCTCGACGGCTCCGATAACTACCTCGATCCCTCGCCGCTCGAGCGCCTGAAGCGGTCGCGTCACCTGGCTCGGTCGGCGCTTTCCCGACATCACCCAGAGGTACGAGGCAGCGAACGTGAAGTTGGGGTCCCGGTTGACAAGGATCACCCGGTGGTGACGATCGAGGCGTCGCCG
>Ga0208586_1000030_pt1 | contig 53841 bp, 38 predicted proteins | sample NGESurshal072012_6_FD_184471 | JGI IMG/M metagenome (GOLD analysis project Ga0208586, IMG submission 184471) | Arctic peat soil microbial communities from Barrow, Alaska - NGEE Surface sample 53-3 shallow-072012 (SPAdes) | ecosystem: Environmental > Terrestrial > Soil > Wetlands > Peat ... | reverse complement strand
GATGACCGGTACTCGTAGCAGGCTGCGCACAACGTTGGGCTTGGCCGGGAGTGGTGCGGTGCTGGCGGTGCTGGCGGTGCTCGGTCTGGCCGTCGCTCCCGCGCTCGCGGCGCGTGGGCATGTATTCACCGGTTCGTTCGGCTCACCCGGCTCAGGTCCTGGGCAGTTGGGTGAACCCGCGGGTCTCGCGGTCAACGAAGCCACGGGGGACATCTACTATCTGGATAAGACGAACAATCGCGTCGAGATCTTCAACTCGACCGGAAGCAAGTTCGAAGGGGAATTCAACGGTAGCGGTCTTGGCCTCGGTCTTCTTGGTAGCGGGCAGTTGCTGAACGAAGGCAAGGCCGCTGGAAGCGGAGGGCTTCCTGAAGAACTACCGACGGGCCGATTGAACGAACCGGTAGGGATTGCCGTTGACAACGATCCGAGCAGTCCCTCATTTGGAGATGTGTATGTTGCGGATACAAACGGTCATAAAGGTGGTCCGACATTTGAAGACGAACAAAAGGTGGTCGATAAGTTCAGTGGGAGTGGGGAATACATCGGGCAGATCACACACAATCCGGATGGCGAACCATATAGCGAACATGGCTTCGGGTCGGTCTACGGTGTGGCGGTGGATTCGCATGGGGAAGTCTGGGTCGAGGAGGAGAACTTTGACTCACCCTTGGGTGCTGCGAACTACACGAACGCGGTCGCGAATGCGTGGATTGGCTTTCGTCGCGCCCATTGTGCCAGCTTCTGTATAGTCAGCCGCGACGAAGGGGGGCCCTTCGCGGTCGACTTCGAAGACAATTTTTATCTGTACGAAGTCTTCAAATATTCCCCTCCCCAGGTTTACAAGCTTGCGAAGGACAACGTGCGTGGCGAATTGGTCATGGCGGAAGTCGGTGAAGAAGGACCGACCGGTGTGGCGGTCGAACTCTCGAGTGATGATGTGTATGTCAGCCATCTTACGAACGTCCAGCGTTTGGATGCAAGCGGTAAATCGCTTGAAAGTCTGAGTGTTCCGGGTGGACATGGTTCTGGCGTAGCGGTGAACTCCGCGACGTTGACCGTGTATGTGGCGGATTCTGCGGCTGGTGTGGTGGATATGTTTGGGCCCGAAGGTCCTGGGGCGCCGACGGTGTCGGCAGGTAGCGAGTCGATCGAGGATGTGACGGCTACCAGTGCAAGTTTCAGTGCTGACGTGAACCCGCGTAGCGAACCGAATGAAGAAGCGACTTCATACAACTTTGAGTACGGGCCGTGCGATACGCCGACGTCGTGTTCGTCGAGTCCGTATGTGGATAGCGTGCCGGTGCCGGTTGGGGTGCTCGCGGCGAATTATGAACCGGATGTCGTGAGTGCGCATCCGCAGGACTTGCTTTCGCACACTGCCTACCACATGCGTTTGGTGGCGCATAATTCTCATCCTGGTGTGGCCGAAGGTGAAGAACTGGCGTTCACCACGCAGGCTACGGGCTCGTTCAGTCTGCCCGATGGTCGCGATTGGGAATTGGTGTCTCCCTCGAATAAATACGGTGCGCTTATAAAAGCTGGTGGATTTGTGTCGCAGGCTTCGGCGGATGGTGATGCGATCACGTATTATGCGAACGCTGCGATCGAAGCTCAACCGCCAGGCAATTATGAGAGCATTCTGCAGGCGGTAGCGGGCCGTACTCGTGATGGTTGGCGGTCGCTGAACATCAATGCCCCTCACGAAACCGCGCCGGGCGCGTTGGGCGCGACTGAATACCCGTTTTTCTCTACAGATCTTTCAGTGGGCGTGCTGCAGCCTGACGGTGCGTTCGTGCCGTCTTTGTCGCCTGAGGCGTCTGAACAGACTCCTTTCCTGCACTCGGATTTTGTTTCCGGTGATCCTGCGCGTCTTTGTACGAGCTCTTGCTATACGCCGCTCGTCACAGGTGCCCCCGGTGTGGAAAATGTTCCGTCCGGGACGGTCTTCGGGAACGGTCAAGCGGGTGGGGAATGCGTTGTGGGGCTGTGTGGTCCTGAATTTGTCGGCGCCAATCCTGACGCGAGCCACATAGTCTTGCGGTACAAGGAGGCTCCGCTTGTGGAAGACGCTCCGCTTGGCAGCTTGTATGACTGGGCCGGCGGGAGGTTGAGCGTCATCAGTGTCCTGCCCGACGAATCGCTCGCGAATGGAGGCGTCCTCGGAGGCAACGATAAAAATGAGGGTGGGGCTGGAACCGAAAACATATTCAGGAATGCAGTGTCGGCGAACGGTTCTCGCGTGGTTTGGTCCTACGCGTCTCATTTGTATCTGCGCGACACGGCGAGGGAAAAAACTGTTCAGCTGGATGAGGTTCAAGGCGGTTCGGGTCAAGGCACGAGCGAACCCGAATTCCAGACAGCATCGACCAATAGTTCGCGGGTTTTCTTCAGGGACCCGCAACTGTTGACCGCGGACGCAAGTGGCTCGTGGGACCTGTACGAGTGCGAAATCGTAGAAGAAGCAGGCGAACTGAAGTGTCGTCTGAGCGATCTAACCGGTGGTGCTACCGAACCCGCTGTAGTGATAGGAACCATCCCCGGTGCCTCCGATGACGGGTCCTATGTGTATTTCGTCGCGACAGGCGTGTTGACTGGTGGGCAGGCGAACGAGCATGGGGAAACGGCTGTCGCCGGCGAACACAATCTCTATGTCCGCCACGAAGGGGTGACGAGCCTGGTCGCTGTGCTCTCAAGCGAAGATTATTCAGATTGGCGGACGAGCCTTCATAGGCTGACGGCGCGCGTTTCTCCTGACGGTCGTTGGCTTGCGTTCATGTCCGTTCGTCCGCTCACCGGTTTTGACAATCGCGATGCGATCAGCGGCAAGCACGACGCGGAGGTGTTCCTCTATCACGCCGGCGAAGGCAGTGAAGGTCGACTGGTGTGCGCTTCGTGTAATCCGACGGGAGGTCGTTCTCACGGTGTACTTGCTGAAGAAACGCAGGGAGGTGGGTTCGGTCCCGGACCTTTTGAATTCTCAGAGAATGTGTCTGCCGTTCTTCCTGCGTGGACCAGTCCGTTTCACCAGTCGCGCTATCTTTCGGACAGTGGCCGGTTGTTCTTCGACAGCTACGATGTGCTTGCACCGCAGGACACCAATGGTGCTGAGGATGCGTATCAGTTCGAGCCTTCTGGTGTTGGTGGATGCACGACGACCAGCGCGACGTTCGTCGTTGCATCCGATGGGTGCGTCAATCTGATCTCGTCGGGCACGTCCAAGGACGATTCGGTGTTCTTGGACGCCTCCGAATCGGGCAGCGACGTGTTCTTCCTCACCAAAGCACAATTGTCCCCGCAGGACGTCGACAGCGTGATCGACATTTACGACGCTCACGAATGCGGTGCTGGGGGAGATTGTTCTCCGCCGGCAACGACGCCTGTGCCTGCGTGCGAAGGAGACGCTTGTCAGAGTCCTGTTGCGGCGCCGGAAGACCCGACCCCGGGCTCACTGACCTATCAGGGTCCCGGTAACCCGCTGGCGACGGTGGTCGGCGCGAAACCGAAGTCGAAGTCAAAGCCCGTCAAGTGCAGGAAGGGCTTTGCCAAGCAGCATGGCAGATGCGTAAAGAAGGCAAAGAAGAAGGCAAAGGCCAAGCGCTCGACTCGGAGGGGTAAGTAATGCGACGGATCATCGCGATCACAGCGACCCTATTGTTCCTGCTGGCGCTGACGTCATTCGTGTCGTCGGCTTCGGCTAACGAGCCATGGTGGCATCTATCGTCGGGTACGCGTCCGACGAACCTCGCGCCGGAATCCGAAGGCGAGGTCTTCCTTACAGCCGAGAATGTGGGCGACACTGGTATAGACGGCGCAAAGACCCCGGTCACGATCACAGACACCCTACCCTCCGGACTGGAAGCACTGGCAATCGAAGGCGATTCGATGAAAGGCTTCAATATCGATTCGCCTTTGACTTGTTCGCTTGTAAAGCTCTCTTGTGTCTATGACAAGGAAGGCGTGGAAGATCCTCCGCTGGGTAAGGAGCATTCGTTGGCACCGTTCATGCAGCTCGAAGTGCGTATCAAGGTCAGGGTGTTGCCGGGAGCTTCGAGCAGCGAAACGAACCGGGTGAACGTGAGTGGTGGTGGAGCGCCTCTATCTACGCTTTCCAGGGCGTTGCGTATCAGCGAAGAACCAGCGCCGTATGGTGTCGAAGACTACGATTTCCGTACCGAAAACGAAGGCGGTGCGCTTGACACCCAGGCCGGATCGCACCCCTTCCAGGTAACCGGGACTTTCCTGTTCAACGAGGGACCAGACACCAACCCCCCGCCATCCGCGGGAGGACCGGAAACCAAGAAGCCGAGGGTCGAACCGGCTGCGATGAGCAAGGACGTGCTTGGCAAGCTACCCGCTGGGTTTCTCGGTAATCCCAAGCCGTTCCCGACGTGCACTCTGGCACAATTCCTCGGTCGTGGTGTAGGTCCCGAAGAAAACCAATGCCCCCAACAGACCGCTGTCGGCGTAGCGTTGATAACGATCGAAGACCCCGCATTCCTCGGTCACACCGTCATCTCCAAAGCGATCTACAATCTCGAACCGTATGTCGGGGAGCCTGCACGGTTTGGTTTCTCGATCGCGCTCGCCGAAGTGTTCGTCACCCTCGATGTGTCGGTGCGCAGCGGTCCCGGCGAAGACTACGGCGTCACGATCAGCTCCACCAACATCTCACAAACGGCGGGACTTGAGGGGGTGCAGCTCACCTTCTGGGGTGTGCCCGACGATCCGCGCCACAGCAAATATCACGGCGACCAGTGCCTTCTCAGGACATACGGTGCCGGGGGTCTTCCCTGCCTGTCCTCGACAGTCAACGATCCACCGTCGTTGTTGGCGATGCCTACCTCTTGTGATGGTCCGTTGCAGAGCAGCCTCGAAGCGGATTCCTGGACAGGGCGCGGCGCGTTCGTAAAGGTACCGACGGCCGAACCGTTGCAATCGCTCGATGGGTGTAACAGGCTGCCGTTCAGCCCGACCATGTCAGCCGAAGCGACGACGGACAGAGCTTCGGCTCCGAGCGGTCTTGACTTCAATCTCGACTTCAAAGACGAAGGATTGACGAGCAGCGAAGGCTTGGCTCAGTCACAGTTGAAGGACACGAGCGTCGTATTGCCAGAAGGACTCACGATCAACCCGTCCGCGGGAGTCGGCCTCGGAGGATGCACTCCGGCCGACTATGCCAGGGAGACCGTCAACTCTGAACCTGGGGCAGGTTGTCCGAACGACTCCAAGCTCGGAACAGTCGAAATAGAAACGCCATTGTTGGCGCAGAAGATCCACGGTTCGATCTTCATCGCTCAACCCTACGACAACCCGTTCAACTCGCTGGTCGCCCTGTATGTAGTCGCAAAGAACCCCGAAACGGGGGTCCTGATCAAACTTGTCGGCAAGGTCACACCGAACCCCGTGACGGGGCAGTTGACGACAACGTTCGAAAACACGCCACAGCTGGCGTTCAACCATTTCAACTTCCACTTCCGCGAAGGACAACAAGCGCCGTTGATCAGCCCGCCGGTCTGCGGGACGTACAACACGACTGCGGTGTTGACGCCATGGTCTGAGCCGACTGCACCGGTGACCGAGACATCGTCGTTCTCGGTCACGAAGGGTTATGACGGTGGAGCGTGTCCGTCGGGTGGTGTCCCGCCGTTCAAACCAGGCATCACCTCCGGCCTGATCAACAACAACGCCGGCGCGTACAGCAGCTTCTATTTGCACCTGACAAGGACGGATGCCGAACAGGAGATCTCGGGCTTCTCGACAAACCTGCCTTCCGGTTTGACCGGGAACCTGTCGGGGATCCCGTTCTGCCCAGAGGCGAGCATCGAAGCGGCCAGGCACAAGACAGGTGCGCAGGAGGAAGCAGCACCGTCGTGTCCGGCATCGAGCGAAGTAGGCCACACGCTCGTCGGTACCGGTGTCGGCGCCGTCTTGGCGTACGTGCCCGGCAAGCTGTATTTGGGTGGCCCGTTCCACGGCGCTCCGTTCTCGCTGGTGTCTGTGACGAGTGCTGTGGTAGGCCCGTTTGACCTGGGGACGGTGGTGTTGCGCTTCGGATTGAACATCGACCCCACCACAGCCCGCGTCAATGTGACGCCGACAAGCTCAGAACCGATCCCGACGATCCTCCAGGGCATCGTCACGCATGTGCGCGACATCCGCGTCTATGTGGATCGTCACGACTTCACGCTGAACCCAACCAGCTGCAACCCACTATCGATAGCAAGCACGCTCAATAGCGATCGTGGCGCATCAAGCACAGTCACCAGCCCGTTCCAGGCATCCAACTGTCAGGCGTTGGCGTTCAAACCGGGATTCAAGGTGTCCACGAATGGCAAGACCTCACGCAAGAACGGTGCGAGTCTCACGGTCAAGCTGACCTACCCCAACGCTCCCCAAGGCACGCAGGCGAACATCGCCAAGGTCAAGGTGGATCTGCCGAAGCAATTGCCGTCGCGGTTGACGACCCTGCAAAAGGCCTGTACCGCAGCGCAGTTCGAAGCGAACCCGGCAGGGTGTCCAGCAGACTCGATCGTCGGCCACGCCAAGGCAGTCACGCCACTGATCCCCGAACCACTCACGGGACCGGCGTATTTTGTGAGTCATGGTGGGGCGAAGTTCCCCGAACTGATCATCGTCCTGCAGGGCTATGGCGTGACGATTGACCTGCATGGCGAAACGTTCATCAACCCTGCAGGCATCACCAGCAGCACGTTCCGTGCGGTCCCAGACCAGCCGGTAGGCAGCTTCGAACTCACCCTGCCGCAAGGCACAGATTCGGCGCTCGCGGCGAACGGGAATCTCTGTAAGGCGAAACTGACGATGCCGACGATCTTCGTGGCACAGAACGGCAAGGAAATGCGCCAGACGACGAAGATCACCGCGACGGGCTGCCCCAAGCAAAAGAAGGCGACCCGCAAGCGGGGTCGGAAGAGGAAATAGAGGGTTGGCGTGTCGATCCACGAGCCGCCTGGGTGGTCGATGACCAAGCGAGACAAGGACGCAGTGAGTGAAGTGTGCTTTGCACACGAACGATCGAGGACGCCGTCTCGCGCCGGTCAGCGGCCATCCAGGCAAGGGGCGCATGTGACTGAGATGCAACGCCGGCGTCTGTTGCGGGCAATGGACGAAGTGCTGGCCGAGGGTGGGATCGAGGAGGCTACGGTCGGGCGCATCTCCAAGCGGGCCGGGGTTTCGCGGCGCACTTTTTATGAGGTGTTCGAGGATCGCGAAGAGTGCTTTCTCGCCGCGCTCGACCAGGCGGTCGAGCGGAGTGCGGCGGAGGTTGTGTCCGCCTATGCGCGTAAGGGCAAATGGAGCGCTCGGATGCGTGCGGCGCTCACGGTCCTGCTGGAGCATTTCGACGCGCAGCCGGGCGTGGCGCGCATGTGCGTGGTCGAGACGCTGAGGGCCGGTCCCGCGGTGCTCGAGCGGCGGCGGCACGTGCTCGGCGCTCTGAGCACGGCCGTGGACGAAGGGCGTACCGACGTCAAGCATGGTGGCGAGCCGCTGCCCTTGACGGCCGAGGGGCTTGTGGGCGGCGCGCTGGCGGTTGTGCACACCCGCATACTCGCCGGCCTACCCGCCGGTAAGGAGGGCTCCGGAGTCGCGGAGGCCGAGCGCCGGCCGCTGGTGGAGCTGGTCAACCCCTTGATGGGGATGCTCGTGCTGCCCTATCTCGGCGCGGCGGCGGCAAGCCGCGAGCTCGATCGTCCCGCGCCGAAGGCGCCCGTCGCGAGCGCATCCGATGGCGCGCAGGATCCCTTCAAGGGCCTGTCGATCCGCTTCACCTACCGCACGGCGCGCGTGCTCGCGACGATCGCCGAAGACTCCGGCGCGTCGAACCGCATGGTCGCCGACAGCGCGGGCATAACCGACGAAGGCCAAACCTCGCGCCTACTGCGGCGCCTACAGACAGCCGGCCTGATCGAAAACCTCGGCGAAGGACACACGCGCGGCGAGCCGAACGCGTGGTGGCTGACCGAGCGCGGCGAGGCGATCCACACCACACTCGCCGGGACACCGAGCGCCGGCTGACAGCGAGCCCTACCAGCGGGCCTGGTGGTGCTCGACCACGCCGAGCGCTTTCTCCAGCTGGATGCCGCCGGGCAGCGTGCCCTTGAACGTGCCGAACGGGGCGCGGTAGTCGCTGCGCACGAGCAGCAGGTTCTCTTTCCGGTTGCGCTCGGCCTCCGGTGCGAAATCCAGCTGTGAGCCGTCGTCGGCGGCGATCGTGCGCAGGTCGGCCGAAAAGCGTACAGGTGGCGCCTCGTGCGGTGTACCCGCGACCCAGATCGCCCGCTCGCTTCCGAACGGCGGGTCGTTGACGCCCTGCACGAGGTTGAACGCGAGCGGAGTGCCGTCTGGGCCGGCGCCGACGCCGGCGGCCCACCACCACTCGGTCACGCGCGCGTGGTAGCCGGCGGTGTCGTCGATCACGGCGAGCGCGTCGAGCTCGATCGGCGGGCGGGCGCCGAGCGCGAGCGTGCCGTGTGCGCGTACGCCGGCCTGCTTGCGCGTCCATACATAGGCCTTGCCGTTGGGGCAGGTCGCCTCGATGCCGTCGTCTTCGTCGAGTGTGAGCTCGAGCATGACCTCGTCGTCGCGGATGCGCAGTTGCCCTTGTGTCAAGTCCAGCACGCCCCGGCGTGGGATCAGGCGCGTGCGCTCGATTATCGGGCGGCCGCCCGGCGCGAGACCGGCACGAACGTAAATCCCCCAAAAAATCTGCCGCGCCGGCCCGACTTGGACCGAGGCCGCGCAGATCATGACCCGCTCGTCGAACACCCCCACATAGCGCCAGCGCTTCAGTGGGCGGGCGCCTCTGAACAGCTTCATCAGGGCTTACGCGCCGCCACGATCAGATTGTAAAAAATGGCTGGGGGCAACCTGGACTCCAGCAGCGTGCGGTCAACCTTCTGCAGGGCCAGATAGCCCCGGTAGGCGTAGTTGCGCCAGCCCCAGGGCACGTCTTCGGGGTGGGCGGTGGCCTCCAGCGTGCGGTTGGTCCAGCCGAACCAGTTGGCCAGCAGCTCCTCGCCGGTGACGCGGATGTCGGTCAAGCCCGCGTCGCTTGCGAACTGCGAGAGCTCGCCTGGGGAGAAGGCGTGCACGTCCACGAATCCCTCCAAAGAGGCCTCCGGCGCGCCCCCGTCGGCGGGAGGGGCGGGACGCGCCCCGATCGCCCGTCGCCACAAGGGCGCCACGGCGCCGGCGGCGCGCTTGGGCACGGTCGCCAGGCGGTCGCCGTAGCGCGAGGGCTCGCCCGCGAACAGGACCGTGCCGCCGGGCGCGAGCACGCGCGCGAACTCGCGGAAGGCCTGGCCCAGGTCGGGGATGTGGTGCAGGATCGCATGGCCGATCACCAGGTCAAAGCTCTCATCGGCGAAGGGCAGGCGCTCGGCGTCGGTGGGGACCGTCGTCACGTCGAGGCCCAGGCGCTGCGCGTTGGCGCTCAGCGTGGCCAGCATTCCCGGGGAGATGTCGGTGCAGGTAGCCTCGCCGATCGTGCCCGCCAGCATCAGGTTGAGCGTGAAGTAGCCCGTGCCCGAACCGATCTCCAGCGAGCGCTCGAAGCGGTCGGGGGCGTGGCCGAGGGCCTTGCGCACCTTGGCCATCACCTGGGCCTGGCCGACGTCGCCGAAGTCGATGCCCCACTTGGCGTCGTAGTGGTTTGCCGCCACGTCGTGGTAGCGGGTGTTGACGTCGCGGATCTCCTCCGCGTCCAGAGTCGGTGTCATGGCCTCGCACCTTATACTCGCGCGCTTGTCCGTGTCTCTATACGAGCAGCGCGACCAGCCCGAGGGCGTGCCCCCGCTCGCGCTCACAGGCGAGCGCACGCTGCCGGACGTGCCCGAGGAGAACTACTGGTACCGGCGCCATCTGGCGGTGTACGAGTGGATCGCCGCGCGCGTCGCGGGCCTGCGCGCGATCGACATGGCCTGCGGCGAGGGCTACGGCGCCGACGTGCTCGCCCACAGGGCTGCCTCTGTAGTCGGCGTGGACGCCAACCCCGAGGCGCACGAGCACGCGCGGCTGCGCTACACGCGCCCAAATCTGCGCTTCGCGCGCGAGCTGGTCGAGACGTTCGCAGAGCCCGCCGACGCGGTCGTGTTCCTGCAGACGATCGAGCACCTCCAGGACCCTGCGGCGGTGCTAAGGCACTTCAAGTCGCTCGTTGGAGACACAGGCGTCGTATTCGTGTCCACGCCCAACGTCCTGACCCTGGCGCCCAAGGGAGCGGAGCGCTCGGACAACCCATGGCACGTGCACGAGTACCGCTCCGAGGAATTCGAGATGCTGTGCCGCGACACGTTCGCCCAGGTCGAGATGTACGGCCTGTTCCACGCGCGCAAGCTGCGCCTGCACGCGCTGGCCTTGAAGCTGGGCTGGGACGCCGTCCATCCGCGCCTGAAGCTGACCAAGCCGTTCTACGACCGCTTCACGCCAGCGATCGCGGCGAGCGACTTCGCATTGCGGGCGGCGGGCGAGGCGGACCTGGACGGGGCGCTCGACTTCATCGCCGTTTGTAGGCCGTGACTCGCCCCAAGGGCGAGCTCTCGATCGTCCTGCACACGCATATGCCCTACGTCGAGGGCTTTGGCACGTGGCCGTTCGGCGAGGAGTGGCTGTGGGAGGCGATCGCGGGCTGCTACCTGCCGCTGCTCGACCTGCTCGACGAGGGAGCGCCGCTGACGCTGTCGCTGACGCCGGTCTTGTGCGACCAGCTCGAAGCGCCGGGGGTGGGGGAGCGCTTCGAAACGTTCGTGGACGAGGTGCGCCGCCACACGCACGCTGAGGACATCGTTGGCCTGAGGGAGGGCGGCCACGAGACGCTCGCGCGCGAGCTGGAGCGCTCGTGGGGCGAGTACGAAACGGCGCTTGAGCGCTTTCGGGCGCGCGGGGGAGACCTGCTGGGGGCGCTGGGCCGCCACGCACAGTGGACCTCCAGCGCTACGCACGCGGTGCTGCCGCTGCTCGCGACCGACGCCGGCATACGCGCCCAGGTGCAGACCGGCGTCGACTCCCACCGAGCCCGCTTCGCCCCATCGCATCCCCCCGCGGGCGATGCGAACACACCGGGCCAAGCCACCCCCTCCCTCGCGCGTGGAAACACGCGCGATATGGCCTGGAAGGGAGGATTCTGGCTGCCCGAGTGCGGTCACGCCCCCTACCTGGAGCCGCTGCTGGAGGAGGCCGGCGTGAAGGCCACCTGTGTGGAGCTGACCAACCGCTTCGGCCCGGGCGCGCGCGAGCACCTGCGCGCCTACGTGGGCGCCTCAGGCGTGGTGCTGGCGCCGATCGACCGCGCCACGATCGCGCGGGTGTGGAGCGACTCGGGCTACCCGGCGCACGGCTCCTACAGGGACTACCACCACCACACGGTCCATCACCACAACCCGTGGGCCAACGACGGCAGCGCCTACGAGCACGACCTCGCGCTGGGTCTTGCGAGGGAGCACGCCAAACAGTTCGTGGCCGCCACTATCCAGCGCCTTGCAGTTGCGAACGAAACTGGCGACGGGCGCTCCGCATTGCCCGGCGGCGGCCTCGTCGTATGCGCGCTCGACACCGAGTTGCTGGGGCACTGGTGGTACGAGGGGATCGCGTGGCTCAAGGCCGTCGTGGAGGAGTGTGGGAGGGAGGGATTGCAGCTCGTACGTATCGACGAATCCCAGGCCCTCGCAGACCCGCAGCCGTTGGGAGACGAGGAGTGGGGGACAAGCAGCTGGGGAACCGGCGGCGAGTTGTCGACCTGGTCGGGCCCGGCCGTGGCCGACATCGCCTTCGAGACCAGAGCAGCCGAGCTGCGCACGCTGGCCGCCGGTCACGAGGCGGGCGCGGCCGCGATACGCGAGCTGCTGGCCTTGCAGGCAAGCGACTGGGCGTTCATGGTCTCGCGCGGTCTGGCGGGGCCCTACGCGCGCGAGCGCTTCGAGGGCCACCGCGACGCGCACGCCCGCGCGCTTGCCGACGGGCCCGACGCAAGCGTGGAGGGCCTACGCAACATCGCGGCGCACGCCGACGCAAGCGCCCTGCTCGGCCCCTGAGGCCCACCGTACGGCCGTAGGCCATATGGACCACTAACGACTCTTTTCGACAAGTAAGGGTTGACATGAGTTCAGGACTCGTGTATAAACACCCAATAGCCCTTCTGCCAGACGGTGGATGGGAGCCTCGGTAAGGGGCAGCGCCCGAAAGGGTGCAAAACATAAGGTCAGGTAATGGGTCGGCCTCCGTGGTCGACAGCTAAACGTTTGACGGGGACCTTGGGAGAGGGACCGGGTCGCTTCTGAGAGGGAGTTGTATTTCGCGTGCATTCATTTGGGGATAACGTGTTCGAGAGTCCGTGTGCTCACGGGGCTGACGTAATAGGACGCGTCAGCGTCGCTGACGCGTCTCTCTCTCTCTCTCTCTCTCTCTCTCTGGCGGAGCCGGCTCTCAGCTAAAGCCGAGTCGGACCGCCGTTCCAGTCGGCCCGCATGGCCGGCTTGGTTTCTCTTGTTCTTCAGTCGCCGCGGACCGCGCGTCCGCGGCGATTTTGTCTCGCCCGCGGTCCCGCGGGTCTATTCGTGTGGATCGCTCTTTTAGGAGGGGATGGACTGATGTTCTCTATTCGTAGCCGCTTTACCTATTCGAATGTCGTTGCGACGTTGGCATTGGTGTTCGCGATGAGCGGCGGTGCGCTTGCCGCAAGTAAATTCTTGATCACTTCGACGAAACAGATCAAGCCGAGCGTGCTTGCTTCTTTGAAGGGGAAGGCCGGGGCGAATGGAACTGCCGGGGCTCAGGGCGCGACTGGTCCCGCAGGGCCGCAGGGTCCGGCCGGTGCCAAAGGTGAAAACGGGGCGAGCGGCACGAACGGCGAAGGCGTTGCGAGCGCAAACCTGACGGCCGGCCAGGAAGGCTGTAAGGAAGGCGGCTCGAAGTTCACCGTTGGCGGCAAGACGACCACCGCGTGCAACGGCGAAAAAGGCAAAGCGGGCGCGCAGGGCCCTCCCGGTGAACCCTGGACGGCAGGTGGCACACTCCCGGAAGGCTCCACCGAGACTGGCACATGGACGATAAGCCAGACCGCTAAAAAGGGGAAAGAAGCCACCGAAGAACTGGGCCTCACCAGGCCCTCGACGGCGATCTCCTTCCCGATCCCACTCGCCGCGCCGATCGCGGAAGCGAACGTCAAGATCTTCGAAGGACTCAACCCGACCATCCCCACGGGTTGTACCGGCACCGTCGTGGAAGAAGAAAGCGTAGCCGACCTCAAGGCCGAACCGGGCAACCTCTGCGTCTGGATCAGGGCCAGGAAAAACATCACCACATCGAACCTCGCCTCGTTCGATCCCGAAGCGGGAGTACGCGGCGCCGGCACCCACGGCGCAATTTTCAGTGTCTCCATCGGCGTCGCCGAAGAATCCTTTGCCGAAGGCACCTGGGCGGTGACCGGCTAGTCGCAGCATTCAAGGAGAGTCCTCGGCCTAACAGGGCCCGGGCTCTCAATCCCAACAGATCACTCGACCTAAACACACCACCGGAGGGCATCAGATGAGCAAGACAACCGCAGTCCCGCGCCATGCACCTCTTGGTGCCGCTCGTCTGCTCCTCGTCCTTCTGGTGTCGACAGGTGTCGCCCTCGCCCTCGCCCCCCCCGCCCTCGCCGCGCGCGGGCATGAATATGGCTACTCGTTCGGAGAGAATGTCAACAAGACCGCGATCACAGAAGGCCGCTCCGCCTCCGAACGAAACGTGTGCCCCGCGCCGGGCCACCCGGCCGACGTCTGCCAGAACGGCGAATCGGGTTCCGGACCAGGCCAGCTCAACAATCCTGCCGGCTTGGCCGTAAACGAAACGAGTGATGTTCTGTATGTCGCCGACCGGGGTAACAAGCGTATCGACCGGTTTGACCCCAAGACCGGTGCCTTCCTCGGCAGCTTCGACGGTGGTGCTACTTTCGAACCCGAACCGGGTGTCACCCAGCCGACCACTGAAGCCGGCCACGGCGGTGGTCCCGACGAAGAACCGTCGGGAAAGTTTGTGGAACCGATCGAATCGCTCGCAGTTGACAATACTTGTTACCGTCATTCTCCGCGGCTTACCGGCGCCGCTTGTGAAGCTTTCGATCCTTCCAACGGCGACGTGTATGTCGTTGAAAATGGAAAAGGGGGACACCGTTTGGTCGATAAGTTCAGTTCGACTGGCGCGTATGTTGGTCAGATCACCGAGAAGACCATCGGAGCGTCTTCGCCCAATTTCCTCTTTTTCGCTGTGACTGTCAACCAGCTTGGAGAAGTCTTGGCCACCGCTCTAGATGGCGGAACATTTGGGGAAAATCATATAGAACGTTTCACGAATGAGGTCGCTAACAAACTGATCGAGTCTCGGATTATCTACGTAGCAACAAGCTTCTCGAGTCCTCCCTACTTTATAGCTGGTTTGGCGTTGGGCCCAGGAGAAGACTTCTATGCCGCGAATACTATCCGCGGTGGTAGCGGTGTCTCTGAGTTTACGTTCGGAGAAGACCCCTATTTCTTTGGGAGCGCAAAGATAGGGCTAGTCCTGGTCGAAGAATTCTCCCATCCCGTTCCTGAAACTGCCCCTCCCACGCTGGGGTTGGCTGTAGAGCCTTCGACAGAAGATGTGTACGTGGACAATGGTACTGAATGGGTGCGCTACAGCTCTGCCGATAAGCAGCTTGAAGCTCTTTCGGTGCCCGGCTATGGTGCCGGCCTTGCAGTCGGCCCCGTTGTCAACGGTGGGGACACAGTTTACGTCGCGGATGACGTTGCCAATGATATTCGTGTCTTCTTGCCGGAAGGGCCGAGTCGTCCGACGGTTCAGCCTGGCAGCGAGTCGATCACCGACGTGACGGCATCGAGCGTGAGCTTCAGCGCCGAAATCAATCCGCGCAGCGAACAGGGTGAAGCGGCCACCTCTTATCGCTTTGAGTATGGTCCGTGTGAAACCGCGGCGACGTGCTCTTCAAGTCCGTATACGCAGAGCTCGCCAGTGCCGGCAGGGGTTCTTGCGGCGAGTTACGAACCTGATGTGATTACGACGCATCCGCAGGATTTGACTGCACACACGGTCTATCACATGCGGGTGGTGGCGAATAACTCCTATGGTGAAAGCGTGGGCGAAGAACTGGTGTTCACTACACAGGGTACGGGTGCGCCGATGTTGCCCGATGGGCGCGAGTGGGAACTTGTCTCGTCGCCGGATAAGTTTGGTGCGACCATTGAGGCGATCGGTGGGTCGGGTGTGATTCAGGCGGCTGCGAATGGCGATGCGATCAGTTACGTCGCGAACGCGCCAACCGAAGCGGAACCGTCTGGTTTTGCCCAGCTTGTGCAGATTCTTTCACGGCGCGGTGTTTCTTCGTGGCAGTCGCAGGACATCGCGACCCCCCACGAAACGATGACTGGATACAATTTGAGCACTGAATCCGAGTACGATTTCTTCTCAGAAGATCTCTCGCGTGCGGTCGTTCGACCATTCGGGCCGTTTACGCAGTTGACCTCGCCGCAAGCCTCTGAACAGACGCCCTATTTGCGCAATGATTTTTCCGCGGAGGATCCTTCGCAGCCATGCACGTCCTCCTGTTATCGCCCGTTGGTCAGCGGTTGTCCGGTGGCGGGCGAACCCTGTCCAGCGCCGGTGCGGGATGCAGCCGACGTGCCGGAAGGCACCAAAATCGACGGGTCCAACAATGAAGTCCCGACGTTTCTCGGCGCGAGCCCCGACGCGAGCCACATCGTCCTGAGCGCCCGCGCGCCGCTGACCGAAGGAGCGCCCGAAGAAGGCTACGCCGGCAGTGACAGCCTTTATGAGTGGACCGGCGGGAAGCTTTCGCTTGTGAGCATGTTGCCGGATAACATCTCGGCTGCGCCGATCACAAGACCTGAGCTCGGGTTCGTTGGGGAAGGAATTAGCACCAAGATCTTTAGGCACGCGATCTCATCTGATGGTAGTCGTGTGGTCTGGTCGGCGGATGAATTGGGAACGACAAAGCTACACTTGACCGGTAATCGTCACCTGTACTTGCGCGATTCGGTCACAGAACAAACGGTGCAGCTCGACAAGCCTGAAGTGGCGTGTGTTGTCAAAGGCGGATGCAAAAGTACGGCCTACCCAATTTTCCAAACGGCGTCGGCTGACGATTCGCGGATCTTCTTTACCGATAATCAACCGTTGACGGCGCGTTCGGGCACTTCAGACTTGTATGAATGCCTGGTCGAAGAAGTAGGAGGAGAACTGTCCACCTGCGAGCTGAGCGACCTGACGATTCCCGGGGTGGCCGAAGCGGGCCCGGGTGCGCTGGGTCTGGTAGCCGGAGCCTCTGAAGACGGCTTGGCTGTCTATTTTACCTCCAACGACAAGCTGAGCAGCGAACCGGACGCCCAAGGAGAAGTAGCGGTCGCAGGAGACTGCTCAGGCAACTCTGGGAGCGGAGTGAATGAATTCGTGGCCGCCGCCGAACAATGCAACCTGTATGAGCGTGTCGACGGGCAAACACGGCTTGTGGCGGTACTCTCCGGCGCCGACTTCCCCGACTGGGCGATGACGAGGGCAGGCTTGACCGGCTTGACAGACAGCGTCTCCCCCAATGGGCGCTATCTGGCGTTCATGTCGCGACGATCGTTGACCGGCTACGACAGCCGTGACGCCGTCAGCGACAGGCCTGACGAGGAGGTGTTCCTCTACGACAGCGCCGCCAACGATGGGCACGGTCGGCTGGTGTGTGCGTCTTGTAATCCAACCGGTGGACGTCCGCGCGGCGTGCCGTACAAGCAGATCGGCGGTGAAGGGGGCATCGCGGGTGGGCCGAACGTCTGGCCGGTGAGCGCGGGGATCGCGGCGAACGTGCCCGGCTGGGTCTCGTTCAACTATGCCAACGATTTCGTGGCTCACCAGCCGCGTTATCTGTCGGATTCGGGGCGCCTGTTCTTCAACAGCGCGGACGCGCTGCAGCCACAGGACACGAATGGGACTGAGGATGTGTACGAGTATGAGCCGCCGAGTGTCGGTGACTGTACTACCGAGGCGGTGACCTATGCGCTGGCCTCTGGTGGTTGTGTGGATTTGATCAGCTCCGGTACCGGCAAGGGAGAATCCGCGTTCCTCGATGCGAGCGAAACGGGGAATGACGTGTTCTTCCTCACCAGCCAGCGGCTGCGGCCGGAACCGGATCTCGATTCGAGTGTCGATGTGTATGACGCGCATGTGTGTAGCACGAGCTCGCCGTGTCTGCCCGCGCCGCCGCCGCCGCCGCCGGCGTGTGAAGGGGACTCGTGTCAGAGTCCGCTCGCGGCGCCGGACGATCCGACGCCTGGCTCGTTGACCTTCCAGGGGCCTGGGAATCCGATCCTGCCACCCCCGGCCACGGCCGTGAAAACCAAGAGTGTCGGACTGTCCAGGGCGCAGGAGCTCAAACGGGCGTTGAAGGCCTGCAAAGCAGAGAAAAACAGCCGGCGGCGCCAAACGTGCGAAACACAGGCACATAAAAAATACAGGTCGGCGGGCAAAGCGACAAAGTCGACGCAGAGGGGACGCAGGAAATGAGCTCTATACCCAGGCGCGCGGCGCTTGTCGGCGTGATGGCGGTCGTGACCCTCGGGTCCTTGATGGGCGCGGCTCGTTCGTTTGCGCTGGAGCCGTGGTGGCATGTGACCTCGGGCTCGCGGCCCAGCCATCTGCCTCCTGCGGGAGAAGGCACGGTAGTGGCGTCAGTCGAGAATTTCGGGGACCTTCGCGTCGACGGCGAAATATCGCCGGTGAGGATCGCCGACGTCCTGCCCGCGGGGCTCAAAGCGGTCGCGATCGTTGGCGCAGAGTGGTTCGCCAACAGTGCTACGCCGCTGACTTGCTCGCTGTCGACGCTCACTTGCACGCTTACGAACTCGCTGGCGCCATATCAGCAGATGGAAGTGCGTGTCAGGGTCAAAGTCGAAGCAGGCGCGCGGACAGGCGAGATGAACCGTGTCTCGGTGTCGGGCGGCGGCGCTCCGGCCAGCGTGGTTGAACGTCCGATCACCGTATCCGCGGAAGCGACCCCGTTCGGTGTCGAAAACTTCGAATTGAGCGCCGAAGGAGAAGGCGGAGTGTTGACCACCCAGGCGGGCTCGCATCCCTTCCAGGTAACGGGCACGTACGTCTTCGATCAAGGGGAGGAAAAGACGGGCCCGAGTGGCAAGCCGGTTGTCTCGTTGGTAGGGGTGCCAAAGGACATCAACACCTTGTTGCCGCCCGGGTTGATCGGCGACCCGACGCCGGTAGCGACCTGCACGATCCCACAGTTCGATCACCTGAGCGTGGAGAATGAAAACGCCGAAGAAAACGACTGTCCGGCCAATTCGGCGGTTGGCATGGCGGCAATCACGTTCGAAGAACGCCTCATCGGCTACACGTCGATCACGGTGCCCCTGTTCAACCTCGAACCGGCGTTCGGCGAGCCCGCGCGCTTCGGCTTCGCAATCCCGATCGGCAACACGACAATCACGCTCGACACCGCTGTGCGCAGCGGCGAAGACTACGGGGTCACGGTCAGCTCGCTGAACACGACCGAGCAGGTCGGCCTGCTCAAGGCGCAGGTCACCTTCTGGGGCGATCCGGGGGACTCGCGCCACAACAGCTCGCGTGGTTGGTCGTGCCTGTCTGAATCCGAGAAACTCGAACTACATGGTCTGTGCGCACCTTCGACAGACCGTCATCCGCCATCCTTCCTGACGATGCCGACGGCGTGCAACGGTCCGTTGCACGCGCGTGCCGAAGTCAACGCATGGAACAACACGGGGTTGCGGGAAATGTTCTTGCCGCCCGAACCCTTGCAGTCGCTGGATGGTTGCAACCAGCTGCCGTTCAGCCCGGAAGTCTCGGCTGACCCGACGACCGATCGTGCCTCTGCACCGACCGGCCTCGACGTCAACGTCGACTTCCACGACGAAGGCTTGACCAGCGCCGAAGGTATCGCGCAATCTCAGTTGAACAAGACGGTGGTGGAGTTGCCGGAAGGATTGACGATCAACCCCTCGGCCGGAGTCGGCCTCGCCGGCTGCACACCCGAAGACTATGCCCGCGAGACGATCGAATCCATCCCCGGAGCCGGCTGTCCCAACAATTCAAAGCTCGGGAGTGTCGAAATCGAAACGCCGTTGTTGAAGCAGAAGATCCACGGTTCGATCTTCATCGCCCAACCTTATGAAAACCCGTTCAAATCGTTGGTCGCGCTGTATGTCGTGGCGAAGAACCCAGAAACAGGGATCATCATCAAGCTCGCCGGCCACGTCGAACCGAACTTGGCGACAGGACGGCTGACGACGATCTTTGAAAACGACCCGCCACTGTCTTTCAGCCACTTCAACTTCCATTTCCGCGAAGGCCAACAAGCACCATTGATCAGTCCGCCCCTGTGCGGTAGCTATCCAACTGAGGCGTTGTTGAGCCCGTGGTCAGAACCACAATCGATCCTGACCGATAGCTCGACCTTTTCGATCACGAAGGGCTATGACGGCGGCGCGTGTCCGACGGGCGGCGCACCACCGTTCAACCCAGGGATCGAATCGGGGTTGATCAACAACAACGCGGCCGCCTACAGTCCGTTCTATCTACATTTGAGCAGGACGGATGGCGAACAGGAGATCTCCGGGTTCTCCACCGACCTGCCGTCGGGGTTGACGGGCAACCTGTCGGGGATACCGTTCTGCCCCGAGGCAGATATCGAAGCCGCACGCCACAAGACAGGTGCGCAGGAGGAAGCATCCCCGTCATGTCCGGCGGCGAGCCAAGTGGGACACACGCTTGTCGGCACGGGTGTCGGTGCAGTCCTTGCGTACGTCCCAGGCAAGCTGTATTTGGGTGGCCCATTCCACGGCGCCCTATTCTCACTGGTGTCGGTGACCTCTGCGGTGGTAGGCCCGTTCGACCTTGGGACCGTCGTCTTGAGGTTCGGGTTGAACATCGACCCCACCACAGCGAGGGTCAACGTGACGCCGACAAGCTCAGAACCGATTCCGACGATTCTCGACGGGATAGTCACCCACGTCCGCGACATCCGCGTTTACGTTGACCGTCACAACTTCACGCTGAACCCGACCAGCTGCAACCCACTGTCGATCGCAAGTACCTTGAACAGTGACCGTGGCGCGTCGAGCACGGTCACCAGCCCATTCCAGGCATCCAACTGTCAAGCGTTGGCGTTCAAACCAGGATTCAAGGTATCCACCAACGGCAAGACATCGCGCAAGAACGGCGCCAGCCTCACTGTCAAGCTGACCTACCCCAACACACCACAAGGCACCCAGGCGAACATCGCCAAGGTCAAGGTAGACCTACCAAAGCAGCTTCCATCCAGGTTGACGACCCTGCAGAAGGCTTGTACAGCAGCCCAGTTCGAAGCGAACCCGGCAGGCTGTCCCGCAGATTCGATCGTCGGGCACGCCAAGGCCGTAACGCCGCTGATCCCCGAACCGCTCACAGGACCCGCGTATTTCGTGTCACATGGCGGTGCGAAGTTCCCCGAACTGATCATCGTGCTGCAGGGTTACGGCGTCACGATAAACCTGCACGGCGAAACGTTCATCAATCCCGCGGGCATCACCAGTAGCACATTCCGTGCGGTACCGGACCAACCGGTAGGCAGCTTCGAACTGACGCTGCCCCAGGGCACTGATTCTGCGCTGGCCGCGAACGGGAACCTGTGCAAGGCGAAACTGACGATGCCAACGATCTTCGTTGCACAGAACGGCAAGGAAATGCGCCAGACGACAAAGATCACAGCGACAGGTTGTCCGAAGCAAAAGAAGGCAAAGAAGGCCGGCCACAAAAAGGTCTCGCACAAGCGAGGCGGGAAGAGAAAATAGGATGGGGGCGCCCGCGAAGATGCACGTCGCGGAGGCGCACAGCGCAGAGCGCCAAGGCGGGCACGTAGAGGAGATGCAACGCCGGCGGATGCTGCTCGCACTGGTGGAAGTGCTGGCCGAGCATGGCCTGGAGAACGCGAGCATCGGGCGGATCTGTAAGCGCGCCGGCGTCTCGCGGCGCACTTTCTATGAGATCTTCGACGACCGCGACGAGTGCCTCTTGGCCGCCTTCGACGCGGCCGTCGATCGGCTGGCGGCGCCGGTGCTCGCCGCATACCGTGCACCGGGCGCAACGCCAGCGAAGGGTGGCTCTCCGAAGGCACCGGCCTGGCGCGAGCGCATACGGGCCGCGTTGACCGCTCTGCTGGAGCAGTTCGACGCCGAACCGGACGTCGCGTGCATGTGCGTCGTGGAGACCCTGAAGGCGGGTCCCAGCGTCGCCGAGCGGCGCGCGAGTGTGCTCGCCGCGCTCGTCGCAGCGGTCGAGCAGGGTCGCGACGAGGTGCGGCGCGGCAACGAGCCGCCGCCGCTGGCCGGACAGGGAGTAGTCGGCGGCGCTTTGTCTGTGATCCACACGCACCTCGCGCAAGCGCCGGCGAACGGGCGCCCGCAACGGCTGAGCGAGCTGACAGGCGCGCTGATGGCGATGATCGTGCACCCATACCTCGGCTCAGCGGCCGCGCGCCAGGAGCTGGAGCGTCCCGTCCCGAAGCCCGCGAGCGGCTCGAACGGCGCGCTCAAGGACCCCTTCAAGGACCTCTCGATCCGCTTCACCTACCGCACCGCCCGCGTGCTCACCACGATCGCCGCCCACACCGGAGCGTCCAACCGCCTCGTAGCCGACACTGCCGGCATAGCCGACGAGGGCCAAACCTCCCGCCTACTAGCCCGCCTACTACGAGCCGGCCTAATAGAAAACCGCGGCGCCGGCCGCGAAAAGGGAGAGGCGAACGCCTGGGCGCTGACGGAGCGCGGGGAGGCGGTTCAGGCGGCTTTGGCGGGGCGGTGATAGCCACCAGGCGGTTGTCGTCAGGCCAATGCGTGCGTGTCTACCAGCGGTCGCATTCAATCGATTATGCCGAGAGCGCGCTCTATATCCGGCGGCCATTCATCAAAGTCGTCCCGCACACGTATACGGCCGCGCATGCTCCCCGGCTTTCGCCTGACCACCGGCTCATTCTCGGTAATCGCGGCGATGCGCGCCACGGGCTTTTGGCCGCGACGCACAACGACATCCTCGACCTCTTCGCCGAAGCCTTCGAGCAACGCGTCGTCGGGGATTTGCGAGATGGGGCGGCGATCGCCGCCCACTCGCTCAAAATCAGCTGCCAGCGCGAAGTCTCGATCCGGTGAGGCGAGCCTCTGTGGGCGCTGAGCCAGGGCATCGGGATAGATGTTGATCTTACGCAACATGAGCCCAATATAGGGCATCATCATTCGGGGCGGCAATCCTCCCTAGGTGTAACGCGTCGCCCGTACCCGGCCATTCTGTATGTGTGGAGAGGCGATTGCGATTCGAGTTGCTGTACGCGAAGCATGGGCCTGCGGTCAAGGCCTATGTCCTACGTCGGGCCGATGCGTCGATTGCCGACGATGTGGTTGCTGAGGTGTTCGTTGTGTGCTGGCGGCGTTTCGAGGAGATTCCTCCCGAGCCGCTGCCCTGGCTGCTCGGGGTAGCGAGGCGTGTGCTCAGTACGCAGTGGCGCGGCGAGCGCCGGCGTATCGCCCTGCGTGATCGTCTTGCCGAAACCGACGCCGGGCCCTCACCGGACCTGGATGTCGATCCGCATGCATCGGTACGGGAGATCGAAGCGGAGACCGGAGATGAGGTACTCGCGCATGTGGCCGATTCCGCCCTGTCAAGTGCGCTCGCGCGGTTGAGCGAGGCCGACCGCGAACTGCTCCTGTTGATCGCCTGGGACGGCCTGTCGCCGGCCGAGGCGGCGACGGTACTAGGCATCAAGCCGGCGACCGCGCGCGTGCGTCTGTTGCGCGCACGGCGGCGCCTCACCCATGCTCTGTCCCAAGAGCGCTCTGGTCCCGCCACCTGTTCACCCCTTTCGATGGAGGCATCCTCATGACCATTGATCCAATGACGCGCCTGGCGGCCGCCAATCCGGTGGTCGACTTGCCGGCTGTCGAGTCGCCCGAGCGGCTGCGCCGCCTGATCGAGGACGACGCTCCCGCGGTCGGCCTCCCCCTTGTGGGGACAAGCGATCAGCGATACCGAAGCCCCTCCAGGGTCGCCCGCCGGCGGATTCCCCGCCGCGTACTTCTGGCCGTTCCCCTGTGTGCGGCGGCGAGCGTCGCCGGCGTCGTGCTCTCCTCGGGGTCTGCCGGTCCCGGGGTGAACGTCGCGGCGGCCGCCTACGCGGCCACCTCGCCGCACGCCGGAATCGTGGAAGCAGTGTTCTTCGCGCGCGTCTTCAGAGGCAGCCAGGCCGGCGGCACACTGCGTCAGCGCGAATGGCGGGACGCGCAGACAGGACAACGACGGATGCAGAACAGCACCACCGGGCCCTACGGCGACACGCGCGAGACCCACACGCTCGAAATGGTGTTCGCGCCCGGGCGCTGGGAAACCTGGAGTGCCGGTCGCGAAGCGAACACGATCACCCGCGTGACGGGGCGGCTCGACATGAAAATCTCCATGCAGTTCGAGGGCATCGCCCTCGACGGCCTCGAAGCGATCAATCTCTACCGCCAGCTCTATCGCCTCGGTGGGATGAAGCTCGTCGGCCGCGAACGTCACGCGGGCCGGCTGCTGTGGAAGCTCGAAAGCCGGCCGATCGGCCACTCGCGCGCCGACGGCAGAGCTCTCGCGATTTCAGCCACCCACATGAGGCTCATCGTGCTCGTCGATCCAAAGACATTCCTGCCAGTGTCCGAGCGTCAGATCGACGTTGCACTGCCGGGACACCCCACCATGGTCGAAAGCAACCTGGTCAGTTATAAGCACGTCCCTGGCGGCGAGGCCGCGAGCAAGCTATTTGACCTGGCTGCCCAGCATCCAGGCGCCCGAGTTCGTACGAACACAGTCCAGTCGAGGTTCGTCTCCATGCGCCGCCATCGGCACAGCGCCAAGCGGCGCTGATCTCACCGCCAAGCCTCGATCAGGTCCTCGGCGTCGAGCTCGACGTCGAGCCTGGCGCTCGGGGAGAAGCCGCTTCGTGAGACTCCCACCAGCCGGGTAGCCGCACTTGCGAGTGGAACTTGCGCGCTCACGGCCGCCAGCCGCGTGGCGTCCTCGCGTGAGAAGGGCGCTTTGTCTCGCCACTTGATCGATCCCACGAACTCGGCGCTGGTTGGCCGGCGGTCGTCGTTGCTCCCCACGAGATCGACCTCCGGGTTGTTGGTTCGAGTCCAGAACGCACTGAGGAAGTTCGCGTCGCCAAAACGCTCCTCGGGGAGCATGCGCTCGATGCACGCTCGCACGATTGACTCGAACGCGTGGCCTCGATAGGTGTTCCAACCGTCCATCACGCGTCGCACTGCCAGATCGCCGCGACGACGTTCGATCAGTGGCAGATTCGGGCCGACGAAGCGAAGCCAGAAGCGCAAGTATGGGTCGGCGACCGTGTATCGACTGAGCTTTGTGTCATCGAGATGAGCGAATGGCTGGTTGCGGTCGACGATGCGCTTTCCCACCAGCATATTCAGCGCGGAGCTGAGGCTGGTTCGCCCGACACCCGAGCGCCTCAGGATCTTGACGAACTCCGTTTCTCCCGCACCGACGGCGGCGATTACCGCGGCGGCCGCCGATTGGGGCGGCAGCTCGGCTGCCATCACGCGTTCACCGGTGACAACCAGCGGCGAGGTGGAGTCGCTCAACTCGCGTGTCAGATAGCGCCGAGGTGTGTCCTTGCCCCGCCAAGTGGCCGCTAGCTGGGGAAAGCCACCGAGAATGCAATATGCGTCGAGCGCGACCTCCGGCTCTGCCTTGACCATCTCGCTCATCTCAGCCGGATTGAGCGGCTCGATCGCAAAGGGTGTCACGCGACCGTGCAAGGGACGGTCGTAGCGTTCGAGCGACTCCATCATGTGCAGATCGGAGCCGATCAAGATGAGCAGAATCGGCAGACGTCCGAGCTGGCGATCCCAGGCGCTCTGCAGCAATCCCTCGATGCTGGGCTCCTGCTCGGACAGCCAGGGCAGCTCGTCCATGACCAGGCAGGCCGGTGTCGAAGATCCAGTCCGCGCGGCCTCGGCGCAGGTCGTCGCGATCAGTCGCAGTGCGGCTTCCCAGCTGTCCGGCCGGACTCCGGCCGCGAGCTCCGCGGCGATGGGAAGCGAGCTTCGCTCCAGTTCGCCGAGGAATCCGGCCAGAGCCTCTCCCGAAGGTTGATCCTTGGATGCCGAGAAGAAGGCGTGAGGAGGGTTCTCGCGTACCAGGAACTCTTCCACGAGCGTCGACTTGCCCACGGCTCGGCGACCGCGTATCGCGATCGCCTTGCCGCGGCCGGATTGCGCGATATCGCGCAACCATTCGCGGAGCCGGCCAATCTCGGCCTGGCGGCCGACAAACCCGGGCAGGTGCTCATGCATGCTCGGGATTCTAGCTTAAGTTCGGTCGAGCGAACTCCGGTCGACCGAACTCCGGTCGAGCGAACTTAATGTGGGGTGGGCCGATCGCTTCTCTTGTGAGCTTCGCCCTACTCCCAGCGCAGCTCCCGCGGCGCCTCGCGCATCCGCAACACCTTCGCCGGCACGCCGCCGACGACAGCGTTCTCGGGGACGTCCCTGGTGACGACCGCATTGGTGCCAACGATGCTGTTGTGGCCGACGCTCACGCCCCTCAACACGCACGACCCATAGCCCATCCAGACATTGCTGCCGACTCGCACGTCGCGCTTATAGATCCCCTGTAGGCGGATCGGACGCTCCACTTCCACCACGCCGTGGTCGAAGTCGATCAGCATCACCCGGTCGGCGACGATGCACTGATCGCCGATCGACACATGCTGGTAGGCGGAGATCGTGCACTCCTGGCCCATCACCGTCTTTGCGCCGATCGAGACCTCGCCCTCGTGCACCCTGATCTTCGTGCCGTGACCGATCCACGACCAGCGACCGATCCTCAGTGTCGCGTTCTTGCCGATCTCAAGCTTCACGTCCGGACAGAAGAAGCAGATACCGTCGGTCTGCAGACGTCCACGCCAGCGCAGCTTCAGCCACAGCAGGCGGGCTCCCAATACCGCATAGTGGCGGTTGAACATGTTGTTCGCGCGTATCCACCGCCATGTGCGCAGCAGCTCTCCGAGGCGTCTCACGGTCGCGCATCCTAGAGGGAGCAGGCCCCACCTCGCCGTTGGCGAGGTGGGGAGGGAGGCGCTTTCGAGATACTTCCCTGCTCGATGACCGCCTCCCTGGCCCAACGCCTGCTCGACGGAGACCGCCGCGCCCTCGCGCGCGCGATCACCCTGGTCGAGGACGACCGCCCCGAGGGCTGGGAGCTCGTGCGCGAGGTCTACCCCCACACCGGCAAAGCCGCCGTCTACGGCTTCACCGGGCCGCCCGGGGTCGGCAAGTCGACCCTGATCGGGGCACTGACCAAGGCCCGGCGCGAGGCCGGTCGCTCGGTCGGAGTGCTCTCGATCGACCCCTCCTCGCCCTTCACCCAGGGCGCCCTGCTCGGCGACCGCATTCGCCTCACCGAGCACTTCCTCGACAAGGGCGTCTTCATTCGCTCGATGGCCAACCGCGGTGCGCTCGGCGGCCTGTCAGAGGCGGCCCTGCAGGCGGCGCTCCTGCTCGACGCGGCCGGACGCGAGGACGTGTTCGTGGAGACCGTCGGCGTCGGTCAAGCCGAGATCGACATCATCGACCACGCCGACACGATCGTGCTTGTCCTGATGCCCGGCTCCGGCGACTCGATCCAGGCCCTGAAGGCGGGCGTGATGGAGATCCCCGACATCATCGTCATCAACAAGGCCGACCATCCTCTGACGGACACCATGGTGCGCGAGATCCGCGGCGTGCTGTCCCTGGCTAACCTCGACGACGATTCGCCCCATCCGGTCTCCTCCTCCTCCTCCTCGGAGGGGGAGGGTTCCGCCAGGCGCAGGTGGCGCGTGCCGATCGTCAAGACCGAGGCCGCCCACGGCAAGGGCGTGGACGACTTGATCGCTCAGCTCGACGCCCACCGCGCGCACATCCTGGAGGAGGGCACTCTGCAAGAGCGGCGCGGGCGCAACCTGCGCAACGAGGTCCTCGCGATAGCCACCGCCCGCATGCGCCGGCGCCTGGAGGACGAGTTGCGCGAAGACGCAGACTTTGCGCGGCTACTCGACGAGGTCGTAGAACGCCGCCTGGACCCGGCCAGCGCGGCCACGGCATTGTTGGAGCGCCACCGAGCCTGATTACGCAAAGCTGCGTTACGCAAACTTGCGTAATGGCAGACAGTCCCAGCCCGCATATAGAGTGAGGCCACCGATGGGCTTCGACTACCTCAAAGTGGCAGACCGCACCTGGCCGACCCTGATCCGCCTGATGGGCGGCCACGCCAAGGTCTACCGCGCCACGGGCGGCCTGATCGGCCACCGCGTGCCGGGCGCACCCGAGATGCTGCTGCTCGATCACGTCGGCGCCAAGAGTGGCACCCATCGCTACAACCCCCTCGTGTTCGCCCGCGACGGGCAGAATGTGATCCTGATCGCCTCCAAGGGTGGCTATCCCAAGAACCCTGCCTGGTTCTACAACCTCAAGGCCAATCCCGACACCACGATCCAGATCGGCTCCAAACGCATACCCGTGCACGCCCGCGAGGCCAAGCCCGAGGAGTACGACCGCCTGTGGCAGCGCGCGGTCGACGTCTACCGCGGCTACGAAGAATACCGGCGCCGCACCGACCGCCAGATTCCCCTGGTAGTGCTCGAGCCGCGCTGAATCGCCGCTCGCTCGCGCTTACAGCTCATCCTCGGTTGTCTCGGTCACCGTCGGGCGAGGGGCCTCGGACCCTGTCCGGCCCTCCGAGCGGTGGACGGAGACGCTCGATGCGAAGAAATGGATGCTTCCCACATTTCTGTATAGTCACGCACCGCTATTCGCAGCATTGGTATTTATCGTGGATCAATCGGGAGGCATGATGAGGAATTTGCTAGGCAGAAGGGCTGGAGTGGCGTTGACGCTCTCCGTGCTCGTCGCTGCGCTTGTCGCGGGCGTCGCAGTAGCGCAACAGCCGACAAGCGGAGCCACTCGAGGTGCGGTCGCTCATTCTTCGAAGAGCAAGCGCGGCCCACGCGGCCCACGCGGACCGGTAGGACCTCACGGTCTGAATGGTTCCGCAGGCCCACAAGGAGGGCAAGGTCCTGCCGGTCCGCAGGGTCCCGCCGGTCCTGCCGGCCCCGCCGGCGTCGCCATCCCGCTGATCTTCAAGGCGCAGGTGTCCACATCCAACACCAGGATCTTCGAATGGGGCGGGCTCTTGATAAACGCTTCATGCAGCTCGGGGGGCGCCACCTCACTGTCTGGCGTCTCGGAGATCGAAGGAAGCCTCGTCCGAGCAACCGACGTCGTCACCGGGGCCGCTGAGATCACCAACAACACAAAACTCAACGACCAGTTCACGCTCACACCGGGCGGCGCCGAAAACAACTACATCCTCACCTATCTCGGCGGAAACGGGTCGAGCATCGTGACCGGCAACTACGGGCTCGCCAATGGGGGCATGAGGCTCGTGAACGTGTCGTGCGCAGTGTTCGGCACGATGCAGATAGCAGCCGGATGAAGTTGAGAGGTGCGCGATAGCTGCGCTGGTCTCGCGCGCCGCGCACCGGCTCGCGCCGGCCGCGCTTGGTGTCATTGCGCTCGCTGTAGGGCTCGGCGGTTGTGGACGGTCAAATCTACCGACCACGCCGTCGAGCTCGACAGGTACCGCAGCCGCTGGGATTTCTGCGGGTGTTGCCGGCACAGTGCGTGCCGGTGCCCCCGGCTCAGTGTCGGTCAGTCAGGGAAACTCGGTTCCCCTCGGGCTCACGCCGCCGCAGCTCCTGCGCCGGCTGGGCCCACCGGCGGCTTCGCTGCGTCGCAGCGCAAGCACCGATTGCATGCTCTACCAGATCGTCGGTCAGCCGGCTCAGGTGCGCCTGCAGTTCTGCTTCAGCGGCGGCAGGCTGAAGCTGCTGTCCACATATCTCGGCCGATGAGATAGGGCCGCGCTAAGCGCCCAGCGCCCGCGCGATCACCATCTGCTGCACCTCGTCGGTGCCCTCGCCGATCGTGAGGATCTTGGCGTCCCTGTAGAAGCGGCACACCGGGTACTCCTCGATGAAGCCGTAGCCGCCGTGGATCTGCACGGCCTCCTCGCAGCAACGCACCGCCAGACGCCCCGTCTTCAACTTCGCCTGGGCGGCCGTCAGCGTGAAGTTGCGACCGGCGTCCTTCTCGCGCGCGGCCTTGTACACGAGCAGCCGCGCCGCCTCGATCTCCGCCGACATGTCCGCCAGCTTGGCCTGAATCGCCTGGAACTTGGAGATCGGCTTGCCGAACGCCTTGCGCTCTTTGGCGTAGGCCAGCGCCTCATCCAGCGCCCCCTGCGCCAGGCCCACACCCATGGCGGCCACGCCGATGCGACCGATGTCAAGGATGTGCAGGAACTGCTTGAAGCCCTGGCCTCGCGGGCCCAGCAGGTTCTCCTGCGGCACCCGGCACTCGGTGAAGGTGAGCGGACGCGTGTCCGACGCGTTCCAGCCCATCTTTCTGTAGGGCTGCCCCTGCTCGTAGCCGCGCGTGCCGTTGGCCACGATGATGTTGGAAATCTCCTTGGCTCCGGCGGCCTCGGGGTGGGCGGGGTGGGCGGGGTCTGTTACAGCCGTGATGCACACGACACCCGAGATGTCGGTGCCCGCATTCGTGATGAACTGCTTGGCGCCGTCGATCACCCATTCGGCCGAATCTGTTCCCTCGCCCTCCAAGCGCGCGCGCGTACGCGTGTTGCCCGCGTCCGAGCCCGCCTCCGGCTCGGTCAAACCGAACGCGCCCAGCTTCTCGCCCGCACAAAGCTTCGGCATCCACTCGCGCTTCTGCTCCTCTGAGCCGAACAGGTAGATCGGCTGCGTGCCCAGCGAGGTGTGCGCGCACAAAGTGATCGCCACCGAGGAGTCCACCCGCGTCAGCTCCTCCACGGCAAGCACATAGGCCAGCGTGTCGCCTCCGCCTCCGCCGTACTGGAGGGGGAAGGGAATCCCCATCAGTCCCAGCTTGCCCAGCTGGGCCACAATCTCATAAGGAAACGACTTGGTCCTATCGAGCTCCTCGGCGACGGGCGCCACCTCGCCCACGGCGAATTCGCGCACCGTGCGCCGGATCAGCTCGTGGTCGGGGGAGAGGTCGAAGTCCATCTTTGACTCGAATCGGGCGCCCTAAGCGCAGTGAGCGCGCGCGAGGTCTACCAATAGGCGCACGCCGTAGCCGGAGGCGCCCTTGCCGACGTACGCACGCCCCAACTCCCAAGCCGAACCAGCTATGTCCAAGTGCGCCCACGGGGTATCCCCGACGAAGTGCGACAGGAACGTGGCGCCCACGATCGTGCCCGCCTTGCGGCCCTCCGGCGCATTGTCCAGGTCGGCATACCTGCCTTTGATCAGCTCGTCGTACTCAGGGTGAAGCGGCAACCGCCAAACGATCTCCCCGCTGCGCCGTCCAGCCTCGGTGACCTGCTCGGCCAGCTCCTCGTCGTTACAGAGCAGCCCGGCGTAGGTGGAGCCGAGCGCGACGATCACCGCCCCGGTCAGCGTTGCAAGATCGATGACTCGCTCGGCGCCGCACGCGATCGCATGGCACAGGCAGTCGGCCAGCACGAGCCGGCCCTCGGCGTCGGTGTTGTTGACCTCGATCGTCTTGCCGTTGGAGGCCGTCACGATGTCCCCCGGCTTGACCGAGCGCCCGCTCGGCAGATTCTCCGTCGCGCCGACCACGCCCACGATCCGCACCGGCAAACCGATCCGCGCGATCGCCGCGATCGCCGAGAGGACCGCCGCGCCGCCAGACATGTCGAACTTCATCTCACTCATTTTCGGCCCCGGCTTCAGCGAGATGCCGCCGCTGTCGAACGTCACCGCCTTGCCGACCAGGCCGAGGATCGGCGGGTGGGCCCCAGATCCGGGCAAACCCGGGGGCTCGTAGCGAAGCGTGATCAACGCCGGCTCCTGCTCTGAGCCCTGGGCCACGGCCGCGAACGCTCCCATCCCGCGCTCCACGATGCCCGCGCGGCCCTCCACCTCGACGGACAGGTGCTCCAGCTCGTCTCCCAGCCTGCGCGCATGGTCGGCCAGTGCGCTCGGGGTCAGGTCGTTGGCCGGCCGGTTCTGCAGGTCCCGCGCTTCGTTTGCGGCCTGCGCCACGATTCCAGCCTCCGCGACCGCGCCCGCCAGATCGCCCTCGCCGGCGAGGATCAAGCCCTCCAGATGCTTGGGCTTGGCCTGCGTGCCGTCGGCGGCGGCTGCTCCCGTTGGGGGAGCCTGGGACTTGTGCATGTCGAAGCTGTAGTCGGCCAGCACCGTCCCCTGCACCAGCGCCGCCGCGACCTCGCCGCTGCTCTCGCCGACGCCGTCCGGCAGCTGCCAGCAGAGCGTCCTGGTCGAAAGCTCCTTGGCTCGCTCGCGCGCCACGGCCGCGGCCACGCGTGCGCGCTCGGGCGTGAAATCCTCGCGCTCGCCAAGTCCCACAACCAGCCAGCGCTTGCCCCCCGCATGGGCCAGCGCCAAAGACTTCGGCGCCCGTCGCGCCTCGCCGCTCCCCAGCAGCTCGGTCACCTCGCTCGGAGCGCCAGCGGGCGTCTCAGCGCCCGCGAACACGCCCACCGCGATCGTGTCAGCCGCGTTTTGTCCTGCCTCCCGGCTGCTCCAAGACACGTTCACGATCCGCGCACGATAGCTGCCCCGCTAGCATTCTCGTCCCCAGGTCGTTCACCCCCGGCCGTTCACCCCCGTAGGACCGGCTGGGACCAACCCAAACCAGGAGAATCCCCCAGATGCCCAAGACCGTGATCCTCGGCTCCGCGCGCACGCCCATCGGCAAGATGGGCGGAGGCCTGTCCACGCTGGGAGCCACCGACTTGGGCGCCATCGCGATCGAGGCCGCCCTGGAGCGCTCCTCGGTCGAGCCCGCCCAGGTAGAGCATGTGGTGATGGGCCAGGTCCTGCAGGCCGGCCAGGGCCAGATCCCCTCGCGCCAAGCCCAGATCAAGGCCGGCATCCCCAAGGAGGTCTCCTCCGAGACGATCAACAAGGTCTGTGCCTCCGGCGTGCGCGCCACCGTGATCCTCGACCAGGCGATCCGCGCCGGCGATGTGCAGGTCGGTGTCGCCGGCGGCATGGAGTCGATGTCCCAGGCGCCCTACCTCCTGCCCGGCGCCCGCTTCGGTTTCCGCATGGGAGATGTCAAGGCGCTCGACGCGATGGTCCACGACGGGCTCACCAACCCCTTCTCCGGCAAGCAGATGTTCGTCGAGGCCACAGAAGTCGGCGACGAGTTGGAGCTCACGCGCGCCGACCTCGATCGCTGGGCCCTGCGCTCGCACGAGTTGGCGATCAAGGCGACCGACGAGGGTCGCCTGCCCGAGGAGATCGTCTCGGTGACGATCAAAGGCCGCAAGGGCGATACGGTCGTCGAGGTCGACGAGGCCCCCCGCCGCGATACCTCGCTCGAGCTGCTGGCGAAGCTGCCGGGTCTCGTTGGCAAGGAGGGCACCCACACAGCCGGCAACTCGCCCGGCGTCAACGATGCCGGCGGAGCCTTGGTCGTCGCCTCCGACGAATGGGCGTCCTCCAACGGCAAGGAGGTTCTGGCCGAGATCGTGTGCCACGCCCAGTCCGCCGACGAGTTCGCCTACCTCGCGCGCACGCCCGCGTCTGCCGCCAAGAAGGCCTTGGAGAAGGCCGGCTTGAAGGCGCAGGACATCGACCTGTGGGAGATCAACGAGGCCTTCGCCTCGGTCACCTTGAACTCGATCCGGGTCTTGGGCATCGACGAGGACCGCGTCAACGTCAACGGCGGCGCCGTTGCCCTGGGCCACCCGATCGGCGCCTCCGGCGCGCGCATCATCGGCACGCTCGTCTACGAGCTGCGCCGTCGTGGCGGCGGCTACGGCTGCGCCGCGATCTGCTCTGGCGGCGGACAGGGCGACGCCATCATCGTCCGGGTCTGAGGCGATGTCCGCCGAGGCGGTTAAATCGAGTCCCACCCGCTCCAAGATTCGCGTGGTGGTGGCCAAGCCAGGGCTAGACGGTCACGATCGCGGGGCCAAGATCATCGCGCGTGCGCTGCGCGACGCCGGCATGGAGGTCATCTACACGGGCCTGCACCAGACGCCCGAGCAGATCGTCGAGACGGTGATCCAGGAGGACGCCGACGCAGTAGGCCTCTCAATCCTCTCCGGCGCCCACATGACCCTGGTGCCGCGAGTCGTCGAGCTCTTGCGCGAGCAGGGCGTCGACGACGTCGTCGTCACCGTGGGCGGCACGATCCCCGCCGAAGACATCCCTGAGCTGAAGGGCCTGGGTGTTGCCGAGGTTTTCACCCCGGGCGCGCCCACTCAGGCGATCGTTGATTTCATCCGCGAAGCCGCCAGTCCCCGCCAGGCCGGTTGAGCCTAGGGGTAGATATACATTTTTTGTTAACTACAACAGTAGTTACAAATCGTAAATACTATTGTGAATTCCGCAAAAAGCATGTACCGACCTGCCGGTCGCCTTGGCACAAAGCCTTACCTGCTGCCTGATTGACTCGTCAGTCAACTCAGGTAGGATTGCCCCATTGACATCCCTGAAGGAGTTAGCTGAATGAAGATTTGCGTCCTGGTGAAGGAGGTCCCGGACGCCGCCGTCGAGAAGCGCATCAACAGCTCGACGGGGCGCATGGACCGCAGCGGGGAGAAGAACCTCAACCCGTATGACACGCATGCCATCGAGGCTGCGATGCAGATTCGCGAGGGCGGCGTCGCCCCCGTCGAGGAGATTGTGGCCGTCACGATGGGCCCGGAGAGCGCCGTGCGCGCTCTGCACAAGGCCGTCTCGCTCGGAGCCGACCGCTCCGTTCATCTCTCCGACGAGGCCGTCGCCGGCTCGGACGTGGCCGCCACCGGCTACGCCCTGGCCCAGACCCTGGATCGCGAGAAACCCGATCTCGTGCTGCTCGGCCAGCAATCGGACGACGGCGAGTGCTACACGATCGGCGCCGTTGTGGCCGAGCACCTGCGCATGCCCTCGCTCACCCAGGTCATCAAGATGGACGTCGCCGCCGACTCGCTGCGCTGCGAGCGCCAGGCCGAGTACGGCTACGACACGGTGCAGATCAAGCTGCCCGCCGTGATCTCCGTCGGCGACGCGATCAACGAGCCGCGCTACCCCTCGCTGAAGGCGATCATGGGCGCCAAGAAGAAGCCGCTCGACGCCGTCACCGCCGCCGACGTCGGCATCGATGCCTCCAAGGTCGGTGGCGATAACTCCGCCGCCCAATGGGTCGCCGCGAAGGCTCCGCCGGCGAAGGCGGCAGGCGAGATCATCGAGGACGAGGACACCAACGAGACCGTTGAGAAGATCGTCTCCTGGCTCGACGAGAGGAAGCTGATCTAAATGGCAAACATCCTCATCTACGCGCTCCACTACGAAGGCGCGATCAACAAGAACTCGCTCGGCGCCGTCTCCGAGGGCGCCAAGCTCGCCGCCGAGCTCGGCGGCGAGGCACACGCGATCCTCGTCGGCGAGGGCGTTCCGCAGGACCTGGCCGCTTCACTCGGCAACTACGGCGCCAAGAAGGTCTTGATCGCCGAGGGCCCCGAAGGTCTCGCCCAGCCGGTCGTCGACGCGATGGGCGCCGCCATCTCCGGCGGCGATTACAAGTACGCGCTGTTCGGCGGAGGCCTGCTCGGCTTCGAGATCGGCGCCGGCCTGGCCGCGCGCCTCGGCGCCGGCGTGGCGATGGAGGTCACCGCCGTGCGTGCCGAGGGCGGCGAGCTGATCGCCGAGCGGCCGATCCTCGGCGACTCGGCAATCTCCGAGATCAAGTACCGCTCCCCGGTGGGGATCGTAATCGGGCGCCTCAACGCGTTCGAGATCAAAGAGTCAGGCGCCGGCGCGGCTCCGGTGGAGTCAGTCAGCTTCGAGCTGTCAGATCACGCCAAGCAGGCCACAATGGTCACGCGCGGCGAACAGCGCGGCGCCGACGTCGACATCGAGGGAGCCTCGATCCTCGTCGCCGGCGGGCGCGGTCTCGGCAAGGCCGAGGGCTTCCAGCTGGCGGAGGACCTGGCGGCCGCGTTCGGCAACAACGCAGCCGTCGCGGCCACCCGTGCGGTCGTAGACGCCGGCTGGTACCCATACGCGGCCCAGATCGGTCAGACCGGCAAGACGGTCGCCCCCAAGCTGTATTTGGCGGCGGGCATCTCCGGCGCGATCCAGCACAAGGTCGGCATGCAGTCCTCGGAGAACATCGTCGCGATCAACAAGGACTCGAACGCGCCGATCTTCGAATTCTCAGACCTCGGCATCGTGGGCGACTTGAACAAGATCCTGCCCAAGTTGACCGAGGCCGTGAAGGCCAAGAAAGCGTCATAGCAATGGGATCTGGGCGGATGCGCGAGCGAAAAGGAGCGGCAAGTCATGTCATCTCATAACGGCTCAAGCAACGGGAAGGTCGTCCCCGCGGCCTTTCCGCCGCCCGTCGATCCACAAAAGGAGTTCGTCAAGCATGGCCTCGACGGCGAGGACGAGCTGATCGAGGTTGGCGTGGCGATCGTCGGCGGCGGAACCGCGGGTCTCGCCTGCGCCAATCGCCTGCTGCAGTTGCTGGGCGACGATCCAGAGACGATGGAGCGCCTCGGCGAAGTGCCGGTTGCGGTCGTGGAGAAGGCCAAGACGTGTGGTGGCCACAACCTCTCCGGGGCGGTCGTACGCCCGGGTGCGCTCGAAGAGCTGTTCCCGGATATGACCCGCGAGCAGTGGCGCCAGGAGGGCTTCGCTTTCGGCGAGGTAACGAAGGAGGCCGTCTACCTGACGCCCACCTCGAAAATGTCCGTTCGCATCCCCACACCGCCGCCGTTCAAGAACCACGGCAACGAGGTCATGTCCGTCTCCGCCCTGGCCCGCTACCAGCAGCAGCAGGCCGAGGAGGCCGGCGCCTACATCCTCACCGAGACGGCCGCCACCCAGTTGGTGGTCGACGGAGGTCAAGTCGTCGGCGTGCGCTCCGGCGACAAGGGCCGCGGCAAGGACGGCGAGGAGCTCGGCAACTTCGAGCCCGGCACCGACATCAAGGCCCACGCGACCGTGCTCGCCGAGGGCTGCTGGGGCCACTTGACCGGCGCTGCGATCCGCGAGTTCGACCTCGCCAAGGGCCGCGAGCCCCAGGTCTGGGAGCTCGGCGTCAAGGAGGTCTGGAAGGTCCCCAAGCCGCTCGACCGCCTGATCCACACGATGGGCCCCTGGCCTTTGAAAATCTCCTCCAAGTACGGGCAGATCGGCGGGACTTGGATCTACCCGATGAAGAACGAGAAGACCGGCGAGGACATGGTCTCGATCGGCTTCGTCGTCGAGCTCGACTACGCCGACGCCACCACCTCAGCCCACGACCTGCTGCAGACGTTCAAGACGCACTCCTTGGTGCGCTCCATCCTCGAGGGTGGCGAGCGCGTCGCCTGGGGCGCCAAGGCGCTGCCCGGCGGCGGCTACTGGTCGATGCCCAAGCTCTCGATGCCCGGCGCGGTGCTTGTGGGCGACTCCGGTGGCATGGTCGACACGATGGCGCTCAAGGGCGTCCACCACTGCATCAAGTCGGGCATGCTCGCCGCCGAGTCGATCTACGCCGCGATCAAGCGCGGCTCAAGCGACTTCTCCGACTACGAGCAGGCGATCGAGAACTCCTCCGTCGGCAAAGAGCTATGGGAGGTCCGCAACGCGCGCCAGCCGCTGCAGAAGGGCCTGCTGCTCGGCGGCCCCCTGTCGGGCATCCAGCAGATCACCAAGGGCAAGCTGCCCGGTCGCGCCGACTGGCATCGCAACGACTCGATCCCCGTGTTCGTCGGCAACACCAAGGACGTGTACGTCAAGCCAGACGGCAAGTACACCTTCGACAAGCTCTCCTCGGTGTTCATCACCGGCAACGCCACCCGCGACGACGCCCCCAACCACATCCGCGTACAAAAGCACGTCCCGCGCGAGGTAGCCGAAACATGGCGCTGGATGTGTCCCGCCGGGGTATATGAGATACCGGAGGACGCGCCGGAGACGGGCGACGTGGACGTGATCGTCAACTACACCAACTGCGTGCAGTGCGGAGCGATCACAGCCAAGGGCGGGCGTTTGACAACGCCAGAGGGTGGAGATGGCCCCTTGTACCAGATCACCTGAGATCCGAAACACCTCTTCCCCAAAATCTCACCAATAGTCTGTGGTTTCCGAAACCACAGACCCTGATCGGTGTTAGGGGCTTTGAATGGCAAGGACGTTCCATCTCATGCGGGCCGCCAGGGCGGCGCTGATCTGCGGCTGCGCGCTGGCTTCGCTTGCGTGCGGGCAGGCTGCTTTCGCGAGCACGATCACCGATGGGGCCGCCACCGTCGGGATCGAACAGTGCGTGACCTCGACCGTGCAGCTGGAACGCTCGGCCACTTTCACCGCCCAGATGAACGCCACGAACGCCACCCAGAAGATGGCGATGCGCCTCGAATTGCAACAGCGCCAGCGTGGCGAAAGCGAATTCCATACGCTCGTCGCCCCCGGCTTCGGCGTGTGGCGCGTCTCCGAACCGGGCGTCAAGATCTACAAGTACGTCAAGCAGGTCACCAACCTGGATTCTGCGGCGGCCTATCGCGTGCTCGTGCGTTTCCGCTGGACTGGGGAAGGGGGACGCCTGCTCAAGCACGACGAACTCCACACGCCCCGCTGCATCGAGCCGACTCTGCCGGCCCAGGTCACCCAGACCCCGCCGGCGCCAGCCGCCTGAGGGCGCTAGAATGCTCAGACGATGAAGGACGCAATCCACCCAAACTACGTCGAGACGCACGTCCGCTGCATGTGCGGCAACGAATTCACCACCCGCGCCACGCAGGAGGAGATCCACGTCGAGGTGTGCTCCAACTGCCACCCGTTCTACACGGGACGCCAGAAGCTGGTGGACACAGGTGGACGCGTCGAGCGCTTCCAGCGCAGGGTCGCCAAGGGCCGTCAGCACAAGGCCCAGACGGCCGGCACTCAGGCGCAGGCTCGCCCCCAGTAGAACAATGTCCTCTCGCCCGGCCGCCGGTGGGAGGGTGCACCCAGAGGGCACGTGGCAGGTCAGCAATCTCCAGGCGACCGCAAGCGCCCACGCGACCCGGTCCGCGCAGGACACCAGCGCTGTTGGGGAGCTGCCCGACGGTGAGCTGACCGCCCGCCGCGACGCCCCGCTCGGGGGCCAGGCGGTGCTCGAGGGCGTGATGATGCGTGGTGTGCGCCACTGGGCGGTCGCGGTACGCAAGCCGCTGCGCGAGGATGCCGGCAAGCAGGGCAACGGCGAATCGCACGACGGCGAGCCCGCCAACCTGCACGACGTCTCCCACTCCTTCGAGGTCGCGTTTGAGCGCGAGGGAGAGTTGGGTCGGGAGGAGGAGGAAGGCAAGCTTGAGGAGCTTGGCGAGATCGAGGTGGAGACGTTCCCGCTCACCTCCGCCCTCTCGCGCCACCGCTCGCTGCGGATCCCCGTGCTGCGCGGGATCGTGGCGCTCGGCGGCTCGCTTGCGATCGGCTTCAAGGCGCTCGGGATCTCCGCCAACGCGCAACTGCCCGAGGGCGAGGCCGACGAAGACGCCCAGGAAATCGGTGCAGGCGTATGGGCTGGGACCGTGGTCGTGGCTTTGGTCTTCGCGATCGGGTTGTTCTTCCTGTTGCCGCTCGGCCTGACAAGTTTGATCAAGGGCCAATTGAAATCCTCGGCCCTGTTCTGGATCGTCGAGGGTTGCGTACGGACCGCGATCTTCCTCGGCTACATGTTCGCGCTGTCGCGCATCAAAGACCTGAGGCGCGTGTTCGAGTACCACGGCGCCGAGCACAAGACGATCTCCTGCTTCGAGGCGGGGCTGGCGCTCACGCCCCAGAACGCGCAGCGCTTCTCGCGCCTGCATCCCCGCTGCGGCACCAGCTTCCTGCTGATCGTGATGGTCGTCTCGATCTTCGTGTTCGGCGCGGTCGGCCTGCCAGTCTGGTACCTGCTCGTCATCTCGCGCATCGTGGGCGTGCCGATCATCGCCGGCATCTCCTTCGAGATCATCAAGTTCGCAGGGCGCAACCGCAACCGGCGCTGGGTCAAAACGATCATGTGGCCCGGCTTGAAGCTGCAATTGCTGACCACCCAGGAGCCGAGCCTCGACCAGCTCGCGGTCGCGATCGCGGCGCTCGAGGCCGTGCTGGCCCTGGAGACGCCCGGGAGCATGGACGCCGCCGATCTGGTGGGCGTCGAGGTCGTGGCGTAGAGCGTGTGGTGCCCCGTTTGGGGTGCCCTGCGCGCGCGCGTAGGTTCGTCCATTTCGCTTGACAGCGTCCGGGTCGTCTGGTTGGGTTCGGTTCGATGAGGCGATACGGGGCGCATGGGCGCCCTCACAAGCAAATGACCTGGGAGCGGTGAGATGAGCGCGGAAGAGGCAAGCCGGATAGCGCGGGCGGTACAGCGGATGAAGCACTCCAAACGGGCGTTGCAGATTGCGCTGCCCACGGCGGCGGCGCTTGGAGCGGGGGCGGCTATCGCGGCCGGGTCGATCCCGGGCGGCGATGGCGCGATCACCGGGTGCTACGCCGGTACGACGGGCGCGACACTCTTTCCGCCGAATGCTTCGGACGGGATCACTGAGCCGCCAGGAGCGCTGCGCGTGATAGATCCGAGCCTGCCCCACACCATCAGCAACCCGTTGGGCGCGGCTCCCGCCGCCAATCTGGCTGCCGTGTGCGACTCCCAGCAGGAGACCCAGATCACCTGGAACCAGAAAGGTCCGGCCGGACCGCACGGGGAAGAAGGCAAAGAAGGAAAGGAAGGCAAAGCCGGCGGCGCGGGTGCACCTGGCGGCCAAGGCGCGCCCGGTGGCCAAGGTGCCCCCGGCACACCCCTGATCGGCGGGACCACGTTCGGTGTGAGCGGCGGCGGCACCACCTTCCTGAAGATCGACGGCATCGAGGGCGAGTCGACCCAGAAGGATCACAAGGGAGAGATCCAGATCGATAGCTTCTCGGTCAGCGCCCAGGGCTCCCAGAACATCGGCTCGCAGTCCTCAGGCGCGGGCGCCGGCAAGGTGAACATCCAGAGCTTCTCGATCACCAAGACGCTCGACAAGGCCTCGCCGCTTCTCTTCCAGGCGGCGGCCACGGGCAAACACTACAAGGAAGCGACGCTCTCCTTCACGCGCAAGGCCGGCGGCAAGGAACAGACCTACCTCAAGTTCGACTTCCAGAACGTGCTGATCTCCTCCGTACAGGACGGCAGCTCGGGTGGGGGCCAGCCCAGCGAGCAGGTGACGTTCGCCTTCCAGAAGGTCTCGGAGGCCTTTATCCAGCCCAACGGCAAGACGGGCGCCACAGTGAACTTCAACCTCTCGACAAACCTGAAGCTCTGAGCACAGCCGAGGCTTACGAGCGCCTCTCCTACCCGGGCTTTGCCTACCCGGCGACCCATCCGGGGCGCTCGGAGGCGATCGGCCGGCTGTTCGGCCTGAGCCCGGCGCCCGCGCGCTCCTGCCGGGTGTTGGAGCTGGGCTGCGGCGACGGGGGCAACGCGCTCTCGATCGCCCAGACATTGCCGGGTGCGCAGGTGCTTGGCGTGGACGCCTCGTCCGGTGCAATCGAGCGAGGCGTCAAGCTGGCGCAGGCGTCCGGGCTGGAGAACGTGGAGCTGCGCTGTGCCACGTTCGAGCAGCTGGGGGAGGGCGTGGGCGAATTCGACTACATCGTGGCCCACGGCGTCTACTCGTGGGTCCCGCCGCAGGCGCGCGGAGCGCTCCTGGACTGCGTCAAGCGCTGTCTGGCACCGGAAGGGGTCGCCTTCGTCAGTTACAACGCCTACCCGGGCAGCTACCTGAGGGACATGGCGCGCGACATGCTTCGCTACCACGTCCAAGGGATGTCCGACCCGGGCGAACGGTTGTCTCGCGCGCAGGAACTGATGAAGACGATCGTCGAGATCGAGCAGCCCAGTCCGTTCGCCCGCGTCCTGCGCGAGCAGATGGAGCGAATGCTCGGCTACAGCGATGCCCTCCTGTTCCACGACGACCTGGCCGAGGTCTCCACGCCCTTCTACTTCCACGAGTTCGTCGAGCACGCCCGCGAGCGCGGCCTGCAATTCCTCTCGGAGGCCGACCTGTTCGAGAGCCAGATGCGCGAGGTGCCAGACAGCGCCGGGCAACTGATGGCGAGCCTCCCCGAGGACGCGGTCGTCAGAGAGCAGTACATGGACTTCTTCAAGAACCGCATGTTCCGCCAGACCCTGATCTGTCACGACACGGCTCCGCTGCACCGCGCGCTCGACGAGACCGCGATCGAAGGCCTGTGGATCTCATCCAGAGCGCGTCTGGGAGAGGGTGGGGATGGGAAGGGGGAGGAGGGGCGTGCCCCCGACGAGACCCAGCCGATCGCGCATGGTTCGGCGCCGGACGAGGACCCCGAGGCGCGTACCTTCCTGACCCCCGAGGGTTTCTCGATGACCACGAGCGAGCCGCTCGTGCAGGCGGCGATGTCCACGCTCGGGGACGCCTGGCCGCGGTCGGTCGAGTTCCCCGCGCTGCTGGCCCGCGCGCGCGAGGCTGCGGGACCCGAGGCGCCGTCCGAGCTGGTCGCGGCGCGCTTGCGCAGCGTCTTGTTGCAGGCCTACCTGGCGCGGATCGTGATGTTCGCAGGCTGCCCGCCGCCGGTGAGTGGCGAGCTGGGCGAGCGGCCCACTGTCAGCCCCCTGGCGCGCGCCCAGAAGGCGGCCGGCCTGCCGGCACTCAGCTCGCTCTTGCACGCCAACGTGCGCCTCGACGGCGAGCTCGAAGCCGACGCGCTGGAGCTACTCGACGGCACGCGCACTGTCGTCGAGGTCGCGGCTGCGCTCGACGTCGCGCCCGAGCAGGTCACCGAGTGCGTGGAGCGGCTGGCTTCGGTCGGGTTGCTCCTCGCCACATAGACTGGCCTTCATGGTCGAAGACCTGATCGAGCAGATCGAAGCGCGTTTTGCCGAGCTCGGCGAGCAGATGACCGACCCCGAGGTGATCGGGGACCGCGAACGCTACGCCGAGGTCGGGCGCGCCTATCGCCAGCTCGAGCCGGCTGCCAAGCTGGCCAAGGAGTGGCGCCTGGCAAGCGACGACGCGGCGGGAGCGCAGGAGCTGATCGCCGAGGGTGGCGAGGACGCGGAGCTGCGAGAAATGCTCGACACAGCGCGCGAGCGCATCGAGGCGCTCGAAGAGGAGATCCGCTTCGCGATGGTCGAGCGCGACCCCAACGACGAGAAGAACGTGATTGTCGAAATCCAGGGCGGCGCGGGAGGCGACGAGGCGGGTCTGTGGGCAGGCGACGTCTACCGGATGCTCACCCGCTACGCGGAGCGGGTGAGCCTCAAGCCGGAGTCACTGGAGATCGGAGAGGGCAAGTACACGTTTGCGGTCAAGGGCGACAGGGCCTATTCCGTCTTCAAGTTCGAGGGGGGCACCCACCGCGTGCAACGCGTGCCCCAGACCGAGTCCCAAGGACGCATCCACACCTCCACCGCCACCGTCGCGGTATTGCCCGAAGCCGAGGACGTGGACGTGGAGGTCAACCAGGGCGACCTGCAGATCGACGTGTACCGCTCCTCCGGGCCGGGCGGCCAGTCGGTCAACACGACAGACTCGGCAGTCCGCATCACCCACAAGCCCTCGGGGATCGTCGTCTCGATGCAGGACGAGAAGTCACAGTTGCAAAATCGGGAGAAGGCCCTGCGCGTGCTGCGGGCCCGGCTGTACGAGCGGGCCTTGGCCGAACAACAGTCCGAGCTGGCCGCCGACCGTCGCTCCCAGGTCGGCACCGGTGACCGTGCCGAGAAGATCCGCACCTACAACTACGGCGAGCGTCGCGTCACCGACCACCGCATCAAGCTGACCGTCCACAACCTCGACCAGGTCCTCGAAGGCGAATTGGGGGAGATCACGGCCGCCCTGCAGGCCGATGAGAAGCGCCGTCGCCTGGAGGCCCAGACGGCGGTTTGAGGCCGCGAGCGCTGCTTGATTGCGTCCCGTTCGACCGCGTCCCGTTCGACCGCGCCTCTGGAAAACACCCATGTCCCCCTCATCAGCCCGACCACTCGCCCGCGGGACCTCCGTCCGCGACGCGCTCGACGGCGCCGTCACCGCGATCGCCGCCGCGGGCTGCGAAAGCCCGCGCCTGGACGCCGAACTGTTGCTGGCGCACGCGCTCGGCGTCTCGCGCGAGCGCCTGCTCATGGCCGCCGGGCGCGCGGAGGACGAGCTCACCGTGGTCGGCCCAGCGGTGCGCGTCTTCCAAGATTACGTGCGCCGCCGCGCGGTGCTGCGCGAGCCGGTCGCCTATATCCTCGGACGTCGCCACTTCCGGCGTCTGGAGCTGGGTGTTGACCCGCGCGCCCTGATCCCGCGGCCTGAGACAGAGCTGCTCGTCGAGGTCGCGCTCGGCCTGCCCGAGGGCGCGCGCGTGCTCGACGTGGGCACCGGCAGCGGAGCCGTTGCGCTTGCCTTGAAGGACGAGCGCCCCGATCTCGATGTGACCGGTAGCGATCTAAGCGAGGCGGCCTTGGCGCTGGCACGCGATAACGGGCAGCGGCTCGCACTGGACGTGCACTGGCTCGCGGCGGACCTCCTGGACGGTGTGCTCGACGAATACGATGCGGTCCTCTCCAACCCGCCCTACGTGCCCGACGGCGACAGGCCCACGCTCGCGCCCGAGATCTTGCGCCACGAGCCCGCATCGGCTTTGTTCGCGGGCGCTGACGGTCTCGACGCGATCCGCCCGCTGGTGGCTCAGGCGTCTGCCTTGCCGAGTCTGCGCCTGCTCGCAACGGAGGTTGGCGCAGGTCAAGCGGGCGTCGTCGGGGAGTTGATGATGGCGGCCGGCTTCTCCGATGTGCGAGCCGAGTGTGACCTGGCGGGGATCGAGCGCGTCGTCGTAGGTGGGCGGGCATGATCCGTGCCGCCGCGACCGAGTCGATGACCGATGCTCTCGCGGCTCGGGCCGGCCGGACTGGGACACGGGCACGCTCGTGACCATCGCCGCCGACGAGGTAGCACGGCTGCGGCAATGTCTCGCCGGCGATGGCGTTGCGATCGTCCCCACCGACACGGTCTACGGCTTGGCCTGCAACCCCGACGGCGAGCGCGCGCTGCGCCGCATCTACGAGCTCAAGCGACGTCCCCCGCACAAGCCCGCAGCCGTGATGTTCTTCTCTTTGGGGGCGGCGCTGGCCACGCTGAGCGAGCTCGGCCCGCGCACCCAAGCCGCCGCGCAGGCATTGCTGCCCGGCCCGGTAACGCTGCTGCTGGCGAATCCCCGGGGCTGTTACCCGGGCGCCTGCGCGCCGGGAGGTGATGGCCCCGGCCTGCTTGGCCTGCGCGTACCCGCGTTCACAGGCCCGCTCGTCGCTCTGGAGACGATCGCCCTGCCCGCGGCCCAGTCGAGCGCCAACTTCGCCGGCGAGCCCGACCCGCGCGCGCTCGCCGAGGTGCCGGCGGAGTTGCGAGAGGGAGCTGATCTGGTGCTCGACGGGGGAGAGCTGCCGGGGACGGCCTCGACGGTGCTCGACCTCTCACGCTATGAGCGGAAGGGCGAGTGGCGAGTCGTGCGCTCGGGGCCCGTCGGAGTCCAAACTTTGGTAGACGCTCTCGGCTGACCTTCAGGCGGGGACGCTTCCAGCGTCGGCGATCTCCGCGTCGGCGATCTCGGCTGTAGTGCGGAGAATCACCCCGCGCTCCTCGGCTTCCCTCGGCGTGAGCAGTGCGTGTGTGCGTTCAAGGTCGGCTCGCGCCGAGGGCAGGGATGTCCAGTCGATGCTCTGGCTCCATTCCTGCGCGCGCGCGAGAACCTTGATCAGCGCGGTGGGCGCTTGCAGGCGCGACATCGCGCGCAGCGCCTGCAGGTAGTCGTCGCGAAAGACGATCGGGACGATCAGGCGCTGCTGTCCGGCGGCGGTCAGCTCGGCGTTGGCGAGCGCTCGCGCGACACGGCCGTTGCCATCGCCGAACGGATGGACCTCGGCCACGAGGAACATCGCGAACACGGCTCGGGGAAATCCCGACGCCAGGGCGCGGTAGCGTTCGAAGCCTCTCTTGAGCGTGCCCACGACTCGACTGGGGGCGACGAACTCGGTGTTGCCGGCGCGGTTTCGCCGGGTCTTGAACTGGCCGGGCCGCTCATCTGGGCGTCCCACCATGATCCTTGCGTGGAACGTTCTCAGCAGCGAAAGGAAGTCATCGGCGTCCGTGGGGATCCGGTCACGCAGGGTTGGATCGGAGACGAGGTCGAATGTCCCGAGGACGTCGTGGGCGTCTGCCGGGCGGTCGAGTGGGATAGCGCCTTCGAACACGATCGCTTGGGCCTCCTCGACGGTGAACTCGGTTCCCTCGATGAAGTTGGAGAAGTACGCCTCATAGAACGAGAAGCTTGGACTGATGCGTTCCGGGGCAGGACGATCGCTAGGGATCTGTCGGTGTAGCGCCGCGAACAGGAGGTCGAAGAGCGCGATGCGGTCCTCGTCCCAGCTCTCGCCGGCCCGAGTCGCCTTGCCGATGCCGCTCGCGAGCGAGGCGTCCCTGGTCCCGAGCAGCGCGCCGATCAGGTTCGACAGAGTCTTGGCCTCGCTCTCGCGTTCGATCAGTGGCGCGATCTCGGCGCTCGCGTCTCGCAGTCGGTTTAGCTCGTCCTCGCCGCCGGCCGCCAACAGACGCTCCAGATGCAGCTCCAGCTCGGCTCTGCTGAGAGTTCGTCTGATCCCGGATCGAGCGCGCGAATGAGCCATGTTGTCGAGGAAGCGACGTGGCCACGAACTCATGTACAGCGCCTCGCCCATGAACGGTAGGTCCCCCGCAACCGGTCCTGGGCCGCGACGACAGTTCAGGACCAGACCCGGCAGCCTGACGACGCGGCTGGTGTTCGAGCACAGGAAGATCGAGCCCTCCCGGCCCACGGGTCGGGCCTCGAACGCGGTCCTGTCGGCGATCACGGCTCCGGGGAAGAAGCCCGCCGCGACATCCCAGGGACGGCGGCGCGTCACGTCCTCGAGCGGGTCGTCGAGGTTCTTTGTGTAGAGACGCCCGGCGATCTGGCGGATGCGGCCCTGGCGCAGCAGCGTCCGCACCGCGCGCGAGGTTGAGGTGGAGCTGAAGAAAACCTCGCCCTGGTCGGCCAGCGAAAAATCTCGCATAACGATCATCCCACCCTAAATGCTGGCGATAATCTGGCTGTAAGGACTATTTTTGTGCGATAAAATAAGCATAAGTAAACTATACTATAGAAAAAATTGCTATCGCTAAATTTTAGAGCTGGGGCATTGTTATCAGCATAAAATCTTTGTGCGAAGGCTTCCGATCTCTGTTACCGAGCAGAAAACGCTGGGTGCCCCAAGAGCGTGTCTCAAAAACCAAGCTCCCCATTCGCTCGTGCCGTGCTAGCCTCGGTCCACAGCCGCGACTGGCGCCAGAGGTGGAGAACCACCGGGGAGCGGCTGGCATACGACGCCGCGCGCCTGGGCGAAGAACGCGATGCTTAGGAGCACGCCCATGCCGCACGACCTACAGCCCGACTACTTCAACCGCCCGCTGGCCGAGGTGGACCCCGAGGTCGCCGCCGTCATCCGCGGCGAGCTGGAGCGCCAGCAGAGCACCTTGGAGATGATCGCCTCCGAGAACTTCGTGCCCCAAGCGGTGCTCGAATGCCAGGGCTCGGTGCTCACCAACAAGTACGCCGAGGGCTATCCCGGACGCCGCTATTACGGCGGTTGCGAGTGGGTCGACGTCTCCGAGCAGCTCGCGATAGACCGCGCCAAGGACCTGTTCGGCGCAGAGCACGCCAACGTCCAACCCCACTCCGGCGCCCAGGCCAACACCGCCGTCTACCACGCCCTCTTGCAGCCGGGAGACACGATCATGGGGCTGTCCCTGGCCCACGGCGGCCACCTCTCCCACGGCATGAAACTCAACGTGTCCGGCCGTCTGTATGACATCGCCGCCTACGAGGTCGACCGCGAGACCAGCGTCATCGATATGGACGAGGTCGCGCGGATCGCGCGCGAGCGCCGCCCCAAGCTCCTGCTGGCCGGCTGGTCGGCCTATCCCCGCCAGCTCGACTTCGCCCGCTTCCGCGAGATCGCCGATGAGGTGGGGGCTTTGCTGATGGTGGACATGGCCCACTTCGCGGGGCTCGTCGCCGCGGGCCTTCACCCCAACCCGCTCGCCTATGGCGCCGACGTGGTCACCACCACCACCCACAAGACCCTGGGCGGCCCGCGCGCCGGGATCATCCTGTGCAAGGCTGAGCACGCCAAGAAGATCGACTCCGCCGTGTTCCCCGGACAGCAGGGCGGACCTTTGGAGCACGTGATCGCCGCCAAGGCCGTAGCCCTGAAGATCGCGGCAAGCGACCTCTTCGCCGAGCGCCAGCGGCGCACGATCGAGGGCGCCCAGGCCCTGTCCGAGCAGCTGATGAAGGCCGGTCACGGTGTCAATGTCTTGACCGGCGGCACCGACGTGCACCTGGCCCTGGTCGATCTGCGCGCCTGCGAGCCCGAGCTGAGCGGACGCCAAGCCGAGGACCGCCTGCACGAGATCGGCGTCACCGTCAACCGCAACGCAGTCCCGTTCGACCCGCGTCCGCCGATGGAGGCCTCCGGCTTGCGCATCGGCACGCCTGCACTGGCCACCAGAGGGGTGGGCGTCGAGGACTTCTCCGAGGTCGGCTCCATCGTCGCGACCGCCCTCACCCCCGAGTTCGAGTCCCGCAAGGGGGAGCTCTCAGAGCGCGTCCAAGCGATCGTCGAGCGTTACCCGTTGTACGAGCATCTCAGCGCTCCCGCTGCCGTCTAGCGGGTGTCGATGTTGCAAAAAAGGGGTGCCCCGCACGCGCGCGCGTGCGCGTAGGCACCCTGCTCGAGGCGGTCCAGCACTGCCGACGCCCGCGCCTGCGATGCTGTGCGCGAGTCGATGGCCCACCTCAATGAGCTAGACGCCCTCTACGCGTTCCTGGCAGCCGCGGCGGTGACCGCGGTCCTTACGCCGTTCACGATGCGCCTAGCTAAGGCTGTCGGTGCGGTCGACGAACCCCGCGACCGTGGCCTCTCCGACCGCGCCACGCCCCTGCTCGGAGGCCTGGCGATCTTCGCCGGCGTGCTGGTCGCCGTCCTGGCGTTCCTGCCGGCCGGCTACGGCGAAAGCGCTCAGATGTGGCACGGCGTTCTGCTCGCCGCGGCCTTGATCACCGTCGTAGGCGCGCTCGACGACCGCTTCGACTTGCCACCCATAGTCAAGCTGGCCGGACAGATCGCCGCCGCCGTCATCGTCGTCCACTACGGCGTCGCCGTGAAGTCCCTCACCCTGCCGTTCGCGGGAACTCTGCACTTCCCCAAAGCCGGCCCCACCAACGCCGGCCCCGATTTGACCGTGGTCGGCCTCGTCGTGATGATGAACATCGTCAACCTCTCCGACGGCGTCGACGGCCTCGCGGCCGGCGTGTGCGTGATCATCGCCGGGACGCTCGCGATCATAGCCTTCGACCTCGACCGTGCCGAACCCGGAGTCCTGGCGGCGATCACGGCCGGCGCCGCGCTCGGCTTTTTGATCCACAACTTCCCACCCGCGTCCTCCTTCATGGGCGATTGCGGGGCCAACCTGCTCGGCCTGTTGATGGGAGTGGTGGCAGTCGAGGCGGCCGTCAAGACACCGGTCGTAGTGTCCTTCGTGCTGCCCCTGATCCTGCTCACCGTCCCCTTCCTGGACACCACCTTCGTGGTGCTCAAGCGCCTGAAGTACCGGCGTCCCATCTACGCCGCCGACAGCGAGCACTTCCACCATCGCATGGCCCGCATCGGCTTCTCCTCGCGGCGCACGATCGCCTACCTGTACGCCTGGACCCTGCTCCTGGCGGGCCTGGCCCTGGCCCTGCGCTTCGTCCCCTACTCCGACCACAAAGGCCACCTGCATACCGGCTGGCTCCTGGTCATGGTCGCCCTGGCGCTGCTGGTCGGCGCCGCCAGCGTCTACCTCGTCTACGTGCTTGAGATCCTCAAGTTCCGTCGCCTCGACGCCCTGCGCGTGCGCCGCCTGCGTCCCGACGCCTCCCCCGCAGAGGTCGAACGCAGCGTCGCCCTGGACCTCCAGACCGGCGAATACGACGCCGTCCTGGACGCCTCAGCGTCTGACGGTCGCGTGGTGGGAGACGTGCCTGGCGGGACTCAGCAGCGGGTCGGCCAAAGGCAAGTGGATCAGGATCGCGTAGGCGCAGAACACGAGCGTGACGACCCGCAAACGGCGGCTGTCGGCGAGAGCGGCCAGCGGGAGCGCCCATATCGCATACCAGGGCAGCAGCCAGGCGGTCGATAGCAGCAGCGCCAGCGTCGCCCAGCCCGCCATCGTCCTCCAGTCCGCGCCCCGTGCGGTAAGCCACAGGGACACAACCAGCACGACCCCGAAGCCCACCAGAAACAAGTCGCGCCACCAGCCCGGCAGGCCCACAAGCCCGACCCAGCGCGCCGTCTCCGCCGGCAGGCTGTGCGTCGCGATCAACTGCTGCTGCTCGCCCAGAGCGTCCACGAAACCAAAGGCATGCGCGCCGAAGCCAACGACCGCCAGCAGCCCGAGCAGTGCCAGTGTCACGAGCGCGCCACCGGCGACCCGAGCCCGCCCACGCCAGCGCGGCGGGGCCAGCACGATGAAGGGAAGCACGAGCCCGGCCGAAGCCTTCACGCCGACACCCACCGCCATCACGGCGGCCGCGGAGCGCAGAGGGTACGACCCATCCCTCCCAATCCGATCCGCGCGCGTGCGCCCATCCCCAGCGGAAGACAGGGTGTGCCCGGTCGCGAGCGCAAGCGCGCCCGACAGCGCCAGCAATACCAGCGTGTCGTTGTGCGCACCGCCGGCCGCCAGCTCCAGCAGCACCGGGTTCAGCCCCACGAACACCGCTGCCGTGCGAGCCGAGCGCCCCATCCTGCTCGCCGCCGTCGCGATCAGGGCCACGGCCCCAACGCTTGCGCCCACCGCCACCGCCTTCAGCGCCCACAGGCTCCCGGCCAGGCCCAGCGGGGCGATCGCATAGGAACCGAGTGTGAACAGCGGCCCATAGGGCGAATGCTGGAACGGCCAGCCGATGAACGGGAAGGCCGCATCGGTCGGCGCTTCGGCCGGCACATGCGTATACGGGTCCAGCCCATGCAGCGCTCCCAATCGCCCAAACGCCAGGTAGCCGAACACGTCCTGGGAAATCAGCGGCGGGCCGACCAGAACCAGCCCATAAGCGAGCGCGATCGAGACCCCGATCGCCCGGCCCGAGAGTCTGTTCGCGGCCAGCAGCACCGCCGCGTAGCTCGCGCACATCAGGAGCGTCAGCACCTGAAAGCTCGACGAGGAGATACCCAGGCCGAGCCCGTGCAGCGGCCCGGCCAGCCAACCCGGCCAGCCGCCGCTGCGTGCCGGCACGTAGGAGGTTGGCGTCCCGGCGGCGCCCGCCACCACTCCGAACACGCTCGCCACCACGCCCACCAGGCCCGCCACGCCGAGCGCCTTGATCGTCGCCGGGAAGCGAGCGCCCAGGCTCCTAGACGTACGACCGTTCGACACGACCGCTACGCTTTCCATGTCTTCGTGCTCTGCGAGCATCTTCCACCTTGCGCACGCGCGGGCCTCGCCGTCCACCCGGCCGGCAAGGCTTGAACTGTATGCCACGCCGCCACCGCACACCTTCATCGCGCCGTACCCCCGGGCCCAAGCGCGTCTTGATCCTCTCCGCCGACGTCGGCGAGGGCCACGCCGCCGCCGCGCGCGCCTTGGCACGCCAGCTCGACGCCTCCCCCGAACCTACCGAGGTCACGGTCATCGACGGGCTAGCCGCCATGGGGCCGCTCCTTCAGCCCGTAGTCGAGGACGGCTATCGCGTACAGCTTCGCTTCTTCCCCTGGACCTACACCGTCGTCTATCTGCTGCTGGAGCGCGTCGCGCCCGTACGTGGACTGGCGCGCAAGCTCCTCTGTCTACTAGGCTCGCGCCCCCTGGCCAAGCGCATCGCCGAGCACGAGCCCGACGTCGTCGTCTCCACCTATCCCGCCGTCACGGTTGTCCTTGCGCGTCTGCGCCGCACCCAAAGGGTGAGGTGCCCGACCGTAGCCACGATCACCGACCTAACCGGCCTGTTCTTCTGGGCCCAGCCCGGCATCGACACCCACCTCGTCATGTACGGCGAGTCGATGGGGCCCGTAGAGCGCATCGCCGGCCAAGGAAGCGCGCGCCTGGTGCGGCCCTTGATCTCCTCCGAGTTCCTCGACGAGCGCCCCCAGACCGAGGCCCGCCAGGTGCTCTCCCTGCCCGAGGATGGCCATATGGTCGTAGTCTCCGGCGGCGGCTGGGGCGTCGGGGACATCGAGGGCGCCGTACGCGAGATCGCTTCGATCCACGATGTTTCGGCGATCGTCTGCCTGGCCGGGCGCAACGAACAGCTCCACCAGCGCCTCTCCGAGGACTTCGCCACCGAGCCGCGAGTACACGTCTACGGCTTCACCGAACGCATGCCCGAGATCCTCGCCGCCGCCGACACCCTCGTGCACTCCACCGGAGGCGTCACCTGCCTGGAGGCCAAGGCCACCGGCACGCCCGTCGTCTCTTACGGCCTGCCCGTCGGCCACGCCCGTCTGAACACGCGAGCCATGGCCGATCTAGGCCTGTTGCGCCTGGCCAACGACACCCACGAGCTGCGAGCCCAGGTCCAGGCCTCCTTCGCCGAGCACCATGCCCTGCGCGGCCGCGCCTCCCATCCACGCGAAGGGCTCGTGGCCGTAGCCGGCCAGAACACCGTCGCCGCGCCCGAGCTCGCCGACGCCCCTTCCGAGCCCGGTGGTGCTCCAGATCCAAGCGCCGTAGAGCTGGTGCTCGACGCCCCCCGTCGCGTGCGCCCGATCCCCCTGTGGCGTCTGCGCCTGGTCGCGTTCGCGACCCAGTTCGTGTTGCTGGTCGCGATCAGCACCTGGCTGATGAGCACCGACGAGGTGACCGCTTTCGCCGGGTTCTTCCTGGGAGTGCATCCGCTCAAGCGTGTCGACACCACCAAGCCCGATGTCGGCTTGGTCTTGCGAGTGCCGTCCGGGGAGGTCACACTGGTGGCGAGCGAGCTGTCGGGCGCAGGTATTCATGCCTCCTTCACCGACAACGGTCTCGACGCCTCGCCGACGATCGCCGGTCTACGCGACCTCCACGACGAACTGGTGCCCGAAGTACCGCGCTCCGGCTCGCCTCTGCGCTGGATGCGAACACGAGGGACCTTGCGCTCCCAGGCCCGAGCTTTGGGCCTACATCACCGCTTCTACTTCCTGCAGCCGCCGGGCGGCCTGACCGTAGGGCAACTGCTGCTCGCCCGTACCGCAGGTGCCCTGCCCGTGGCCGGCGCCGAGCGCCTCTCCGCCACCGGGTCGATCCCCCCTCAGCGATTGCGCGCCGGCGACGTCTTGGTCGTCTCGGTTGACGGCAGCCCATCCTCCGTCGTCGGGTTGGAGCGCATCGTCTCCCGGCTGCGTTCAGAGGGACTCTCGGTCGAGCCCTTGGGCTCGCTCACGGCCTCGCCCCCCATCAAAGCGAGCAAGAGAGGCGAGCGCGCCAGCGCCGCGGCTCCGGTCACGAGCACGACCAGAGACAGCGTCAACGGCACCCCGCCGAGCGGAGTCGAGCTGAACGATTCGCCCAACAACAGCGGCGCCAGCATCACCGGCACGATCGTCTGAGTAACGAACACGACCGGCGCCACCTGGATCGCCGGGCGCATCTGCAGCGCGCTCATCTCGCTGAGCGCAGCCACCGCCGAGGCCGCCGCCGTGGACAGGCCCCAGGCCGCGGCAAACCAGAGCCGTCCTTGTGAGAGGTCGTCGGAGAACAGCTTCGTCGCCACCCCGCTCCAGGCAAACCCCAGCCCAGCCGCGACCATCGTCAGCGACGCGGCCGGCCTGCGCACCCGGTTGACGATGTAGGGCGCCAGCGTCAACAGACCCAGTCCAACCAGGACAAGTGTCACGGTCAGGTTGTTGGTGTGAGTGCTCGAGCGTGCCGGCGCGCAAAGCGCTGTGCCCACCACGCCCACCACGATCGCCGCCATCGCCAGATGCTCGCGTCGCCCCGCCCGCTCGTCGAGCATCCGCTCGCCGAAGAACAGCAACACAAGCAGTCCCATAGCCATCGTCGGCTGAACCACCACCAGCGGCGCCAGCAGCAGCGCCACCACCTGCAGCGGCCAGCCCAGCAGCGACAATCCCGTTCCCGCCAGCCAGCGGGCCCGCCTGATCAAGGTCAATGCGAGCGCCGGATGCAGGTGCTCGGTGTGCGGCGTGCGCTTGGCGTCCATCGCCTGCAGCGCGACCCCTAGGCTGTAGAGCGCCGACGCGGCCATCGCCGCCACGATTCCCAGGAAGAGCTCCATTTTCGCCAACGATCATCGCAGCCCCACCAGCTCCGCCAAGTCCGGGCTTCCCGGCGATGCCGACCGCGGGGGTCGCTCCGGCGATGTCGGCGATCGGCGCGCTCCCGCCGGCATGCTCGCCGGTGTCGTGGCGGGGGCAGCGATGGCCAGCTACCTCACGCCCGCCCTGGCCTTCTATTCCCGGCGCCTGCGCTCGGCCTTGGGCGTCGAGGATCACACCGCCTCCGGTCTCGGCGTAGCGCTCACTTTCGACGATGGCCCCCACTTGCTCGGCACGCCCGCCGTGCTTGAGGTGCTGTCCGCACGGGGAGCGTCGGCCACGTTCTTCCTCGTCGGCGAGCAGGTCTTGCGCAATCCCGGGCTGGCCGCCGAGATCGTGGCCGCCGGCC
>Ga0208586_1000029_pt1 | contig 54108 bp, 57 predicted proteins | sample NGESurshal072012_6_FD_184471 | JGI IMG/M metagenome (GOLD analysis project Ga0208586, IMG submission 184471) | Arctic peat soil microbial communities from Barrow, Alaska - NGEE Surface sample 53-3 shallow-072012 (SPAdes) | ecosystem: Environmental > Terrestrial > Soil > Wetlands > Peat ... | reverse complement strand
CCGGTCCGCCGGACCAGCAGGATGTGCGCGGCGACCAGGGCGACCACCACGACGGGCAGCAGCAACACGTGGTAGGTGTACATCTGGCCGAAGTTCAGGACGTTGAAGAACGCGCCGACCCCGGTTGAGTTCAGGCCGTCCTTGGCCTGCGTGGCGATCCATTGTGCGTCGAAGTTCTGCTGCGAGACGTAGCCGGTGAACGCGGCGGCGATCGAGATCAAGAACGTGATCGCGCCGCTCATCCACGTCCGGCTGCGCCCGCCGCGCCAAGCGGCCATGAAGAACTTGCCCCACAGGTGGATGACCATGAAGAAGAAGAACAGCTCGACCGACCACAGGTGGATGCTGTTGAAGAAGTGCCCGACGCCCGTGTAGTGCCACCAGGCGGGTCCCTTGAGGGAGAGGACTACGCCGGAGCCGATGATCACGATCAGCGCGGCGATGCTGGCGACGCCGAAGATGTAGATCCAGGAGGCGACATAGGTCGGCTGGCCGTCGGGGAGGAGCTTCTCGGGAGGCAGCGCCTCCACGGCGGCTTCCCGCACGCGGCCGGTCCAGGTGCGCTTGGAGGCCTGATGGGCGCTCACTCTGGTTCGCCCCCAGTCCGGCGGGCGATCGCGCGAGCACGCGCGCCGGGAAACGGCAGCGCGATCGCCGCCGCGAAGACCACGAGCATCAGCGCGATCACGATCAGGTTCGCGACAGACAGCTGAATGAAATGCCATTCCACGACACGCGCGGGATGATTCAAGTTGAAGACCGCCGCCAGCACGACCATCACGTGGCGATGCTCCGTCGCGGATCTGGCAGAGATGTGTGCGGCTGGGACACTGTGACCTCCGGATCGCCTTACATGACAGCGAAACCTCGGAAGTCACGTCATATTGCCGGTCCCACAAGGACCGACCGCACACCGATGCCCTCTCCCACTTAGTCTACTAGGCGCGCGGCGCACCCGACTGACCTCGCTGCTTGCGTCCCCCGGTGGGGTCAGGCAGTAAGGCCCGATCCACCCGACGCGTCGCCCCACTCGTGCTCGTCGAGGAGATCGGTGGGCGCGAGGATGAAGACCTCGCACATCAGGTCCGGGTCCTGCTGGTTACCGCTCATGAAGCCGATCACCCGCTTGCCCGCGGCGTCTTCGATGACCTTCGCGAACCGCTCGCGCATGACCTCCTGGAACTCCATGCGCTGCTGGATCACCGCATGGCCGCGGCCGCCCGCGAGCAGCGTCTCCTCGACACGCGAGAAGCCCCCTCGCAGCACGCACACCACCAAGTCGTCCTCGTAGTAGGACTTCGCGCGAGTCGGACCTCGCCCGTAGAACTCCTTGAGCAAAGCGACCATCCCGTCGGAGATGGCCGTGAGCACATCGCCATGAGTGCTCAATGTGCTCGTGCTGTCGGGAGGGTTCATCGTGGACCGGGGTGCCGTCGGGTGAAACGCCACTGGATGATAGCCGCGATTGCGCCCGGATGAGAACCCCAAATTGGCGAACGCGACGTCTCTACTTGGTCAGCCCGGCGACCAGGTTGATCGTGGTCGCGATGATGAGCGTCCCAAACGCGTAGGAGAGCAGCGCGTGCCGCAGGGCCGTCCGACGGATGTTGGTGGTCTTCAGATTGGTGTCTGAGACCTGGAAGGTCATTCCGATTGTCAGAGCGAGGTACGCGAAGTCGATGTAACAGGGCGGCCCCTCCGCGTTGAAGTCGACACCCCCCGCTGTGCCTTCGTAGTAGAGCTTGGCGTAGCGCAGGCTGTAGACGGTGTGAACGACGCTCCAGGCGAGAACGATACTGGCGACGCTGAGGCCGACGAGCAGTGCCTTGCTCAGGCCGTTGCTGTTACCGGCGCGCACGAGCACCAGACCCACCGCGATAAGGCTCGCAACGCTGGCGCTGAGCAGTAGGGCGTCAGCGGCGGCGCGACGCGGATTCTCCCTCCTGGCCTGCTTAGCGGTGTCTGCCGCATCCAGGGACCACAGGGAGCGCCACATCCAGCTCACAAACAGCAGCGCCGCAACGTCCCAGCCGGAAAGAGGAACGAGCCACCACGGGCCCACGATCGCTACAACTAGCGCGCTAAGGGCACCCGCCCCCGCGGAGACGGCCAAGCGCACCCCCACCGAAGGGCCTCTCCGGCGACACTGGCTCTCGTCAGAGGAGTGCGAGCGCGAACCCATCGATCTCCTTGTTCTAAATGCGACCTCGTCGACCACGGTAGGGACCCATGAACAGCAACACAACCACGACGAGCAGCAGAAATACGAGCGGGCTTAGGAAGGCGCCGCCGAGGATGCTGAGGACGACCAAAGCAATGATGAGAAGTAGTAGTAGATCCATAAAGGTCCTTTCAATTTTGACGTTCTACGGTTGTTTGCGAGCTAGACATGGGCAGCGCTCATGCAGCAGCACGCCTTTGGGCGAGATGCAGCAGCGCCCGGGCGGCCGCCTCGCCGGTGTGAAGGTCGACGATCAATACCTCGCTGGGGACATCGGTCAGCGCCAGCAGGCGGCCGATGTGTGCGGGACCGCGCACGAGGATCAGCCGGCCGCTGGCTTGCCGAGCAACACGGGCGGCATCGAGGATCACATGAACGCCGGAGCTGTCCATGAACGTGAGCTCGCGTAGGTCAAGCACGACCAAACGAGCGAAGAGTTGCGCATCGTGTACCGCCTGCTTGAGCCTGGGCGCGGTCACGAGGTCTAGTTCACCGGCGACGTGAACCCAGGCCGCACCAGAACCGCCTGTCTTCCAGGTGCAGACGAACGGCGACTGCTGCACGTGGCGGCTAGCTGCTGTTGAGCTGATAAGAACCGGGGCTTGGGACATATGAACCTTCCTCGCGGGTTGCATGAGCGAACGCCGGAAGTCAGGTTGTGTTGCCCGTCCCCGCAGGGACCGACCGCAGTAATGCCCTCTGCCCAGCACGATAGCGCCGACCGGACGAAGATGCAACGCTCCGCGTGCCCTCGCTTCAGCCGGCGGGAGCAGGACAGCTAGTCAGTATGTAAGAACAATGGAAGGCGCACGCGATGACCTACGTGACCGAGCCCTGCATCGGAGCCGAGGACAACTCCTGTGTCTGCCCGGTGGACGGCATTCACCCTATGCCCGATGAGCCCGGCTACGACGCGGCTGAGATGCTCTCATCGACCCGGCTGAGCGCATCGACTGCGATGCCTGCGTCGAGGCGTGCCCGGTCGACACTATTTTCTCCGACGACCACGTGCCGGCAGAGTGGCAGGGTCGCGCCGGGACGTCGGGCTAGCTCTCGAGCGATGGTCGTATGGTTGGCCTTTCGCCGGGCGTGCTTCGCCGTGCGGGGCTGCGTCCCGGGGGTTGCCGTGGCGCGTCGCCTGCGGCGATCTCGGGGATCGGGCAGCTCACGGGCTTTTGTGTCGTGATGTTGATCGTCTTGCCGTGGTGGGTGATCTTCAGCGGCGATCCCTGTAAGAGCGAGTAGTGGGCCTGCTCGTGGGTGACCTGCACCTTCAGGCGTCTGTCGCGGAAGCACATGCCGAAGGTCAGGCGGGTGAGTCGCTGTGGTAGGCGGGGTGTGAAGCTGAGGGTGCCGTCGTGGTCGCGCATGCCGCCGAAGCCGGCGACGGCCACGATCCACGCCCCCGCGAGCGAGGCGATGTGCAGCCCGTCGCGGGTGTTGTGCTCCAGGTCCTCGAGATCCATCAGGGTGGCCTCCGCGAAATAGTCGTAGGCCAGCTCGAGGTGCCCTACCTCCGCTGCGATGACCGCCTGCGTGCAGGCCGATAGCGAGGAGTCACGCACGGTCAGCGCCTCGTAGTAGGCGAAGTTGCGGGCCTTCTCCTCCGGGGTGAACGCGTCTCCGCGCAGGTGCAGGGCGAGCACGAGGTCGGCCTGCTTGAGCACCTGCTTGCGGTACAGGTCGAAGTAGGGGAAGTGCAGCAGCAGCGGGTACTGCTCGGGCGTGGTTTGATCGAAGTCCCATAGCTGGTGCTCGGTGAAGCCCTCGGCCTGGGGATGGACGCCCAGCTGCTCGTCGAAGGGGATGAGGATCGCCGAAGCGGCGTCGCGCCAGGCCGCCGTCTCCTCCGGGTCCACGCCGAGCTCGGCGGCCCGCTCGCCGTGGCGTTCGACCGCGTCAGCTGCGAGGCGCAGGTTGCGCTGCGCCATGAGGTTGGTGTAAATGTTGTTATCGGCGACGGCGCTGTACTCATCGGGGCCGGTCACCCCGTCGATGCGAAACCGCCCGCCGGTGTCGTGATGGCCCAGCGAGCGCCACAGCCGCGCCGTCTCGACTAGGAGCGCGAGGCCCGCCTCGCGCTCGAACGCTTGATCGTCGCTGGCGGCCTGGTAGCGCCCGACGGCATCGGCGATGTCCGCGGCGATGTGAAACGCGGCTGTTCCCGCGGGCCAGTACCCGGAGCACTCCTGCCCGTCGATCGTTCGCCACGGAAACGCCGCGCCTTTGAAACCCAGGAGCTGGGCGCGCTCGCGGGCCATTCCCAGTGTCGCGTGGCGCCAGCGCAGGGCATCGCGGGCAGCGTGCGGCGCGGTGTAGGTAAGGACCGGCAGCACGAACGTCTCGGTGTCCCAGAAGGTGTGCCCGTCATAGCCCGGACCGGTCAGGCCCTTCGCGGCGATCGCCCTGCGCTCGCCCCTGGCGCCAGCCTGCAGCGTGTGAAAGAGCGCGAAGCGCACCGACTGCTGGAGCTCGGCGTCACCCTCCAGCTCCACATCGGCGCGCTCCCAGAAGTCATCCAGGTAGCCGCGCTGGCCGGCGAGCAGCCCGTCCCAGCCTGTGCGGCGCGCCTCGGCGAGCGCCGCGGCGACCTGGTCGCGCAGCGCCGCCGTCGAGCGCTGGCTCGACCACCCGTACGCCAGCAGCTTGACGATCCGCAGCCGCTGGCCCGGCGCGATGTCGGCCGTGATCGTCACGCGTGCGAGGTCCTCGCCGCTCTCGGCCGCCGTCTCGGTACCGGGAGGTCCCTCGACGAAGTGGTCCATGCCGGCGGCCATCCGTAGCGCGCTCTGCTTCGTGATGTGCACGAGTACGGCGCGGGCGTCATGGTCTGAGAACTGCTCGCAGCGAAGCGGTGCGCCCAGGTTCGCAGCCGCCCGAGGGTCGACCTTTACGTCTGGCATCGGCTCGTTGGCTACGAGCTCTGACTGCACGACGAGCCGGACAGGGTCATCGACCGCCTCGACTTCATAAAGGACGGCGGCGACCGCTCGCTGCACCAACGAGACCAGGCGCACCGAGGAGACGCGTATCTTCCTGCCGGCCGGGGAGCGCCACTCTGCGCGGCGTTCAAGCACGCCGGCCCTGAAATCCAGCACCCGCTCGTGGCTTTCCAGCTCGCCGAAGCGCACGTCGAACGGCTCGTCGTCGACGAGCAGGCGAATGATCTTGCCGTTGGTGACGTTGACCGCGGTCTGCCCCGCCTCGGGGTAGCCATAGCCAGCCTCGGCGTAGGGCAGTGGGCGCTGCTCGTAGAAGCCGTTCAGGTAGGTGCCCGGCAGGCCGGGCGGCTCGCCCTCGTCGAGGTTTCCCCGCAACCCGATGTGCCCGTTTGACAGCGCGAACACCGACCCAGCTTGGTCGATCACGTCCAGGTCAAGCTCGGTCTCGCGAACCGACCACGGCTCGACCGCGTAGGCCGGGTGGGAGATCACGCCGTGTCGAGCAGCTCAGCGAGATCGCCGACGACGATGTCGGCGCCGTGCTCGCGCAGCGCGTCGGCCTGGCCGACCCGGTCCACCCCCACCACACAGGCAAAGCCACCGGCCCTGCCTGCCTGAACGCCCACCAGCGCGTCCTCGAACACCGCCGCCTGACCCGGCTCGACTCCCAGTGCCCGCGCACCCGCCAGGAACGTGTCCGCTGCTGGCTTCCCCTGCAGATGCTCGCGCTCGGCGACCACCCCGTCGATGCGCTCTTGGAAGAGGTCCTCGATGCCCGCGGCCTCGAGGACCTCAAGACAGTTCGTGCTCGAGGAGACCACCGCGCATGCCAAACCGCGCTCACGGGCCGCTCGAACGAACCGCACCGACCCAACGTAAGCCGTCACGCCGTCATCCTCGATCATCCTCAGCACGATCTGGTTCTTGCGGTTGCCGAGCCCGTCGATCGTCTCAGTGTCAGCCGCGTCATCCTTCTCGCCCTGCGGCAGGTCGATGCCGCGCGAGTCCAAGAACGAGCTGACGCCCTCATAACGAGGCTTACCGTCGACGTACTCGTCATAGTCACCGACCGGGTCAAACGCCACGAACTCCTCGCTGCTGTGCTCAGCCCGTTCGCGCAGAAAAGCGTCGAACATCTCCTTCCATGCGGCCGCATGGACCTTCGCGGTTTCCGTGAGCACCCCGTCGAGGTCAAACAGACAAGCTTTCACACCATCAGGCAAACCGAGCATGCGCGAACCCTACACACCAGCAACTGGCTGCCGGGTCAGATCGGCCACGAGCAAGTCTTTGACATGGGTAAGAACGACTGCCGCCGTGACGCTAGAGAAACATGTCAACTCAGCTGATGGTGAGATCTCCCGGCGGCGAATCGCCGGCCGCTGTGCGCTCTGTTGGCGAGCAATCAATCTCGAGGAGGCTTCATGGCCGCGGATTCTGACGGTCCACTGCTCATCTGCTACGACGGGTCTGAGGACGCCAAGCACGCCATCAGGACTGCCGGCGGGCTGTTTGGTGGGAGGCGCACGTTGGTGTTGACCGTGTGGCAGCCCACAGCCGGCCTCGGCGGCTTTGCGTGGTCGGGCGCGATGGCGCCGATGGTCGACTTCGTCGAGCTCGACCGGGCGGCCACCGAGGACGCTGGTCGCGTCGCCAGCGAGGGTGCCCGCATCGCGAAGGACACTGGTCTGGACGCCGAGGCGGTGGCCGTAGAGGCGACCGAGACCGTGTGGAAGACGATCGTCCAGGTCGCCGACAGTCACGACGCGGCGGCAATCGTTGTGGGCACGCGAGGACTCACGGGGATGCACTCGGCGCTGCTGGGAAGCGTCTCGGGTGCTGTCGTGCATCACGCCGAGCGGCCCGTACTCGTCATCCATCCTCCCAACGACAACGGCCCGAACGCAGACTGACCACAGGGCCGTCCGCGCCCGGGATGATGTCAGGGAGAGGCTGTGTCATCGTCGGGGGCGGTTGACGGGTGCCCTTGTGGATCTATCGCGAACGTCGTCAACGGCAGCCCGAAGCGCTCCTTGACGTGCTCGATCAGCCCTCGCTCCTGCCAATTGGCGTGCTCTGAGCTGCGCAGCGCGATCAAGATGTGATCGGGCTGGAAGGCCGCGATGGCATCGGCGATCGCGGTCATGGTGCTGTCGTCGCCGGTCGTGCCGCTGGCGCGGGCGCCAATCGAGTGCATGTGGCCCAGCACGGCGTCGAGGCGGTTGTCGGCGGCATGTCGAGACTTGTTCAGCTCAGAGGCCAGCCATGCAAGTCGTCCCGGCAGGCTGGGCGTGACGACGTACACCTCGTCCGCCGCGTCGATCAGGGTGCGCACCCGGGGCGGCAGCTCAGCCGCGTCGGCGACAGCGGCATCGGCGATGACCAGCAGCCGCTGGATCGGTGCTTTCAACATACGGGCTGTGGCAGGTGGTGCTTGAGCTTGGCGCGGGCGTCGTGTAGCGACTTGTAGATCGCGCCGGGGGTGCTGTGCAGCTCGCCGGCGATCGTCTCGGTTGGGGTGCCGTTGATCGCGACCGCGACCAGGATCGTTCGCTGGCGTGCGGTCAGCTGATCGGTGATGCAGTCGGTCACGTTCTGCAGGAGCTCGCGGGTCTCCACGCGATCTCGGGCAGAGCACCCGGGGTCCGCGACGAGCAGCGCTTGCTCGGGATCCCGCGAGATGCCGACGTGGTCATGTCCGAGGCGACGGCGGATGCTCACGGGCGCCTCGAGCTGGGCGAACCGCCGCGCCCACGTCCAGAACTGGCTCTCGCCGCGGTAGTCATCGAGCTTGCGCAACAGCACCATCAGCGCGTCGCTGGCGGCCTGCGTGGCGAGATCGTCGATGTCGCTTCTGGGGAAGTCCGTCAAGCCTCCGACGCGATGACGGATATGAAATGCCGCCTCGCGGCGCAGGCGCTCGTGTAGCTCGGCGATAGCCCATCCACGTACCGGCTGTGTCGCATGCAGACGCTCCCACCACGATCGGGACTCGAGATCGAGCGGCCGCCGTGACACAGCCTGATCGCCGGGGCACACGAACGACGACGCCGAGCCGAGCGGGATCGTTTCCGTCGGATCGGTGTGAGATGAAGTCTGGGGCACATCGACCTCCCGGGTTGCGTTCTATCCACAAAACCTCAGAAGTCAGGCGGTGCTGCCCGCCCCCGCAGGGACCGACCTCACAGTGATGCCCTCCGCAGCGCAGACTACCACCGTAAGGTGCCCGCCAAGCTCTCCGGTGGTCCTTTCAGCCGGCTGCTCCCCCGGCCGGGTGTTCGCTCGCACCCGGAGGGTGATTGGCCACGGTCCAGGTGTCGTGATGACAGCTCTCGAGGATGTGACTCGACGCGAAGCGTGACGCCGTCTCGCGCAGATGCTCCAGGCACAGCCCCGCGGTGCAGCTGCGGCACAGCGCGACCGCAGGCTGCTGGATTCCTTGCTCAGCGCAGGGATAGCAAAGCATGATCTAGGCCTCCTAGCTTCCGGTGGTGAGCTCGCCGACGAGCGACTCCAGTGGCGTGTCGGTGTCGGTCAGCGCGGCGACGTCGATCTGCTGGTTTGAGCGGATCAGTGCTTGGACGTGCTCGTTGACATCCCAGACGTTGACGTTCATGCCGGCGAGGACGCATCCGTCGCGCAGCCAGAACGCGATGAACTCGCCTTGGGCTGGGTCGCCGCGGAAGACGACCTCGTCCCACTTGGGTGCGTGCCCGGAGTACTCCATCCCGACGTCGTACTGGTCGGAGAAGAAATACGGGATCCGGTCGTAGCTGACAGGCTCGCCGAGCATCGCGTGCGCCGCGGCGGGGCCCTGGTTGAGCGCGTTTGACCAGTGCTCGACACGGATCCGCTCACCGTAGAACGGGTGCATCGCGCGCGCGACGTCACCGGCCGCGAACACGTTCGGCGCTGAGCTCTGAAGCTTCTCGTCCACGAGGATGCCGTTGTCGATCTCAAGGCCCGCACCCCGTGCGAGCTCGACGCGCGGCGTCGCGCCGATGCCGACAACGACGAAGTCGCACTCGATCACCCGGCCCGCGGTGGTACGCACGCGCTGCACGGCACCGTCGCCCTCGAACGCCTCGACGCCTTCGCCGAGCATGAGCTCGACGCCGTGGTCGCGATGCACGTCGCGGTAGAACGCGCCGATCTCCGCGCCGAAGATGTGCTCCAGCGGCAGCGAGCTTGGATCGACGACCGTGACGTGCAGTCCACGCTGGCGCGCCACGGCAGCGAACTCGCTGCCGATCCAGCCAGCGCCGACGACAAGCACCCGCCCGCCGGTCGCCAGCCGCTCGCGCAGCACGTCGCAGTCAGCGAGCGTGCGCAGATAGTGGACCCCGTCGAGGTCGGCGCCCCCGATCGAGATCCGGTTCGGCTCGGCGCCCGTGACCAGCAGCAGCCGGTCGTAGCCAAACGCGCGTCCGTCGGCGAGCGTGACGCGCGATCCGGCGGGGTCGATCGCGGTCACCGTGGTGTCGGTCTCGAGCTCGATCTGATGCTGCTCGTAGAAGCCCTTCTCGTGGACGTAGGCCTTCTCACGCTCGGACTCGCCGCGCAAATAGTCCTTGCTCAGCGGCGGGCGTTCATACGGGCGCTCGGACTCAGCGCCGATCAACAGCACGCGCCCATCGAACCCCGCGGTGCGAAGCTCCTCCGCTGCCCTGGCGCCCGCCAGGCTCGCGCCGACGATGATGAATGTCTGCTCGCTCATTTCGTTCTTCCTCCTATTGGGCTGAGGAACTCAGCACCGATGCGTGCCGCGACGGAAATTGTGTTCGTATCCCCTCAGCGTCACCGTAGCCGCAGGTCTTACCCCGCCCACGACGCCTCGTAGTCAGGTTCCCCGTGATCGCCCCAAGCGGGCGGCCTCATCGTGGTCTGCGCCGCCGCAGCAGGCGCCCTGGTGGCGGTACGATCTCCGGCCGGCTTGGCGCTTGAGCGCGTGAGGGGACCGGCACGCTTGGGTCAAGCATGCGGGCGGCACCGGCGGTGAGGACTTGCCATTCGTGGACAGTGTTTGGTGCAGGCTGGCCGAACGTGCGGCACTCAAGCACCCATTCACGGTCGCGTTTACCGCGGCGGAGAAACAGGCCGCTGTAGAAGTCAAGGCGAGCAAAGCCGAGGGGTGCCACAGCCGGGTGCAGCTTGGGGTGAAAGCAGGTCGTCATGTTCAGCTCGGCGGCGAGGTGAGCTATGTCAGCGTCGCTCATCGCGCTGTGAAACGGCACGCCAAACGGTGTGGAGTAATGGGGCTCGCATGGTTTGGCCGGTGTTCGATGCGCGGGATCGAGGCTGGCGGGGGTTCGCTGTGACGCGGTGCCAGAGGGCGAGCTGGTCGTCAGTGGGCTCATGCGGCTCGCGTGGAGTAGCGCGTGTACGTCGTAGCTGGTGTCGCGCGCGAGCGGCGTCGGCGTGCCGGGTGGGGAAGCTGCCGGCGCCAAGGCGATCGATCCGCCAGGCGAGCACGGCTGCGGATCGTTTTATACATCGGGTCCCCGGTTGAACATTCGCATGGTCCTTAAGCGCCGGGCGCGGGCTGTTTCTTACGCGGCTAGGGTGCCCCCCCTTGCGCGCCCGAGCGCCACGGCGTGAACGTTGGTGTCCGACGCTACGCCACTGTGGCCAGCTCGGTTTGCAGCGGAGGGTAGGTGAGTGTGTGGTCTTCCCCTTGCACCGCGAAGGGTGTGAGCTCGTGCTCGACGGGCTGGGGGTGCAGCCCGAGGTGCAGAACACGCCAGCCACGGATCACGAGCGCGTCGGAGATCAGTCGTCGGTGACAGCGCCACCAGAGCGCCTCGGCGCACATCACGCAGACGGCGTGCTGCCGCCCGCGTGTCTGCAGGCGCTCCAGTGCGCCACGGAACTCATCGCTTGCCATGTAATCGGCGTAGCCGCGGAACGCCGGGTGCTCCCAGCCCGTGTTGGGTGAGTCCGGCTGTGCCCGACGAAACCCGCCGAGCGCCCCGTCGTGCACATAGGCGATCCCATGGATGGGCAGCGAGCTCGCCAACGCCTCGCCCGCGAAGTGAGGGTGGCGCTGCGATCGGGGAACACTTCGCACATCGGCCAGCTCGCGGACGTTCGAGGCTTCCAGCAGGCCGGCGAGCTCCTCGAGCGAACGAGTCGAGTGCCCAACCGTGTAGATGATCGGCGAGTCCATCAAAGCGAGCGCTCAACAGACGGCCATTAGTCGCGGTCGGAGCGGTTGACACCTAGCTTCGTGGGCCCCCACCTTCTACCCAGCCGCGTGTTCGGTCGCGCCCGGAGGGTGGTTGGGCACGGCCCAGGTGTCGTGATGACAACTAGCAAGGATGTTGTCCGATCCAAAGCGTGACGCCGTGTCACGCAGGTGCTCCAGGCACAGCCCGGCACTGCAGCTGCGACACAGCGCGACCGCCGGTTGCTGGATCCCTTGCTCAACGCAGGAATAGCAAAGCATGATCTGGATCTCCTTTTCTCATGCCGTCGCATTCGCGGCAGCAACCGGCCGGGGCACTCGATGCCTGCGCGACATAGCCACGATGCTCTAGCGTCGCCTACCGCGCTCGTCTTACGTCGAGCCGGGCGTAAGAAGAGCAGGCGAGCCGACGCTAGAGAAACGTGACACGCAGTCAGCGACGCCGTCTGCTCCGATCCTGATGGCCGTTCTCGGAGTCAGGCGCGGTAGGCAGGATCTGTCCTGTCCCCCCGGGACCGGGTCCCTTCGCTCACTGCGTGTCACGCCATTTCCCCCTCGCGAGTCAAGGCGGAGCCAGGGATGGGAGGAGGCGGGGTCATGACGGAGACGACAGCGCTCGCCTCGCAGCGCTGGCGGCGGCTGATGCCGCTGGTGTTCATCACCTACAGCTTCGCGTACCTGGACCGGTCGAATTACGCGATCGGTTCGGCTGGCGGCCTCAAGCATGCGTTGCAGCTCACGCCTGGTCAAGTGGGATTGCTCGGGGGTCTTTTCTTCATCGGCTATTTCATCTTCCAGGTGCCCGCGGCCATCTTCGCGGAGCGTCGCAGCGTCAAGCAGTTGATGTTCTGGTCGCTGATCGCCTGGGGGGTGTTCGCCTCGCTGCAGGGCGTGGTCAGCTCTTATCCGTTGCTGCTCGTGGATCGTTTCCTGCTCGGGGTGGTCGAGGCGGCCGTGCTCCCCGCGATGCTGGTGTTCCTGACGCACTGGTTCTCAAGTCGCGAGCGCGGCCGTGCCGACACCTTCTTGATCCTGGGCAACCCGGTGACGCTGCTGTGGATGTCGGTGGTCTCGGGGTATCTGATCGCCGCGACGAGCTACCGCTGGATGTTCATCATCGAGGGCCTCCCGGCGATCGCATGGGCGTTCGCGTTCCGTGCTTTGAGCGCGGACCGTCCGCGCGACGCGAAATGGCTCGCGCCCTCTGAGCGCACGGAGATCGAGGAGCGGCTCGCCAGCGAGCAGGCCGGCGTGCCCAAGGTCGAGGGTTACCGTGAGGCGTTCAAGTCTTGGAACGTCCAAGTTTTGTCGGTCCAGTACGCGCTCTGGAGCGTAGGCGTGTATGGCTTTGTGTTCTGGCTGCCGACGATCGTCAAGTCGCTGTCGGGGCACGGGATCGGTTCGACCGGGGCGCTGTCGGCGATCCCGTATGCCCTCGCGGTCATCCTGATGCTCGGCAACTCCTATGTATCGGACCGTGTTCACCAGCGCCGGCGACTTTTCGTCTGGCCATTCCTGATAGTCGGCGCGATCGCGTTCTACCTGTCCTACCGTGTCGGCACGGGCCACTTCGTCGAGTCGTTCGTGCTGCTGATCATCGCCGGCGGCGTGATGTATGCGCCGTACGGACCGTACTTCGCGTTCATCCCCGAGTTTCTGCCGCAGAACGTATCCGGTGCGGCGATGGGTGTGATCAACGCGTTTGGTGCGCTTGGCGGGTTCGCCGGCGCGTACGTCGTCGGCGCGCTCGGCGGGGGAACCAAGTCGGGAGGGGCGTTCATCTTCATGGCCGCGTGCCTGCTCGCCGCGGGACTCCTGATGTTCCTGGTCAAGCGCCCGCGGGTGGTCGAGCAGGCGGAGCAGCCGCGAGGACCCAGGATGCGCTCCGCGGCTGCTGTGCTTGCGGCGCGGGCGGGCACTTCGCCCGACCCGTTGGTCGGTGGATCATTGGAGTCGGCGTTGCACAGCGGGCGACGGAAGACCCACTGACATGGACGCCGGGACCCAACCGGGGACGCAGTCCTCATCACCAAGCGGGGCTGTGAGCGAAACCGCTGTGGATCTGGTGACGGTGGCTATCGCGACGCCGCTCGAGGCCGAGTTGGTGACGTCGATCCGCGCCGTCGATGAGCGTTTGGAGGTGCTCTACGAGCCCGACCTGCTGCCCCCGACCCGCTATCGGGGCGACCACAAGGGGGCCGACGGGTTCAGCCGTGACGCTGAGGCCGAGGGTCGCTGGCAGGACCTGCTCGGGAAAGCCGAGGTGCTCTTCGGCCTGCCCGGTGACTCGCCGGCGGGCCTGGCTTCGGTGGTGCGAAGCAACCCCGGGTTGCGGTGGGTGCAGGGAACCGCGGCCGGCACCGGCGAGCAGCTCAAGGCGGCCGAGTTGACCGCCGAGGAGCTCGAGCGTGTCGCGATCACGAGCGCGAGCGGCGTACACGTCGGCCCGCTGGCCGAATTCTGCCTGCTGGGGCTGCTCGCGTTCACCAAGGGCCTGCCGCGCCTGCAGTCCGACCAGCGCGCGGATCATTGGGACCACTACCCGGTGGCAGAGCTTCAAGGCGGCACGCTGCTGATCCTCGGCTTGGGCGCGATCGGCACCGAGGTCGCCCGCCTGGCCAAGGCATTTGGGATGCGCACGATCGGCATCAACCGCCGTGGCCGCAGCGACTCCCCACACGTAGACGAGGCCCATGTGCCGGAGCACCTGCATGATCTCCTCGGGCGGGCCGATGCGCTGGCCGTGACGCTGCCGCTCACCGAGGAGACCCGCGGGATGCTCGACGCGCCGGCGATCAGCCACATGAAGCCGGGTGCGATTTTGGTCAACATCGGCCGCGGCGAGCTGATCGATCAGCGGGCGCTCGTAGAGGCACTGCGCGAGCAGCGACTGGCCGGTGCCGCACTCGACGTCTTCGCCACCGAGCCCCTACCGACGGAGAGTGCCCTGTGGGATCTGCCGAACGTGCTGGTCAGCCCCCACACCGCCGCGCTCTCAATCCACGAGAACGAGCGCATCAGCGAGTTGTTCACCGAGAACCTGAGTCGCTACCTCGCAGGTGAGGAGTTGCTCAGCCGCGTCGATCCGAAGCTCTTCTACTGATTGGAGATCGAGATTCCCATGGCGACTTCCACCTCTCTCACCGCCAGTCCGATCGCCGATCTTCAGGCGCTCGGCCAGAGCGTGTGGTTTGACAACATGCGTCGTGCGCTGTTGACCTCGGGGGAGCTTGAGCGGATGGTGCGCGAGGACGGCCTGAGTGGCTTGACGTCTAACCCGTCGATCTTTGAGAAGGCGATCGTCGGCTCCACCGACTACGAGGCGGCGCTGGCCGAGCTTCGCGGGACCTCGGGGCTGGACGCCAAGAGCATCTATGAGGGATTGGCGATAGCCGATCTGCGCGCCGCGGCCGATGTCTTTCGCCCGGTCTACGAGGACACTCATGCCGGCGACGGGTACGTCAGCATGGAGGTCTCTCCCGACTTGGCGCACGACACCGCCGGCACGGTCGCGGAGGCCCAGCGGCTGTGGAGGACCGTCGATCGGGCGAACCTGATGATCAAGGTCCCCGGGACCGAGGAGGGCATCCCGGCGATCCGTCAGCTGATCGCCGGAGGGATAAACGTCAACATCACGCTGCTGTTCTCGACCAAGGTGTATGAACGCGTGGTCGAGGCCTACCTGGCGGGCCTTGAGCAGCTGCGAGCCGACGGTGCGGACATCTCCCAGGTCACATCGGTGGCGAGCTTCTTCGTCAGCCGCATCGACGCGGCGATCGACCCGCGAGTCAGCGGCCATTTGCAAGGCAAGGTGGGGATCGCCAACGCGAAGGTCACCTATTCGCGTTTCCGGGAGCTGTTCAGCGGCGGACGCTGGGATGCCCTGAGCGCCCATGGCGCGCAGGTGCAGAAGGTGCTGTGGGCGTCGACCAGCACCAAGAACGCGGCCTACCGAGAGTTGATGTATGTCGAGTCGCTGATCGGCCCCGACACTGTCGACACGATCCCGCCCGCGACCTACGAGGCATTCAAGGCCCACGGAACGGCCAGGGTGACGCTAACCGACGGCGTCGAGCAGGCACGAGGGATGCTCGAGTCCCTCGCAGAGGAGGGCGTCGACCTCGACGAGGTCACCGCGGCACTGCTGGAGGAGGGCGTGGAGAAGTTCGAGCAGGCATTCGCCAAGCTGCTCGCCTCGATACAGGAGTCGATCACGGCACCATCGAGCGTCTCTGCCTCCACGTTTCACCGCTCGCTGCCGAGCGAGCTCGCGGCCCAGGTGGACGCCGTGATCGAGGAGTGGAGCGCGGGCGGGAAGGTCGCCCGTCTGTGGGCGCACGACGCGACGCTGTGGACCGGCGCCGACGAGGGAGGCTGGCTGGGTTGGCTTGGTGTTGCGATGGACCAGCTCGCTCACGCGCATCGCTTCACCGCGCTGATAGACGATGTGCGTGCGGGCGAGTTCCAGGACGCGGTGCTGCTGGGGATGGGCGGGTCGAGCCTGTGCCCAGAGGTGCTCTCGCTGACGTTCTCCCCGCAGACCGCGGGGTTGCCCCGGCTGCGGGTGCTGGACTCCACCGACCCGCAGCAGATAAAGGCGCTGCAGGACGAGCTTGACCTCTCAAGGACGCTGTTCTTCGTCTCCTCGAAGTCGGGTACCACGCTCGAGCCCAACATCTTCGCGGCCTACTTCCACGCGCGCGTCGCGGATCTGCTTGGGGCCGAGGAGGCTGGGCGGCGGTTCATCGCGATCACCGATGTCGGATCGCCGCTGCAGGAGCTCGCCGAGCGCGAAGGCTACCGCGCGGTCTTTCACGGCCTTTCGTCGATCGGTGGGCGCTACTCGGCGCTGTCCGACTTCGGGATGATCCCGGGCGCCGCGTGCGGCGTTGATGTCATGAGCCTGCTGGATAACGCCGAGCGGATGGCCCACGCGTGCGCGGCCTGTGTCCCCGCCGCCGAGAATCCCGGCGTTGCGCTCGGCGCGCTGATCGGAGTGTGTGCGACCGCTGGGCGCGACAAGCTGACGTTGGTCACCTCCGCGGGTATCCGCGACTTCGGGGCGTGGCTCGAGCAGCTCTTGGCCGAGTCGACCGGGAAGCACGGCAAGGGAGTGATCCCCGTCGATCGCGAGCCGCTCGGCGTCCCCGACGTTTACGGCCCTGACCGGCTATTCGTATACCTGCGGCTCGCCTCAGAGCACGACGACCATCAGGACGCGCAGGTCACTGCGCTCGCCAATGCCGGCCATCCGGTCGTGCGGATCGACGTCGACTCTGTCTATGAGCTGGGTGGCGAGTTCTTCCGTTGGGAGTTCGCGACGGCGGTCGCGGGCTCGATCATCGGCATCGACCCGTTCGACCAGCCCGATGTGGAGGAAGCGAAGGTCGCCGCGCGCCAGCTGACCGACGCCTACGAGAAGGCCGGGTGGCTGCCCGACCTAGAGCCGTTCTACGAGGGCGAGGGATTCGCCCTGTTCGCCGACAAGCACAATGCCTCAGAGATCCGCAAGGCGGCGCATCAGGACGGCTCGTTCGATGGCTTCTTGCGCGCTCACCTGGGCCGCGTGCAGCCTGGCGACTACGTCGCGCTGTTGGCCTACCTGCCGATGACGCGCGAGAACGAGTGGCTACTGAGCGAGATCCGCGTTCTGATTCGCGACCACCTGCACGTGGCGACGTGCGTCGGCTTCGGACCCCGCTTTCAGCACTCCACCGGCCAGGTCTACAAGGGTGGCCCGGACTCCGGGGTGTTCCTGCAGATCACCTGCCACGACAGCGTCGAGCTGACGGTTCCCGGACACAGCTACACGTTCGGGACAGTCAAGGAGGCCCAGGCGCGGGCCGACTTCGATGTGCTCGCCAAGCGCGAGCGGCGCGCGCTGCGCGCCCACCTTGCAACTGAGGCCACCGAGGGCCTGCACGCGCTGCGCGACGCGATCGCCCGAGTCCTGCCCTAACCACACCAACCGAACACAAAGCGAGAGGACCAAATGCAACTGGGAATGGTCGGGCTGGGACGGATGGGATCAAACCTCGTGCGACGCCTGCTCGCGGCCGGACACGAGTGCGTCGTCTACGACGTAAACGCCGACAACGTCAAAGACCTGGCCGGCGAGGGCGCGACCGGCGCCGGCTCGCTGGAGGAGCTGCTCGCGGCGCTTCAGAAGCCCCGCGCGGTGTGGGTGATGGTCCCCGCCGGGGAGATCACCGAGCAGACCGTCGGTGAGCTCGGCGATGCGATGGATGGCGGCGATGTGATCATCGACGGCGGCAACTCCTACTACCGCGACGATATCCTGCGCGCCCGCACGCTCTCAGATAAGGGCATCCACTACGTCGATGTCGGCACCAGCGGCGGGGTATGGGGCTTGGAGCGCGGCTACTCGCTGATGATCGGCGGCGAGACCGAGGTCGTGCAGCGGCTGACACCGTTGTTTCAGGCGATCGCGCCGGGCGTCGATGCGGCGCCGCGAACCCCGGGTCGCACCGGTGAGCCGAGCAGCGCCGAGCACGGTCATCTGCACTGCGGGCCGAACGGCGCGGGGCACTTCGTGAAGATGGTCCACAACGGCATCGAGTACGGCGCGATGGCCGCCTACGCCGAGGGCCTGAACATCCTCAAGCACGCCAACGCCGGCAAGGCAACCCGCGAAGACGACGCGGAGACGGCGCCGCTGGAGCACCCCGAGGACTACCCGTATGACCTCGACCTCGCGGCCGTGACCGAGGTGTGGCGACGCGGCAGCGTGATCGCGTCCTGGCTGCTGGACCTCACCGCCGCGTCACTCGTCAAGTCTCCGACGCTTGAGGACTTCTCCGGCCGGGTATCCGACTCCGGAGAGGGGCGCTGGACGGCGATCGCCGCGATCGAGGAGGGCGTCCCCGCGCCCGTGCTGTTGACGGCGCTGTTCTCCCGCTTTGACTCGCGGGATCTCGACCATTTCGCCAACCAGACGCTCTCAGCGATGCGCAGCCAGTTCGGCGGCCACGTCGAGAAGCCCGGCGCGTAAAGCGAGTTATTGGAGGTAGGACATGGCAGAGCGACTCACGGCCATCCTGTTCGATATCGACGGCACGCTGATCATCACTGGCGGAGCCGGCGCGGCTTCGTGGCGGCTGGCGTTCGATGAGCTCTACGGCATCGCGGCCGACATCGGGGAGTTCACCGACACGGGCATGACCGACCCCGACGTGGGCCGCAAGACCTTCGAAGCGGTCCTGAAACGTAAGCCCGAGCGCAAGGAGTTCACACGGCTGCTCGAGCGGCGCCTTCACTACCTGCACCAGACCGTCGAGGAGTCCGAGGGCTACCGGGTGCTGGCCGGCGTAGACGAGCTCCTGGGAAAGCTCGTCTCAGACGGCTACCTGCTCGGGATCGTGACCGGCAACCTGGAGGCTGCCGCCCACATCAAGCTGCACCGCGCAAGGTTGAATCGCTTCTTCTCCTTCGGCGGCTATGGCTCTGACTCCACCGACAGGGGAGAGCTGACCCGGATCGCGCTTCAGCGCGCCACGCTCGTCTACGGCGAGCCTTTGATGCCTGAGCAGGCGATCGTGGTCGGCGACACCCCCCACGACGTGCAGGGCGCGCACGCAGCAGGGATGAAGTGCGTGGGCGTCGGCAGCCACCACTTCACAGTCGAGCAGCTGCGCGCGGCGGGCGCCGACTACGCAATCGCGACGCTCGAGGAGCCGTTGCCGCTATGACAGCCAAAGCGGGCCAGCGGCTCTACATCCTCTCCTTCGACCACCGCGGCTCGTTTGAGAAGGGGCTGATGGGAATCACAGACGTTCCCACCGAGGGGGAGCGCGAGCGCATTTCGGAGCTGAAGACGCTGATCTATGAAGGGTTCACGCGCGCGGTCGCTGACGGTGCGCCGCGAGACGCCTGTGGTCTGCTGGTCGACGAGGAGTTCGGTGCTGACATCGCCCGTTCGGCACGGCGCGAGCACTTCACGCTGGCGATGCCTGTCGAGCGCTCCGGCCAGGACGAGTTCGACTTCGAGTTCGGGGATGACTTCGGCGAGCACATCGAGGCGTTTGACCCAGATTTCGCGAAGGTGCTAGTGCGCTATAACCCCGACGGCGACAAGGACCTCAACCATCGTCAGGCCGGAGCGCTCGCAAGGCTGTCGGGATGGTTGCGTGCGAACGATCGTAAGTTCCTGTTCGAGCTGCTCATACCGGCGACGGTGCAGCAGTTGGCAGCGGTTGGCGGTGACCAGGATGCCTATGATCGCGACCTGCGGCCCGATCTCGTGGTGCGGACGCTGGCCGAGCTCCAGGACGCCGGTGTCGAGCCGGACATCTGGAAGATCGAAGGCCTGGAGGCCAGCGCGGACTGCGAGCGAGCGGTCACCCAGGCACGAACGGGAGGGCGAGATCACGTCACCTGCGTGGTGCTTGGGCGCGGCGCGAACCTCGATCGCGCCGCGCACTGGCTCACAGTGGCAGCCCCGGTCGACGGCTATGTGGGGTTCGCGGTCGGCCGGACGATCTGGCTGGACGCGCTCAGCGAGCACGTCGCCGGACGCCTTGAGCGTGACGCTGCGATCGAGCAGATCGCCGCCAACTACCGCCGGATGATCGACGTGTACGCCGGCGCTGGCGCTGGAACACTTCCCGAGGGTCCCGCTGCGGCACAAGAGGGTACGCGGTGACGGGGAGCGCCGCCGCAGTCGGGCCTCGCGCGGCGCGGGCCGCGGTCCCGCAGGACCATGTGCTGGTTCTCTTCGGGGCGACCGGCGACTTGGCCAAGCGCAAGCTGCTTCCCGGCCTGTTCCATCTCGCGGTCGCGGGGATGATGCCCGAGCGCTACCGGATCGTCGGCTCCGGGCGTCCCGACGGGGCTCTGGATACCGAAGGCTTTCGCTTGCATGTGCGCGACGCGCTGAAAGAGTTCGGCCGCCATGAGCTCAGCGACGAGCACTGGGGGCCGTTCGCTGAATGCCTGTCCTTCGCACCGGCTTCCGCCGAGCATCCGGACGCGCTTCTGGAGGCGGTCGCGGAGGCCGAACGGGACCTTGGGGCGGACGTTCGCAGGCTCGTCTACCTCGCCGTCCCACCGCATGCGTTCGCGCCGATGGTCGGAATGCTCGGGGCCTGCGGTCTCACGGAGCGGGCCAGGGTGATCATCGAGAAGCCGTTCGGCAGCGACCTGGACTCCGCGCGCGCTCTCAACCGGACACTGCACGCCGAGCTTCAGGAGTCACAGATCTTTCGCATCGATCACTTCCTCGGCAAGGAGGCCGTCCAGAACATCCTCGCGTTCCGCTTCGCCAATGGCCTGTTCGAGCCGGTCTGGGACCGCGAGCACATCGACTATGTCCAGATCGACGTTCCCGAGCACCTCACGATCGAGGGCCGCGCCGCCTTCTTCGAGCAGACCGGCACGTTCCGCGACATGGTCGTGACGCATCTGTTGCACGTACTCGGCTTCGTCGCGATGGAGCCCCCGAGCCGTCTGGACGCCCAGTCGCTGCGCGACGCGACCGGCAAGGTGTTCGACGCGATCAAGCCGCTGGACCCCGGCCGGGTGATCTTCGGCCAGTACGACGGCTACCGCGCAGAGCCCGGTGTGCCACAGGACTCGAACGTCGAGACGTTCGCCGCACTGGATGTCCAGATCGACAACGGGCGCTGGTCCGGGGTGCCGTTCCAGCTGCGCACCGGCAAGGCTCTGGCCGAGAGCCGCCACACCGTCACTCTCGGCTTCAAGGAGCCAGCCCAGGGGATGTTCGAGCCCCCCTCCTACTCGTCGGGTGTGAGCACGCGCCCCAACGAGCTGACCTTTGAGCTCTCAGATCCCGGTGTGATCTGGGTCGATTTCCTGGCCAAGGAGCCCGGTGTGAAGATGAGTCTGGGCGCCGCGTCGCTGAGGTTCCGCTACAGCGACTCCTTCACCGTCGCCAACGAGCTCGAACCCTACGAGCGCCTGATCCACGACGCGATGCTCGGCGACCACACGCTCTTCACCCGCGCCGATGGGATCGAGCGACTCTGGGAGATCTCGAGGGCATTGCTCGAGCAGCCGCCGAAACCGCTGCCCTACGAACGCGGATCCTGGGGTCCCGACGCCATCGACGGGCTCGTCGCTCCCCACCGCTGGCACCTGCCCTACGACGCCGGTAACGTTTAGCGATGGCAGACGGAGTCGACCCGGGCGAGGAGAACGGCTCCCCCGCCAGCGAGGCTGAGATTCAGGACGAGTTCCTGAAGGAGAAGCTGCTCAGTGAGCAGGGCGAGCATCCGCGAATGCGGCTCGCCAATGTGCATATCCGTCTGGGGCGCAGGTTCTTCTCGGTGTGGTGGCTAGGAGGGATCGGGGTCGCCGCCGCCGTTGTCTTGGTGGTGGCCGCGAAGCTCTATTTCGCCAGCGGCGCCGGTCACGGATTCCTGGCCCGGCACGCCTGCATCCCGCTCTCCCCGCCGGTGCCGGCGGGGGTGCCCGCTTTCGTCCGCTGGACACACCTTCTGAGCTTCTTCTTCCTCGTGATGATCGTCCGCTCAGGCCTGCAGGTGCTCGCTGACCATCCGCGCCTGTACACCAAGGTGCACTGCACGCCGGGTAGGGAGTGGCTGCGCTTCCGCGGGCCGGTGCCCAAAGACCGCGTCTGGACGGCCAGGCAGGACACGATCACGCTGAGCCCAATGGTAGGACTGCCCGGCGGCCGGCATACGATCGGTGTCGCGCGCCACTGGCACTTCATCTCCGACATTCTGTTCGTGCTCACCGGCATCGTCTACGTCGCGTTCTTCTTTTCGACGCCTTGGCTGCACCGGCTGCTGCCCACTCATGCGTCGATCTTCCCCGCTGCGGCCTCCTGCGCCGTCACATATGTGAGCCTGCATCTTCCCAGCGGCCCGAGCGGCTTCTTTCGCTACGACGCGTTGCAGCAGCTCACCTACTTCTCGGTCATATTTATCCTCGCGCCGCTGGCGATCCTCACCGGCCTTGCGATGTCTCCGGCCCTGGACAACCGTTTCCGCTGGTACGCGCGCCTATTCGGCAACCGCCAGATCGCACGCTCGATCCACTTCCTCGTGATGGTCTCCTTCGTCCTGTTCTTCATCGGCCACATGGCCCTGATCGCCCTGACAGGCCTCGCCCCCAACCTCAACGACATCACCCTCGGCAACAACCACGACAACCTCGACGGATTCGCGATCTGGCTGCTCGTGATCGCGCTGGTGATCGCGTTCAACGTGTGGGCGGTGCGCTTCTCCTGGACACACACCCGTGTCCTGCAACGTGTCTCGAACCTCACCGTCGGTCGTGTCATGGACCTGCTCTTCGACCACACCGCACCCCGCGTGGAATACCACCGCAAGGACATCAGCCCCTACTTCTGGCCGAACCACGCGCGCCTGCCCGACTCGAGCCCCGAGTGGTGCGCGCTGCGCGATGAAGACTTCCGCGGCTACCGCCTAAAGGTGCACGGCCTCGTCGAGAACCCAGTCGAGCTGTCCCTCGAGCAGCTCCAGGCGATGGGAAAAAAGGAGCAGATCACGATGCACAACTGCATCCAGGGCTGGTCTGGCATCGCCGAGTGGGGCGGTCTGCCGTTCGCCGAGCTGATCGAGCTTGTGCGCCCCAAGTCCGAGGCCGAGTGGGTGATGTTCTACTCGTTCGCCGCCGGTGGGGAAGGAGGCGACCGCTACTACGACTCCCACTCGATGCACGACCTGCGTCACCCCCAAAGTCTGCTCGCCTACGAAATGAATGGTGAACGGCTACCCATCCTGCACGGCCGTCCGCTGCGGCTGCGGGTCGAGAACCAGCTGGGCTTCAAGCACGTCAAGTGGATCAGCGAGATCGAGTTCGTCCACCACTTCTCAGAACGCTACGCCGGACAAGGCGGCTACAGCGAGGACCACGACTTCTTCGGCTACCGCGACGAGATCTAACAATCAGCGCCAAGACCGGAGGCTTGACTGTTGGCGCCCGTCGGTAAGAACAACGGCCCAAGCGACGCTGGAGGAGTGTCAGACAGTCGCGCCGCGATGTCAGAGGCGCCTCTCTGGCACCGCTGTCTACCCCTGGAGGTCCAACCATGTCCACGAACCCGACCCACGACGATGCTGGAGATGTCGAGGAGGCGCGCAGCTTCGACCCTGAGCGCGGCTCGTTTGATCCGCCCAAGCACCCGTCGCTTACAGACCCCGGGGCCAACCCGCGCGGCGTCCGTCACATCGACGAGACCGCCCAGGATCAGATGGCGGTCAACGACCGTCCGCGCTATCAGGCCGCGGAGGGCCGCCGCGCCCGCATGATCGCCGCGGCGGCCGCAACGAAACGACGCTTGCGAGGACTGCTCGGCAGCCGGACCGCGCCGCCTCCCAGCAGCCCTCCCCAATCCGAGGCCTAGCCGCCCTCAGCGCAGCAACATGCCCGCCGTCCAAATGCCGCGACATCCCGATGACATCGACCTGACCTGGGAGCAGGTCTGCGACGCGCTGGCAACGCTAGGAGGATCTCGCGTGACCGTGCGTGTCGTGGAGCGCAGCGACCCCGAGATGCTCCTAGCGGTCTTCCAGGGCAACCTCGGAGCGCTCAACGACGCAAAGCCTCCCGCGCTCTTCTGGGCGGTCTGCCCCTCCGGCGAGCAGGAACCCGCCGATGCCAAGGACACTGAGGCTCACTTCCAACGTGACCGTGACCACGTAGAGGATGTTGGCTTCTACCTGCGCCGCGATCGCTTCCAGGGAGGCGTGGGACGCGCCGGATGCACGGTCCTGGCGATCATCCAGGGCCCCGTGCTCATCAACGTTCGTCGTCGGTCCTAACCTGCGCGTGCCAGGTCTCCTCCAAGCATCTCAAGGACACGACCTCCAGATCGAGCCGTGCGCACCGTTTCGGCTGGACCTCACGGCCTGGGCACTGCGTCGCCGCGCCCACAACACACTGGACCGCTGGCACGAATCCACCTATCAGCGTGTGGTGTCCATCGACGACGGCCCCGTCGCGCTCGCGGTCGCCCAGCATGACGCGCTCGATGGGCCGCGCCTGTCGGTCCTGCTCACAGGCAGGCCCATCGATCAACGTGTCGAGCTGCTCGCCCGCGACGTACTCAACAAGCTCTTGGGGCTAACCGTCGACCTCTCGGGTTTCACCGCGATGGCCGAGCGAGATCCCCTGCTGAGCCCGATCGCAGAGCGTCTGCGTGGCGTGAAGCCCCCGCGCTTTCCCAGCGTCTTTGAGGCACTCGTCAACGGCGTCGCCTGCCAGCAGCTCTCGCTCGCGGTTGGGATCCATCTGCTCAACCGCCTCACCGGAGCCCACGGTCGCCCGGTCTCCGAAGACCCCGACGGGCCACGCGCGTTTCCCGACCCCGAGCAGCTAGCAACCGTCCAGCCAGAGGAGCTCAAGCTGCACGGCTTCAGCTTGAGCAAGGCTCGCACGATCGTCGAGACCGCCCAAGCTATCGTCGCCGGCGACCTTGACCTGGAGGCCCTGGATCAACTCGATGATCTAGCGGCGATCGAGCGTCTGAGGAGCCTGCGCGGAATTGGCCGCTGGACCGCGGAGTACGTGATGCTGCGCGGCCTGGGGCGCCTGCACATCTATCCCGGAGACGACGTCGGGGCACACAACAAGCTCAAACGCCTGTTCGACATCGACACCAAACTGGACTACGACACCGTCCAGGAACTCGTTTCCCGCTGGCAGCCCTACGCAGGAATGGTCTACTTCCACCTGCTGCTGCAATCCCTGTCAGAAACCGGCCTCCTGAGCGAAGCGTGACGCGCCAGTCCGGTCGTAAGATCTGGCGCGGCACGAACGCTAGGGGTATGTGAGCCGGCAGACCTTCGTGATTGTTGGCGCGAGCTTGGCGGGTGCTAAGGCAGTTGAGGCGTTGTGTGCCGTTGAGCTGCGCTGCGGCGGGGATGGGTCAGCTCGACCGTAACGCGCCGCATGAGACCCTCGAAGCGATCGGAGCCGAACGGCTCGGGATCACGTCCGAGCACCGACGGGCGCGGAACTTGCAGCGGCAATACGTCATCGAAGCGGGCCGCTGTTGAGTCCGGGAGAAGCGCGAGTGACTGGGGCATTCTTGACCTCCGGATCGGCCTGCATTGGCAGCGAAACCTCAGAAGTCGCGTCGTGTTGCCCAGCAAGACCGGACCGCGCATCTATGCCCTCGGAGAGGAAGTTTACCACTCCAGTAGGCGCGGCCGGCGGGCGAGCACGGAACTAACATGCCAGGCGGCGAGCCCTAGCGTGCCAGGGGCCCGACCCGCGATGGCGAGGGGGTCCAGATCGTGTTGGCCGCCAGCGGCAGGACCTTTGTCAGCGGATAATGACGGCATGCCGGAGCTCCCCGAGGTCGAGACCGTCAGGCGCGGGTTGCTCGCGACCGTGCTCGGCCGGCCGGTCGAGTCGGTCGAGGTTCTGTCCCCACAGTCGCTGCAAGCGCCCCAGCCGGCGCTCGAGCGCCTGCTCATCGGGCATCGGTTCACCGGGATCAGCCGGCGGGGCAAGCTCCTCGTCATCGACCTGGACAGCGATGCGCACCTGCTGGTGCACCTGATGATGACCGGCCAGCTCGTGGTGAGCGAGGACGGCCGCACGCTGTTCGCCGGCGGGCATCCCTCGCGAAGCATGCTCGCGCCGATGCCGAACCCGACCACCCGCGTCATCTTCCGGTTCGGCGGCGGCAGGTCGCTGTTCTTCAACGACGGACGGAAGTTCGGCCGGATCAAACTCGTGGACCGGGCATCGCTCCAGGCGGATTCGTTCCTTACACGGCTCGGCCCGGAGCCGCTGGACGGCTCGTTCACGCTCGCCGGCTTTCGCTCGCAGCTCCAGCGACACCGCAGGGCCCCGGTCAAGGCCGTGATCCTCAACCAGTCGGTCCTCGCCGGGATCGGCAACATCTACGCTGACGAGGCGCTCCATCTCGCCCGGGTTCACCCCCGGCGCCTGGCCGGCAGTCTCAGCATGGCCGAGTCGCGCAGGCTACGTGACGCCATCCGGACCGTCATCGGGCTCGCGGTCGAGCACGGTGGCACGAGCTTCGCCGGCTACGTCAACGCTGCGCGCGGCCAGACGGGCTACCTCGAGCAGGCGCGCGTGTTCCGGCGCGAAGGCCAGCCCTGCCCGGTCTGTGCAACACCGATCGAGCGAATCAGCGTCGCGGGACGCGGCACCAACGTTTGCCCCCGCTGCCAGCCAGACCCCTCAACGCCCACCGGGAAGATCGCGCCGGCCGGGCGGCGCATCTCGAGCTGGTCCCGTGTACCGGCAGGCAGCGGCCCGCGCCCGGGGTAGGCATCCGCGACGTGGCAAGGCGCTCGGTCGAGCCGATCCGTCCCGCCGAGCCCTGAACGCTCAAGCGGTGAGGGCCGACCCGCCTGAGGCGTCCGGCACCTCGTGGTCGTCGAGGAGGTCTGTGGGACCGAGGATGAACACCTCGCACATCAGATCAGGGTGCTGCTGGTTTCCGCTCATGAAGCCGATGACCGGCCGGCCGGTCGCGTTTTCGATCACGTTGGTGAAGCGATCGCGCATGACCTCCTGAAACTCCATGCGCTGCTGGATGACCGCGACACCGCGCCCGCCGTCGAGCAGCGTCTGCTCGACGCGCGAGAAGCCACCGCGCAGCACACATACCACGAGGTCGTCCTGGTAGTACGCCTTCGCGCGGGTCGGCCCATGCCCGTAGAACTCCTTGAGCAGCCCCACCAGCCCGTCGGAGATGGCCGTGAGCACATCGCCATCTGTCCTCGGCGAGTCGCTCGTGTTCTTGACAAGATTCATTGTGGACCGGGGCCTTTCGGGGCGTGTGTCAGTTTATGGTAGCTGCGGGGGGCACTCCTTCAGCGTCGCTTTGGCTGTTGTTCTTACGGACGGGCACCCGTGTTCAAGCGCTCTGTGGAGGCGATGGCGTCTCGGGGTCGCCGGTGATCAGCCTCGCGCCGCGTCCGCGGGTCACGAAGCTGAATGCCCAACGCGTGAGTACGAGCAGCCGGTTCTGCAGTCCGATCAGGTAGAAGATGTGGACGCTCAGCCAGATCAGCCAGGCGAGAATGCCGCTGGTCTGAATGCCCTTGATTTCCGCGACGGCATGCGCGCGGCCAATCGTCGCGAGGTTGCCCTTGTCGACGAAGTGGAAGGGCTGCGACGGCTTTCCCCGTGCACGCCTGCGGATGGACTTGGCGGCGTAGCGGCCCTGTTGCATCGCAGTTGAGGCAAGGCCAGGCAGCGCGACCTCGCTGCCGGCGGCGTCGTGCACGCTGACCATGTCGCCGAGCGCGATCACCTCTGGGTGCCCCTGGATCGTCAGGTCAGATCCGACCGCTACTCGTCCCGTGCGGTCGAGCGCTGCGCCACTCGCGGCGGCGAGCGCACCCGACAATTCACCGGCGATGACACCGGCCGCCCAGATGATCGTCCGCGTCGCGACATGCGTGCTCTTGCCGTCAGGGCCCTTACTCACAACCGACCATTGGTCGAGGTCGACGACCGACGTGTCGAGCAGCACTGTTACCCCGAGCCGCTGCAGTGTGTGCGCGGCCCGTGTCGAGAGCCGTGGCGGAAACGTTGGCAGGAGGCGCTCGGATGCCTCGACGAGCAGAATCCGGGCGCGACGCGGATCGACCGAATGGAAGTCGCGAGACAGCGTGTCACGCGCGAGCTCGGCGATCTGTCCCGCCATCTCAACCCCGGTCGGTCCGCCACCCACGACCACGAAGGTCAGCCACGCCTCGCGTCGCTCGGGGTCCTGCTCGATCTCCGCGGCCTCAAACGCGGTGAAGATTCGCCGCCTGACGGCAAGGGCGCTCTCCAATGACTTGATCTCGAGCGCGAACGGCCGCCACTCGTCATGCCCGAAGTAGGAATAGCGTGAACCGCCCGCAACGATCAACGTGTCGTAGGGGATGACGAGGCCCTCATCGCCGTTCTCGGACGCGTCCGGCACCAGGCAGCGACGATCGAGGTCAAAGGCGCGAACCTCACCCATCACCACGCGCGCGTTCTTCTGGCGCTTGAGAATGACGCGCAGCGGCGTCGCGATCTCCGCCGGCGAGAGCGCACCCGTTGCGACCTGGTACAGCAGCGGCTGGAACAGATGAAAGTTGCGGCGATCGACGAGCGTGACCTGCACCGGCGCGCGCCGGAGACTACGGACGGCCTGAAGACCGCCGAAGCCTCCCCCCAGAACGACTACGCGATGCCGTCCACCGGGGTCGCTCATGCCTGACCGCCCGCGGCCAGCACGCGCTCACCCAGCCGGTTGCGCCTCACGCCGATTTCGAGTGTACGGGCAGCAGCGTTCGCACCGTCCGGGCGATCTGGACGCGGTCGATGCCGGCCTGGGCGAGCAGCTCGGCCGGCGTCCCCGAGGTCGGCATCACTCGCACGGCGAGGGTGAGGATCCGCGGCCGCGAGTTGCTGTCGGCGAACACCTCGAGCACGGCGTCCCCGATGCCACCCTCGGCGTGGTGGTCCTCGACGGTGACGAGTATGCCCGTCGCCTCAGCCGCTTCGATCAAGGTCTGCTCGTCGATCGGCTTGACCGAGTAGAGGTCGACCACCCGCGCCGCCACTCCCTCCGCGGCCAGCTCCTCAGCGGCGCCAAGCGCCTCGTGCAGAGTGATCCCCGCCGCGACGATCGTGACCTCATCGGCGTCAGAGGAGCGTATGACGTGAGAGCCGCCGATCCTGAACTCCTCGTCGGGCGGGTAGAGCACGGGCGTCGACGCGCGCGTCGTTCGCAGGTAGGAAACCCCGGTCTGCCCGACCATCGCCTGGACGAGCTTCGCGGTCTGGTTCGCACACGATGGGTACAGGACCGTGCTGCCGTGCACCGAGCGCAGCGCCGCGATGTCCTCGAGACCCATCTGCGACGGGCCGTCCTGCCCGATCGAGACGCCGCAGTGCGAGCCGACCAGCCGGATGTCGGCACGACTGACCGCCGCCATCCGGATGAAGTCATAAGCGCGCGAGAGGAACGCCGCGAAAGTGGCCGCGAACGGCACCCAGCCGCGCACCTGAAAGCCGACGGCAGTAGCGATCAGCTGCTGCTCGGCGATGTACATCTCAAAGTAGCGCTCCGGATGCGCGTCGGCGAAAAGTTCGGTGTAGGTCGAGTTGCCGACTTCGCCGTCCAGCGCGACGATCCGCCCGTCCGAGGCGCCAAGCGCGGCAAGCGCCTCGCCGAAACCCAGGCGGGTCGCCACCTCCTCACCTACCTTCCAGCTCGCCGCGGGTGCTGGCCCGGTCGCGAATCGATGCGGCTGCGCGCCGTCGGCGGGAACGCTCGTGTGCACAGTCAGCTCGCGTAGTCCGCCGAGCTCCGCGATTGCCGCATCGGGGTCCTCGAGTGGCTTGCCGTGAAAGCCGTTGCGATTCTCGACCGCGCTCACGCCCTTGCCCTTGACGGTCCGTGCGATGATCGCGACCGGCCGGCCATCGCCCGCCAGCGCCTGCTCGTAAGCACTATCGATCTCCTGGACGTCGTGGCCGTCGATCTCGAGCGCCCGCCAGCCGAACGCCTGCGCCCGCCGCACGTAGGCGGCCGTGTCCCAGCCCAACATCGTCTCGCCACGCTGGCCGAGACGGTTCACGTCGATGACCGCGATCAGATTGTCCAGCCCCTCATGGCTGGCGTGATCGAATGCCTCCCAGATCGAACCCTCCGCCATCTCGCTATCGCCACAGAGTACCCAGACCCGGTAGGGCACCCGATCCAGACGCTTGCCCGCTAGCGCGACCCCGACGGCACACGGCAGCCCCTGACCGAGCGAACCGGTCGCCACATCGACCCACGGAATCTCCGGCGTCGGATGACCCTGCAGGCGGCTCCCGAGCTTCCTGAAGCTCAACAGCTCCTCGTCTGAGATCGCGCCCGCGGCCTTATACAGCGAGTAGAGCAGCGGCGACGCGTGACCCTTAGAGAAGATCAGATGGTCGTTCAGCGGCTCCGGCCGATCGAAGTCATAACGCAAGTACTTCGCGAGCAGCACCGCCATCAAATCCGCCGCCGACATCGACGACGTCGGATGACCAGAACCCGCCGCGGCGGCCGCACGAACAGAGTCGACACGCAACTGCTGGCCCAGCTCTGAGAACCGCTCATACTCACTCACCAAACCGCCTCCTTCACCTCACGCGCTCGCAAACCCAAGACCGTCCTTCCCACCACTAGCGTCGGCCCAGGCCCAGGTCTTACCGTCGGGCGCGCGTTTGCGGCGCAGAGGACCCTGGGGACGCCTCAGTGGGGTGGCAGGTCAGACAGCTCGCCGAATGCGCTCTGCCTGTTCGGCGCCATGGGGTGCAGCACGGTCTCGATCGGGATCGCGTGCTCGCCTTGGGGCATAACGTCGTGGGCGTCGCCGACCTGGCTCGAGAGGTAGGGAGCGAGGTAGCGCCCGCTGATCTTGTCTGGCGGCCACCACAATGCCTCCCGCGAGATGGTTGAGTCATCGCCCGCGCCGCCGCTGATGTCTGCGCGCAAGTAGCGCTCCCGCCCACCGGTCAGCAAGATCCCGCGCAGGATCGGCCGAAACGGCTGCGGGTCGACCTCAGCGCCCACCGACGCCGCGATCGCTTCGGCGACGGCGTCGGCCTGCTGGGCGGCCAGCCCACCATGCTTGATCGGGAACGCCGTCATGTCACCCGCGGCGAACACACCATCCAGGCCGGCGAGGCGGCCTTGAGCATCGGTGTCGACGAACCCGTCCGCGTCGCAGGGGATCCCGCGCAGTCGTGGGCCGACCAGACGCGGAACGGTAACAACGCGGTCAACGCGCATGCCACGGTCCCCGGGAGAAATATCCAGCCATTCGCGGCGACTCGGCACGCCGTAGCTACTCGTGAGCAACCTCACCCCATGCTCGTCCAAGAGCCGGCGGATCGCGACGCTGGCAGGGTGACCGAAGATCCCGAGGGGCTCCTCCTCGGGAGTGATCAGGCTCAGCTCGACCTCTGAGCGATCGTGTGCGGCGCACTGCGCCGCGGTCATCAACGCCAGGTCATACAACGGCAGCGGCCAGCTCGCGCCGGCCGGCTTGACGAACGCCACTTTGTTGACCTGCCCTTCGCGGAGCTGGTGGAGCAGCATCCGATAGTTGGGGCCATCGTGGCCGCCGTGAAAGGTCAGCACTCCGTCTGAGTGCCACTCGCGGTCGGTGTGGGTGCCCAGCGCGAGGACCAGCATGTCATAGGGAAGCTCATCACCGTCTTTGGTGACTACCAGGTGCTGTTCGGGCTCGACGCGGTCGAGAGATCCCTGGTGCCAGCGAGCGCCGAGCTCGGCCGCGGTGTCCTCGAGCCTGAGTCCGCGCGAGCGCTTGGGCTTGAACGGCTGGTCGACGGCCATCGAGCGGTTGACGAACCTCAGCTCGGGTGCGAGGATCGTGATGTCCACGCGATCTGGGGCCAGCGCACGCAGCGCCAGGAGCGTCTCCAGCCCCGCGACCCCGCCCCCGGCGATCAGCACGCGTGAACGGGCCGGGTCGTCAGGGGAGCGCGCGATGGGCACTGCGGCAGGCGTTGTAGAGCTGCTTGCCTCGGCTTCTCTAGCGGTCTGACCGCGTTGCCCCGCAGCCTCGCCAGGCGCATCGTCCCCGGCTGTCATCTCGCGCTGAATCACGGCTTCTGAGGCGAGGTGGCCGCCCTCGTTGATCCAGCGCTCGACGCCGAGCCTGTCCTGCACTTGCACTCCTTCTGTCGCGATCTGAGCAACTAGGGTTCCCACCAGTCTAACGCTGAGTTTCAGAGGTTTTGGTAGAGCGGTCCGTCGCCGCCCGCAGCCGTGGTCAGTCGCCCGCCCTTCGCGGTGATCGCTCCGCACTGCACGCAGTTGGTGTAGTTGACGATCACGTCGACGTCGCCGGATTCGTCCCCACCCTCCCCGTCGTCTGGGATCTCGTATACGCCTGCTGGGCACATCCAGCGCCAGGTTTCGGCGACCTCGCGCGGCACGTGCCTCTGGATACGGATGTGGTTCGGCGCGTCGTCGCGCGTCGCGTTACCCGAGATGAACACCGAGGAGAGCTTGTCGAACGTGTACTTGCCGTCAGGCTTGGGATAGTGCTCCTTCTTCTTGCCGATCGACATCGGCGCGTCCGCATCGCGATGATTGGCCCACCGCCCGCCCGGGAACCACCCCTTGGTGATGACCATCGCGTTGGTGATCGCCCCGCCGATGAAGAAACCCTTCCCGAACGGCTGCTTCATGTTGCGAGTCTCATAGAGCTCCTTGCCGATCAAGGACTCCTCCACGCGCTGCTCGTAGGACTCGAAGTTGCTCGAGGACGCCTTCAGCGCCCGTACGATCTCCTCCGCGGCCATGATCCCGGCGTGGATCGCGTAGTGGATGCCCTTGAGGATCGGCACGTTCACCATGCCCGCACCGTCCCCGCAAATAACCATCCCGGGCGCCGAGAGCCTTGGCATTGCCCAGTAGCCACCCTCGGGGATCGCCTTCGCTCCCCAGGCAACGCGCTCGCCGCCCTCCAGGACTTTTCTCACCAGCTTTGACTGCTTGAACTGCTGCAGAAGGTCGTGCCCGGAAACCGTTGCGTCTGTGTAGTCCAGGCCGATGACGAAACCGATCGACACACGGTCCTCACCCATCGGGTAGATCCACGAGCCGCCGAACTCACGGTACTTGGCGCCGTAGCGCAACGGCCAGCCGAGCGTGTGGATCACCCGATCCAGGGCCTCGGGGACCTTCCAGACCTCCTTGACCCCCAGCGACCAAACCTGGGGCTCGCGGTCGTCCGCAAGATCGAACTCGCCAATCGCCGTCCCCGTCAGGTGTCCCCAGGTTCCCTCCGCGAGCACCGTCGCCTGCGCCGTCACGTCCGAGCCCGGCTCAAAGTTGCTGAGCTCCTCGCCTCCCTTGCCGCGGCCCTTATCGCCGGAACGAATCCCCCTCACGACACCGTCCTTGACCAACAACTGCGAAGCGGCTGTCTCGGTGAGGATGTACGCCCCAGCCTCCTCGGCCTTCTCTGCCATCCAACGCGATAGCTCCGATACCGACACCATGTAGTTGCCGTGATTGCGAAACGGCGGCGGTGTTGGTTTCAAGGGCAGCGCCACGCTCGGGCTGAGCATCCAGTAGACCGAGTCCTTCTCCACCTGCCCGTAGGTCGGCCAATCCTTGGGATCGAGATCCGGGAATAGCTCCCGCAAGCCCGACGGACGCATCATCGCACCCGACAGGTTGTGCGCGCCGCACGCCTTGCCCTTCTCGACCACCGCCACGGGAACCTCTCCGAGGCGCCCGGTGAGCTCGGGCTCATCCGCCAGCAGCTGCAAGAGCCGATTAGCGCACGCAAGGCCGCCTGGACCGCCACCGACGATCGCGACGCCAACCTCGATGCGCTCATCCTCCGGATCCAGGCTGCGCTTGACGAACTCCCTCTGCGGATCCACGGGCGGCGGAAACTCCGACAGTGCGAGGACTCGGTTATGGGCAACCACGCTGCTCTAGCGTCGGCTTGGCCCGAGGTCTTACCCCTCCCGCCAGAACTCATCGTGTCAGGTCGCACTTGGCTCTTGGCTACCGCGAACGTTCCTCGTGAACGTCGCCGTCGCGCTGAGGTAAGACCCGGGCGAACCTCGACGCTACATACACAATGGATATTCGCCTAAAGCGCGCGTATGACCCTGCGACATCAACAGACGGCTATCGCGTGCTGATCGACCGGCTGTGGCCGCGCGGGATCTCGCGCGAGCGGGCCAAGCTCGACGACTGGGAGAAGGAGCTGCCCCCGAGCACCGAGCTCAGGCAGTGGTTCGGGCACGACCCGAAACGCTTCGGAGAGTTTCGCCGACGCTACATCCAGGAGCTCGGCAGTCAGCGCCCACGGCTCACGGCCCTACGGCGACGGGCGCGGAAAGGCACCCTCACGCTCGTCTACTCCGCCCACGACACCGAGCACAACGACGCTGTCGTCCTCGCGGAGGTCCTCCGGCGCGGACTGCCCAAAGGTCAAAGCCGGCACTGAGGCTCCGCGGCCCACGGCCCGCGAGAAGGCCACGTGTAGCTTCTAGCGATGCGGACGATGAAAGGCACGGATTTTCTGGAGCGGCTCGGTGTTGCCTGCCCGGTAGTGCAGGCTGGAATGGCGGGCGGTGTGGCCGGTGGGGAACTGGCGGGCGCCGTATCCGCCGCGGGAGCGCTGGGAACAGTGGGGATGATGGCGCCGCCGGCGTTCGCTTCAGCGCTCGCGCAGGCACACCGACGAGCACCGGGACGACCGGTCGCCGCCAACCTGCTCGTCCCCTTCATCCGCCGCGCCCACATACAGGCGTGCGTCGAGGGCGATGTGAGCCTCGTCGTACTCCACGGCGGCATGCCCTCGAGGTGGCTAGGGCGCCTGCGAGAGCAGGGGGTGGCGGTGTTCGTCACGGTGGGCACCGCCCGGGCCGCGCGCCGAGCGCTGGCCGGCGGAGCGGATGGTCTCGTGGTACAGGGCTCAGAGGCGGGCGGACATTTGCTCGGCGTCGAGCCGCTCCAGGACGCGCTGCCGCAGGTGCTGGGTGTGGCTGAGGGCACGCCGGTTCTGGCGGCGGGTGGCGTGGCCGATGCGACGGATGTGCAGCGTCTGATCGATGCGGGCGCCGCCGCGGCTGTCGCGGGCACTCGCTTTCTGCTGACCGAAGAGTCCGCTGCGCATAACGAGTACAAGCGCCGTGTGATGGCAGCCCAGGAGACGCTCAGCACGATGCTGTTCGGATTCGGATGGCCGCTTCGCCATCGCGTGATCCCCAACTCGGCCACCGAACGCTGGTGCCGCGCCGAGGAGCTTGGGCCCCGCATGGTTCGGACGGCAAACCGACTCAGTGCGCCTTTGGGGCGGGCCGTACCGCTTGACATACTGGGAAAGCTTGTCGTGCACCAACGAGCCGGATTGCCGCTCCTCACCCCGGCGCTCCCGCTGGCAGGGATGCCCGAGCACACCATCGACAGCTCAGCGCTCTACGCGGGCGAGACAGTTCGTCGACTCCACGACGTAATCCCCGCCGAGGAGGCCGTCGCACGACTCACCCCCGGATAGAAGTCACGTATCGCGATTACCGGTCCTTATAATTGGGAGGATGCAGTTCTGGGAGCTAGATCGTCTGCGTGTCGCGGCTCACCAGCCGCAGATCCTTCGCTCCGATGACGGTGCCAACCGTGTCATTGCGCTGCTATTGCCTCAAGGCGAGTGTCTGCAGGAGCACGAGGTGCGCGAGCATGCGCTCGTGTTCGTCACGCGCGGGCAACTGCTCGTGAGTGCCGGCGCCAGCGAGCGGACTGTGTCCGCACCAAGCCTGATCCACTTCGACCCTGGCGAGCGCCACGAGGTACGTGCGCTCAGCGAGTGCCAGCTCGTTCTATGCCTGGCTCCATGGGCTGCCCCTAGGCACCCGAGCCAACCCGCCACCGCATAGGCCTATCGCTGAGTACCCGATAGCGCTCCCGGCTAGTGATGCGGCCGGCGGCCGGCGATCAGCTCGAGGGCGTGGGGTAGGGCCTGTTCGATCCCTTCGCCTGCCTGGGTGATGCTCTCGGGGCTGCCGGGGAAGTTGATGATCAGGCTCGACCCGCGAATGCCGGCCACTGCACGCGAGAGCATCCAGTGGCGCGTGTGCTCGCGGGAGGCGACGCGCATCGCCTCTGGGATCCCGGGGGCCTCGCGCTCGATGACCGCTCGCGTCGCCTCCGGGGTGACGTCGCTGGGAGCAAAGCCCGTGCCGCCGGTGCTCAGCACGAGCTCGCAGCGCTCGACGTCTGCCCAGTAACAGAATCGCTCTTCGATCAGTTGGCGGTCGTCGGGGATCAGATCTCTACCGGCGATCTCCGCGCCGATCCGCTCTGCCAGCTGCGCCAGCCTGCTCCCGCTCAGGTCCTCTGCCTCGCCGGTGGCCCTCGAGGTGCTGATCGTGACGATCGCCGCGCGCATCGTGAGCTCAGCCCCCGTCAGCGTCCTCGCGGCGGTAATCACTTCGCCCGCCGCTCTTTTCCAGCAACACGATCCTCTCGATCTGTACCCCTCGCTCGAGCCCCTTGATCATGTCGTAGACGGTCAGCGCGGCGACTGCGCAGGCGGTCATCGCCTCCATCTCGACCCCTGTACGGGCTACGGTGCGAACTTCGGAGGTCAGCTCGACGAGACCCTGCTCGGTGTTGACGCTCGCTGTCACGTCGATGAACGTGAGCGCCAGCGGGTGCGCGAGCGGAATCAGCTCGCCTGTCCGCTTGGCGGCCTGGATACCGGCAAGCCTTGCTACCACGAGCACCTCGCCCTTGGGCGTATCGCCGCTCTGGATCGCGCGGGCGCTCGCCGCCGACATCCGCACCCGTGCACTGGCTCGGGCCCTGCGCTCGGTGGGCTCCTTGGCGCCCACATCGACCATCCGTGCCGTGCCCTGCTCATCCACGTGGGTCAATCGGCTCTCGCTCACGGTGTCGTCTCCCGCGAGACGGGCTCAGGAGCGCCGGCTTGTGGCGGCGCTCCCGCTACCCGGCGCACTGTTCCGTCGTGGTCGACTTCCTGCTTCCAGATCGGCGCCTCGGCCTTGATCCGGTCGATTGCCTCTGTGGCCGCGGCGAAGGCTTCTGAGCGGTGGGCGGCTGAGACCGCGACGATCACGCTGGGCTCTGAAAGCTCGACGGGTCCTACCCTGTGCTCTGCTGCCACGGCATGCAGTTGGTGGCGCTGTAGACAGTCGTTGAGGATGGTCGTCATTCGCTGTTCGGCCATCTCGCGGTAGGCCTCGTAGTCGAGTCTGCTGACATCGCGCGGCATGCCCTGGAAAACGACGATCGCACCCGCCCCCGGACGGGTGACGCCGCGTGTCAGGGCATCGAGTGAGAGCGGTTCCTCGGTGACGCGGACGTGGATGTCGACCCCGCCGCTGATTGGGGGAATCAGCGCCAGCTCGTCGTTAGCGAGCAGGCGGGTGTCGATCGTTGCGTACTCGCGGTTGACGGCCATCTGAACGGGTATACGGTCGAGGACTCCCGCCAGTGCGGGCAGCTCCGACAGCACGCGGATCGCATCCGCGACCGTCGCTCCCTCGGCCAGGTCGACCTCGACCCAGTTGCTGCCGGCACGTTCCCGCAGGATCGCGAATAGGTGCACGCGCACGGTCACCTCTCCATGCTAACCATGGGAGAGCAGCTCGATTTCGACTCGCTCGCCCGCCCGCACGCTCCCGCTGGCGGCCGGGATAATCGCTAGCGCGTCGGCGTCCAGCATTGAGGTCAGGACGTGGGAGTCCTGCTTCTCGGCGGGCCGGGCGTGCCAGCCGTCCTCGCGCAGGGCAAGGCTGCAGCGGAGGGCATGCGCGCGACCAGGGCTCTTCTCGTAGTCGCGGTCGAGCCGAGCCGTCGTTCGCCGGGGCTCAGTCCGAGCGCCGCTCAGCGCAAGCAGCACCGGACGAACGAACAGCATGAAAGTCACCATCGCCGACACCGGGTTACCCGGCAACCCAAAGACCAGGCCACCAGGATGTCTACCAAACCATGTCGGCTTGCCCGGCTTCAGGGCTATACCCCAGAAGACCTCCTCGACTCCCAGGACGGCGAGTGCCTGCTTGACGTGATCGTGCGCGCCGACCGATACGCCACCGCAGATCACCGCGACGTCTGAGACAAGACTCTGTGCGATCGCCGTCATTGTGGCGTCGGGGTCATCGGGGACCACGCTGATCCCGGTCACCTCGGCGCCGGCCTGCTGCGCCAGGGCAGGAATTGAGTAGGCATTGGAGTTGCGTACCGCACCCGGTCGCGACGCCTCATCAGGCTCTATCAGCTCGTCTCCGCTGGTCAGGATCCGGACGTATGGCCGCCTCGTGCACGCGACTGCCGAGCGGCCGACTGAAGCGAGCACCCCGAGCTCGGCGGCCCCCAACTGGACGCCGCGCTGGAGCACCATATCGCCGCCGCGAATGTCAGTGCCCGCATATCTGAGGTAGCGGCCGACCTTCACCTCCGCGAGGATCTCGACCCGCCCATCCCGGGAGGTGGTCTGCTCGAGCGGGACCACAGCATCTGCACCGGTCGGTAGCACCCCACCGGTCGAGATCGCGATCGCCTGCCCTGACTCCAGGCCGGCGCTCGCCGGATGACCGGCGCGCGACTCATCAACGACACTCAATATCACCGGTGAATCGAGCCCCGCGCCGCGGGTCTCAGCGGCACGAACGGCGAAGCCGTCCATCGCTGAGTTATCAAATGCGGGCACGTCCTCGCCACTGGCCACATCCTCCGCGAGTAAGCGTCCGAGCGACTCCCGCAGCGCCAGCCTCTCACTCGGCAGCGAGGAAACCCCCTCAAGTACTAGGCGCCGGGCCTCCTCGATCTCGATCATGTGCACCGCCACCTCTAGCGACCAGTCTAATAGCGGCCCACTCCCGGGGTGAGTGACGAGCTGCCGTCACGCCACGGGTACGCTGAGAGACTAACGTCATGATCGCGACTCTCGATCAGCGCGCGCGCCCGCTGCGCGACTTGCGCCTATCGGTCACCGATCGCTGCAACTTCCGCTGTGGCTACTGCATGCCGAAGGAGCTCTTCGGCGGCGACTTCGCGTTCCTGCCCCGCGCCGAGCTGCTCTCCTTCGAGGAGATCCTCCGCTTGACCCGCCTGTTCGCCGATCAGGGCGTCACGAAGGTTCGTCTCACCGGTGGCGAGCCGCTGCTGCGCCGCGACCTGCCGCGGCTGGTGGAGATGCTCGCCGGCCTCGACGGCATCAGCGACATCGCCCTCACCACCAACGGCTCGATGCTCCCCGCCCAGGCACGCACCTTGGCAGACGCCGGTTTGACTCGTATAACGGTCAGCCTCGACGCGCTCGACGACGAGGTCTTCGGCACGATGAACGACGTCGGTTTCCCCGTCGCCCGGGTCCTTGAGGGCATCGACGCCGCCGCGGACGCCGGGCTGGCTCCCGTGAAGGTCAACATGGTCGTCAAGCGCGGCGTCAACGACCACTGCCTACTTCCGATGGCCGACTACTTCCGCCGGCATGGCCACACCCTGCGCTTCATCGAGTACATGGATGTCGGGAGCACCAACCACTGGACGCCTGATGAGGTTGTCCCGGCCGCGGAGATCCTGAGCACGATCGATGCCTCCTGGGCGCTGGAGCCGCTTGCGCCAAGCTACCCGGGCGAGGTTGCCCAGCGTCACAGCTACCGCGACGGCGCCGGGGAGATCGGTCTGATCGCGTCGGTCACCCAGCCCTTCTGTGGACACTGCACCCGCGCGAGGCTCTCCGCCGAGGGCAAGCTCTACACCTGCCTGTTCGCCTCCAACGGGCACGACCTACGTGCCCTGCTGCGCGACGGAGCCTCCGACCAAGACATCGCCCGACAGCTCACCTCGATCTGGAGTGACCGGGCTGACCGCTACTCCGAGGCGCGTACATCCGCGAGCACCCGTCAACCGAAGATCGAGATGTCCTACATCGGCGGCTGAACCGAGCCCGTTCTTCAGGAGTCGCGGCTGGCCGTGGGCAGCGCACCGTTCGGCGCCGCATCGGCCGCCGAGCCCACCAGCGGCCAGACGCTGACGTCCGCGGGTGCCAGCTCCAGGCGCAACGTCTGCCCGATCGTCAGTGGCCGCGCGTCCGCGGTACGCAGCGTGAGCTCCAACGTCCCCGCGAGGGAGATCGCCAGCTCACGCACGGAGCCGAGGTCGACGTCATCCTGCAGGACGGCCGTATATCGCCCCCCGGGCCGCAGGGAGATGTGCTCGGGGCGCACGCACCAGACGACCTCCGTCCCCTCGTGCAGCTCGCACTTACAGACCTGTATCTCAGCCCCATTGCTGCTAATGCGGTCCGGGGCGACGAGCACGCCACGATGCGTGTTGGCGATACCCAGCAAAGCGGCAACCTGAGGGGAGCCCGGCGCGCGAAACACCGACTCGCGCGTGCCGGCCTGCAGCACGCGACCGTGGTCGAGGACGATGATCTCATCAGCCAGCAGCGCGGCCTCTTCGGGATCGTGCGTGACGATCACGGTGCTCAGACCGGTCTGGAGCTGCAGCCGACGCAGCTCGCGGCGCAGCCGGTCGCGCACCGGGGCGTCGAGCCCCGTGAACGGCTCGTCGAGCAGCAGCACGCGCGGTGCCACGGCCAGGGCCCGTGCGAGCGCGACCCGCCGCTGCTGGCCTCCCGAGAGCTCGTCCGGATAGCGATCCTCCAACCCTCCCAGACCCAGGCGCTCAAGCCACCAGGCGGCGAGACCCGGTTGTGCCCGCACGCCGAAGGTGACCTGGCGCCAGACCGTCCGCCGCGGCAGCAGCGCCGGCTGCTGGGGCACATAACCGATCCCCCGCCGCTCGGCGGGGAGCGGATCCAGCGCCTGGGTGCCGACCCGGATGCGTCCGTCGCCCTCCGTGGGCGTCAGCCCTGCGAGCAGGCGCAGGGTGAGCGTCTTACCCGCCCCGGAGGGGCCGAGCAGGGCCAGCCGCGGGCTGTGCGCGCGGTGTGCCAGCTCCAGCGAGAAGTCCCCCAGGCGCTTGCTCAGCGCGAAGTCCAGGGTGGCCGGCGGGTGATCGGCACGTGCGCTCGGCGCACACGTGGACGCGCTGAGCCGTCCTCCGCGCCGCCGTGGCACGCGCACGCCGATCAGCAGCAACACCGCCAGCGCCGCTGCCAGCGCGACCGCGATCGGCAGCATCGTCGCGGGCAGGCCGACGGCGCCGAACTGCACGAACGTGAACACGGGCAGCGAATACGGGTGGTAGGCGAGGATCACCGTCGCGCCGAACTCGCCGAACGAGCGCAGCCATGCCAGCAGCAGCCCCGCGCCGATGCCGGGCAGCGCCGCCGGGATCGCGACCCGCCTGAAGCGCGATACGCGCCCGTGGCCGAGCGCCGCCGCCATGTCCTCCAGCGCCGGATCGACCGCGGCGAACGCGGCACGGGCGGCGATGATCAGAAATGGCGCCGCCACGAACGTCTGCGCCAGCACAATCCCGATCCGCGTGTCTGTCAGACGCCCGCCGAAGATCCGACCGGCGGTCGTATAGGGGCCGACCACGTACAGCAGCAGCAACCCGCTCATCAACGGCGGCAGCGCCAGCGGCAGCGCCACCAACGCGCTCAGCAGCCGCGTGCGCAAGCCCCGCCCGTGTGCGAGCAGGTAGGCGAGTGGGATGCCGAGCAGCGCGATCACCACCATCGAGATCGTCGCCGTCAGCAGCGAGGTGAGCAGCGCCGAACCAACCCCGGGCGCGGATGACACGCCGCCGCCCAGCCGCACCACGAACGCGATGATTGGCGCGAGCAGATACAGGGCGAGCAGCCCGCCAAGCCACGGCAGCGGGCTGCTCGCCCTCGCGAGCATCGCTCAGGATGCGCTTGCGCCGACGGCGCTGCGCACGCCGGCGGGCACCGCCGCGGCTTCGCCCGTCAGCTTCGGCGAGAGCGGCGTCAGCCCGCTGCTCGTCAACGTGCTCGCCCGGCTCGCTTCCAGCAGATAGCGCACGAACGCTTCCGCGCCTGCCTGATGGGAAGCGTGGTTGAGAATCGTCACCGTGTACGCGGCCGTCTCGGAGATCGGCGCGAGGCTGACGGTCTTGATGTGCGCCACGTTGGCCTCGATCGCGTAGAAGAAGCCCGCGTCGAGCTGCCCCGATTGCAGCCGCCCGACAAGCGCCGTCTCGGGGAATACCGGGAAGGACGGCAGCGCCTTTGCCAGCGCCGGATCATTCAGCTTCGCAGCCGCGGTTGCCACCGCCTCCACCGTCAGCGCGCCCTTCGGATCGAGCTTCGGGTCGGTGCGACCCACCAGGATCCCCGGCTGGGCGAGCACCTTGTACCAGGGCATACCGGCAGCGAGCTCCTTGCCGAACTTGCTGCTCGGGTCATAGCCCAGCACCAGCGGCGTCGTCGCGAAGGTCGAGTACCACGACACCCATCCGCCGTTCGCCGCTCCCTCCAGTTCCTGATCGGCTTCCGCGGAGGCGCTGACGAACACATCCCCCTGGCGGACCTTGCCCTTGATCTCCTTGGCGTCTTCGCCGGAGCCACCCCCGTAGCCCTGGAACGCATAGCCGGAGGCCTTCTGGAACGCGGGTCCGATGTCGTTTTCCATTCGGTCCGCGAGCGAGCCCGCGAAGATCACCGACACTGTCTTGCCGCTGCTCGACGAGGACGCTTTCGAGCCCGATCCACATCCGCTCACCACGAGCGCCACCCCTACCAGCAGGAGCGCTGCGCGGGTCGTCCCGCCAAGGATCGTGCGGCCGTCTCGCGTCCTCGTCATCCGCTGCCTGCCTTCCGTCGTGGTTGGGGTGACCTCCGCTGCAGGGGCGCTCATCGACTACCTCGCTCGGCCATCATCAGTTGCCTCGCTCGACCATCACCGACGTCGCCTTGACCGTCGCCGTCGCCTGCACGCCCGCAGCCAGGCCCAGCTCCTCGACCGAGTCGCGCGTGATCGCGGCGGTCAGGAGGAACGGGCCCGCCTGTATCTCCACGAGGGCCATCACCCCGCCGACCTCCACCGAACGGATAGTCCCCGCGAAACGGTTGCGTGCCGAGCTAGGCGTGCCAGTCCGATGGCGCCCGGGTCGAGCAGTCAGACGGCGTATCTCTGACTCTGAGACACGGCGACGATTGCGCTCGTCGCGATGAGTTCGCAGCTTGCCCGAACGATCCCAACGACGCAACGTGTCGGCGCTGACACCGATCGCCTTGGCGGCCTCTCCTAGAGACAAATCCTTCTGCATCTGCATAAGCATTGCATAGGCACCACATCGGGCCCAGACTGCTCATCCGGTCGAGCTGCGGACGGTTGACGAGTGGCCGGCTGCCGCTCGCATACTCGCCTCCCGCTCTACCGATCTCCATCGGAGAACTCGTTCGGACTGGCTCTGCTCGCTGGCTTCACATCGACGTTTATCGTTCATGTCACACGGAGTATTGGACGGCGTCCGAGCGTCGCATGGATAGTCCGTTGCCCAGGCGGCTGAGGTCTGGCCACAGCGCGCCTTCGCGCAGCTCGGGTAGACCGTCGAAGAGCATCTCCTCGATCCGGACGTGGTCGTGGAAGTACTCGAGGTGAATCAACTCGTCGATCGCGCATGCGGGATGGGCGTGGATCGCCGGCCCGCAGTGGCAGGAGAGAGATAGGTTGTGCGCGCGGCACAGCCCCGCGATTCGCAGGAGCTCGGTGATCCCGGCGCAACGCGTGACGTCTGCCTGGAGCACATCGACGGCGCCGGCGTCCAGCATCCGCCTGAAGTAGACGGCGTCGTACCCATACTCGTTCGGCCCGTTCCTCCTATTCGCTGCGCTGTGGTCGGTGCGTATATGCGGTGCTCGCCCACTGGTCCTTCGGCGGCGGCTGGCTGCAGGCACACGGGACGCTCGACTTCGCCGGCGGCGTGCCGGTCGAGATGGGCTCCGGCTTCTCCGCGCTGGCGGCCGCGCTCGTCGTCGGCGCACGCAAGGACTACGGGCGCCAGCTGGCAGAGCGTGCTCCACCCAGCCGCTTTCGCCGGCCATGGTGCGCGAGAGCTTCCAGGAGGTCAGCTGCGACCCGGCCTATGCGGCGGCGTCTGCCCGGCTGCGCGAGCAGATCCTCTCGATGCCCACACCGGCGGATCTTCTCCTACGGCTGGAGGAGCTCGTCGCGGGTGGCTCACACCGCCTGCCCCTTGACGTCACGGTGGCTGACGCCGCCAGCACGGTCGATGTAGCATCGTATGGAACTCAACTGAGGAGTTGATGAGATGGCTGTGGCTGTTGGTGTGTTGAGCGATACACGGCGGCGTACGCTTGGGGCGGTCTGTGACACGTTTGCGCCGTCGATCGCGGTCGATGACGATGACGACGGGCGGGTGCTGCGCGACTTCTACGCGCGGTCCGCGTCGGATCTCGGCGTCCCTGCTCAGATCGAGGGGCTGCTCGCCCAGTCGATGATGCCGGAGGAGATAGAGGCCTTCGGCCAGCTGCTCGACGTCGTCGCCGAGCAGGACTTCGCAAACATGGCGCTCCTCGCGCGGACCGAGCTCCTTCGTCAGGTGGCTGCTTCGGGTCCGGAGGCGAAGCTCGGCGTCCGCCGGCTGCGGGGGCTCACGTTCCTGTTCTTCTACGGTCTGCCCGACGAGTCCGGGCACAACCCAAACTGGGAGGCGATCGGATACCCGGGTCCGATCTCCGCCCCGCCCTCGCCGCAACAGGCGCCGAAGACGATCGCGCTGGAGCCGGTTTCCGGCGAGTCGGCGACGCTTGTGGCCGACGTCTGCATCGTGGGCTCGGGCGCGGGTGGCGGCGTGATCGCCGCGGAGCTGCAGAAGGCCGGGCGCTCCGTCGTCGTGCTCGAGATGGGGCAGTATCGCAACGAGTCCGATTTCAAGCAGCTCGAGCTCCCGGGCATGCTCGAGCTCTACCTCGGCGGCGGCCTCGCCGCCTCCGAGGACGGCTCGATCGCGATCCTCGCCGGCTCGACGTTGGGCGGCGGCACCGTCGTCAACTACATGAACTGCATACGCACCCCCGAGCACATTCGCCGCGAGTGGGCGGCGATGGGCATCGAGGGGATCGACCAGCCCGACTACGACGCGCACATCGACGCGATCTGGGAGCGGCTCTCGGTCAACGACACCGCGACCACGCAGAACCGCACGCACAAAAAGCTGATCGACGGGTGCGAGAAGCTCGGCTATCCGCACCGTGCGCTGACCCGCAACACGGATGTCTCGTGCGAGGACCCGAGCGTCTGCGGCTACTGCTTCACCGGTTGCCAGAAGGGCTGCAAGCAGTCGACGATGAAGACGTTCCTGCAGGACGCCGCCGACGCGGGCGCACGCTTCGTCGTCGGCGCACGCGCCGAGCGGATCCTCGTCAAGGACGGTCGCGCCGCGGGCGTGCAGGCGACCGTCACGCACGAGGACGGCTCCACGAGCGCCCTGACCGTGAACGCGCCGACTGTCGTGGTGGCGTGTGGCTCGATCGAGTCCCCGGCGCTGTTGCTGCGCTCGGGCATCGGCGGCCCGGCGGCCGGCAAGCACCTGCGGCTGCACCCGGCGTCGATCGTCGCCGGTGTCTACGAGCAGCCCATCGAGGGCTGGATCGGGCAGATCCAGTCGGCGCTGTCCGACCAGTTCGTCGAGTGCGAGGGCGAGCACGGCTTCCTGATCGAGGCGGTCGGCGCTTCGCCGGCGATCCAGGCGATGTCAATGCCCTGGGAGGATGGCCACAAGCACAAGGAGCTGCTCGCGCGCACCTTCAAGCACCTCGCGCCGTTCATCTCTGTCGCCCGCGACCACGGCGAGGGCGAGGTCGTCCTTGACGAGCACGGGCGCGCCCTCACGCGCTGGTCGCTGACCGATGAGCTCGACGCGCGCATGTTCGCAAGGGCGATGGTCGAGCTGGCAAGGCTCCAGCGGGCAGCCGGGGCGACCGAGATAATCACCTTCTACCAGCAGCCGCTGATCTGGCACGAGGGCGATGACTTCGATGCGTTCCTGGCCGCGATCGAGCAAGGCTCGCTGCAGGCCAACGACGTGGCCGTGTTTACCGCGCATCAGATGGGATCGTGTCGGATGGGCTCGGACCCGACAGACTCGGTCGCCGACGGGCGCGGCGAGCTGCACGACACCGAGGGGGTTTGGATCGGCGACGGCTCGGCGTTCCCGACCGCGCCGGGGGTGAACCCGATGATCTCGATCATGTCGCTCGCACACCGCACGGCGGCCAACATGCTCACCACTTCATAGGAGGTCTCAAATGGCATCGGTCAATAGCGAGCTGGAGAACGCGCGCGTTGGCGATCGGTCGAACTTCCGGGAGGGGCCGCCGCACGAGCTGTTTCGGCGGCTGCGCTCGGAGTGCCCTGTGCACTGGTCGGACGGCATCACCGAGTACCCCGACGAGGACGGCTTCTGGTCGGTGACCACGGCCGAGGACGTATCCGAGGTCAGCCGCGACTGGCAGACGTTCTCTTCGGAAATCGGCGGCTTCACTGCCACCAAGAAAACGGGACTGTCGCTGGAGATGCAACAGGCGATGTTCATCGGGATGGACCCCCCCAAGCATGACCGCCTGAAGGCGCTCTTTCAGCGCGGCTTCACGCCGAAGAGGATCGCCGAGCACGAGGATGCGATTCGCGCGATCACCACTGAAGTGCTCGACGGGCTCGCCGGTCGGGAGAGCTGCGATCTCGTCAACGATGTCGCCCAGCCCGTGGTGGCGCGTGTGATCGGCAGCTTCATGGGCCTCACCCCCGAGGACGACGCGGTGTGGGCCAGGCTCATGAACGCGATCGTCGGGGCCGGTGACCCGGATGCCACGCCGGATGGCGCCGATAGTGTGATGGAAAAAGAGGTGCCCGAAGTCTTCGAGCGCTGCGGGCGGCTGATCGCCGAACGTCGCGCCGTTCCGACCGATGACCTCACCAGCGTGCTCGTGCACGCCGAGCTCGACGGCGAGAAGCTCCAGGATCACGAGATCGTGATGGGTTTCCTGCTGCTGATGGCGGCCGGTAACGACAGCACCAAGGCGACGTACTGCAGCGGGATGCGCGCGCTGATGGAAAGCCGCGACCAGCTGCGCGATGTCGTGGAGGACCCGACGCTGATAGCGGGCGTCGTCGAGGAGTCGCTGCGCATGTTTCCGGCGTTCGCCCACTTCGCGCGGACTGCCACTCGCGACACCGAGCTGCACGGCCAGAGCATCCGCGAGGGGGAGAAGCTCGTGATGTGGTACCCGTCCTCCAACCGCGACGAGTCACGCTACGAGGACGCCGAACGCTTCGACATCAAGCGCAACCCCGAGCACCAGGCGTTCGGCGCCGGCGGCAGGCACTACTGCCTGGGTACCGCGCTCGCGCGCCTGGAGCTGCGGATCCTGTTCGAGGAGACCCTCGCCCGCTTTCCCGAGATCGAGATCCTCGACACCCCGACCTACCTCGAATCGACGTTCGCCAACCAGATGAAAACGCTGCCGGTGCGGCTCTCGCCGGCACCGCCTGCAGGAGAACACCTGGACGAGGGACAGGTATCCAAATGAGCGCTTCGGATCCCGAAGGGATTGTGCATGCGGCTGTACCAGCGTGACCCGGAGAAGCCGATGCCGGTGGGTGAGGTCGGGTAGCAGCCGACAGAAAGAGAGAATGCGATGCCGTCAAATGTCGAGCTGCTGGCGCAGGGCTTTGCCGGTTGGGGCAAGGACAACCCCGCCAATATGCGGGATCTTCTACATCCCGACTGCGAGCTCGTCGTACCCGAGTCGATCCCTACGGGGAGTCTTCCGGGGCGCCGAGGCAACGATCGGCTGGTTCACGCGTGAGCTGTGGCGCTGGTTCGAGGAGTTCACCTCGACCCCCGAGGGCGTGATCGACGGCGGACAGGCGATCGTCGTGCCGGTCAACGTCAAAGCGCGCGCCAGGAACGGCAAGACCATGGACGTGCACAATGTGTGGATCTATGAATTCAGGGAGGGTAAGTTGATCCGTGGACAGGTGTACGCCGACACCGCGATCCTGCGTGACGTGGTCGACGGTGTCAGGCCAGCATGAGCGAGCGCTGACCCGTGGTCCGCCAGGCAGGCGCGAAACGCACGCGAGGTGGCGATACCGATGAAAAACAGCAGCCGTCAATCGGTCACGGCCGTCCGGTTCCTTCGCGCGTCGAAAGCTCGACGCCATCATCGAGCGGGACAGTCATCGAGAAGTAGCCGGCCGGCTCGCGGACGTACTCCAGGTACGGAAGAAGGTCTGGATCGTCGGCGCTGAGGTCAGCGACCACCAGACCAGAAGGCGACAGACTCGGCTCGAGGAGGCGAAGGATCGGCAGGTAGAGGTCGTTTCGACCGTCGAGGAACACAAGGTCAACCGGCTCGGCAATGTTCGCCAGCGTATGAAGCGCGTCGCCGGAGCGCAGCTCAACGAGATCATCGAGACCGGCGACGGCGAGGTTCCGTGACGCCAGCTCGACCTTCTGTGCGTGGCACTCGCTTGTGATGAGTGTTCCGCTGCCGCAGTCCCGGATCGCGGCAGCGAGATAGATAGTGGAGACGCCGAGCGAGCTACCGAACTCGACAATCAGCCGCGGTTTCGCGCTCAGCGCGAGCAGGTACAGGAATTGCCCGACCTCCGGGGTGATCGACAGCGGCGCCTCCCCGCAGAGTTCGTATCGCTGGTCCTGCGTAAGCCGATGGCCGATTTCCGCCTCGCGTGCGCGGATACGCTCCGCGATCAGCGAGTCCTCGTCGTCGGCCTGGGCATGGAGCCGTCCCAGGACGCTCGCCACTACCAACGATCGCAACGTGGAAGGCATCGGCTACTGCTTCACCGTGTCGACGGAGTTGAGGGGTTGCATAGAAGTCGGGCGTGAGCAGTTCACAGCAAGAGGGTAATGAGAGCAGCCTCGATCCGTGCATCGTCGCGGGGACTATTCAGGCCGGTGAATAGTTGGTCGCACCATGTCCGGTGCCGAGCGGCCGGCGGGTGTTTACAGCCAAGGGGGCGTCGGTCCGACACCCGTTGCCCGGCACTTGCTGGGCGACGGCTTAGATCTCTGACTGGATTAGCTCGGCTGTAGGAGACGTGCCCTGAGCCGAAGCGTGATGCCGCTGAGCGCGTAGAGGATGGCGATGCTGATTAGCGTGAACTTGATGGCCGAGCAGACAGCCGCAAACGGCGGCGCGAGGCTACCGGCGTCGCCGCCGAGCGTCAACAGCAGGGCGACGTTTTCACTTGCATCGAACGTAGCCGCGGCGAGCGCGAAGAACGGGACGACGACGCCGATGGCCGCGAGGCGCCGCCAACCGCGCGCCCGCGCGGTGTCGCGCACGGCGAAGCCCGCGAGGGCGAAGAACAGGCCGTAGGAGAGCATGTAGCCATAGTCGAGCAGTAGCGAGAGGTGCGCAGTGCTGCGACCTTTAGGCCCCCATTCAGCCATGATCTGTGCAGCGCGCGAGCGGGTCACGGCGAACTCGAAGTCGAGGATCGTCGGTCCGTGCGAGACGTGTGAGGGGTCGACTAGTTCAAGGATCACCGTGAACGCGACGGTGGCGATCCCGAGCAGGATCAGGGCGCGCTTGCGATGAAGCGAGACGGTCGCCATGCTGCTGCCTGAGCCCGCTCAGCTCTCGCCATAGAGGTAGTCGACGGGCTCCTGGTCGGGACGCACGAGTAGATCGACCGCCTCATCTGGCTGCGGTGCGCCGGGCGGCCACGATCGCGCCCACACCTTGCCCGAGTCCGGGTATTCATTGATCTCGGGCGCGACCATCGTGCTGACCACGAGCAAACGCACGGGCTCATCGCTGCGGTTGTCGATCCGGTGTGCGCCTTGCCGGCCTACCGGACACGCCACAAATTCGCCCTGAGCAAAGTTCGCGCTCACCATCGAGCGTGCGCAGGATCGGATGACCGGCAAGGACAATCAGCACCTCCTCGTTGGCGTGATGAACGTGCAGCGGGAAGCTCGATGATCCCGGCGGCAACTCGTACAACGACGCTCCCAGCGCACGGCCGCCGGCCTGGCGTCCCAGCCGCGCCCGCCTCCACGAGAACGGCGGACGGTCCTGCTGCTCATCCCACTGTGGATCGAACACGTTAGGCATCGTGCTCACGCAAGCCTACGTCTCCCGGCAGGCGGAAGCCTGAGACCCGACGGAAGCCGAGCCGCTCATAGAACGGGTCCGCGCAGGAGATCACGTCAAACCGCAGACAACGTGTGCGGGCACGCGCCTCCTCGACCAGGCGCAGCGCGACACCCTCACGGCGGTGCTGGCAGGCGACCACAAGGACCGCTAGGAACGCCTGCACCTCTCCATCGCTGAGGACCTGTGCGATCCCGATGACCGTCCGCTCGGGCCAGAGCGCGACGAGGCTCAGCGACCCAGGCGCGGTGAGCGCCCGCCACGTCCGCTGCTCGTCATCGGCATAGCTCCAGCGCTCGCCGGAGAACAGCTCGATGACGCCAGGCAGATGCTCGCGCTCCAACGAGACGACCTCTGGGCTGGATGCCATCAGCGGAATTTACTTGACCGAAGGTCAACGCCCCATCGACAAAGCTGGGGGCCGTCCACCTGACGATCACTGACCTCGCCCGTTCGGTGGACTACTACCAGCGGGTCATCGGCCTGGCGCTTCTCGACCAGGCCAAGGCTGAGGCGTCGCTTGGAGTCGATGGGCGCGAGTTGCTGGTTCTTGCCGCCGCTCGCGACCGCGTCGCTCTCGTTGGGCTCTGTGACCATTTCGTCAGCGAGGCGATCTATCTCAGCGATCCCGACGCTCGACGTCGACAGCCTTCTCAGTGAGCTTCACGGGACAGATTCCCAGAGTTATCTCGGCTTGCCGCCGTGCACGATCATGGGACACGTTCATCTGAAGGTCTCCTCGACGGCGGAGACGATCTCCTTCTACCGCGACGTACTGGGCTTCGGGTTGATGGCCCAGCGCGGATCGCAGGCCGCCTTCCTAAGTGCGGGCGGCTACCACCAACACATCGGAGCAAACACCTGGGAGAGTGCGGGTGCTTCGGCGGCCACGCTGAGTACTGTGAGACTGCGCCACGCAACGATTGTGCTGCCCGATGACACAGCGCGCGGGCTGGTCCTCGATCGCGTCATCCGCAGCGGTCAAGAGCCCCGGAGCACAGCGGGGGGCCGATGGTCGAGGATCCGTCTGGCAACTTGCTCCTCTTGGCTACTGCCAGCTGAACTGCTCCAATCGCTCGCCGGCACGAGCACCTCCGAGCATCGTCGCCTAGACGGAATCCGGTGGTGAGTCGGGCTCAGGGCTCGAGCCCTACGGCGAAGGCGCAGATGTACAGGATCATGGCGACTAGGGAGAAGCCCGAGCCGAGATCGGAGCGCTGGTCCTGACCGGCGTCATCTAGGGACCTCATCAGTCACCGCGACAGCGAAGCCTCGGCTCGGGTCGGCTCGAACAGCTCGACAGGATTGCCGGACGGATCATCGAGCAGGATCTGCTTGCCGCCAACCCCAGTGACGATGTCATTGCGAAAGTGGGTTCCCGCTCGACGGAGCTTCTCGACGGTGCTCTCGAGGTCCGGGACCTCGACCTGGAACCGATTCCAGCCACCCGGCTCGGGCTGGGTGCCATCCGGCATCGCCTGCCCGCCGCCTCCCGCGCCACTTGGCGCGCTCAATAGGAGACGCAGATCCCCGCGCGAGAGCATCGCGAACGTGGGCGCGGGATGCATGTCCTCGTGGAAGCCGAGATGCTGGGTGTAGAAGGTGATCGCGGCGTCGATGTCGTTGACGATGTAGCGGACACTGACGTTGGCCATTGTGTTTCTCCTTGTTCTTATGTGTAGAGCTCACAGTCGCGCTCATCGATCTGAACCACGGTCCCGTCAGGCGCCCTTACTCGAAGGGCACGACCCCACTCGTGATCAACGATCGTGCCCTCTGGTGGAAAGCCAGCTGCCAGCAGCCGGTGCTCGACCTCCTCGAGGCTGAGCATATGTGCATGTCGCTGCGTGGCGTGCAGAAGTTCGGTGCTAGGACCATCACCTCCGCCCTGCACGGTCTCGTTCGCGATGATCCGCGCACCCGCCAGGAGTTCCTGGCCCTCACCACAAGGAGTGAGCCATGAGCAGCCGCCACCAGACTCCCGTGTGCCCCTTGGTGACCTAATCTCCTGACTTCGTGAAGCTCGTGATCGCCATCGTGCGCCCGGAGAAGGTGAACGACGTGCTGGAGGCTCTCTATCGTGCCGAGGTGGGTGGCATCTCGATGAGCCGCGTCCAGGGGCATGGGGGGGAGCTGGATCGGGTCGAGACCTACCGTGGCACGACCGTGAAGATGGGGCTCTCGGAGAAGGTCCGCTTCGAGGTCGCGGTCTCTGACGCGTTCGTACAGCCGACGATCGACGCGTTCTGCGCGGGCGCGCGGACTGGTGAGGTCGGCGACGGCAAGATCTTTGTGGTGCCGCTGGAGCAGGCGGTCCGGATCCGCACCGGCGAGACCGACGAAGCCGCCGTTACTCCGGTAGAGAAGTGATGGCAATAAGCGAGCTGGCCATGTCCGCTCATGTGAATGCGGGCGACACGGCATGGATGCTCGTGGCAACGGCGATGGTGCTGCTGATGACCCCCGCGCTCGGCCTGTTCTACGCGGGCCTCGTGCGTTCGAAGAACACGCTCAACACGTTCATGATGTCGATCGGCGCGATCGCGGTCGCCACGGCCACGTGGGCAGCGATCGGCTATTCGCTCGCGTTCGCCAAGGGCAACGGCTTCATCGGCGGGCTCGGCCACGCATTCATGCACGGTGTTGCCTTCGCGCCACGCGCCGGAACGGCGATCCCACAGCTGCTGTTCTTCGCGTTCCAGGCGACGTTCTGCATCGTCACCGTCGCCCTCGTCTCAGGTGCCGTCGTCGAGCGGATGCGGTTCGGCCCGTTCCTCCTATTCGCTGCGCTGTGGTCGGTGCTCGTCTATGCGGTGCTCGCCCACTGGTCCTTCGGCGGCGGCTGGCTGCAGGCGCACGGGACGCTCGACTTCGCCGGCGGTGTGCCGGTCGAGATGGGCTCCGGCTTCTCCGCGCTGGCGGCCGCGCTCGTCGTCGGCGCACGCAAGGACTACGGACGCCAGGCGCTGCTCCCCCACAACGCGGTCTACGTGCTGCTCGGCGCCGGCCTTTTGTGGTTCGGCTGGTTTGGCTTCAATGGCGGCAGCGGCTTCTCGACCGGGCACTCCAGCGTGCTCGCGTTCACGAACACGCTGCTCACCCCGGCGTGCACCCTCGCCGTCTGGTTCGTGCTCGACGCGCTACGCGGCCGGAAGGTGACGGCAATCGGAGCGGCGACCGCGATCATCGTCGGCTGCGTCGCGATCACCCCCGCGGGCGGCTACATCAGCCCGGGATGGGCGATGGCGCTCGGCGCCGTGGCGGCCCTGCCGAGCTACGCGATCATCGTCTGGCGCCCACGGACACACGTCGACGAGACACTGGACGTGCTCGGCGCCCACGGCATGGCCGGCCTAACCGGCATCCTGTTCATCGGCCTCGTTGCCCAGATCTCGTGGAACGGCAAGTCAAATGGCCTCCTCTACGGCAACGCGGCCCAGCTCGGCCACCAGGCACTCGCGGCGCTAGCCGGACCCGCGTATGCGTTCACAGCCACGTTCCTGCTGCTACGGCTGATCGGCCTGGTCATGCCGTTGCGGGCCACCGAACACGAGGAGGCACTGGGTATGGACATCGTGCAGCACGGTGAGGAGGCCTACGCGACGGGCGAGGGTGCGATCCTCGTGTCGACTGAGGCCGCGCTGGAGGACGCAGTCGCGGTAGCGCAACCCTGATCACTGCGGCCCAGGGCCCTGCAGGACGTGGTCGAGGATCCCGGCGAGTGCTTCGATACGTGGGAGGTGTGCGCGGGTCAAGCTCTCCAGCTGCCGGCGTCCGCGATCGGTTAGCTCGAGGTGTATACGACGCTGGTCAAGCGGGTCGCGCTCGCGGCGGATCAGCCTGGTGGCCTCGGCGCGTTGTGCGAGCTCGACGGCGCTGTGGTGGCGTATGTGCAGCTCCTGCGCGGCTTCGCCGATCGTCGGCCGGGACGCGATGGGAAACCCGCGTATCACCAGCAGCAGTTGGTGCAGCGCGGGCGTGAGGCCCGCGTCGTGGGCCGTCTGTTCGCTCCAGCGCAGGAAGTCGCGTAGCTCTGAGCGGAACGCGCGTAGGCGCTGGTAGTCCTCGTCGAGCAGCGGGGCCGGCGGGCTGGGCCGGGTCATGGTGTGCTCTGGCGGGCGGGGAGCAGCTTCTCGGGCCCCGAGACCTGCCGGCGCGGCCCGAGGGGCCGCTCGCGGTGGCGCT
>Ga0208586_1000028_pt1 | contig 54956 bp, 53 predicted proteins | sample NGESurshal072012_6_FD_184471 | JGI IMG/M metagenome (GOLD analysis project Ga0208586, IMG submission 184471) | Arctic peat soil microbial communities from Barrow, Alaska - NGEE Surface sample 53-3 shallow-072012 (SPAdes) | ecosystem: Environmental > Terrestrial > Soil > Wetlands > Peat ... | reverse complement strand
TCCGGGGATGGAGCCACAAGGTCAATCCGGCCACACCACCGCACAATAATGTCAGGGGAATGGAAAAAGTTGCATGAAAACCAGCGCCTTGCCGGGCGCCGATCAGAGCGCGCCGCGCAGCCGGAGATTTTCGGTGGTTGTCACCCAGTCCGGCGCCGGGCCGGTCGCGTACTTTGCTGGCAGGAGCAGTGCCGGAGGATTTCGTAAGCCTCTGTTTTGCCGGAGATATCGGATTGACTGATGGCGAAGGCCGGAAACGAGCGGGTGGCCGGGCTCCCATCCGCCCGGACGGCGGGCCCGATCGCGCCAGACGGCAATTGGTCCCACCGATGCGGGCCGAAAATGGCAAGCAGCGCCCGAGCACTTACATAGGGAACGAGGCCCGCCATAGGCAACCAGGCCCGCCCAAACGCCCCGGTCTAACGTTGTCTTAACGCCGTTTCTCGCATAGAAGCGCTGCTCTTCCTTTGCCGTGACGGGTGGGCAGGAGGCATTTTTCTTCGGAGAGTGAACGATGGGTTACAAAGTCGCGGTGGTCGGAGCGACCGGCAATGTCGGTCGGGAAATGCTCAACATTCTCGACGAACGCAAATTCCCCGCCGATGAGGTGGTGGCGCTGGCGTCGCGCCGCAGCATGGGCGTCGAAGTGTCCTATGGCGACCGCACCCTGAAAGTCAAAGCCCTCGAACATTACGATTTCGGCGACGTCGATATCTGCCTGATGTCGGCGGGCGGCGCGGTATCGAAGGAATGGTCGCCGAAGATCGGCGCCACCGGCGCGGTCGTGATCGACAACTCGTCGGCATGGCGGATGGATCCGGACGTGCCGCTGGTCGTGCCCGAGGTCAACGCGGATGCAGTGGCGGGCTTTGTCAAGAAGAACATCATCGCCAATCCGAACTGCTCGACCGCCCAGCTCGTGGTCGCGCTGAAGCCGCTGCACGACAAGGCCGTGATCAGGCGCGTCGTGGTCTCGACCTACCAGTCGGTATCGGGCGCCGGCAAGGACGCCATGGACGAGCTGTTTTCGCAAACCAAGGCGGTCTACACCAACAGCGAAATCGTCAACAAGAAATTCCCCAAGCGGATCGCCTTCAACGTGATCCCGGAGATCGACGTGTTCATGGAGGACGGCTACACCAAGGAAGAGTGGAAGATGATGATGGAGACCAAGAAGATTCTTGATCCCAAGATCAGGCTTTCCGCGACCTGCGTGCGGGTGCCGGTGTTCGTCGGCCATTCCGAGGCGGTCAATATCGAGTTCGAACATCCGATCTCGGCCGACGAGGCGCGCAACATCCTGCGTCATGCCCCGGGCTGTCTGGTGATCGACAAGCACGAGCCGGGCGGCTACGTCACGCCCTACGAGGCGGCGGGCGAGGACGCGACTTATATCAGCCGGATTCGCGAGGACGCCACGGTGGAGAACGGACTCGTGCTGTGGTGCGTGTCGGACAATCTGCGCAAGGGCGCCGCGCTGAACGCGATCCAGATCGCCGAATGCCTGATCAACCGCAAGCTGATCAGCGCCAAGCAAAAAGCGGCGTAGGCGCCGGTTGCGGGAGCCGAACAAGTGGCGCTCGTCTCCGCCTTGCTGCTGGCGCTGTCCGATCGCTGGGGCACCGATCATGAGAGCGAATAGCGAGGGTAGGGCAAAGGCGCTCTAGCGCCGTGCCCACCATTCTTGGCTTTTATATTGACCGTGGGTGGGCACGCTTCGCTTTGCCCACTTCCTCTCGCTGAGGCATTTTCGAAAGATTGGAATCGTGTGCGCTCGCTTCGCCTCGACGGATCAGTTGATGACAGTTGCTGGTTTGCGGGTGACGGCTGGTGGCTATCCACAGCGGACCCGTAACGAACGCTCCCGGCTCAGCTTTGTGTCAAAGGTATCGTTGCTCTCCGCCTCATGATCTGGAAACAGCCGGTCCATCCCATTAGCGGCCATTTAGCGAACTGGCCGAGCTGTCACAATCCACGTCGCTGCGTTTAGCTTGACACCATTAGGTCCATCGTATGCCGCAAGCACGGATCGCACTGCCGGTAGCGTCGCGGCCCGCAGCTCTGGATTTTCCCGAAGAATTTTGCCCAGAGCTCCGACCCGCGAACAAACCGCCAGCATCGTATCGATGTCGCCGCTTCCAACCTGCTCGTCACGTGCAGTGATCTCAATCACCCCGAACCCCGCTCTTTCCAGAATGCCGCGCACGCGGTCGGGGCTAGCGAATGCGAACGGGCCAGGCGCGTCAGGATCATGAGCGGGCTGCGGTGGTAAATGAGCGGATGCGGCCCTAAGCGGCAGGAGGTCGAGCTGGTTTTCATCCAGCGCTCGCCAGCAGACGAAGGCAAGTCGCCCATTCGGCCGAAGGCTACGACGAATGTTGATGAACGCCGCGGTAGGGTCAGCGAAGAACATCATTCCAAACCGTGAGAAGGCGGCGTCGAACGAACCCGTTTCGAATGGGAACAGCTGGGCATCCGCTTGGACGAACCGTACTCGCTCGTTCCCTTTTGCCGCACGCCGGGCGAACGTCAGCACCGCAGCCGATATATCGATCCCCACTACTGTGCCGTCCGGTGCGACTGCCTTAGCAAGGTCGAGCGCAGTCTCACCCCCGCCACAGCCTATGTCCAGAATGCTCTCTCCCGGGTGGGGCGCGAGCGCCGTCAGAGCGCAGCGACCAAGCGGAGCGAGTTGTAGCTCCAAAGGCTCCCGGACCTCTGCCCACGCGCCGACCCGTAGTTCGTCTTGGGTAAGCGCCGGCAGGGGGTCGTTCTGGTCCATGCTGAGATCATTGCTTGACGGTCTGGGAATGTCGAGGTGGCCTGGCAAGCTGCTACTGAGCGTTCTAAACGTCGGCTGCTGGGGGCCAGCTCCGACCATCGTTGGCACGTTCTGCGCTCATTCCGGTCCTAAGCCCGGCCGATGCAACCAACAAAAACCCCGCCGATCATGCGTGGGGGGAACGCTCGGCGGGGTTCACTTGGGGCGCCTTTGAAGAGGCAATGAGATAATTTCACTTGGCTTGATCACATGCCAATCACGTGCCCGCGAAGGGCCAATCTGTCGCATCTAGCTGGGCTACATTGCTATCCGAAGGTGGGTGGGCACGCTCCGATTTGCCGACCCTACACGGCTTGCCGGGCTTCCCGGACGCTACGAAATTCCTTGGCGGCCTGATCAAGCACGAAGAGCGAGCCCTCGGCGACGCCGAAATAGGCGCCGTGCAAGGTGAGTTCGCCGCGCTCGACGCGGGCTTTCACGAAGGGAAAGGTCTGCAGGTTTTCCAGGCTGCGGAACACGGCGGCTTTTTCGATCCGTGTGGTGAAGTCCTGCATCGTCTCGCGGTCGCGCTGTTCGACCTTTTCGCCCGGCTTGATGAACATCGCCATCCACTTGCCGATGAAGTCGCCGGGCGACAGCGGTTCGATCTTGTCGATGAAGGCGCGGATGCCGCCGCATTGGGCGTGGCCGAGCACCACGATGTATTTTACCCGGAGCACCGAGACCGCGTATTCCAGCGCCGCCGACACGCCGTGCGCGTTGGCGTCGGGCTGATAGACCGGCACCAGATTGGCGATGTTGCGCATCACGAACAGTTCGCCCGGACCGGCGTCGAAGATCACCTCCGGCGACACCCGGGAATCGCAGCAGCCGATCACCATCACCTCGGGGGCCTGGCCGCGCTCGGACAGTTCGCGATAGCGCGACTGTTCGGTCGGCAGACGTTGCGAGGCGAAGGTCCGGTAGCCTTCGATCAGTCGTTGCGGAAACGGGGCCATGGCCATGGCTAACCATATGCTTTGCCGGCGGACAAGTCTTCCGGCGGATGATCCGGAATGTTATCGCGTACGAACCCGTACCCACTTCGCTCAATAGCGCCATTAAGGGAACGAACCCATGATCCATCCGCGCCGCAGCCTGCTGTTCATGCCCGGATCGAATGCCCGGGCGCTGGAAAAAGCCCGCATTCTCCCTGCCGACGGTATCATCCTCGACCTTGAGGATTCTGTGGCGCCGGACGCCAAGGCGCTGGCGCGCGACCAGATCGCGCAGGCGATTGCCGCCAGGGGGTTCGGCAAGCGCGAGGTCTGGGTTCGCACCAACAGCCTCGACACGCCGTGGTGGATCGATGACGTCACCATGGCCGGCGAGGCCCGGCCCGACGGCATCCTGGTGCCAAAGATCTCCAGCGCCGAGGATCTCCACACCGTCGGCGACCGGCTGGCCGGCATCCACGCCGACGGCTCGATCAAGGTCTGGGCGATGATCGAGACCGCGCGCGGGGTGCTGCATGCCGAGGAGCTTGCCGCCGCCTCCCGCGATGCCAGGACGCGGCTCGCCGGGTTTGTGTTCGGACCGAACGACATCGCGCGGGAGACGCGGATCCGGATGCAGCCCGGCCGCGCCGCGATGATTCCGATGATCACGCACTGCATCCTGGCGACCCGCGCGCACGGCCTCGAAATTCTCGACGGTCCCTACAGCGATCTCGGCAATTTCGACGGCTTCGGCCAGGAGTGCACGCAAGCCCGCGATCTCGGCTTCGACGGCAAGACGCTGATCCACCCGGGCCAGATCGAGGCCTGCAACGCGATCTTCACGCCGCCGGCGGAGGAAGTCGCGCACGCCCGCAAGATCATCGCCGCGTTCGAGCAGCCGGAGAACGCCGCGCGCGGCGCGATCCGGCTCGACGGCCAGATGGTGGAGCGGCTGCATGTCGAGATGGCGAAACGCACCATCGCGATCGCCGACGCCATCGCCGCGATGGGGCGTTAAGAGTTCCTCGTTGCGAGCGCAGCGCCGTCATCATCCGCGAAAGCGGATGATCCAGTACGCCGCGCCGCCGAAGTTTTATTCCAACATCTCGGAATACCGGATGCCCGCGTTGGCGGGCATGACGCCGGAGTGTTCAAGGCGTCCCAAACCGTTCCACAGCCCAGGCGTACAGGCTGCCGGGCACCGGCGGCTGATTGCCGCGGCCCTTTGGCGAGACATGGAAACCCACGACCTGCGGGTCGGTGAGCAGCGTCGAAAAATCCGCAGGCTCGAAGAACCGTTTCGGCTCGGCATGCACCGCATAGAATGATTTCTTCGGCAACGCCCCGTTCAATTCGCCGGCGCGGCGGGCGAGCGCGGTGAGCGAGGCCGGGCCATAGATCGCGACACGAAGATCGGACAGGCGGTTCGATCCGCCGCGCAGTTTGCGCAGCGTGAAGGCCAGGCGATGCCGCAGCGCGAGCCAGTCCGGCGTCAGTTCGTCCTGCTGCATCAGGTCCTCGAATGCCCGGACGATCGGATCGTTCGCTGGAAGATAAAGCACGGAATTGCCGATCTGGCGCCGCCGCTCCCAGGCGAAACGGGGTTTTGCCGTATCGATCTCGACCGCCTTGAGCAGCAGCACGTCGGCATCGAGCCACAGCCCCGTCTGCCGCGCCATCAGCCGCATCCGGAAGAAATCGCTGAACTGCAAAATGGTGCAGTCGCGCCAGCCGCCGTCGGCCTGCGGCGGACGCAGCTTTTCGGCGAAGGCATGCGGCAGGATCGCTTCCGCCTCGGCATTGCCGACGCCATCCGGCAATCCCGGCAGCGGATCGAAACTGTAGACCGTCACCTTGTGGCCCACTGCTACCTGCGAGCGCAGGCAGGTCAGCCGCAGCCGGTCGAGCGGGCCGTGCCAGAAGGTGACGACGTCAGGCACCATGCGCGTCACCGGATCGCGGTCGGGATCAGGCCCAGGCGCGCTCGGCTCTGGCCTTCGCCTCGTAACTGTCGATCGAAGCCTTCTTCTCCATGGTGAGCCCGATGTCGTCGAGGCCGTTCAGCAGGCAGTGCTTGCGGAAGGCGTCGACCTCGAATTTCACCGTGCCGCCGTCCGGCCCGCGGATTTCCTGATTGGCCAGATCGATCGTCAGCGTCGCATTGGCGCCGCGCTCGGCATCGTCGAACAGTTTGTCGAGGTCGTCCTGGCTGACGCGGATCGGCAGAATGCCGTTCTTGAAGCAATTGTTGTAGAAGATGTCGCCGAACGAGGTCGAGATCACGCAGCGGATGCCGAAATCGAGCAGCGCCCACGGCGCGTGCTCGCGGCTCGAGCCGCAGCCGAAATTGTCGCCCGCGACCAGAATCCTGGCGTTGCGATAGGCCGGCTTGTTGAGGATGAAATCCGGGTTCTCGCTGCCGTCGTCCTTGTAGCGCTGTTCCGCGAACAGTCCCTTGCCGAGGCCGGTGCGTTTGATGGTCTTCAGATACTGCTTCGGGATAACCATGTCGGTGTCGACATTGATGATCTTCAGCGGCGCCGCGACGCCTTCCAGCGTGGTGAACTTGTCCATGGCTCGACCTTCATCATTGCGATGTGCCAGTTGCGATTCCGGGAGGGTGAAGTTGCGAATGCGCAAATGGAGCGCGGGTTTTATCCCGATCGGGGCCACCGTCCAAGGGAAAATTTAGGGCTAATCGGCGTCGGCTTCGATCGTCGCCATGTCGCGGTCGGAGAGGCCGAAATGATGGCCGATCTCGTGGATCAGGACATGGCGAACGATGTGGCCCAGCGTCTCGTCATGTTCGGCCCAGTAATCCAGGATCGGTCGGCGGTAGAGCCAGATCATGTTGGGCAGTTGTGCCACGTCCTGCTCGCTGCGGAACGGCAGGCCGACCCCCTGGAACAGGCCGAGCAGGTCGAATTCGCTGTCGGCGTTCATCTCTTCGAGAACGTCGTCGGCCGGAAAGTCATCGACGCGCAGAATGACGCCCTCGCATAGCGTGCGGAAGGTGGCCGGCAAGCGGTCGAAAATGTCATGCGCCATGGCTTCCATCTCGGCAAGCGACGGCGCTTTGGCTGCAATCCACATCCGGCCGATGCTAGCGCAATTTCGTGCTCAATGGCTTCATCCTTCGAGACGCATCGCTTCGCGATGCTCCCCAGGATAAGGTCTCAGCCCTCATGGTGAGGAGCGCGCGTTCGCGCGTCTCGAACCATGAGGCCGGTCCGTGGCCCTATCTTCGCCAGTTGACCTTGGCACGGCAATCGGAGACCGTAGGACGCACTCAGGCTTGAGCAGGCGCGACGATGCGGATCAGGACAGCGGCACTTTTGACGGCGTTGATCGGGGCACTTGTTCCGGCGGGACCGCGTGTTCACGCACAAACCGCGATCCCGGCGATGAAGATGGCGCAGACGTCGCCGCCTCCCGTCAGGGAAGCGCGGGCGCGGCGGCCGTTGCGGCGCATCTACATCTATCCGCGTGTGGAACCCGACGAGGTCTATCCGCGCTACAATCCCGGCCCGAACGCGGTGCGCGATTGCTCAGTGGCGTATGTGCAGGAGTTCCGGCCGAGCGGCACCGTGATCACGCCCCATATGAGCTGCTTCTGGCGCCGCGGCTGAATGCGTCCGGGTGCGTCGTCTCAATCCCAATTCTTGAATTTCCAGGGTTTGAGTTTCCATGGCGTCAGCGTCTCCAGCCGCCATTGCACCCAGCGATCTGGCGGCCAATGGCTGAGACGGGAGGTTTCCTTGATCTCGAGTTCGACCACGCGCGGGGCATAGCGGCGGCGGTTCTGATGCGTCGCCTCACTGATCATGTCGACGAATTCGGACTTGTCGGCCATGGCGCGCTCCCGGCGAAATGGCTCGCCCGAGCCGCAGTCTGCGCCCGGTCCGTTAACAGCCCATTGCCGGAATCCGTCCACGTTGAAACAAGCCGGCGTCAGCGCCACTCGCGGACGTCGACGAAGTGCCCGGCGATCGCGGCCGCCGCGGCCATCGCCGGCGAGACCAGATGGGTGCGGCCCTTGAAGCCCTGACGGCCCTCGAAATTGCGGTTTGAGGTCGAGGCGCAGCGCTCTTGCGGCTTGAGCTTGTCGGGATTCATGGCGAGGCACATCGAGCAGCCCGGCTCGCGCCATTCGAACCCGGCCTGGATGAAGATCTTGTCGAGGCCTTCGGCTTCCGCCTGCTCCTTCACAAGGCCGGAGCCCGGCACGACCATGGCGTTGACATGACCGTGGACGGTCTTGCCCTCCGCGATCTTCGCCGCCGCGCGCAGATCCTCGATGCGGCCATTGGTGCAGGAGCCGATGAAGATGCGGTCGAGCTGGATGTCGGTGATCTTGGTGCCGGCGCTGAGCCCCATGTATTTCAGCGCGCGATGCTTGGAGAGCCGCTTGGCCTCGTCTTCGATCTGGTCCGGATCGGGCACCAAGCCCGTGATCGATACCACGTCCTCGGGCGAGGTGCCCCAGGTCACGATCGGCGGCAGTTTTGCCGCGTCGAGCCTGATCTCGTGGTCGAAATGCGCGTCCGCGTCGGAGCGCAACGTTTCCCAGTAGCGCATCGCGGCATCCCAGGCCTCGCCCTTCGGCGACTTCGGACGGCCCTTCAGGAAATCGAACGCTTTTTCATCGGGCGCGACCAGGCCGGCGCGGGCGCCGCCCTCGATCGACATGTTGCAGACCGTCATGCGGCCTTCCATGGACAGAGCGCGGATCGCATCGCCGGCATATTCCAGCACATAGCCGGTGCCGCCGGCGGTGCCGATCTCGCCGATGATGGCGAGGATGATGTCCTTGCCGGTGACGCCCTCCGGCAATTTGCCGTCGACCACGGCGCGCATGTTCCTGGCCTTCTTCTGGATCAGGGTTTGCGTCGCCAGAACATGCTCGACCTCGGAGGTGCCGATGCCGTGCGCCAGCGCGCCGAATGCGCCATGGGTGGAGGTATGGCTGTCGCCGCAAACGATCGTGGTCCCGGGCAGCGTAAAACCCTGCTCGGGGCCGATGACGTGCACGATGCCCTGGCGCTTGTCGAACTCGTTGTAATATTCGATGCCGAATTCTTTCGCGTTCTGCGCCATCACCCGCATCTGCTCGATGCTCTCCGGGTCCGGATTGGGTTTCGACCGGTCGGTGGTGGGGATGTTGTGGTCGACCACGGCCAGCGTCTTTTCCGGCGCGCGAACCTTGCGCCCGGTGGCGCGCAGGCCCGCGAACGCCTGCGGCGAGGTCACCTCGTGAACCAGATGGCGATCGATATAGAGCAGGCAGGTGCCGTCATCGGCCTCGTGGACCAGATGATCGTTCCAGATTTTGTCGTACAGCGTGGTCGGTTTTTTGTCGGACATGATGTGGCCTTGAATCGGAATTCAGATCGGGAAAGCGAACGGCGTGCGGCCCAAGGCGGCACGCCGGGCGTCAGGCCGCGAGCGCGGACGTCGTCAGGCGGCCGAAGAAGCGCCAGGGCAAACGGCTGCGGTCGTCGAGAACGACGCGCCACGCGACAGGCTGGCGATCCGGAAACATGCGCGCCTTATAGCACGTCAGCAATGCAAGCGCGACATGCGTTTGCATTTACCGCCACCGTCGCTCGCAATGACGGCTCTTACGAAAAAGCGCGGGACGAACCCGCGCTCTTACGCCGAAATAGTGGCGCGCCCCTACTCGCCAACGGCGGCGGCGCGCTCGGTCCTCTCGACGATGCGGGCCGACTTGCCGCGCAGGTTGCGCAGGTAATAGAGCTTGGCGCGGCGGACCTTGCCGCGGCGCACCACCTTGATCGAGTCGATCATCGGCGACATCACCGGGAACACGCGTTCCACGCCTTCGCCATAGGAAATCTTCCGCACGGTGAAGCTCTCGTTGAGGCCGCCGCCGGTGCGGCCGATGCAGACGCCTTCATAGGCCTGCACGCGGGTACGGTCGCCTTCGACCACCTTGACGTTGACGATCAGGGTATCGCCGGGAGCGAAGTCCGGGATTTGCCGGACGGCCGCCAATTTTTCGAATTGCTCTTTTTCGAGCTCTTGAATGAGGTTCATCGCGAAAATCTCCATTGGCGGCGCGCCCCAGCCTGTCGGGCGCGGCTGCGCGAACGTCCATCTATCCTGCCATTGCGCGGATTTGGCGCTGCTATACGGCAAAGGCCCGCCGTTGTCACCCGTCCGTCGTGTTTTTTGGGCGATTTTGGCCGGCGTGCGCGACCCAGAGGTCGGGCCGCCGCGCGCGGGTCAGGGCTTCGGCCTCGGCCCGCCGCCAGGCCGCGACCCTGGCGTGATCGCCGGACAGCAGTAGCTCCGGAATGGGCTCGCCCTCGAAGATCTGCGGACGGGTATATTGCGGATATTCCAGCAGGCCGTCGGAAAAGCTCTCATCGGCACCGGAACTTGATTTGCCCATCACGCCGGGCAGCAGCCGGACACAGGCGTCGATCAACGTCATGGCGGCGATTTCGCCGCCGGACAGCACGTAATCGCCGATCGAAACCTCCTCGAGCCGGCGCGCCCCGATGACCCGCTGGTCGACGCCCTCGAACCGGCCGCAGACGATCAGCGGACCGGGGCCGGCGGCGAGCGCTGCGACCGTCGCCTGGGTCAATGGCCGACCCCGCGGACTCATCAGCAGGCGAGGCCGATCCTCGGAACTGTCCACCGCGTCGATCGCCGCCGCCAGCACATCGGCCCGCAGCACCATCCCGGGGCCCCCGCCGGCCGGCGTGTCGTCGACGCTGCGGTGGCGGTCGGTGGCCGAGGCCCGGATATCCCGGGCGTCCAGCGTCCACAGTCCCGCGGCCAGCGCCCTGCCCGCCAGGCTCACGCCGAGTGGACCCGGGAACATCTCGGGGAACAGGGTCAGGACGGTCGCGCGCCAGGGTATCGCGGTCATGGCTTTGCATGGCGCCTCGGGCCGCAGAAATCAAATTTCTCGACGGTAGTTGACAAGGAAACCAATTATGATAGTTTCCTAGTCAACCAAAGAGTACCCCTATGCCCGATCCCATCCATGTCAGCGGCCTGCAGGACCATCTCGGCTACTGGCTGCGCTACGTCTCCAACCAGGTTTCGCACGCCTTCAGCCTCAAGGTCGCGGCCCGCGAGGTGACGGTGGCGGAATGGGTGGTGCTGCGCGAACTCTATGAGCAGGACGCGATGGTACCGAGTGCGCTTGCCGAGCGGCTCGGCATGACCCGCGGCGCGATCTCGAAGCTCGCCGATCGGCTGGCCGCCAAGGCGCTGCTGACCCGGGTGCCGGGCAAGACCGACCGCCGCTACCAGGATCTCGCCCTTACCACCGCCGGGCGCGCTTTGGTGCCGGAATTGTCCGATCTGGCGGACCAGAACGATGCGGAATTCTTCGGTCGCCTGCTGCCTGAGGACCGCGCGGCCATCCGCCGCCTGATGATGGACATCGTGCGCCAGCTCGGACTGCGCACGACGCCAGTCGATTAGCCCATGGATTTTTGTCAAAAAAGCGGGAGAAATGCGATGCAAGCAGATATCGTCAAGGTCATGCAGGAATGCACGGACGACTCGGACCAGGAACGGATCGATTTTCCCGGCGTGGTGCGGAAGCTGATGCAGGCCGGCGTCGAGCGCTACCACGCCGACCTGTTGCGGGGCGAGAAGATCTACTATTTGCCGTCGGGTGAATCGCATCGCACGCCGGCGGCCCCGGTCGATGCGACGCCGGCGGCCGCGTTCTCCGCCGATGGCGTTGCCGCGGCGGTCAAGGCCATCCAGCAGCAGAAAATTCAATACCGCGAATTCTGCGAACGCATCGCGCAAGCCGGCTGTGTCGCCTACATGGTCTCGCTCGCCGGCCGCCGCGCGGTGTATTACGGCCGAACCGGCGACAGCTATGTCGAGCTGTTCCCGAAGGCGGCGTGATCAGAGGCCGCCGTCGGCGGGGTCGTCACCGTCGATCTCGGCGGGCGGTTCAATGGTCACCCGTCCACCCGCCAGATCGACCGATGGCACCACGGCGTTGGTGAAGGACAGCAGCAGGGTCGTGCCATGGGTCGGCGCAATCTCGATGATGTCGCCGGCGCCGAAATTGTGGATCGCAATGACCCGGCCGAGCGGATCGCCGGCGCCGTTGACCGCGGCGAGTCCGATCAGGTCGGCACGGTAATACTCGTCAGCGGCGGTGGCCGGCAGCCTTTCGCGCGCGATGTAGAGTTCGACGCCGTTGAGGCGTTCGGCCTCGTCGCGGCTGGCAACGCCTTTCAAGGTCGCGATCAAGTGCCCCTTCGCCGCGCGGGCATCCGTCACCTCGAACTGTCGGGCGCCGTCCTTGCTGGCGAGCGGGCCATAGCGTTTCACGGCCAGCGGGTCTTCGGTAAAGGTCCACAGCTTGACCTCACCGCGCACGCCATGCGCGGCGCCGATTCGGGCGACGCAGATTCGCGACGGCATCAGTGCGCCTCATCCTTCGAGACGCGCGCAAGGGCGCGCTCCTCTGGATGAGGGGATAACTCCTCATGCTGAGGAGCACGGCGAGCGCCGTGCATCTCGAAGCATGGCCCCGGATTGATGCGCAAGTCTTACGCCGTCTTGGCGGCGGCTTCGGCGTTGGCCTTGCGCACCTTGCGCGGCACCGCCTTTTCCGGATTGTTGCGCGCGGCACGCTTGGCGACGCCGGCCGCATCGAGGAAGCGCGACACCCGATCCGACGGCTGCGCGCCCTTGGCGAGCCACGCCTTGACCTTGTCCATGTCGAGCTTCAGCCGCGCTTCGTTGTCCTTCGGCAGCAGCGGATTGAAATGACCGAGACGCTCGATGAAGCGGCCATCGCGCGGAAAGCGCGAGTCGGCGACGACGACGTGATAGACCGGACGCTTCTTGGTGCCGGCGCGGGCGAGACGAATAACGACTGACATTTGGTGCTCCTGAGGATGATTTTACGGTTCGTCATTCTGGGGCGCGCAGCGAAGCGGAGCGAACCCGGAATCCATAACCACGATCGGGAGTATGGATTCCGGGCTCGCGCCAACCAAGTCGGCTGTTGCCGACTTGGACAATCGTATTTGCTGAACTCGGGTAAACCCGAGTTCAGTCGGCGCGCCCCGGAATGACGAGGAGAGAGACAGGCTGGTTCTCATTTCTTCTTCCCCAATCCGGGGAAGCCGCCGAGGCCGGGCAGGGTCGGCTTGCCGCTCAGCCCGGTCAGTCCCGGCAGGTTCGGCAGTCCGCCACGCAGGCCGGCCGGAAGATCCTTCGGCAGCGCGGGCATGCCGCCCGGCGCCGCTCCTCCCGGCAGTTTCTCCGCCAGCGCCTTGATCTGTTCCGGCGACGGCATGCCGCCGCCAAAGCCCATCGCCTGGGCGATGCCGGCCATCGGGCCGCGCTTGCCCGAGCCCATGGCCTTCATCATGTCGGCCATGTTCCGGTGCATCTTGAGCAGCTTGTTGACGTCCTCGACCTTGACGCCGGCGCCCGCCGCGATCCGCTTCTTGCGGCTGGCTTTCAGGATGTCGGGGCTCCGGCGCTCCTGCCGCGTCATCGAATCGATCACCGCGACCTGACGCTTGATGATCTTGTCGTCGATCCCGGCATTGGCGATCTGGTTCTTCATCTTGGCGATGCCGGGCATCATGCCCATCAGCCCGCTGATGCCGCCCATATTTGCCATCTGCAGCAATTGCTCGCGCATGTCGGACAGGTCGAACAGACCCTTGCGCATTTTCTCGGCGACGCGCGCGGCCTTCTCGGCGTCGATATTCGCCGCCGCCTTCTCCACCAGCGACACCACGTCGCCCATGCCGAGGATGCGTCCCGCGATCCGGCTCGGGTGGAAATCCTCCAGCGCGTCGGTCTTTTCACCGGTGCCGATCAGCTTGATCGGCTTGCCGGTGACCGCGCGCATCGACAGCGCCGCGCCGCCGCGGCCGTCGCCATCGACCCGGGTCAGCACGATGCCGGTCAAGCCGACCCGCTGGTCGAACGACCGCGCGAGGTTGACCGCGTCCTGGCCGGTCAAGGAGTCCGCGACCAGCAGCACCTCATGCGGTTGGGCGGTCGATTTGATCTCGGCCGCTTCCGCCATCATCGCTTCGTCGAGCGTGGTGCGGCCTGCGGTATCCAGCAGCACCACGTCGTAACCGCCGAGCTTTCCCGCTTCCAGCGCGCGGTGCGCGATCTGCGCCGGCTTCTGGCCGGCCACGATCGGTAGCGTCGGAATATCCAGGTCGCGACCGAGCACGGCCAGTTGCTCCATCGCCGCCGGGCGATAGACGTCGAGCGAGGCCATCAGCACCTTGCGCTTGTCGCGCTGGGTCAGGCGGCGGGCGAGTTTTGCCGTGGTCGTGGTTTTGCCGGAGCCCTGCAGGCCGACCATCATGATCGCCACCGGCGGCACGGCGTTGAGGTCGATGGTCTGGCCATCGGCGCCGAGGGTCGCCACCAGTTCGTCGTGAACGATCTTCACCACCATCTGGCCGGGGGTCACCGACTTGACCACGGTGGCACCGACCGCCTGCTCGCGAACCCGCTCGGTAAAGCTTCTGACCACGTCGAGCGCGACGTCGGCCTCGAGCAGCGCGCGGCGCACCTCGCGCATCGCCGCGTCGACATCGGCCTCGCTCAACGCGCCGCGGCCGGTCAGGCGATCGAGAATGCCACCAAGCTTTTCCGACAGATTGTCGAACAATGCCGTTGTCCTTTTGCCTCACCCTGAGGAGCAGGCGGAGCCTGCGTCTCGAAGGGTGACGATTAACCAAGACCTCATCCTTCGAGACGCCGCTTCGCGGCTCCTCAGGATGAGGGTAACCGAAACACCCATGGCGCCCGAGGGCGCATCGCGCTGTCGGGCGTTGACCTCCGGCCTCCGGGGCCGGGCGGCGGGTCGAAAAGAATGTCTTTCCGAGAAGTGAGCGGATTTACAGGGTTCACCGCGGTGAAGTCAAGAAAACTCCAGGGGAGATGGCGCAGAGTCCTGTTTAAGTCATTCAAACAAAAGAAGTTTACCAGGACTGCGCCGATTCCGCCGCAGGCCGTCAGTTCCATGTCGGGCGAACTCTCGCCATATAGCTGGGTACGACTTTCATTTAGACACGCAATTCATGATCCCAATCACCCGCCGCCGCCTTCTCACTATCCTCGCCGGCCTCACCGCCGCGTCCGGACTGTCAGCCTTCGGGGCTTCCCGCATGAAAACCTATGACGGCCCCGTCTCCGATCATTTCGACGGCCTGCGTTTCTTCGATCCCGACGGCGCGCCGCCGAAAGATCCCGGCGCGGTGCTGCGCTGGCAATTCGGCCGCGATCGGCAGCGGCAGAAATGGCCGGACTGGGCGGCGAGCCCGTATTCCGATACGCCGCCGCCGCGCGCCGACACCGGCAAAGTCCGGCTATCGTTCGTCGGTCACGCGAGCTGGCTGATCCAGGCCGCAGGACTGAACATCCTGGTCGACCCGGTCTGGTCGATGCGCGCCTCGCCGGTAAGCTGGGCCGGGCCGAAACGTCACAATGATCCCGGCATCGCCTTCGACGCGCTGCCCGACGTCGACGTGGTACTGGTGTCTCACGGCCATTACGATCACCTCGACGTCGCCACGCTATCGAAACTCGCGGCACGATTTGCGCCGCGGGTGATCACGCCGCTCGGCAACGATGTCACGATGCGCAGCGCCGACCGTGCGATCAAGGCTGGGGCCTTTGACTGGCAGGACCGCGTCGAGCTTGGCCGTGGCGTCGCGGTAACGCTCGTGCCAACGCGGCACTGGTCGGCGCGTGGGTTGTTCGACCGCAACAAGGCGTTGTGGGCGAGCTTCGTGCTGGAGACGCTGGCCGGCAAGATCTACATCGTCTGCGACTCCGGCTATGGCGACGGCCGGCATTTTCGCCGGGTCGCCGATGCGCATGGGCGGCTTCGGCTGGCGATCCTGCCGATCGGCGCCTATGAGCCGCGCTGGTTCATGCGGGATCAGCACATGAACCCGTCCGAAGCGGTGAAGGCGTTGGCCGATTGCGGCGCCGAACAGGCGCTGGCGCATCATCACGGCACCTTTCAGCTCACCGACGAGGCGATCGACGCGCCAGTTCTCGCATTGGGCGAGGCGCTGGATGCAGCCAAGATCCGGCCCGAGCGCTTTGTGGCGCTCAAGCCGGGTCAGGTGATGGAGATCTGAACGCGTTACGGCGATTTGTAGCCCGGATGGAGCGAAGCGAAATCCGGGGCCATCCCATCCGCATCGCGATTCCCGGATTTCGCTTCCGCTCCATCCGGGCTACGGCCGTCATTCCCCGGAATGAGACGGCCTTCTACATCCCCGGCTTGATCGCCCAGGACACGCTCACGGTGATCGAAAGTGTTTCCTCGCCTTGCGCCACCGGCGTCGCGGCCATCGGCGCGGCGACCATTTTGGCGCGGAAAACCGGCGCTGCCGAACCTTCTTCGGCGATGCTGAGCGGAGCGCCGAGCGTGACGCCGGCGGCCTTGGCGTAGATCTCGGCCTTGCGGCGCGCATCGGCGATGGCCTGGGCGCGGGCGTCATCGAGCAGCTTCGAGGCTTGTGACACCATGAAATTGATGCCGCCGATATCGGTGGCGCCGGCGCCTACCAGCATATCGATGGTGCTCGCGACCTTGGTGACGTCGTGCAAGCGCACCGTCACCCGATTGCTGGCGCGGTAACCGGCGACGGCAGACGGGCCGGCGCGGTTCGGCGCGTATTGCGCTTGCAGCGACAGCCGCGAGGTCTGGATATCCTTCTGGTCGATGTTGGCGGCCTTCAACGCCAGCAGCAGCTTGCCCATCGCGGCATTGTTGGCCTCGGAGGCCTCACGCGCGGTCTTGGCGTCCGAGGTCACGCCGGCCTCGACCTGCGCCAGATCGGGCGGCACCGAAACCGTGGCTTCGCCGGTGACGGAAATGCTCGCCGGCTCTGCCGTCTGCGCCAGCGCCGGGGCGGCAAGCAGCGCGCCGGCAAGGATGGCTGCCGCGAACGGCGCACGATGATTGGCCGGCCTCATTTCAGCGGCACATAGACGTTGATCACCAATCGGTCTTCCTCGGTCTTGAGCGGATCGGTCATGTATTCCTCGATGAAGGTGTCCTTTGCCTCGAGCTTCTTGTCGTCGAGGTGATTGGTGATGGCCTCATAGGTGTTGTCCATGTTGTCGTAGGAGCCGCGATGGACAAACTTCAGCGCCTTGCCCTCGGGCGATTTGCCCATGCTCATCGCCTTGGTCAGGTTCTTCGGCTCCTGGTCGACCGGAATTTCCGCAAGGAAGGTGAAGCCGGTATCGTCCGTCGAGGTGTAGACGATCATCGGATTGCCGGCGGGCTTGATGTTCTGCTTGTCGAGCAAGGCCGACAGCGTCTTGAACGAATCGATCAGGGTGTCGAACGCCGAATCCCAGTTGGCGCTGCCCTTGAGGATCACAACCGTCTTCGGGGCCAGCATGATTTCCTCGCCGAACGGATCGGCGGTCTGAACCGGCGCGGCCGCAGGCGGCGCCGCGGGGGTCTCCGCGGTTGCGGGCGGCGCGGCAGGGGTTGCTGACGGCGTGGTGGCGGGGCTTGCAGCGGGCGCCGGTGCCGGCGTGGCGGCCGGGGCGGGCGTCGATGGCGCGCTCGCCGCCGGGGCGGCCGGGGGCGGCGATTGCGCCAGCGCATGGCCCAAACCCAGAGAAATCGCGGCTGCCGGGACCAGCGCGATCACGGCCAGACGGAAAGAGCGCAAGCAATTCATTTCAGGGTTCTCCAGGGCCTTGTTCGGCGTGGCGTGCCGGCGACAGCACTCCGTCTGCGCATCCCGGTCCAGTTCGAGAGGCTCTCATTCTAACACGCCGGACTTGGCTTCGTCCCATGACAGATACGTCATGGACCTTCCCGTCCGGTACCGGTTAAGGGCATCGACACAGATTCGCCGCACTAGCTAACCCGCCACTATTGGCCATATAAGACAGCCACAAATCGGAAAATTCGATGGGCGCGCTCGCCAACCACACGTTTGCCAAGATGAACGGCATCGGCAACGAAATTGTCGTGGTCGATCTGCGCGACGCGCCGGCCACGGTGACGGCCGAGGAGGCGCGCGCGGTGGCGTCGCCGGCGGGCGTGCCCTACGACCAACTGATGGTGCTGCAGCCGCCCCGGCTCCAGGGCACCGAAGCCTTCATCCGCATCTACAACAATGACGGCTCCGAAGCGGCGGCCTGTGGCAACGGCATGCGTTGTGTGGTGCGCCGGCTGTTCGAGAAAACCGGGCAGAGCGCCGTCACCTACGAGACCCAGGCGGGGCTTTTGAACTGCTGGCAGGGACCGTCCGCCGATCTCTACACCGTGGACATGGGGCCGCCGAAGTTCGGCTGGCGGGATATTCCGCTCGCCGAGGAGTTTCGCGATACCCGTTATATCGAACTCCAGGTCGGGCCGATCGATGCGCCGGTGCTGCATTCACCATCCGCGGTCAGCATGGGCAATCCGCACGCGATTTTCTGGGTCGACGACGTCAACGCCTACGATCTCGCCCGCTTCGGGCCGTTGCTGGAAAACCACCCGATTTTCCCCGAGCGCGCCAACATCACGCTGGCGCATATCGTCGATCGCGACCACATCACGATCCGCACCTGGGAACGCGGCGCCGGGCTGACCCAGGCCTGCGGTTCGGCGGCGTGTGCCACGGCGGTGGCGGCGGCCAGGCTGAAGCGCGCCAACCGTATCGTTCAGATCGCGCTGCCTGGCGGCGCGCTTGCGATCGAATGGCGCGAGCGCGACCACCACGTCCTGATGACGGGCACGGCGACGTTTGAATATGAGGGTCGTTTCGATCCGGCGTTGTTTGCCTCCGTCGCCTGACATGAGCATCGAGACCGTCACCTTCGGCTGCCGGCTCAATGCCTTCGAATCCGAAGTGATCCGGCGTGAGGCGGAGAATGCCGGACTTTCCGATACGATTATCGTCAATAGCTGCGCGGTCACCCATGAAGCCGTCGCACAGGCGCGGCAATCGATCCGCCGGCTGAAGCGGGCGCGGCCGGGCGCGCGGGTCGTGGTCACCGGCTGCGCGGCACAGACCTTGCCGGAGCTGTTCGCGGGCATGGCCGAGGTCGACCGCGTCGTCGGTAACGACGACAAGATGCGGAGTGGGACCTGGCGCGCCGCCCGCGCGGCGTTCGAGCGCAGCCCGGACTTCGGCATCGGTCAAAGCGAAAAGATCGCGGTCGTCGATATCATGGCGGTCAGAGAGATGGCGCCGCATTTGCTGGACGGCTTCAAGGCCGGCCTGCCGCGGGTATTCGTTCAGGTGCAGAATGGCTGCGACCACCGCTGCACCTTCTGCATCATCCCGTACGGGCGCGGCAATTCGCGCTCGGTGCCGATGGGCGCTGTGGTCGAGCAGGTCCGCACGCTGGTCGAGCGCGGCCATGCCGAGATCGTGCTGACCGGGGTCGATCTCACGAGCTACGGCGCGGATCTGCCGGGGGCGCCGAAGCTCGGCCAGTTGACCAGGCAGATCCTGCGGCACGTCCCCGAGCTGAAGCGGCTGCGGATTTCGTCGATCGATCAGGTCGAGGTCGATCGCGACCTGCTCGACCTCATCGCCGACGAACCGCGGTTGATGCCGCATCTGCATCTGTCGCTGCAATCCGGCGATGATTTGATCCTGAAGCGCATGAAGCGGCGGCATTCACGCGTTGACGCCCTGGCGTTTTGCGCCGAGGTGCGCCGGCTGCGGCCGGACATCACGTTCGGCGCCGATATCATCGCCGGCTTCCCGACCGAGACCGAGGACATGTTCGCGCGCTCGCAGGATCTGGTGGAGGCGTGCGATCTGACGTTCCTGCACGTGTTTCCCTATTCCCCGCGCCCGGGCACGCCGGCGGCGCGAATGCCGCAGGTCGCGCCGGATGTCATCCGGCAGCGCGCGAAGCGACTGCGGGCGACCGGCGCGGCGGCCTTGCAGCGGCGGCTCGCCCGCGAGGTCGGCGCCACAAGGGAGGTGCTGATCGAAAGCGCTACGCAGGGCCGCACCGAACATTTTCTCCCCGTGACGATTACGGGCGAAGCGCAAGGCGCGGTGCGCCGGCTGATGATTACCGGACATGATGGCGCGCGATTAACGGTGTAAGCGAGAATCCATCGCGCCGCAGGAATGCGAACGGCCGTCATTGCGAGGAGCGTCAGCGACGAAGCAATCCATGCCTCCGCCTGCCGCGCCATGGATCGCTTCGCTTGCGCTCGCAATGACGGGAGAATGCGTAGCCCGGATGGAGCGAAGCGAAATCCGGGGCCAACCCGTTCGTATCGTAATTCCCGGATTGCGCTGCGCTCCATCCGGGCTACGGTTCGCAACGGCGGCCGGTCATTCGCCGTTCCAGCCGCACGCTTCGAGGCGCTGATGCAGATGCGGCGGCGCCGGCGCGGCCACGCGTACCGGCTCCTTGTTCCTGGAGACCGGGATCACGATCTCGCGGGCATGCAGATGCAGTCGCGGTTCCCCGATTCGCGGCCCGTTGCCGTAGATGTTGTCACCGACGATCGGCCAGCCCATCGCGGCGGCGTGCACGCGCAATTGATGGGTGCGGCCGGTGACCGGTTCCATGGCGAGCCAGCTGATCCCGTCGCCGCGGCCGAGCACCTTCCAGTTCGTCACTGCCGCCTGACCGTCCGGATCGGGCTTCTGCCACCATCCGCGCTCGGCATTGAGACGGCCGAGCGGCATGTCGATGCAGCCCTCGTCCTCGGCCGGCCCGCCTTCGACCGCCGCCCAGTAGGTCTTGGAAATCTTGCCATGCTTGAACAAAAGGCCCAGCGAGGCCGTGGCCGTGCGGTGACGTCCCAGCACCAGGCAGCCGGAGGTGTCGCGGTCGAGCCGGTGGGCGAGGACCGGGGGACGCGGCAGGCCGAACCGCAGCGCATCGAAGGAGGCTTCCAGATTGGCACCGCCCTTCGGGCCGCGATGCACCGGCAGTCCCGCAGGCTTGTCGATCACCAGCATCAGCCCGTCGCGATGAAGCACGCGGGCCTGAATTTCCTCCGCGGTCAGTTCCGCAACGTCCATCGATGGTCGAGACTTTCGTTTGAGGGACGAAACGGCTAACACACCCCCAACATGAGCGATACTCCTTCGGAAACAACCAAACTGAGCTGGTGGCGGCGGCTGTCCGGCGGGCTCAAGCGCACCTCGAATTCGCTCGGGACGGCGGTGGCCGATCTCGTCACCAAGCGCAAGCTCGACCGCGCCATGCTCGAGGACATCGAGGACGTACTGCTGCGCGCCGATCTCGGAACCGAGGTCGCGGCGCGCATCTCGGCCGCGGTCGGTGTCGGCCGCTATGACAAGGCGATTTCGGTAGACGACGTGAAGAACGTGGTTGCGACCGAGGTCGAAAAGGTCCTGGTGCCGGTGGCAAAGCCGCTGGTGATCGATGCGGCGCAAAGACCGTTCGTCATTCTGGTGGTTGGCGTCAACGGCTCCGGCAAGACCACCACCATCGGCAAGCTGGCGGCGCGGCTTGCCGCCGAAGGCCGCAAGGTGATGCTGGCCGCCGGCGACACCTTTCGAGCGGCCGCGATCGAGCAATTGAAGATCTGGGGCGAGCGCACCAAATCGCCGGTCATCGCTGCCGCGCAGGGGTCGGACTCCGCAAGCCTCGCCTTCAATGCGTTGACGGCGGCGAGGGAGCAGGCGCGCGATGTGCTGCTGATCGATACCGCGGGCCGGCTGCAGAACAAGGCCGAGCTGATGAACGAGCTCGAAAAGGTGGTTCGCGTCATCAGGAAAGTCGATCCATCGGCGCCGCATGCGGTGCTGCTGGTGCTCGACGCCACCGTCGGACAAAATGCACTGTTGCAGGTCGAGGCCTTTCATCGCACCGCAGGCGTGACGGGCCTCGTCATGACCAAGCTCGACGGCACCGCGCGCGGCGGCATTCTGGTGGCGCTGGCGGAGAAACACGGGCTGCCGGTGCACTTCATCGGCGTCGGCGAGAGCGTCGACGATCTCGCGCCCTTCACGGCGCGGGATTTTGCCCGGGCGATTGCAGGGATTGAAGGCTAAGATGGACAAGACGACGCCGCATCCGCTGTTCAAGCTCGCGACCGAACTCGGGCCGCTGATTGTCTTCTTCGTTGCCAACGCCAAATTCCATCTGTTCGTCGCCACCGGCGCGTTCATGGTGGCGGTGGTGGCCGCGATGATCGCATCCTATGTGGTGACCCGGCACGTCCCGATCATGGCGCTGGTTACCGGGATCGTCGTCATCGTGTTCGGCACGCTGACCCTGGTGCTGCATGATGAAACCTTCATCAAGGTCAAGCCGACCATCATCTACGGCCTGTTCGCCGCGGTGCTGGGCGGCGGGCTGCTGTTCGGCCGCTCCTTCATCGCGATCATGTTCGATCAGATGTTCAATCTCACGCCGCAGGGCTGGCGCCGGCTGACGCTGCGCTGGGCGCTGTTCTTCCTTGCGATGGCGATCCTGAACGAAATCATCTGGCGCACCCAGAGCACCGATTTCTGGGTGGCGTTCAAGGCGTTCGGCGTGATCCCGCTGACGATGGGTTTCGCGATCCTGCAGATGCCGCTGATCAGGCGCTATCATCTCGAGCCGGCGTCACTGGAAGCGAGCGAAGCGGAGGCGGGGGATGTCAGCAAGGGGTGAGGTTTTCGTTTCCCCCTCTCCCGCTTTTTTCATTGCGACGGAGAGAATTGTAGCCCGGATGAAGCCCTCGGGTCACGCCTTCGGCGTGCCCAAAGATAAACTCAGCGTAATCCGGGGAATCGCGATGCGGATGCGACCGCCCCGGATTTCGAGGAGTTTATCCTTGGGCACGCCGAAGGCGTGACCCGAGGGCTCCATCCGGGCTACGGGTGCCTACGAATGTTCTCAGCCCCCCGCGTTCAGCGCCTTGTCGATCTCGGGCTTGAGCACGGTGTCGATATTCTCCGGCGTGACCGGGCCGACCAGTTTGTAGAGAATCGTGCCGCTGCGGCCGACAATGAAGGTCTCCGGCACACCATAGACGCCCCATTCGATCGCCGCGCGGCCGTTGCCGTCGACGCCGACCATGCCGAACGGATTGCCGTAGCGGCCGAGAAAGCGGCGGGCGTTGTCGGGGGCGTCCTTGTAGTTGATGCCGACCATTTGCAGCCGCTTGTCGTGGCCGAGCGCGGTCAGCAGCGGGGCTTCGTCATGGCATGGCACGCACCATGAGGCCCAGACGTTGACAATGCTGACCTTGCCCCGCAGCGCGGCGGGATCGAGCCCGGGCACCTGCGCGCCATTGTCGAGCAGGCTCTGCAGCGGCGGCAGCACCGTTGACGGCGCCGGATGTCCGATCAGGGCCGAGGGGATCCTGGAGGGGTCGCCGTCTCCCAGCCTGAACCAGAAGATCGCGGCCAGCGCCGCGAAGCCGACCAGCGGCAACGTCATCGGCCAGGATCGGATCCAGGACCGGCGCGGTGGCGGCGCGTCGGCCGGGGCGGGTGTTGATGTGATCGGCTCGCTCATCGGATGTCCGCCGCGCTGCGCCCGGATCGCCGCGTGATGCCGCTCGCCTCCAGTTCGCGCAGCCGCAGCTGCTGGCGACGGTAGTCGACCGCGATCCAGACTATGAGGATCAGCACCACCGCCACCACCACCAGGTAGGAGGTCACGATAAAGGAGGCATAGGGGCCAAGTGTCATCGCCTTCATGCCGAACGCCGGCTGGCTTGCATCATCTGGGCCTGCGCCATTTGCAAGGTGCGGACCCGCCTGCGCAGAATCTCGTTGCGCATCGCCGCCAGATGCAGCGTGACGAACAGCAGCGAAAATGCCAGCGCCATCACCATCAGCGGAATCAGAAAGGCGCGGTCGAGGGTGGGGCCTCCCATCCGGAATACCGAGGCCGGCTGATGCAGCGTGTTCCACCAGTCCACCGAGAACTTGATGATCGGCAGATTGATGGCGCCGACCAGCGTCAGCACCGCGGCGGCGCGCGCCGCACGCGACGGATCTTCGACCGCGCGCCACAGCGCGATCAAGCCGAGATACATCAGGAACAGGATCAGCACCGAGGTCAGCCGCGCATCCCATGCCCAATAGGTGCCCCACATCGGCCGCCCCCATAGCGAGCCCGTCACCAGCGCGAGAAAGGTGAATGCCGCGCCGATCGGGGCGGCGGTCTTGGCGGCGACGTCGGCCAGCGGATGCCGCCACACCAGCGTGCCGAGGGCCGCCACGCTCATCACGCCCCAGACGAACATCGACAGCCAGGCATTCGGTACGTGGATGAACATGATCTTGACGGTGGCGCCCTGCTGGTAGTCGTCGGGCGCGACCGCCGACTGATAAAGACCGATCAGCAGCAGGATCGCGGTTGCCGCGGCAAGCCACGGCAACAGCCGTGCCGTCAGCGACAGGAACCGGGTCGGATTGGCAAGATCGGTCAGCGTCATGGAGCCCCTGATAATCGCTGCGGCCGCGGCAGACAATGCGGCTCGCCCGTTTTCATTTCCGTTTCCGCGAGAATTGATCGCCTAATCCAGTCCTTGTCGCAGGCTCGCCGCGGCCGCGAATGGACCGATCACCAGGCTCGTCAGCGACAGCGCGCACAGGATCGAGAATGGCGTTCCAAACGACAGCGGCCCCGAAATCGCGGCTTGCGACGCCGCCACGCCGAAGATCAGCACCGGGATCGACAGCGGCAACACCAGCACGGCCAGCAACAATCCGCCGCGATGCAGCGTCACGGCCAGGGCCGCGCCGATCATGCCGGTAAAGGTCAGCGCCGGCGTGCCCGCCAGCAGGGTCAGGGCCACGGCGGAGGTCGAACCGGCATCGAGATTGAGCAACAATCCCAGCACCGGTGTCGCGACAATCAGCGGCACGCCGGTGGCCAGCCAGTGTGCCAGCGCCTTGGCGGCGCATGCCAGTTCCAGCGGCGTTCGGCTCATGACGATCAGGTCGAGCGAGCCGTCCTCATGGTCGGCCATGAACAGCCGGTCGAGGGTGAGCAGGCTCGCGAGCAGTGCGCCGAGCCAGAGAATAGCCGGACCGAGCCGCGCCAGCAGCGCCAGATCGGGTCCGACCGCAAACGGCATCAGCACCACCACGGTGAGAAAAAACAGCACCCCGATCAGCGCGCCGCCTCCGACACGGAGCGCGATCCTGATGTCCCGTCGAATCAGGGCGGCCAGCGCGGTCATGCGGAGCCCCCCTTTGAATTCTCATCCGCATGCGGCCTGTGACTGCTCCCTCCCCCCTTGTGGGGGAGGGCCGGGGAGGGGGGTAGCCCCAGCAAAGCTGTAGCCGTTTGCGCTTTCTCGTCGCTCAGAGGGTGGGGACCGCCGCGGCGTGATCTGAACCGGCGCGTCGTGCGGTACCCCCCTCCCTGAAACTCCCCCACAAGGGGGGAGGGAACAGAAAGAACGGCTTGCATGAGGTCTCGCCAGGTCACGCCGCGCCTCCCATCCGCAACTCCGTCGCCGGCACCCCGAGCGGCAGGTGGGTTGCGGCGATGACCAGCCCGCCGCGCGCGAGATGGTCGGTCATCAGGGCGGCAAACAGGCCTTGTCCGGCGGCATCGAGCGCGGAGGTCGGCTCGTCCAGCAGCCAGATCGACCGTGGTGCGGCCAACAGCCGGGCGATCGAGAGCCGTCGCCGCTGGCCCGCCGACAGGTAGGCTGCCGGCAAATGCGCGGCGTGATCGAGCCCCATGAGCTGCAGACTCGGTGCCGCATCCGACCTGTCGCCGCCGAGAAAATCCCGCCAGAATGACAGGTTCTCCAGCACGCTCAGCGCGGGCTTGATGGCGTCACGGTGGCCGAGGTAATGGGCCTGTTCGGGCAGCGTCAATTCCGCCTCGCCACCCTCGAGATCGATCGATCCGCCGGCCATCGACAGCAGGCCCGCGACCAGCCGCAGCAGCGAGGTCTTGCCGGAACCGTTGGGGCCGGTGACGGCGATCGCCTCGCCCGTGCTGGCTTGGAAATCGAGGCCCGAGAATACTTCCCGGCCGCCTCGCACGCATCTGACGCCGCGTCCCGAGAGCCGCATTTGCCCTTCCGTGGCCTTGCAGAGTGAAGGATACCGCATTGCTGCGGCACGATTGTCGGTGTGGCGACGCCACTGGAAAGATTCTAGAAGTTTCTATAAGCCGGAACTTGATGCAGTACACAGTCCGCGGCTGCAAGCCACCAGAGCAACTCGCTGACGGTGTTATGATACCCTGGCCGGGTACAACGATGAATTGGGATTCCTCACATGACCTCGCTCGACAGCTTCAAATGCCGGAAGACCCTCAAGGTCGGCCGCAAGACCTATGTCTATTACAGCCTGCCCGCCGCCGAGAAGAATGGTCTGAAGGGAATTTCCAGACTTCCTTATTCGATGAAAGTGCTGCTGGAAAATCTTCTGCGCAATGAGGACGGCCGCACCGTCAAGAAGGACGACATCGTTGCATTCTCCAAATGGATGAAGAAACGCGCGCTGGAGCATGAGATCGCGTTTCGCCCGGCGCGGGTATTGATGCAGGATTTCACCGGCGTGCCGGCCGTGGTCGATCTTGCGGCGATGCGCAATGCGATGCAGATGCTCGGCGGCGACGCCGAGAAAATCAATCCGCTGGTGCCGGTCGATCTCGTCATCGACCACAGCGTGATCGTCAACTTCTTCGGCGACAACAAGGCGTTCGCCAAGAATGTGGTCGAGGAATACAAGCAGAATCAGGAACGCTACGAATTCCTGAAATGGGGTCAGAGCGCGTTTTCGAATTTCTCCGTGGTGCCGCCCGGCACCGGCATCTGCCACCAGGTCAATCTCGAATATCTCGCGCAGACGGTGTGGACCCGCAAGGAGAAGATGACGGTCGGCAAGAAGAAGGGCACCTTCGAGGTCGCCTATCCGGATACGCTGGTCGGCACCGATTCGCACACCACCATGGTCAATGGCCTGGCGGTGCTTGGTTGGGGCGTCGGCGGCATCGAGGCGGAAGCCGCGATGCTCGGCCAGCCATTGTCGATGCTGTTGCCGGAAGTGGTCGGCTTCAAGCTCAAGGGACAGATGAAGGAGGGCGTGACCGCCACCGATCTCGTGCTGACGGTGACGCAGATGCTGCGCAGGCAGGGCGTGGTTGGCAAGTTCGTCGAGTTCTTCGGCCCCGGCCTCGATTATCTCTCGGTCGCGGACAAGGCGACCATCGGCAACATGGCCCCGGAATACGGTGCCACCTGCGGCTTCTTCCCGGTCGATGCCGCCACCATCGACTATCTCAAGACGACCGGCCGCAAGGCCGACCGCGTCGCTCTGGTTGTTGCCTACACCAAGGCCCAGGGCCTGTTCCGCACCGCCAAATCGGCCGATCCGGTTTTCACCGAGACCCTGACGCTCGATCTCGGCGATGTCGTGCCTTCGATGGCCGGACCGAAGCGCCCCGAAGGCCGCGTCGCACTGCCGGGCGTTGCCGAAGGCTTCGCCACCGCGATGGCCAGCGAATACAAGAAGGCGGCGGATGCATCCCATCGCTACGCGGTCGCGAACCGCGATTTCGACCTCGGCCACGGCGATGTGGTGATCGCGGCGATTACCTCCTGCACCAACACATCCAATCCGAGCGTCTTGATCGGCGCCGGGCTGCTGGCGCGCAACGCCGCCGCCAAGGGCCTCAAGGCAAAACCCTGGGTCAAGACCTCGCTGGCGCCGGGGAGCCAGGTGGTGGCGGAATATCTCGCCAATTCCGGGCTGCAGCCCGAACTCGACAAGGTCGGCTTCAACCTGATCGGCTTCGGCTGCACCACCTGTATCGGCAATTCCGGGCCGCTGCCGGAAGAGATTTCGAAGTCGATCAACGATAACGGGATCGTTGCTGCCGCGGTGCTGTCGGGCAACCGCAATTTCGAAGGCCGGGTCAGCCCCGACGTGCAGGCAAACTACCTGGCATCGCCGCCGCTGGTCGTGGTCCATGCGCTGGCGGGCACCGTGACCAGGAATCTCGCGGTCGAGCCGATCGGCGAGGGCAAGGACGGCAAGCCGGTCTATCTCAGGGATATCTGGCCGACCACCAAGGAGATCAACGCCTACATGAAGAAATTCGTGACATCGACGATCTTCAAGAAGCGTTACGCCGATGTGTTCAAGGGTGACACCAACTGGCGCAAGATCAAGACGGTCGAGAGCGAGACCTATCGCTGGAATATGAGTTCGACCTATGTGCAGAACCCGCCCTATTTCGAAGGCATGAAGAAGGAGCCGGAGCCGATCGCCGACGTGGTCGATGCGCGCATCCTGGCGATGTTCGGCGACAAGATCACCACCGACCATATCTCGCCGGCCGGCGCCATCAAGCTGACCTCTCCGGCCGGAAAATATCTGTCGGAGCATCAGGTGCGTCCGGCCGACTTCAATCAATACGGCACCAGGCGCGGCAATCACGAGGTGATGATGCGCGGCACCTTCGCCAATATCCGCATCAAGAACGTCATGCTGAAGGGCGCCGACGGCAATATTCCCGAAGGCGGCCTCACCAAGCACTGGCCGGACGGCGAGCAGATGTCGATCTACGATGCTGCGATGAAGTATCAGGCCGAGCGGGTGCCGCTGGTGGTTTTCGCCGGCGCCGAATACGGCAATGGCTCGTCGCGCGACTGGGCCGCGAAGGGAACGCGGCTGCTGGGCGTTCGGGCCGTGATTTGCCAGAGCTTCGAGCGCATCCACCGCTCCAATCTCGTCGGCATGGGCGTGCTGCCGCTAACCTTCGAGGAGGGGGCGTCCTGGCAGTCGATCGGGCTGAAGGGGGATGAGACCGTGACGATACGGGGATTGCAGGGCGATCTGAAGCCGCGCCAGAAGCTGACCGCGGAGATCGTGTCCAGCGACGGCTCGCTGCGGCGCGTCTCGCTGTTGTGCCGGATCGATACCCTCGACGAGCTCGAATATTATCGAAACGGCGGCATTCTGCATTATGTGCTGCGCAGATTGGCGGCGTGATGCCGATTGTGATCGATGGCTCACTGCGAAGTGAGTAGCGAGTGAAGGGGAGGCGGCTTATGAAGAGGCCGCCTTCCGCGGTTCGGGCGGCCGGTGCAATCAGGCGCCGCAAGCGTATCACGGGCGCGCGGGTGGTTTCCCGGTTGCAGAATGACAGCGATGATGGCCTATAACTGCATTTCGCGTTGGTCAGCTGCCCTTGGCGTCTGCGCGGTCGTTGCAGTGGTCGGGCCGGTTCGCGCCGATCCGCGCGCCGTGGTGGAGCTGTTTACCTCGCAAGGCTGCTCGTCCTGCCCGCCGGCCGACAAGATCATCGGGGAGCTCGCCAAGGATCCATCGATCATCGCACTGAGCATGCCGATCGATTACTGGGATTATCTCGGCTGGAAGGACACGCTGGCGGATTCGCGCTTCAGCGCCCGACAGAAGGCCTACTCCCAGATGCGCGGTGATCGCGACGTGTACACGCCGCAAGCCGTCATCAACGGATCGGCCCATGTCATCGGCAGCGATCGCGCCGGCATCGAAGGCGCCATCAGCGATACCAAGAAAGCCGAGGGCGTGATGTCGGTGCCGGTGTCGATGACGGTAACCGGCAAGCAAATCAATGTTTCGGTCGCCGCCAGCAAGGACCCGGCGGTTACGCGCGGTGAAGTGTGGATTTGCTCGGTCTCGAAAGCGGTGCCGATTGCGATCGGGCGTGGTGAGAATCGCGGGCGCGAAATAACGTACCACAACGTGGTACGCAACCTGCTCAAAGTGGGCGACTGGACCGGCAGTCCCGCGAACTGGACGGTGCCGCTGGAAAATATTTCACGCGAGGGCGTCGACGCCGCGGCGGTGTATGTCCAGGACGGCAACCGCGACAAGCCCGGTCTGATGCTCGGCGCGGCCTACACAACGCTTCACTGAACCCCCGCCTCGTCATTGCGGATCGCAGCTGTACGCGCGGGCCCCGAAATCGTTAACCATGATCGCGAGTTTGGAGCCCGGGCCTGTACGCCGGGGATGGCGGCTGTGTCGCAGATCCGCACTCAGGTGCCGCGCAAACACGGATCTCCCAAAACAAAAAGGACCAACTCTCGTTGGCCCAGTAATCGGTACAAACTATCCTGCGAACAGGCCCGATCCCGACGACCCCGGGGGGCTGGGGGCTGAGGAATCCGGCATCGAAAGGACCGGGCCAACGCAGGATTGTTGTTTCGCAATTCAGCAGGGCAGGCGCTGGGCGGAAGTGGGGCGGTATTATGATTTCCGCTAACGATCCCGTGACGGCTTGTTTCCGGCGTGGGCCGGGTCAGCGGACAGTCTGCCGCATGCGAATCGCGAGGCCGTCGCCACGGCCCCCCTTGCAGCCGCACCCGGTTGGCGCGATCATGTCATGCTTGGCATGCTCCCGAAACGCCTGAAGCCGGTTTCGGAACTCGCCGTGCCCGGGATGAGAGGAGATGCCGCATGAGTTTGATGTCGGAGGATGCCGACCCGAGCGAGAGCCGCGCAGCGGCGCGCAGCGTCGCTGCGAGCCCGCTGCCAGGTCGGGTGATGTTCAATCGTCTCGAGCTCAACCGTATCCTCAATCTGTATGGACGCATGGTGGCCGATGGCGAATGGCGCGACTACGCCATCGATTTTCTGAGGGACCGCGCCGTGTTCTCGGTATTTCGCCGCGCCTCCGAAGTTCCGATCTATCGCATCGAAAAAGATCCGCGGCTCGCGCGCAAGCAGGGCATGTACAGCGTGATCTCGGCGACCGGGCTGATCCTGCGCCGCGGCCATGAACTCGATCGCGTGCTGCTGGCGATCGACCGCAAGCTGGCGGTGGTGTAGCGGCTACGCGTCGTCATTGCGAGGAGCGAAGCGACGAAGCAATCCATGCCTCCGCCTGCCGCGCCATGGATTGCTTCGCTTCGCTCGCAATGACGGCTGAAGGCATCCGGGCTACGGGTTGGCAGGCAGCGTGGTCGCGCTGTCGCCAAGCGCGCGCTGCATCATCACCGTGTCGAGCCAGCGGCCGAACTTGAAGCCGACGCTGGGATGGGTTCCGACCATCTGGAAGCCGCATCTTGTATGCACGCCGATCGATCCGGCATTGGCGGAGTCGCCGATCACCGCAATCATCTGGCGATAGCCGCGCTCTTCCGACTCCGCGATCAGCCGTTGCAGCAATTGCATCCCGATCCCGCGGCGGTGGATCGCCGGCTGCAGATAAATCGAATTCTCCACGGTGAAGCGATAGGCCGGTCGCGGCCGGTAGGCCCCGGCATAGGCATATCCGATCACGCGGCCGTCCGATGCGGCGGCGAGATAGGGATAACCGCCGTCCCGCAGCATGCCAAAGCGCCGGGTCATTTCGGCGAGATCCGGCGGGGTCAGTTCGAACGTCGCGGTGCCATGGCGAACCGCGTGATCGTAGATTTCGGTAATGGCGGGAAGGTCTGCCGCGGTGGCGGGCCTGATTTCGAGCGTGGACATGGCGTGGAGGTTATTTTTGTCGATGCCAAAAGAAAAGCCCCGGCCGACAAGGCCGGGGCTCGAATGGCCAGCCGAAGTGCCGCGGTCAGTCGCGCTGACCGAGCAATTGCAGCAGCAGCGTGAACAGGTTGATGAAATTCAGATACAGCGACAGCGCACCCGAGATCGCCGCCCGTTCCGCCACGTCACCGCCCTGCGAGGCATAGCCGTAGATGTAATCGTTCTTCAGCCGCTGGGTATCCCAGGCGGTCAGCCCGGCAAACACCAGCACGCCGACCAACGACACCACGAACTGCAGTGCCGAACTGGCGATGAACAGGTTGACCAGGCTCGCGATGATGACGCCGAACAGGCCCATCAGCAGGAATGACCCCATGCCGGTCATGTCACGTCGTGTCGTGTAGCCGTACAGGCTGAGCGCACCGAACGACGCCGCGGTGATGAAGAACACCCGCACGATCGAGGTGTGTGTATACACCAGGAATATCGACGACAGCGAGACACCCATCAGCGCCGAGAACACCCAGAACAGCATCTGGGCTGTCGCCGGCCGCAGCCGGTTGATCCCGGCCGAGATCGCAAACACCATCGCCAGCGGCGCCAGGATGAACAGCCACTTCAGCGGGCTGACGAACATGGCGTAGCCGAACGGCGTCAGGAAGGCGTTGCCGATTTTGGCCGCGGCGCCCGACGGATCGGTCGTCACCGCCAACATATAGACGCCCATCGCGGCGAGGCCGGTGATGGCAAGGCCGATGCTCATGTAATTGTAGATGCGCAGCATGTAGGCGCGCAGACCGGCGTCGACGGCCGCAGCGTCAGTGCGCCCGGCGGCCCGGCCGAAAGGAGAGGCATGATTGCGGTCTAGGTCCGACATGGTCGAATTCCCACTTTGGTTGCCCGGTGGAGCGCAAGGGGTTTTGCGGCGCCGGCTAACAAATCTATCCCAGATAGCCCGATTTGCTGACATTAATTTTGCGTCATCAAGCAGGTGTCTGGCCCAAGCTCGTATGTGGGAAACTACCACATCCGCTGCAAGCTTCCACGCGCGGCTGAATGTCGCTGCGCAAGCGGTGGACCGGGTCAGGGCTTTGCCGCCCCACCTGCGGGGGCGCTTCAATTTGTCATAGATTCCGCAGCACCGTGGCCGGTTTCTGGTTGAGGGCGTGCAGCGTGCCGGCAAGCCCCAGCCCGACCGTGACGAGGAGGGCCGCCGCCACCACGCCGGTGGCGCTGCCGGCCTGCCAGACGAAGCTCAGGGTCATCAGCCGGGTCACGATCAGCCAGGCCGCGACGGAGCCTGCGAACATGCCGAAAACCGCGGTGGCAAAGCCGATCATCAGATACTCCAGCGCATAGGCGCCGAGCAGCCGCGCCCGGGTCGCGCCTAGGGTTTTGAGAATGACCGCGTCGTAGACGCGATGGCGGTGCCCGGCGGCGAGTGCTCCGCCCAGCACCAGGATGGCCGATATCAGCGTGACGGCACTCGCGCCGCGGATCGCCAGCACCAGATTGGTGACGACCGTGCCGATGGTCTCTAGTGCTTCGCGGACCCCCACGCTGGTCACCATCGGGAAGGCGTCGGCCACCGCTTTGACGATCCGGGCATCGCCGGCGGGGTTCGCTACCGTCTCGGTCAGCGTGGCGATGTGAGTGTGCGGAGCGCCCTTGAAGGCATTGGGGGAGAACACCAGCACGAAATTGATGCCGAGGCTTTGCCAGTCGACCGTGCGCAGGTTGCCGATGGTGGCGGTGATATCGCGGCCGAGCACGTTGATGACGATGGGATCGCCGATCTTGAGCCTCAGTCCATCGGCGATCTTCTTCTCCATCGAAACCAGCGGCGGCCCGTCATAATCGGCATCCCACCATTTGCCCTCGACGATCTTCGATCCCTTCGGGATGTCGGCGGTGTAGGTCAGGCCGCGGTCGCTCTGCAGTACCCATTCGCTGTCGGCAGAGGCATTGAGGTCTTCCGCCTTGACCCCGCGGGCTTCGACAATGCGCCCGCGCAGCATCGGCACGTCTTCGACCGTCGATTGCGGCGCGGTCTGTTTGAGGAATGCACCGAAGCGGCCGGCTTCGGTGGAGGGAATATCGATGAAATAGAACGACGGCGCCCGGTCCGGCAGCGCCGCCAGGAACTGACGCCGCAGGTTGCCGTCGATCTGGGTGATCGTGACCAGAACCGCGAGGCCGAGGCCGAGCGACATCACCACCGATGGCGTCAACGCGCCGGGCCGATAGATGTTGGCGATCGCCAGCCGCAGCATGGTGATGCGGCTGCGGGGCAAGCTGCGCGCCAGCGCCATCAGCGCGGCAGCGATGCCGCGCAGCAGGGCAAACACCACGATCGAGGACGCGACGAACACGGTCGCGATCCGCTTGTCATAGGCAAGCCCGATCGCCACCGCGACCAGCAGCGCGATCACCACGGCCATCAAGGCGAGGTAGCGCCATCGCGGCCGATGCCACTCCCGGGTCACGGTCTCGCGGAACAGCGCCGCCACCGGCACGTCATGGACCCGGCCGAGCGGCCACAGCCCGAAGGCGAGCGCGGTCAGCAGGCCGTAAACAAACGACAGCGCAAGTTCCCCGGGATGCAGCGCCGGCACCACCGGCAGCGGCAACAGCTTGCCGAATGTGCCGACGATGACGAAGGGCAGCGCCGCGCCGGCCGCAAGCCCGATCGCCGAACCGATCAAGGCCAGCACGATCACCTGTGTCAGGTAGATGGTGAAGACGTCGCGGCCGGTGGCGCCGAGCGCCTTGAACGCGGCGATGACGTCGCGGCGGCCATCGATATGGCTCTTGACCGCGTTGGCGACGCCGACACCGCCGACCAGCAGCGCCGCGAGCCCGACCAGCGTGAGGAACTGGGTAAAGCGGTTGATGCTGCGCTCAAGCCGTGGCGAGGCATTGCTGCGGGTGCGAATCTCCCAGCCGGCTTCCGGCAGCGTGGCGCGCGCAGCATCGGCCAGCGCCGCGGTGGCGCGATCGTCGGCGGTGGTGTCCGGGAGCTTGACCCGGTAGATCCAGCGCACCAGGCTGCCGGGTTGCAGCAGCCCGGTGGCGCGCAACGCGGTTTCGCTGACCAGGAATCGAGGGCCGAGGCCGATCCCGCCGGCGAGCTTGTCCGGCTCGCTGCCGACGACGCTGCGGATTTGAAAACTGGCATTGCCGATACTGACGCGATCGCCGAGCTTGAGATCGAGCCGCGCCAGCAGCGTCTGATCCACCGCGGCGCCGAACGCGCCGTCCCGCTCGGTCAATAGATCGGCCACCGGCCTGGCGGGATCGAGCGTGAGTTCGCCCAGCATCGGGTAGCGGCCGTCCACGGCCTTGAGTTCGACCAGCGCGAGCCGGCCGTCGGCCGCTCGTGCCATCGCCCGCAAGGTTGCCGCCACCGATACCTCGCCGCGCGAACGCAGAAACGCGACTTCATCCGGTTTGGCCTCGCGCTGGATCAGCGAGAAGGCGACGTCGCCGCCCAGCAGCGTCCGCCCCTCGCGCGCCAGGCCCTCGCCGAGGCTTGCCGCCACCGAGCCGACGCCGGCAATCGCCATCACGCCAAGCGCGATGCAGGCAATGAACACGTAGAAGCCGCGCAGCCCTCCGCGCAACTCGCGCAGGGCGTAGCGCAGGGCCAAGGACCCGGCGCGACCGTCGCGGGTGGGTTCGGATGCGACGCTCATGAGGCGGCTGGACCGATCGCCGAGGTCTCGTCGATCCGGCCGGAGCGCAGCCGCACTACGCGATCGCAGCGTTGCGCCAGCGTCACATCGTGGGTCACCAGCACCAGCGTCATGCTGCGCTCGGCGTGCTTGGTGAATAGCAGATCGATGATCTGCTTGCCGGTGGCCTCGTCGAGGTTTCCGGTCGGCTCGTCCGCCACCAGGATCGCGGGATCGGGCGCCAGCGCCCGTGCGAGTGCCACGCGCTGCTGCTCGCCGCCGGACAATTGGGCGGGATAATGATGCAGGCGGTCGCCGAGGCCCACTTGGGCCAATTCCTCGGCGGCGCGCCGGGAAGCGTCGGGATTACCGGCGAGCTCGAGCGGGACCGCGACATTTTCCAGCGCCGTCATGGTCGGGATCAGGTGAAACGACTGGAACACGATGCCGATCTGGCGGCCGCGAAAGCGCGCCAGCGCGTCCTCGTCGAGGGCATTGAAAGCGATGCCGTTGACCACCACCTCTCCGCCATCGGGACGCTCCAGTCCCGCCATCACCATCAGAAGCGTGGATTTTCCCGAACCTGACGGCCCGATCAGGCCGATCGCTTCCCCGGGCGCCACCCGCAGGCTGATACCCTTCAGGATGTGCACCCGCGCCGCGCCGGTGCCGAGCGAGAGATTGACATTCGAGATGGAAATGGTGTCCGGCCCAAGGCCGGCCAATGACGAGGGTTCGATGAGACTGTCCATGGCTCGGTCATATGGCACTTCCGTCGCCGCGGTCGAGGGCAACGGGCGGATGTTCGTGCACATGATTGTGTTGGTGCTGGCGCTATCGGGGACGACCGCCGTCCCGGTCCACGCCGCCGCGGCAACCAAGCCGGTCACAATGGTGGTACTGGGAGATTCCTTAAGCGCCGGGTTTGGCCTTCCGGCTGACGCCGCATTCCCGGCCCGGCTGGAAAAAGCATTGAAAAGCAATGGGATGGACGTCGATATCGGCAACGCCGGGGTGTCCGGCGATACCAGTTCCGGCGGCCGCGACCGGCTCGACTGGTCGGTGCCGGAAGGGACCGAGGCCGTGATTCTCGAGCTTGGCGCCAACGATGCCTTGCGCGGCATCGATCCCAAGGTCACCCGCGCCGCCTTGTCGGACATCCTGACCCGGCTCAAGGCGCGCGGTGTCGCGGTTTTGTTGTGCGGGATGCTTGCGCCGCCAAATTACGGCAGCGATTATGCGACGCGCTTCGACGCCATCTATCCGGAGCTTGCGAAATCGTTCGGGGTGCCGCTGTATCCGTTCTTCCTGGAGGGCGTGGCCGCCGACGCGAGGCTCAACCAGGCCGACGGCATGCATCCGACCGCGGAGGGCGTCGAGGTGATTGTGAAAAACATCCTGCCTGCGGTGAAGGCATTTCTCGGCACTCTCTCCGGGCAGCACGATTGAACCACAGACAGCAACAATCCTGACACCGCCTTTATACCAAAGCCTGGAGGTAACTGCCCAACCGATCCTTCGCAGAGTCATACAACTACGATAAAAATCAGCATCGGTGATTCGTCGCCGGACGTTGTTTCAGGGCATGATTGCTCCCGAAGATTGCGCTGCCTTTCGGGATCGGGCCCAAGCATCGGGAGTCCTTACGATGCCGCGTTTGTTCACTGGACTGGAAATTCCGGCCGAGATCGGCCAGACGCTTTCCAATTTGCGTGGCGGCCTGCCAGGCGCACGCTGGATCGACCCCGAAAATTATCACGTCACCCTGCGCTTCATCGGCGATATCGATGGCGTCGCGGCGAATGAGATCGCCTCGATGCTGTTTCGAGTCAACCGCAAGCCGTTCGAGGTCGCGCTGCAGGGCCTGTCGAGCTTCGGCGGGCGCAAGCCGCGCGCGGTGGTGGCCTCGGTGGTGCCGAGCCGTCCCCTGATCGAGTTGCAGGCCGAACTGGAACGTCTGATGCAGCGGATCGGGCTCGACCCGGAGGGGCGGAAATTCACCCCCCACGTCACCCTGGCGCGGCTGCGCGACGCCTCCAACCAGGACGTCGCGGATTATCTGTCGGTCCGAGGCTATTTCCCGACCCGGGTATTCACGGCGTCGCGGTTCGTGCTGTTCTCGTCCCGGGCTTCCACCGGCGGCGGACCTTACGTGGTCGAGGATTCCTACACGCTGAGTGCGTGAGAACACGCCGATTTCCGGGGCCGTCGGATCGAATCGACAGGCCGCGGCGTACTGGATCCCCGCTTTTCGCGGGGATGACCGATTGCGACCGGCATACCCCTCACACCAATTCACCGCTTGCAATTTGCGCGACACTGGGGCCGTAAGGTGGGCCATGCTTTCTGCCCCGCCCACCTCGTTCCACTCCCATTATCAGTCGCTGGTTGCGTCCGGCGCGATCGAGCCCGACGCCGCGCAGGCGCAGGCCGCCGAGGCTTTCGCCGCGCTTGAGCAGCGGCTCGCCAACTACCGGCCGGCGCGCAGGCAAAGCCTGCTCGGCCGGCTGTTTACCGACAACGGTGCCCCGCCGCGCGGCCTCTATGTTCACGGCGAAGTCGGCCGCGGCAAGACCATGCTGATGGATATGTTTTTTGAGCAGAGCCAGGTCGAGCACAAGCGCCGCGCCCATTTCCACGAATTCATGGCCGAGGTGCACGAGCGTATCTACGGCTTTCGCCAAGAGATCGCACGCGGCGAACTCGCCGACGGCAACGTGATCGCGCTGACCGCGACCGCTATTTTCGACCAGGCCTGGCTGCTCTGCTTCGACGAATTTCACGTCACCGATATTGCCGACGCGATGATTTTGGGGCGACTGTTCGCAAAGCTGTTCGAGCTCGGTACCGTGGTGGTGGCGACATCCAATGTGGCGCCGGACGAGCTCTACAAGGGAGGTCTCAACCGGGCGCTGTTCCTGCCCTTCATCGCTGAGATCTCCGACCACATGGACGTGCTGCGGCTCGACGCCCGCACCGATTTCCGGCTGGAGAAGCTGGCGGGCGAAAAAATGTGGCTGGTGCCGGCCGATCGCGCCGCCACCGCCGCGCTGGACCGGGCATGGGCGAAAATGACCGGAAATGCGCCCGGCAAGCCCCGCGATATTCCGATCAAGGGTCGCATCCTGCAGGTGCCGTGCTCGGCCAACGGCGTCGCCCGGTTTTCTTTCGCCGATATCTGCGAAAAGCCGCTTGGCGCGTCGGACTATCTGCGGCTTGCGCACGACTATCATACCATCATGATCGATCGCATTCCCGTCATGGATCATGCGCAGCGCAACGCCGCCAAGCGGTTCATCGCCCTGATCGACACGCTTTATGACAACGCCGTAAAATTGATGGCCTCGGCGGAGGCGGACCCGGTGTCGCTCTATGTCGCGACCGAGGGCCATGAGGCCAACGAGTTCAAGCGGACCGCATCGCGGCTGATCGAGATGAGCTCGCAATCCTATCTGGCGCTGCCGCACGGCCGCAAGGATTCCACGGCCAGCGGGTCAAGCACGGGATTGGTGGAGACGTGATTTGCCACAGGCCGCGCTCGCCAGGCGGCGGCCCCGAGGCATCCCGGCCAGGGCTGAAATCAAGGCAGGCCCGACAATTGAGCATGCCGCGACTTGAACGTATCAGGCGAAAGGGATAACCAGCCGTTCAAGCTTCGTCCACCTCCTGCTTGACCTCCAAAGGACAGATTCCCCATGGCGCGCGACAAGATTGCTCTGATTGGCTCCGGCCAGATCGGCGGAACGCTGGCTCATCTCATTGGCCTCAAGGAGCTCGGCGACGTCGTCATGTTCGACATTGCCGAAGGCGTGCCGCAGGGCAAATCGCTCGATATCGCGCAGTCTTCGCCGGTCGACGGGTTCGATGCGAATTTCACCGGCACCAATTCCTATGAGGCGCTGGACAACGCCAAGGTCTGTATCGTCACCGCCGGCGTGCCGCGCAAGCCGGGCATGAGCCGTGACGATCTGCTCGGCATCAATCTGAAGGTGATGGAACAGGTCGGCGCCGGCATCAAGAAATACGCGCCCGACGCCTTCGTCGTCTGCATCACCAACCCGCTCGACGCCATGGTGTGGGCGCTGCAGAAGGCCTCCGGCATGCCGCACAAGAAGGTGGTGGGCATGGCGGGCGTGCTGGACTCCTCGCGCTTCCGCTATTTCCTCGCCGACGAATTCAACGTCTCGGTCGAAGACGTCACCGCCTTCGTGCTCGGCGGCCATGGCGACACCATGGTGCCGCTGGTGCGCTATTCGACGGTGGCCGGCATTCCGCTGCCGGATCTGGTCAAGATGGGCTGGACCTCGCAGGCGCGGATCGACGAGATCGTCGACCGCACCCGCAACGGCGGCGCCGAGATCGTCAACCTGCTGAAGACCGGATCGGCGTTCTACGCGCCGGCGGCTTCCGCCATCGCGATGGCCGAGAGCTATCTGCGCGACAAGAAGCGCGTGATGCCCTGCGCCGCCTATCTGAACGGCGAATACGGCGTCAAGGACATGTATGTCGGCGTGCCCGTCGTGATCGGATCGAAGGGCGTCGAGCGCATTGTCGAGATCGAACTGGCCGGCAAGGACCGCGAAGCCTTCGACAAATCGGTCGGAGCGGTGCAGGGTCTGGTCGATGCCTGCAAGAAGATCGCGCCGGACCTGCTCGGCCGCTGATCGCATTCCAGTGTAATTACCCCGATTGTTCGGGGCCCGGGAGCCGTTACATGAATATTCACGAGTATCAGGCCAAGGCGCTGCTGCATGAGTTCGGGGTGCCGATCTCGCGCGGTGTGCCGGTGCTGCGGGCCTCCGATTCCGACGTCGCCGCGAAGACGCTTCCCGGTCCGGTCTGGGTGGTGAAGAGCCAGATCCACGCCGGCGGCCGCGGCAAGGGAAAATTCAAGGAGGCCTCCGCGGGTGACAAGGGCGGCGTCCGCATCGCCAAATCGGTGGCCGAAGTCAACGAGTTTGCCCGGCAGATGCTCGGTGCGACGCTGGTGACGGTACAGACCGGGCCGCACGGCAAGCAGGTCAGCCGGCTCTACATCGAGGAAGGCTCCGACATCGACAAGGAGTTCTATCTGTCGATCCTGGTCAATCGCGAGACCGCCGAAGTGTCGTTCGTGGTCTCAACCGAAGGCGGCGTCAATATCGAGGACGTCGCGCATCGGACGCCGGAGAAGATCGTGACGTTCTCGGTCGATCCGGCCACCGGCATCATGCCACATCACGGCCGCACGGTTGCCAAGGCGCTCAAGCTCACCGGCGATCTCGCCAGGCAGGCCGAGAAGCTGGTGGCGCAGCTCTACACCGCCTTTGTCGCCAAGGACATGGCGATGCTGGAGATCAATCCGCTGGTCGTCACCAAGCAGGGTGACCTGCGCGTGCTCGACGCCAAGGTGTCGTTCGACGGCAACGCGCTCTACCGCCATCCCGACGTGCTGGCGCTGCGCGACGAGACCGAGGAAGACGCCAAGGAAATCGAGGCCTCGAAATACGATCTCAACTACATCACCCTCGATGGCACCATTGGCTGCATGGTCAACGGCGCCGGCCTTGCCATGGCGACGATGGACATCATCAAGCTCTATGGCATGGCGCCGGCGAACTTTCTCGACGTCGGCGGCGGCGCCAGCAAGGAAAAGGTCGCGGCCGCGTTCAAGATCATCACCGCCGATCCCAATGTGAAGGGCATCCTGGTCAATATCTTCGGCGGCATCATGAAATGCGACATCATCGCCGAGGGCGTGGTTGCCGCGGTGAAGGAAGTCGGCCTGACGGTGCCGCTGGTGGTGCGGCTGGAGGGCACAAATGTCGATGCCGGCAAGAAGATCATCCGGGAATCCGGTCTCAACGTGGTGCCGGCGGACAATCTCGACGATGCCGCGCAGAAGATCGTCAAGGCCGTGAAAGGGGCTTGAGCCGATGACCCAGGACCATCTCGCCGCACCGGTCGCGCTCGAGGAGCACCGCAAGCTCGCCGTGTTTGCCGGCGAGTGGACCGGCGAGGAGACGGTTTTTCCGTCGCGCTGGACCGCCGGCGGGGCCGCCACCTCGAAGGTGTCGGCCCGCATCGACCTCAACGGCTTTTATCTCATTCAGGATACGCGCCAGACGCGCGACGGCAAGGAGAGCTTTGCCACCCACGGCGTGTTCACCTACGACCGCGACGACCGCCTCTACAAACTGTTCTGGCACGATTCGCTCGGCTATTATCCGCCATCGCCGGCTTCCGGCGGCTGGAGCGGCAAGTCGCTGATCCTCGTGCGCGGCTCGCTGCGCGGCAATGCGCGCCATGTCTATGAAGTGATCGACGACAACAGCTACAGCATGAAAATCCAGTTCTCGCCCGATGCCGAAGGGTGGGCCGATGTGCTCACCGGCGTCTATCGGCGCGTCCGCTAGCTCCATCACCGCCACTTTCGCGAAAGCAATCCCGGCCATGTCCGTCTTGATCGACAAGAATACGAAAGTCATTTGCCAGGGCTTTACCGGCAAGAACGGCACGTTTCATTCCGAAGCGGCGATCGCCTACGGCACCCGGATGGTCGGTGGCACCTCGCCGGGCAAAGGGGGGTCGAAACATCTGGGTCTGCCGGTGTTCGATACCGTGGCCGAGGCGCGCGACAAGACCGGCGCCGATGCGAGCGTGATCTACGTGCCGCCGCCGGGAGCCGCGGACGCGATCTGCGAAGCCATCGACGCCGAAATCCCGTTGATCGTCTGCATCACCGAGGGCATTCCGGTGCTCGACATGGTGCGGGTGAAACGTTCGCTTTCGGGATCGAAATCGCGGCTGATCGGGCCGAATTGTCCGGGCGTGATGACGGCGGGCGAGTGCAAGATCGGCATCATGCCGGCGAACATCTTCAAGCCTGGCAATGTCGGCATCGTGTCGCGCTCGGGCACGCTGACCTATGAAGCGGTGTTCCAGACCACCCAGGAAGGCCTCGGCCAGACCACCGCGGTCGGGATCGGCGGCGATCCGGTCAAGGGCACCGAATTTATTGACGTGCTGGAGATGTTTCTGGCCGACCCCAAGACCACCTCGATTGTCATGATCGGCGAGATCGGCGGCTCGGCCGAGGAAGACGCTGCCGAGTTCCTGAAGGACGAGGCCAAGCGGGGCCGCAAGAAGCCGATGGTCGGCTTTATTGCCGGCGTCACGGCGCCTCCCGGCCGCCGCATGGGCCACGCCGGGGCGATCATTTCGGGCGGCAAGGGCGACGCCGGTTCCAAGACTGCGGCCATGGAAGCGGCCGGAATTACGGTCTCGCCATCGCCGGCGCGACTCGGAAAGACCCTTGTCGAAAAATTGAAATCTTAATTCATTTTTTTGTTCTTTTCGGCGCGAAGATTCGCGCCATATGGGGTAAAGATGCCGCTATCATGCTGATCCGGTGCCGGGATCGGCGATTGCGCCGCATTTCATGCGCCAACTAAAAATCACCAGGACGCCACCGATGTCTCGCCAGGACGCAAACGCCGCCTTTGCCCTCTCCTCATTTTTGCAGGGCGCCAACGCGGCCTATATCGACGATCTTTATGCCCAATATGAGCAGGACCCCGGCTCGGTCGACAGCGAATGGCAGGAATTCTTCAAAAGCCTGAAGGACACCCCGGCCGACGTCCGCAAGAACGCCGAGGGCGCCTCCTGGGGCCGGGACAACTGGCCGCTGGCACCGCAGGACGACCTTACCTCCGCACTCGATGGCAACTGGGCGCAGCTCGAAAAGGCGGTCGGCGCCAAACTTGCCGCCAAGACGCAGGCCAAGGGCGGCGAGATATCGGCGGCCGAGGCTCACCAGGCGACGCGCGATTCGGTGCGTGCCCTGATGCTGATCCGAGCCTACCGAATGCGCGGCCATTTCCACGCCAAGCTCGATCCGCTCGGGATCGAGCCGCCGCGCAATCGCGAGGAACTCGATCCGCGCACCTACGGCTTCGCCGAGGGCGATTTCGATCGCAAGATCTTCCTCGATCACGTGCTCGGCCTGGAATACGGAACGCTGCGCGAGATCGTCGCGATCTGCGAACGCACCTATTGCCAGACCCTCGGTGTCGAGTTCATGCACATTACCAACGGCGCGCAGAAGGGCTGGATTCAGGAGCGCATCGAGGGGCCGGACAAGGAAATCAGCTTCACCCGCGAAGGCCGCCGCGCGATCCTGACGAAACTGATCGAGGCCGAAGGCTTCGAGAAGTTCTGCGACCTCAAATTCACCGGCACCAAGCGCTTCGGCCTCGATGGCGCCGAATCGCTGATACCCGCGCTGGAACAAATCATCAAGCGCGGCGGCAATCTCGGCGTCCGGGAAATCGTGGTCGGCATGCCGCATCGCGGCCGCCTCAACGTGCTGACGCAGGTGATGGGCAAGCCGCATCGCGCGCTGTTTCATGAATTCAAGGGTGGCTCGGTCAATCCCGACGCGGTCGAAGGCTCCGGCGACGTCAAATATCATCTCGGCGCGTCGTCGGACCGCGAGTTCGACAGCAACCGGATCCATTTGTCGCTGACCGCCAATCCTTCGCACCTGGAAATCGTCGATCCAGTGGTGCTCGGCAAGGTCCGGGCCAAGCAGGACCAGCATGGCGATCCGCCGGATCAGCGCATCTCGGTGCTGCCGCTGCTGATGCATGGCGACGCCGCGTTCGCAGGGCAGGGCGTGGTCGCCGAGTGCTTCAGCCTGTCCGACCTGAAAGGCTACCGCACCGGCGGGTCGCTGCATTTTATCGTCAATAACCAGATCGGGTTCACCACCTATCCGCGCTATTCGCGTTCCTCGCCCTATCCGTCCGATGTGGCCAAGATGATCGATGCCCCGATCTTTCACGTCAACGGCGACGATCCGGAGGCTGTGGTGTTCGCCGCCAAGGTCGCGATCGAGTTCCGGCAGAAATTCCACAAGCCGGTCGTGATCGACATGTTCTGCTATCGCAGGCACGGTCACAACGAGGGCGACGAGCCGGCGTTTACGCAGCCGGTGATGTACAAGAAGATCGCGGCGCACCCGACCACGCTCGAAATCTATTCCAGGCGGCTGATCGCCGAAGGCGTGATGACCGAAGGCGAGATCGAAAAAGCCAAGGCGGATTGGCGCACGCGGCTCGATGCCGAGCTCGAGGCCGGGTCCGGCTACAAGCCCAACAAGGCGGACTGGCTCGACGGCAAATGGGCCGGGTTCAAATCGGCGGATCAGGAAGAAGACCCGCGCCGCGGTGTCACCGGGGTCGATGTCGCGGTGCTGAAGGATATCGGCCGCAAGATCACCAGGGTGCCCGACGGCTTCAGGGTTCATCGCACTATCCAGCGATTTCTGGACAACCGCGCCAAGGCGATCGACGGCGGTGCCGGCATCGACTGGGCCACCGGCGAGGCGCTGGCGTTCTGCACACTGCTGGAGGAAGGCCATCACGTCCGCCTGTCGGGACAGGACAGCGAGCGCGGCACCTTCTCGCAACGGCACTCGGTGCTGATCGACCAGGAAGACGAAAGCCGCTACACCCCGTTCAATCATCTCGGCGGCGATCAGGGCCATTACGAGGTCATCAACTCGCTGCTGTCGGAAGAGGCGGTGCTCGGCTTCGAGTACGGCTATTCGCTGGCGGAGCCGAACGCGCTGACGATCTGGGAGGCGCAGTTCGGCGACTTCGCCAACGGCGCGCAGGTGCTGATCGACCAGTTCATCTCCTCGGGCGAACGCAAATGGCTGCGCATGTCCGGCCTCGTCTGCATGCTGCCGCACGGTTACGAGGGGCAGGGCCCGGAGCATTCCTCGGCGCGGCTCGAACGCTTTCTGCAGATGTGCGCCGAGGATAACATGCAGGTGGTATACGCCACCACGCCCGCGAATTTCTTCCATGTGTTGCGGCGGCAGTTGCATCGCGAGATCCGCAAGCCGCTGATCCTGATGACGCCGAAATCGCTGCTGCGGCACAAGCGCGCGGTATCGCGGCTCGATGAACTGGGCGCCGGCACCACATTCCACCGCATTCTCTACGATGATGCGGCGATGCTGCCGAACGAGAAGATCAAGCTGGTGCCGGACGACAAGATCCGCCGCGTGGTGCTGTGCTCGGGCAAGGTCTATTACGATATCCATGACGAGCGCGAGAAGCGCGACATCGACGATGTCTATATCATGCGGGTCGAGCAGCTCTATCCGGTGCCGCTGAAGGCGCTGGTGCAGGAACTCGGCCGCTTCAGGAATGCCGAACTGGTCTGGTGCCAGGAAGAGCCGCGCAACATGGGGGCGTGGCATTTCATCGAGCCGTATCTCGAATGGGTGCTGAACCAGATCGACGCGCCGAACAAGCGCCCGCGCTACGCCGGCCGCGCCGCGGCGGCGGCCACCGCCACCGGTTTGATGGTCAAGCATCTCGCCCAGCTCAAGGCCCTGCTGGATGAGGCGCTGAACTAGCGAAACCGCCATTTTGCCATGCCCCGCGAAAGCGGGGCATCCTGTCAGTCGCGCCGCCTGTTTTGATCACGACCGTCATTGCTGGATCGTCCACTGTCGTGGACGATGACCACAAGCTACCAGGGAAACGAGACCATGACTGAAATTCGCGTGCCCACGCTCGGCGAATCCGTGACCGAAGCCACCATTGGCCGCTGGTTCAAGAAGGCCGGCGACGCCGTCGCGGTGGACGAACCGCTGGTCGAACTCGAGACCGACAAGGTCACGATCGAAGTCCCGGCGCCATCCGCGGGCACGCTCGGCGAGATCACCGCCAAGGATGGCGAAACGGTCGCAGTCGGCGCCTTGCTCGGGCAGATCAATGATGGCGCCATCGCCAGGCCGGCTGCCGCAGCCGCCAAGCCTGCCGCCGCCGCGCCGCCGCCGCCGTCCGCGCCGGCTGTGGCCGCCGCTCCGAAGGCGCCGCCGTCCGACGCGCCGCTCGCGCCCTCGGTGCGCAGGATCTCCGCCGAAAGCGGTATCGACGCCACCAGCGTCGCCGGCTCCGGCAAGGAGGGCCGCGTCACCAAGGGCGACATGCTTGCTGCGATCGAGAAGGCTGCCTCAGCGCCGACCCCGGTCAATCAGCCCGCTGCCGCGGTGCACGTCCGTGCGCCTTCGCCGGCCGACGACGCCGCGCGCGAGGAGCGCGTGAAGATGACGCGGCTGCGTCAGACCATCGCACGACGCCTGAAGGACGTGCAGAACACCGCCGCGATGCTCACGACCTTCAACGAGGTCGACATGAGCCACATCATGGCGATGCGAGCCCAGTACAAGGACGTGTTCGAGAAGAAGCACGGCAGCAAACTCGGATTTATGGGCTTTTTCACCAAGGCCTGCGTGCAGGCGCTGAAGGACATTCCGACTGCCAATGCCGAGATCGACGGCAGCGATCTGATCTACAAGAATTACTATCACATCGGCGTCGCCGTCGGCACCGACAAGGGCCTGGTGGTGCCCGTGGTGCGCGACTGCGACCACAAGTCGATCGCCGAGATCGAGAAAAGCATTGCCGATTTCGGCCGGCGCGCGCGCGACGGCCAGCTCAAGATCGACGAGATGCAGGGCGGCACCTTCACCATCACCAATGGCGGCATCTATGGTTCGCTGATGTCGACGCCGATCCTGAACGCGCCGCAGTCCGGCATTCTCGGCATGCACAAGATTCAGGATCGCCCTGTCGCGATTGGCGGCAAGGTCGAGATACGCCCGATGATGTATCTGGCGCTGTCCTATGATCACCGTGTCATCGATGGCAAGGAAGCGGTGACGTTCCTGGTGCGGGTCAAGGAAAGCCTGGAAGATCCGGCGCGGCTGGTGCTCGATCTGTGACCGGGTGCGGCCTGGTGACGGGCGCTTGATCAGGGTGGGAGACGAATCTTGACGGACAGGGTTGTAGTCATCACCGGCGGCAGCCGCGGCATCGGCCGTGCCACCGCAATCGCCGCCGCGGCACGCGGCTTCCGGGTGTGCGTCGGCTATGCGAGCAATGAAGCCGCCGCGCGCGAGGTGGTCGCCGCCATCGAGGCGAGCAACGGCAAGGCCATCGCGGTGAAATGCGATGTCGGCAAAGAGAGCGATATCATGGCGCTGTTCAAGGCGGCCGACGGGTTCGGAACGCTCGGGGCGCTGGTCAACAATGCCGGTATCGTCGGACACACCTCGCGCGTGGACGAGATGTCGGCCGCGCGTATCGAGCGCATGATGGCGGTCAACGTCACCGGCAGCATTCTGTGTGCGCGCGAAGCCGTGAAGCGGATGTCGACGCGGCATGGCGGCAAGGGCGGCGTCATTGTCAACCTGTCGTCGGTTGCGGCGAGGCTCGGGTCGCCCAACACCTATGTCGATTACGCGGCTTCCAAGGGCGCGATCGATTCCTTCACGATCGGGCTCGGCCACGAGGTCGCCGGCGAAGGCATTCGCGTCGCCGCGATCCGGCCCGGCCTGATCGATACCGAAATTCATGCCAGCGGCGGCGAGCCGGATCGCGCGCACCGCCTCGCCGGCAACGTACCGATGAAGCGGGTCGGCACCGCCGCGGAAATCGCCAACGCCATCGTCTGGCTGATGTCGGACGAGGCCTCCTACGTCACCAGCGCGATTCTTGATGTGTCGGGCGGGCGGTAAAACCGGTCACACTGTTTCAGCTACAGGACTGCAATCATGGCCAGCTACGATCTCGTTGTTATCGGCACCGGTCCTGGCGGATATGTCTGCGCGATCCGCGCGGCGCAGCTCGGCATGAAGGTCGCCGTGGTCGAGAAGAACGCCACGCTCGGCGGTACCTGCCTTAACGTCGGATGCATGCCGTCGAAAGCGCTGCTCTATGCCTCCGAGATGTTCGAGGAGGCCGCGCACTCCTTTGCGAAAATGGGCGTCAGCGTCTCCGCACCGAAGCTCGACCTGCCCTCGATGATGAACTTCAAGCAGCAGGGCATCGACGGCAACGTCAAGGGCGTCGAGTTCCTGATGAAGAAGAACAAGATCGACGTGATCGGCGGCGCCGGCAGGATCCTCGGCACCGGCAAGGTCGAAGTGTCCGGCAGCGACGGCAAGACCCAGACGGTGGAGACGAGCAACATTGTCATCGCCACCGGCTCCGACATCGCGCGGCTGAAGGGCATCGAGATCGACGAGAAGCGCATCGTGTCCTCGACCGGCGCGCTGTCGCTCGACCGGGTGCCCGGGAAATTGCTGATCGTGGGGGCCGGCGTGATCGGGCTTGAGCTCGGATCGGTGTGGCATCGGCTGGGGGCGCAGATCACCGTCGTGGAATTTCTCGACCGCATCCTGCCCGGCATGGACGGCGAGGTCGCCAAACAATTCCAGCGCATCCTTGAAAGGCAGGGCTTTGCCTTCCGGCTCGGCGCCAAGGTCACCGGCATTGACAGTTCGGGCAAGACGCTGGTTGTGCAGGTGGAGCCGGCCGCGGGCGGCGCGCCTGAGAAGCTGGAAGCCGATGTCGTGCTGGTCTGTATCGGCCGCGTGCCCTACACCGAAGGCCTTGGCCTGAAGGAAGCCGGCGTCGCGCTCGACGATCGCGGCCGGGTGCAGATCGACGCGCATTTCGCGACCAGCGTGAAAGGCGTCTATGCCATCGGCGACGTCGTGGCGGGGCCGATGCTCGCCCACAAGGCCGAAGACGAAGGCGTCGCCTGCGCGGAGATTCTTGCCGGGCAGGCCGGGCATGTGAACTACGATGTTATTCCAGGTGTTGTGTATACCACGCCTGAAGTGTCGGCGGTCGGCAAGACCGAGGAAGAGCTGAAGCAGGCCGGCGTCGCCTACACGGTCGGCCGCTTCCCGTTCACCGCCAATGGCCGCTCCAAGGTCAATCAGACCACCGAAGGCTTTGTGAAGGTTCTCGCAGATGCGAAGACCGATCGCGTGCTCGGCGTGCACATTGTAGGCCGCGAGGCCGGCGAAATGATCCACGAAGCGGCGGTATTGATGGAGTTCGGCGGTTCCGCCGAAGACCTCGCGCGGACCTGCCACGCCCATCCCACCCGTTCGGAGGCCATCAAGGAAGCCGCGCTTGCAGTCGGCAAGCGCGCCATCCATATGTGATCGACGTCCGGGAAAGCCTGGGCCGGGATACCATCGATGATGCGCCGCCTGCTTCAACCGGTCTGGATTCTGCTCGCGGTCATCTTCCTGATCGAAGCCTGGTTGTGGGATCACCTTGAGCCGATCGTGGCCTGGGTGGTGGCGAAGATTCCGCTGCGCGCCTTCAAGGCGTGGCTCGCCGAGCGCGTCGATACGCTGTCGCCGGCGATGACGCTGACCGTCTTCATCGTGCCGGTGATCCCGTTGTTTCCGCTGAAGCTGGTCGGCTTCTGGCTGCTCACCCATGAATATTGGATGAGCGCCGTGCTCACCATCCTGTTCGCAAAGTTCCTGGGTGTCGGGGTTGCCGCCTTCGTGTTCGACGTCACGCGGCCGAAGCTGCTCGAAATGGCATGGTTCGAGAAACTCTACGAGTTCGTCCTGGCGTTGCGCGCCAAGGCGAACGAACTGGTCGACCCGGTCAAGCAGCGGATCAAGGAAGTGCTGGGCGGCGACGGGGGCGGCGGGTACTCGCGAATCCTGCGGCTGGTCCAGCGATTCCGCAAGAGCGTGCATGAAGCGCGGTAGCAAGAAGCTGCTAGGACAATTCCACCTCAATGGCTTCATCCTTCGAGACGCATCGCTTCGCGATGCTCCTCAGGATGAGGTCTCAGACCCTCATGGTGAGGAGCGCGGCTTCGCGCGTCTCGAACCATGAGGCCTTGGAAGAAGCAACAATGATTCGAGTGAACCGGAAAACGCTTTAAGGCAACTGCAGCAGATGCGGCACGAAGATGCCGAGCGCGGTGAATGCGATCCCGGCCAGCGTCAGCAGCCCCGATATCCAGGCCAGCGCGATGATGCCGGTGATGATGGTCGCCGAAGCCAGCACGATGCCGATCTGAAACGCCGCGGAGGCGAGCTCGAAGTGATGATACTTAGCGGTCGCAAGATCGCGTTCTTCCTCGGCATGTTTGGCGCGTTCGGACAATTGTTCGGTGCCTTCGCCGGTTTCCGGCTCGGAGCGGTAGCGCGCCGCGGTCTTCTGCCAGTCGTCGATCTGTTTTTGCAGCGCCGCCTTGGCGGCCTCGTCGCCGGCGCTGCCGAGACCTAATTTGGACTGCTCGGCCGCGGTCTGCACCACGGTGCGGCGGACGCTCTTGGCCTGGAAGAACGCCCACAGATTGGAGGCCTCGACATTCTTGCTGATCGATTCGGTCTGGGCGCCCTTGCCGAGCGTCTCCGACAGCGCAAGACACAGCGCGATCACCGCGATCAGCAGCGCGATCTTGACGTTCTCGCCGGCGGCCTCCTTGGCGTGGTCCGCCTGCTCCATGCTCTCATGGGCGCTCATGATTCTCTCCCTGCCTGAGAAGCCCACGATTGCCGAACCGCACCGCCGGCGCAAGGGGCCAGCGGATCGGAAGGGGCTCTGCCAGGTTTGATAGGAGGGCGCTCGATCTCAGGCGCGCGGATGCGCAGTGCGGTAGACTTCCAGCAGCCGCTCGCTGTCGATGCCGGTGTAGATCTGCGTGGTTGAGAGCGAGGCGTGGCCGAGCAATTCCTGGATCGCGCGCAGGTCGCCGCCGCGCGACAGCAGATGGGTGGCGAAGGAATGCCGCAGCGCGTGCGGCGTTGCGCTGTCGGGCACGCCGAGCGCGCCGCGCAGCCGCTCCATGGTGAGCTGGATGATCCGGGCCTTGAGCGGACCGCCGCGGGCGCCGACAAAGATCGGTCCTTCCGATGGCAGCGGATGCGGGCACATCGCCACATAATCCTGGATCAGCCCCAGCACGTTCTGCAGCACCGGCACCATCCGGGTCTTGTTGCCCTTGCCAGTCACGACCAGCACGTCGCCTGCCCCGGGCAAGGGCACGTCGCGGCGTTTGAGCCCGAGCGCTTCGGAGATGCGCAGGCCGGATCCGTACAACAGCGCCATCACGGCGGCATCGCGCGCCCAGATCCAGGGATCGCGGGTCTCGCCGGCGCGTTCCTCGGCGTCGGTGAAGCGCCTCGCCGCCGCGATCTGGATCGGCTTCGGCAGGGTCTTGCCGACCTTGGGGGCACGGATCGCCGATAGCGCCCCGACCTTGCCTTTGCCTTCGCGTTCGAGGAATCGCCCGAACGACCGCAAACCTGCCAGGGTCCGCATCAGCGAGCGCCCGCCGATCGCCTCCGCTCGCCGCATCGCCATGAACGCGCGCACGTCGCTCGCCTCGAGCGCGGCGAAGCGCGCCAGCGTCACCATCGTACCCCAGTGCTCGCCGAGAAAGACCAGACATTGGCGGAGGTCGCGCGCATAGGCCTCAAGCGTCTTCGGCGACAGCCGTCGCTCGGCGCGCAGATGCGACAGCCAATGCGTCATTTCGAGCGCAAGGTCATCGGCGGCGCAGGCAAGTTCGACCGGTTTGGCCGCGGGAGCTGGCTTGGCCATGGCGCTGTGTCGGATCCGTCTCTGTCTTGGGCCACGTGATTCCGGTGACTATATCGCATTCCTTTCGTTTACCATTCGCTAAGGGGTGTTACGCCCGCGGCCGGACACTGGCCCCGGCCGGCGCACGGTCTTAAGTTGGGTCCTGCTTCCCGGTTCGAGCCTGATTCTCCGATGGACCATGCCATTCGCGCCACCACGCCATCCGTGTCATCGACGCGCGTCGTCGATGTGCTGGTGCCGGTCGCGCTCAACCAGGCCTATTCCTACCGGGTGCCGCGCGGCATGGATCTCAGGCCGGGCGATGTCGTGTGCGTGCCGCTCGGCCCGCGCGAAGTCGTCGCGGTGGTTTGGGCCGAAAACCCCAATCCCGATCCGCGCCTGCACAATCGTCTCAAGGATGTCGGCGAAAAGCTCGATGTGCCGCCGCTGAGGGAGGAACTGCGCTCGCTGGTCGACTGGGTTGCCAATTACACGCTGTCCGCGCGCGGGATGGTGCTGCGGATGACGTTGCGGATGGGCGAGCATCTCGGCCCGGAGCGGATGCGGATGGGCGTGCGGCTGATCGGCGAGCCGCCCCGGCGCCTGACGCCGGCGCGGCGGCGGCTGATCGGCATCTTGTCCGACGGCCTGTTGCACGGCAAATCCGAAGCCGCCAGGGAAGCCGGGGTCAGCGCCGGGGTGATCGATGGGCTCGTCGATGAAGGCACGCTGACGGTCGAGCCAATGCCGGCGGCGCTGGCGCCGCCGGCGCCTGATCCATCCTACGCTCAGCCGGACTTCTCGCGCCAGCAGCGCACCGCGGTGGACGCCTTGCGGGCGCTTGCCGCGAACGGCAGTTTCCATGTCGCCTTGCTCGACGGCGTCACCGGCTCGGGCAAGACCGAAGTCTATTTCGAAGCCATTGCCGAGATCGCTCGTCGCGGCAAGCAGTCGCTGATCCTGATGCCGGAGATTGCGCTGACCGGCCAGTTCCTCGACCGCTTCGCCAATCGCTTCGGTGTGCGGCCGTTGGAATGGCATTCCGAACTGACCCCGCGTACCCGCGCGCGCAACTGGGCCGCGATCGCCGCGGGCGAAGCGCCGGTGGTGGTGGGGGCGCGTTCCGCGCTGTTTCTGCCCTACGCCAATCTGGGCCTCATTGTCGTCGATGAAGAGCATGACCAGGCCTACAAGCAGGACGACGGCGCGCATTATCATGCCCGCGACATGGCGGTGGTGCGCGCCCATATCGCCAGGATCCCGATCGTGCTGGCGTCGGCGACGCCGTCGGTCGAAACCGAAGTCAATGCGCGCAAGGGCCGCTACCAGCGCGTGGTGCTGCCCTCGCGGTTCGGCGGCCAGCACATGCCGCATATCGAGGCGATCGATCTGCGGCGGGAGCCGCCGGCACGCGGCCGCTTCATCTCGCCGCGTCTCGCCGAACAGGTCGGGCTTGCGATCGAGCGGCGCGAGCAGGCGTTGTTGTTCCTCAATCGCCGCGGCTACGCGCCTTTGACGCTCTGCCGGGCCTGCGGACACCGCTTCGCCTGCACCATCTGCGATGCCTGGCTGGTCGACCACCGCTTCCGCCAGCGGCTGGTTTGCCATCATTGCGGCTTCTCGATGCCGCGTCCGCAGGCCTGTCCGCATTGCGCGGCCGAGGAGTCGCTGGTGGCGGTCGGCCCCGGCGTCGAGCGTTTGCAGGAAGAGGCCGCCGTGCTGTTTCCGGAAGCCCGTACCATCGTGTTGTCGAGCGACCTGGTCACCTCGATCGAGACCATGCGCAGCGAGCTGAACGAGATCGCGGAAGGCCGCGTCGACATCATTATCGGCACCCAATTGGTGGCGAAGGGCCATAACTTTCCGCGGCTCAATTTGGTTGGCGTGATCGATGCCGACCTCGGTCTGAGTAATGGCGATCCGCGCGCGGCCGAACGCACGTTCCAGTTGCTCAACCAGGTCATCGGCCGCGCCGGGCGCGATCAGGGACGCGGCGTCGGCTACCTGCAGACCCATCAGCCCGAACATCCCGTGATGATGGCGCTGGTGGCGTGCGACCGCGAGGCGTTCTATGCGAGCGAAATCGTGGCCCGCGAACGCGCCGGCTATCCGCCGTTCGGCCGGCTCGCGAGCCTGATCATTTCGGCGGGCGATCGGCCGACGGCGGAGGGTTTTGCGCGCAAGCTCGCCGCGGTCGCGCCGATCGATCCACGGATCCAGGTGCTCGGACCCGCCGAAGCGCCGCTCGCCGTGATCAAGGGCCGCTATCGCTTCCGGCTGCTGGTGAAGTCGCTGCGCAATGCCGATGTGTCGGCATATTTGCGCGAATGGCTCGCCGCCGGCCCCAAAACCAAGGGCAATCTCAAGCTCGAGATCGACGTCGATCCGCAGAGTTTCCTGTAGAAGCTGTCATTCCGGGATGGTGCGCGAGCACCAGACCCGGAACGACAGCGAGGGCGCCTTTGGGTACGACGGAAAATGGGGCCGCGTTTCAAATTACGTCGTGGCCGGGCTTGTCCCGGCCATCCACGTCTTTCTTGTTTCGTTGCCGCAAAGACGTGGATGCCCGGGACAAAGCCCGGGCATGACGTTCTATGGGCTGTATTTCGAGTCAGACCGTCAGGAGACGACCTCGGCGGTAACGCGGCCGACGCCGGCGGCGGTCAGGCCGATCGCGCGGGCCGCACCCGTGGAGAGGTCGAGCACGCGGCCGCGGACGAACGGCCCGCGGTCATTGACGGTGACGACCACGCTGCGGCTTCCATGGGTCACCCGCAGTCGGGTACCGAACGGCAGCGAGCGATGGGCGCAGGTCATGGCACTTTGATTGAAGCGCTGGCCCGAGGCGGTCCTGCGGCCGGATTCGTTGCCATAAAACGAGGCCATCCCGGAGAACATGCGCCCGAAACCCGACGACGGGGCGATTGAGGCGTTGGCGTCACGCCAGGAGCCGCCAACGCTGGCGTGATGGACATGGCGGTGGCCGTAATGATGGTGATGGTGATGCCTGTGGGTCTTGGCTGACGCTTCGGTAATGCCGCCGCCGAACATGAGAGTTGCGGCGAAAACAGCCACCGCTGTACGCGACTGGGTTGCATTCCCGAGTGCGATTTTCTTCAATGTTAGCATATATTGGTCCCTCAAACGAGTAATGCCACATAGATGGCAAGTGGAGCCCCGGCCCGTGGTGGGTGCCGAGCCGTTTGGTTGGCTAATGAGGCGTAAACGGGGCAGTAGAACCATTTTGTCTCCGGGTGAAACATCTTGTTACTGAGGTCAGCGGGCCGCGGAAACTTTTCGAGTAAGCGAATTAACAATTTATTAACCAAGGTAATACATAGAATTACTGTCAAACCAAGTTATTGCCGGCAACCACGAGGTTTGAGCAAGTAATGCCTTATTCGAAAGGTCCGAAGGTAGCCCCGGTTCCTCCGCGAATCGCTCACGCGGCCATGCATCGATCGGCGGAACGATTGGCCCGCGGGCTGACACCGAAATCCCGGTCGATCATCGCGGTGGGCGGCGCGAGTTTGCCGGCGGGAACGGCGTGCCAAGCGCCCTGCAAAAAGCGCCGCAAAACAAGCTCCGGCAAGCTGGCGCCCGGCGCTGCCGTCATGTTGCACCTGCGCTCTCGCTATGTTAGCAAAGCCGCGATTTTAACGGTCCCGGTATCACCCGTACCGGTCGAAAATCGAAGTCCCGCTTGA
>Ga0208586_1000027_pt1 | contig 55100 bp, 49 predicted proteins | sample NGESurshal072012_6_FD_184471 | JGI IMG/M metagenome (GOLD analysis project Ga0208586, IMG submission 184471) | Arctic peat soil microbial communities from Barrow, Alaska - NGEE Surface sample 53-3 shallow-072012 (SPAdes) | ecosystem: Environmental > Terrestrial > Soil > Wetlands > Peat ... | reverse complement strand
CCCGGGCCGGTTCGACCGCCAAATCGTCGTCCCCCTCCCCGACCTCGACGAGCGACTGCCGATTCTGCAAGTTCACTCGAAGAACAAACCCTTCGACGCATCCGTTGACCTCGAGATGGTGGCCCGTGGCACGCCCGGGATGAGCGGCGCCGACCTGGCGAACCTCGTGAATGAAGCGGCGCTCCACGCCGTGCGCCGTCACTCGGCCACCATTGGTATGGAGGACTTCGAGACGGCCCGTGACCGACTCATGATGGGCCAACTCCGCGACACCATGGTCCTGATGGACGATGAGCGCGAGCGTGTGGCCTACCACGAGAGCGGCCACGCCCTCTTGGCCTACGTCCTCGAGAAGACTGATCCGCTCCACAAGATCACGATCATTCCCCGCGGCATGGCGCTCGGCGTCACGATGACACTGCCCGAAGAGGATCGACACATCGTGGCCCGTCAGTACCTGGAGGACTCGCTCTGTATGCGAATGGGCGGACGCGTCGCCGAGCTCCTCGTCTACGGCGACCTCTCAACCGGCGCCGCCGACGATCTGCAGAACAACACCGAATTGGCGATCCGCATGGTTCGTGAATGGGGAATGTCCAAGGAGATCGGCCCCATGGCCTGGGGCGCCAACAACCAGGTGTTCCTGGGCGAAGACCTCATGCACACCCGCGACTACTCCGATCACACGTCACGAGTTATCGACGACGAAGTCGAGCGCATCTTGCGAGAGCAAGAAACGCGCGCGATTGAGGTCCTCACGCTGCACCGTCGTGGCCTCGAAGCCTTGACACGATCGCTCCTCGAACACGAGACCCTCGACGGCGAGACCGCGGCGCGCCTCATCGACGAAGCGCACGGCGAACAGGTCCACCCCGAAGGAACGAAGACCGTGAGTTCACTCGCGGGCGTCGGTGCCACCGCGTCCAAGGCGCCCACCCCGAAGGCACCGTCGGTCGCACCGGCACCGGGATGGTTGCCGCCGACGCTACCGGCCGTCTAGCGGTTCCACCACCGACGTGCCGGCCGGCCTCGTCGGCAGCGTCAAGGTCACGAGCAGCGTCGGTCGCGACGACATCACGAGCACCGTGATGTGCTGCAGTGTCCGGAGCGTCGGCTCCATGGTTCGCAGACTGACCGTCGCGTTGCCCGCCAACCGAACGGACGGATGACGAACTGGCGCCGAGGTGGCGGAGAGCGTCGTGAACGTGAGGCTGACTGAGGTCGCCGACGTATTGGTCGCGGTGGCCGAATCGAAGCCGCGACCGGTGAAGTCGCTCACGAGGAATTCAGACTGAGGCGACTCAGGTGACGACAACGCAAACGTCGTGCCGGTGCCCGTGGCCAATGAGGCCACGACCGATTGATTCGATCGCATGGTCACGACCGCGTACCCCGCGGCCGGGATTGCGGAGTTCGGCGTGATGGTCGCCAGCGCGCTGCTGTTGGGCGCCACGGTCACCGATTGGGCCGGCACCTTGTACGGGGCGAGGTCGATGGCGAACGAGACGTTGGCCGGACGTGAGCCGGGATTGAAGAGTCGGACCTGCGCCGTGGCATTCTGCGCCGTCGTGACACTGGGGAACTGCGCGTGGGTCTCGTCACTGGTGACGCCCGAGACGAGGGACACGACCGATCCGGACTTCTGCACGCCGACAATGTCGAGGGCGCCGCGCAGGACCTTCACGTGGACGCCCACGTTGGTCGTATCGACGACCTGGGTGCCTAGGTCGATGTCGGCCTGCCCGTGGGCGCCGACCGCAATCCCCTGGTATTTCGCCGGGGCCACTTCACCCGTCGACGTGTAGGCGTCGACGTTGAAGACCGCGGGCGTGGCCGTGGGGTTGTAAATACTCAGTTCCGCATGTGAGCCCACCGTCGTGTCAAAGCCCGCCGCGTACCAGTTGGTGACGCCCGTGGAGATGCAGGGCGTTTCACTGGCGTTGTCACTGGTGGCTTCGACGGCAACGACGCCGCCACCACTCACCTGCGCGCCCACGCCGAAGTAGTTGCCCCGTTGGCCGGCACTGGGATCAATTGAGATCGACGTGTAGGGAGCGAGATTCGTCGCTCGAGCCAGCGTCGTGCCGCGGTCCGAGACGACATTGATGTTGATGAGGTGCGCCGCACTCGTGGTGTTCGTGAACGTGACGCGTCCGGGTGATCCCGCGCTCGCACTCGACAATCCAGAGCAGTACAGCGCCGTTGATTCGGCCGAACTGGTGAGGGCGAGCCCGCCAGGGAGTGTCGACGGATTCGAGCGCTTCGCGAAGGAACTGAGAGCTCCAGTGGCGATGAGGACCGCCGCGAGGATCAGCACGAGTGGAATACGGCGAAGACTATTCATGGTCGTGCCGGGCGTGGCGGGCCTTCGCGGACTTGGGGCGACCGGTGAAGATCCACTCGAGCCGATGGATCCATCCGAAGCCCAACCACATCAGGGCCCACAGGAGCAAGGTGAAGAGAGCGAGGAGCCCGTTGAGCGGAAGTCGATGCAACACGAGGTCGCCTTGCCCACCGGTGCCCTGTGCCGCGACCTGAAACGTCGGCGCCCAGAATTGGTCGATTGACCTCGGTACCGCTTGTCCGTTGACGGTGAGGGAAAAGGCGCTAGCCGGTGCGTAACCGGCGGTGACCGTTGCTCCGGCCGCGAGCGGTCCGGAATTCGACGACGTACTGAAGACCGGCACGGGTGACGCGTCGCCCGGCACGGTCATCGACACAATGCCGTGAAAGAGCGAGTTGGAATAGACCTCGACCGATTTCGTTTGGAGGACGAGAGCGAGGTCGCTCTGGCGACCGAGCGCGGTGAGGAGCACCGTTGGCACGGGATGGGGCGGAACCGATTGAACTCCCGCCAGTTCCGGCGCCGACGAGTTCATCACCACAATCGTCGAGACGCCGGCGGGGGCCAACAACCGGCCGAGTCGAACAGTCTGCCCGTCAAGTGCTGACCGCACGGCCCCGATCAACACGTTGCTGGTACTGGTATCGGGGGTGGTGAAGAGTGAGGCGCCGCTCGGTAGTCCATTCGTCGACGTGGCGGCGGCGAGTCCCGTTCCTACCGACCATCCCGCCAGCGGCAGGACGGAGGGATCGCCCAACCACAACACGCGGTAACCCCCGGCGCTCGTGGGCGAAAGGGCGCTGAGCGATTCGGCGACGCTGGTGGTCGGCAAATCGAATCGACCGCTTCCGAAGATCGCGACGAACGGGACGATCGCCACGACCATGGTCGCCACCGAGAGACCGGCACAGATCTGGCGCCAACCGAATCCTGCCTGACGAAGGTCGTTCTCCAAGGCGCTCACGCCGAGTCCGATGAGCAGTGCGAGCATGACCACGTAGAGGGTGAGCAGGACGTCGAGGTCCGGGGCGAATGTACCCATCAGGTGGCGCGCGTCGAGGACGCAGAGCACAATGGTCAACGTTGCGATGGACCCCGCGATGTTGGCGATTCGCCGACGTTCACCCTTGCAGAGCACGAGCCCGAAAAGCGCGGACGCGGGAAGAAGCCACCCGGCCCACGTCAGTCCGAAGCTACCGTCCGCTCCACGAAGGAGCGCCGCGTACGACGGCGTCGACCAGGGGCCGCGGACCAAGCCGAAGACGTCGAACGCTCGTCTGCCGGACAGCCCGACGTCGACGGTGAGGGGAAGCAACAAGATCGCGACGTTCACCCAGATCGATCCGAGGAATCGCCAGGGTCGCGAGAACGTCGACGCCTCGTCACGCTCGAAGAGTCGCGCCACGGCGACGCCCGCGACGATCAGTCCCACGACGACGAGGACGGCCGGCGCCATCGCGGTGAGAACCGCGATCACCATGACGCAGACCATGCGTTGTCCGGCGTGGGTCGTTCGCCATCCGCGATGGCCAAACGAAACGGGTGGCGAATAGGGCTGCGTCCGAAAGCCTGCGACGTCCATCAGTTCAAAGATTCGGCGCACGATGAAGGGAAGACCGGCCACCACGACGATCACGTCGATGCGCCCCTGACTGATCATGTCGAGACCGAGGGGCAACGCCATGTAGCCGACCGACGCAACGACGCGTGCCCGATTAGAGACCCGACCGCGTAGCAGTCGACTGATGCCAATGGCGCCGACGGGAATCGCGAAGACGAGCGCGAGCCGTGGCAAGATGCCCATTCGACCAAAGACGAAGGTGCCCGCGAACGCGAGGACGGCGTAGCCGGGTGCACCGGGTGACCCGGTACCGACACCGTTCGGCGACCACGACGCGAAGAAGTGTCGCCACATCGACCACCACGAGTCGAGGGGGGCGAGTCGGCCAATGAGCGGAAGGTGCGCGACGACGAGATTACGCGAGCCGATCAGCCAGAGCACGATCACCACCAGCACGACGGCCGCCTGCGACCGGAAGGACGTCAATACCCGCGACGGACGACGGCGTAATTCGTGCGTCGGACTTTCGGGGATGTCGTCGAACTCTTCATCTTCTGAGAACGCCGCGGCGAACCCGACGCCGTCAACCTCGTGCTCCTCGTGCTCCTGGTGCTCTTCGAGAAGTGCCCCGGGCGGAAGAATCCCGCGCGCGACGTCGAGTCCTTCGCGAATGAGGATCACGAAGAAACGTTTCAGTCGACTCGCCCCTCCAACCTGCAGCCGTCGGAGCTCGTCGTCCGAGAGGACTTGAATTTCGTGGCGCTGACGCCGACGTTCTCGGATGCGTCGTCGGTTGTGCAACAACCATCGCCACGATCCGACAATCGCTCCGGCGCGGTCGGTGTCACGTCCGAGAATCGAGAGGAAGAACTCCATCGTATCCATGACGAACAGGTACGCGAGCGTCGAGATCGTGGTGAGCCGGCCCCAGCCGGTCGCGACGACGAGCAATTGGTGCCGGCGTTGCAGGTCTTGTCGACTGGCGTGTCGCGTGCCGATCGCGGTGACGCTTCGTTCACCAGAAGCGATTGTCTCTCGGTGCGCCACCTTGGCGAGTGGCGCGACGACAATGCGTGCGCCAGCGATCTGCGCGCGCCAACAGATGTCGAGGTCTTCGCCAAGAACGGGAAGGAGCGGGTCAAAACCGCGCAACGTGGCGAAGAGGTCCGATCGAACAAGGGTCGCGCCGCCGGGCGCCACGAACACGTCACGCTCGAGGTCCTGTTGTCCGTGGTCAATCTCGCCCAGTTCCACGCGTTCGTGCACGACGCCGAAGCGGTCGCAGGTCTGGCCCACGTGAAGAAGAATCAGGTCGTCGTCGTAGGAGACGAACTTGGGCGTCACGATACCGGCGTTGGCGCGAAAGGCCACTTCGACCATCATCTGGAGGGCGTCGGGCTCGAGCCGCACGTCGTCGTGACAAAAGAGAAAAAAGGCCGAGCCCTCAACCATCAGGGCCGCTTCGTTACAGGCCGCTCCGAAGCCGCGATTGTCCTCGAGCAGTCGCACGTAGGCGTTCGGGGCAACGGCGGCCACTCGCGAGGCGACGTGTTCAGTCTCCCCGTTCGCAACGACGAGCAGGCTTAGTTCCTCGTAGTTCTGGGCCGCCAGAGAAGCAACTGCAACTTCCAAACCTGGCCCAGAACCGGTGGTAACGACGACGGCAACAACGGCCGGAGCACGAGATTCCATCAGTCCTTCAAGGCTAGTTGGCGGCTCCTCGTCATCCGCGACGATTGGCGGAGTCGATTGGCACAATTGATTGTCGAGTGGCTACGTCAGTGACCTTCGAACGCGCATTTCCTCGATTACCTCGTGTAGTGACGTGTCGAGCGAGATAGTGGGTTCCCACGTCGTTCGACGACGCAACTTCTCCGAGCTTCCGCGCGAGACCGGCACTTCGACCGGTCTAAGCAGTGACGGATCGGTGACCAATCGCACGTTGGGCGCAATCTCGGCCACGAGTTGTGCCACGATGTCGGAGAGTTGAACGTCGCGTCCCGAGGCGATGTTGTATACCTCGCCAGGTAATCCCCGGGAACTGAGCATTCGGTAGGCCCGAACAACATCACGAACGTCACTGAAGTCGCGGCGCGTCGAGAGGTCGCCCACCGCTATTTGCTCATCGCCGTTCTCCAACGCTTCGAGTAAGCGGTTGACGATGGCGGGAATGACGAACGAGGTTGATTGTCCCGGTCCAACGTGATTGAACGGTCGGGCGATGACCACTCGCTGTGCTCGTTCACGCACCGCGTCGCGCACGACGTGCTCGGCCTCGACCTTGCTCGAGGCGTAGGGATTGGCCGGCGCCACTCGAAAGGTCTCCACGAGCGGTAGGTCGTCCGGTCGCACGACGCCGTAGACGTCAGCCGAACTGACGAGAACGGTCGTGGCGTCGGGCGCGAAGTCCCACGCGGCGTCCACTACGTTCTTCGTCCCGAGCACGTTCACCCGCGTGAAGAGCACGGGATTCAGAAATGACTCGCCGACCTGGGTCAGCGCAGCCAGATGATAGATAACGTCCGGTCGAACTTCCTCAATGACCGAACGCACACTGTCGGCGTCGGTCACGTCGTGCTCACGGTCAATGCCAACTGCGTCGTCACCCGATTCGTGCAGATGCGCCAGAAGGTGGCGGCCCACGAATCCACTTCCCCCGGTGACGAGGGCCTTCACGACTCGCGCGCCATCTCGTAGGCCCGTACGTGTTGCGCGACGGACGAATCCCAGGTGAAGAGTTCGGCTCGTTGTCGCGCGAGGCGCCCCCGCTGGAAGCGTTCCTCATCGCTGAGATCGAGCGCCACCTGCACCACTTCAGCGAGCGCCACGGCGTCACCCGCCGGCGCCAACAGCGCCGCACCGTGGGCCACTTCGGACATCACCGTGTCACTCGACGTCACCACCGTCGCACCACAGGCCATGGCTTCGAGGACCGGAAGTCCGAACCCCTCGCCCCTCGACGGATAGGTAACGGCTCGTGAATGGCGAAGGAGTGTCGGCAGCAGCGCGTCGTCCACGAAGTCGAGTCGGCGAATCCTCGAGGCGGCACCGTGTTGCGCAATGAGTGCGTCGAGCGTGACGCCCCAACCGGCCTGACCGGCAATCCAGAGTTCGAGCGATGGGTTGGCCGCCGCCAACTCTTCAAAGGCCCTGAGCAGCACGTCAAGTCCCTTGCGCGGTTCGATCGTACCGAGGAAGAAAAGGTAAGGCACGTTGTTCGGCAACTGGTGGGAATTGAGTACGTCGCCGTCGCGACGGACGTCAGTGTCGAATCGCTCGAGATCGACGCCGAGGGGCGCCACGACCACGGGCGCGTGTTGGGGCATCAGTATGTCGAGTTGACGAGCGGTGTACTCACTGACACTCACGAGTACATCGGCGTGGCGCGCGGCGTAAGAGATGGCACGACGAAAGAATGCCACTTTCGTGCGCTCGTGCCATTCAGGGTTCGTGAAGAAGGTCAAATCGTGAATCGTCACCACCGTCGGCTTCGACCGACGGCGGGGCATCGTGTAGTGGGGCGCGTGCCAGACGTCGACCGACTTCGCCGTCGCGCCGGCGCCGAGGAGCCACGCCTCATAGAGCAGTCGCGATCCGCGAGCGTTTGGTACCACTGAGGCAATTGTTGACGAGGGTGACCAGTCGTGCCAGCGCAGCGTGTCGTCGCGGCGCGTCACGAGCGTCGTGTCGACGTCACTAGTGGGGAGTCGTCGCGCAAGTTCAGCAATGTAGCGACCGGCGCCGGCGAGACGGGGTGGAACGGCCGACACGTCGAGAGCGACTCTCACTGCCACGCCGCGAGGTGGTCGAGGGCGACGTTCAGCCAGGTGAGATCGCTCACCGAGGCGTGGCGTTCCCAGCGTGCCGCGGCGTCGTCGGGCTCACCGAGCGCCTTCAGCAATCCGTCGGCAATCGAGTCCAGGTCGCGAGGATCGACCTGGACGACCTCGCGATTGCCACTCACGCTCGGCGTGGTCACACTGGCGACGACGCGCGTGCCGGCGTGCAACGCTTCGACCGGCGGCAGTCCCCACCCTTCGGCGAGCGGCACGTACGCGAAGATCGTCGCATCGCGGTAGAGCCCCCGTAACAGCGGTCGTGGCACCAAGCCGAGCACGGCCGCGTCGCCCGTCGGCACCGCTCCCCAACCGCTCGGTCCCGCGATGACCATCCTGCCGAGTGAGGGATTCGTCGCCGTTGCCCGGCGGTGCGCCTCCGTCAACGCCTCGAGATTCTTGCGGGGCTCGCGGGTGCCCACGTAGAGCGTGAAGGGACCTCGCACACCGTGTTCGCCCAACATCGCGCGTACCGCGCTCGCACTCGCCGCCTCGGTCGAGTCCTCGTCGACGCCCAACCGCGCGGTGTGCAACCGCTCGCGATCGATCCCGAGATCGACGAGGCGTCCCGCGAGACCGGGTGAGGTGACAATGACGCGAAGATCGTCACGGGCAACAATCAGTTTCAGTCGCCTTTCGTGAAACCGAATCCCCCCGGGTGTCGCGGCCGACGGCTCGTCGCGCCAGAGCAGATCGTGCATGGCGACTGAATGAACGGCGTCCTTCGCGCCGCCGCCGAAAGGTCCAGCCATGGACGTGGCGTGCACGACGTCGGAATCGCGTCGAACCCCGAGGGGCCAGTGGGGCCAGAGACGGGTGAGGAGCGTAACGCCGACCAACGCGCTGGTCTGTTCGAGCGCCAGTTCGGGCACACCGTTCGGCAATGGGCCGCGAGGCGCCAGTCCGCGCACGTGCAGGTTGGCGTCGTGCAATGCCGCGAGACCGGCGGCCAGTCCGCGCACGTACGTCGCGATGCCGCCCGGCGACGGACGATAGAGCTGGTCGACCGAAATGGTGATGGTCCGCTTCACGAGGACCAGCCTCGCACGACCTCGCGGTAGAGCGAAAGGTAGGCCCGCGCTGCGGTGTCGGGAGCGAAGTCCACGGCTCGCGAGCGTCCGGCCGCAATCATGATGCTCCGGCGCGAGTCCGCGCTCCAGACTTCATCCAAAGTGGCCAGCACCTCGGGATCGTTGACGACGAGGGCGGCCGCCCCTTCGAGCAGCTCGCGGTTGATGTCGGTGGCGCGCGCGATCGTGGGCACGCCGGCCGCCAGCGCCGCAATGGCGTAGGAGGGGAATCGCGCGCCGTCGGAGAGGTGAATGACGACTCGCGCGTTGGCGAGCGCGTCGCGAGCGTCGCTCCTCGGTCGCACGGTGACGTTCAGACCGCTCTGGTGGATTCGCTGGGCGACGTCCGTGCTGGCCAGGGCCACCACGCGGGTGTCGTGCTCGTGGGCGAAGGCCACGAGCGCGGGCGCGAGGGTGATGAACAGTTCGTCAACGCCAGTGATGTTGACCACGAGGTCGGTCCCCGACTGAGTTCTGTCCACGAGCGGCACGGCCGGTGGTACGACGACGACCCGACTTCGCGCCACCCCGAGCACACTGATGACCTCGTGACTGGCAATTCGACTGGAGGCGACCAGCATTGCACCGCGCTCGACGGCACGACGCAACTGCGCCATTCGGAGATGGGTGCGCGCCTCGCCGCGCAGTGGTCGAAGATCGTCGACGGAGATGATCAAGGGAATCCGCACGGTCGGCGGCGTGGCGAGACCGGCCACGTGCAACACGTCGACGTCGGGCAACAGTCCGTCGATTGAACGACCCAAACTACGACGCCAGAGCGGTGACCACAGTCCGCGTAGAGCGAGGCGCGTCTCGTCGGGCGACTTCGACGACGTGCGGGAACGAAAGCGGACGAGCTCACACTCGCCGGTGTGCGTCAGCGCATTGGCCAGATCGGTCATTGAGTTGCCGAGTGATTCCAACGAGCCGTCGAGGTCCAGCCCAACGCGAAGCGCCGAGGGACTCACGAACCAAGAGCCAGTTGCCGCATGGCGCTCGTCCACTGGGGCCACAACATCGTGGCCCATCCACCGAACGGTTCCGTGCTCGTGGCAACGAGTCCGATCTGTTCGTCGGCGTTGAGCAGGAGCATCGAGCCGCTCTTTCCGAAGTGGCCGAAACTCGAAGGCGGCCAATCGCCCATCCAGTGTTGTTTCGCACCCCGTACTTCGGGGCCGAGTCCCCAGGGACACGGCGTGAAGCGACCAAAGCCCGGCACGAAACCACCGAGTTGGGGTGCGTAGGGCGTGATCATGTAGTCGCGCACCTGTTGGGAGATGCCGTCGGAGCGCAACCACGCCGTGGCGAACGTCACGAGGTCGTCGGTCGAACCTTCGACGCTCGACGACGGTCGGTCGACGAGATGGGTGTCGTTCATGCCCAACCCCCGACAGACGCGTTGTTGCAGCCAATGTTCGGCGCTGTGCTCGCCGACGACGGACGCGACGGCCAGGTCGACACCGTAATTGGAATAGATCCGCTGGGTGCCGACGTCAACGACCGGATCGCCCTCTTCCAGCCCGAGTCCGCTGCTGTGCGACAAGAGATTGGCGAGCGTTGCGCCTCTCGGACCTCGTCGCTCTTCAAACGAATGGAGGTCCCAATCGGACTCGACTCCGAAGGCCATGGCGACCACCATTTTGGAAATTGAGGCCCACGGTCGTACCACCTCGAGGTCACCGGCCTCGGCCACTCGGATCGGAACTCCGTTATCGAGGCGAAGTACGACAACGCTCGGTGTGCCGAGCCACCCGTCGACGAGGGAGTCTGTGCTCACAGATCCCAATGTTACCGAAGCCCCCCTATCCTTTCGGGGGTGATAGCCGTTCTGAGTGGAGGCGTGGGTGCCGCGCGACTACTGCAAGCACTCAGTGACGTGTTGCCCCCATCGGAGATAACGGCCATCGTGAACGTGGGCGACGACCTGGTCTTGCACGGGCTCACCATCTGCCCCGACCTCGACACGATCACCTACACCCTCGCCGGACTCAACAACGATGAACTCGGTTGGGGTCTTCGGGGCGAGACGTGGCGCGTCATGGACGAACTCGGCGCACTCGGAGGTGAGGCGTGGTTTCGACTCGGGGACCGCGACCTCGCGACGCACCTCTACCGGTCGCAACGACTAAGCGAAGGCGCGACCAAAACCGAAGTGGCCGCAGAACTGTGCGCGAAAGTCGGTGTTCTCGTTCGACTCCTCCCCGTCACCGACGACGTCGTGGCCACGCAGTTCGACACTGAGGTCGGCCGACTCAACTTTCAGGAGTACTTCGTTCGCCACCATCACGGCGTGGAGGTATCGGCCATTGACATCGTCGGAGCTCGCGAGGCGCGTCTCACCGACCACGTGCGAGACGCCCTGCAACGCGCGACGCGCATCGTGATCGCGCCCTCCAACCCGCTCATCTCCATCGATCCAATTTTGCAGGTCCCAGGCGTTCGCGACATCGTGGCGCAGCGCCGCGACGACGTGGTCGCGGTCTCCCCCATCGTCAACGGTCACGCGCTGAAGGGTCCCGCCGATCGACTACTCGCCGAACTGGGTCACGACGTGAGTTGCGTCGGCGTCGTTGATTTCTACAAGGGGCTCGTCGGCACGTGGGTCATCGACGAGTCCGACGCCGAATTGGCCGATGCCGTGCGTGAGCGCGACGTGCGTGTCATCGTCACCACCACGGTGATGGGCGACCGCGACAACGCCCGTCGTTTGGCCAACGCGGTGCTGTCGTGAACGAACTCCGGGTAATTCCCTTGCCGTCGGTCGCAATGGTCGCCAACGGTGACGACCTCGTCTCAATGTTCCTCGACGCGTTGAGCGCGTACGGTACGCAGCTCGAACACCACGACCTCGTAATCGTGACGAGCAAGGTCGTCTCCAAATCCGAAGGTCAAGTCGTGGCATTCGACGGAACTGAGGATCACAAGATTGCGCTGATTGAAAGCGAGTCCAAGCGGATTCTGCGTCGCCGGGGGCCGCTGCGCATCACCGAGACCCACCACGGATTCATTAACGCCAACGCCGGCATCGATCTCTCCAATACCGAAGACGGCACGGCGGTGCTCTTGCCGAAGGACCCCGACCGCACGGCCCGACGCTTTCGCGCTGAGCTGAAACGGCGAACCGCCGTCGAAGTGGCCGTCATCATCACCGACACGTTCGGGCGAGTGTGGCGCCAAGGCGTCACCGACGTCGCACTTGGTTCAGCCGGCGTGAAACCAATACTCGACTTACGTGGAACGACTGACGCCACCGGACGAACGCTCGAGGCGACGGAGGTCGCCATCGCTGACGAGATTGCCGGAGCGGCCAATCTGGTGCTCGGCAAAGCCGAAGGGACGCCGTTCGCGATCCTTCGTGGACTGGACGATTCCTACTTCGGCGAGGGGGCCATCAAGGAGTCGATCGTTCGAACGGCGAACGAAGACCTCTTTCGCTGACTAGACGCCGCCAAGTCGGACTTCGCCCGAGAGCTCCGACGCCGGTGCGACGTGTTCGTTGGCGCCGACGACGCAGGTCGCCCCCAACTGCGAATAGGAGCCAATCACCGAACCGGGTCCAATGATCGACGAGCGAATGACACAGTTGTTCTGCACGACCGCGCCGGGCAAGAGCACCGCCTCGTCCAGCACGACATTCGCGCCGACGATGCAGTTCTCGTCTACGACGGCATTCGTGAGTGTCGCTGACGCGTCAACGGTCGCCGTTGGATGACGCCACGAACAGTCGACGATGTCGGTGTAGGCGTGCATTGCCTGGCGACCATTCAAGATGTCGACGTTCGCCTGCAGGTACGTCTGGGGCGTGCCGGTGTCCAGCCAGTAGGCGCGGTCGGGCATCGCGAAGAGGGCCCGATCGGCGGCCAAGGCGGGAAACGTCTCCTTCTCTACGTTGACGCGACCGACGGGCGAGATCCGGTCGAGCACGCGCGGCTCGAAGATATAGACGCCGGCGTTAATGAGATTGGTCGGCGCCTCGTCGCGTTTCGGCTTCTCCAAAAACGCAATCACCCGTCCGTCGGGCTCGGTGGGCACCACGCCGTACCGCGAAGGGTCGTCGACTGGGTGCAGCGCAATCGTGGCCTCGCCACCTCGTTCGTGGTGAAAGTCAACCAGTTTTGTGATGTCGAGATCGGTGAGGACGTCGCCATTGACGACGAGAAACGTCTCATCGAAGTCGTATTCCGCCGCGGCGAAGCGGATGGCCCCGGCGGTGTCGAGTGGTTCCGGTTCAACGGCGTAACTGACGTGCACGCCCGCGATGACGTTGGTGGGGTAGGCCTCGATGAACCGGTCGGGCAGGTAACCGAGCGAGAGGACCGACTCGGTGACGTCGTGACGTCCGAGCCACTCGAAGAGGCACTCGATCATCGGTACGCCCACGAGCGGCAACATCTGCTTGGGCGTTTCGTAGGTAAGGGGACGAAGCCTCGTTCCTTTGCCGCCGACCAGAATGATCGACTTCAACCTCAGCCCTTTGTCGTCGTGGTGCTCGGGACGGCCGTCGTGGTCGTGGCGGCGCCCTTCACGGTCGTCGTAGTGGCGACCGGCGTCGTCACCGTCGTGGTCGACGTCACCGTTTGTGCGTCAGCGAACATTTGGTTGACCGTCTGCGTAGTTGGCTTCAGCGGCGTCACGTTTGCGGGGACGAAGGCCATGGCGACCGACATGTCCTGCGCGAACTTGATCGTCGACGGGTCGGTCGTGATCGTGGGCTTCTTCGCACCGTACTTCCAATAGGCATAGGTGATCTTGCCCTTCTGGCCGGCGTACTTCGTTCCGACGGCACAGGTTTGCCCGTTCGTGAACGACGTCTTGGGATTGGCGACACCCGCACCCTTTGGAACGTTCAACTGCGACGAACTCGCAACGAGGCCCACGTACTCGTTCGCGAACTGCGCCAACGTGGCGTTCTTGCCGGCGTCGGCGGCCGAAATGGGACTAATCCTGATCACGTCCGCCGGCAGCACGGTGAGACCGGCTGCCTTATCCGTGGTGTCCGTGGTGAGATAGGGAACTCGCGTGCCGCAGTTCTCAATCGAGAGCGCGGCGTACCAGGTCGTTCCGACTTTGGGTGCCACGCCTCCGACGGCCTTGGCGGGGTGCTGGTAGTCGTAGCGGGCGAAGACGGTCGCCACGAGTCCGAGGATGACGATGACGGCGAGGGCGCCGTAGAAGTTCCCGGGACGCGTCTTCTTATAGGCCTTGCCGCCTCCCGACGCCCCGACTCTGCTTACCCACTTACCTGATGCGCTCTTAGCCACGCGTGCAACGCTACTTGAAAAGGCAGTATCGAAAGAATTCAGACGTAGGGGCGGAGGTCTGAGGTTCCATAGTTTCTGGGACAGCATGTCTCAGGGTTTCTGGGACACCTAGTGATTAGGTGTCCTCCATGGATCTGGCGAAATATGCGGTGACGGCAGTGGTGGTTGAAGGAAGGTCGCTTCGCGCAGTGGCGGCCTCGACGGGAAGGTCGAAGTCCTGGGTGGGGCGCCACGTGCAGCTCTATCGCCTGGGCGGTGACGAGGCGTTAGAACCTAAGAAACGTGGTCCTGTGACGGCGCAGAATCGCACCAGTGCGGTCGTCGAAGACGCCATCGTGGCCATGCGAAAGCAACTGAGCGACGAGGGATGGGACGCCGGTGCGCGGACAATCCAGTGGCACCTCACTGAAAGTGGCGCCGCCGTCCCGGCCCTCGCGACGATCCACCGGGTGTTGCAACGACGGGGCTTCGTCACCCCGCAGCCCCAGAAGCGACCACGATCTTCATGGATCCGCTTCGAGTCGCACCTGCCCAATGAGACCTGGCAGAGCGACATGACCCACTGGCAACTCGAGAACGGCCAGGGCGTCGAGATCGTGAACTTCATTGACGATTACTCGCGGGCGGTGCTCTGTTCCCACGTCGTCACGGTCGCCACCTCGGCCGAGGTGGTGCGACTTTTCTTTGCCACCACTGACCTTTACGGACTACCGAGCTCGCTGCTCAGTGACAATGGCGCGATCTACACCGCGGCTTATCGAGGCTCGCACACCGGTCTCGAGATTGAACTGGCGATGTTGGGCATCCGCTTTAAACACGGCAAGCCCTACCATCCTCAGACTCAAGGCAAGGTCGAGCGCTATCACTTGACTTTGAAGAAGTGGCTGCGCAAACAGCCGGCCTCGTCGAGCATCGAAGAACTACAGACACGCATTGACGGTTTCGTCAAGTACTACAACGAGCAGCGACCGCATCAAGCGAGGAACTGTCCCCCGATGCGGGCGTGGCGTGAACTCGACAAAGCCACGCCAGAACTGGACGGTCAACCGCTGCTCGCCAAGACCCGAGTTCGTCACGATCACGTCGATCGCTGGGGCGCGGTGACGCTTCGTTATCGTCACAAGCTCCACCACATCGGGGTGGGACGACCCAACCGCGGAAAGCGAGTCATCATCTTGATGGCCGATCTTGACGTCAGGGTCGTTGACGAGGACGGTGTCCTACTTCGACATTTTGAACTGGATCCGAAGGTTGATTACCAAGCGAAGTCGCGAGATATTGTCTGAGGGTTCATTTGTCCCAGAAAATCTGAAACATTACAACGTAGGGGCGGAGGGACTCGAACCCTCACTTGAGGCGGTTTAAGCGCCTTGCCTCTGCCAATTGGGCTACGCCCCCACGCATGAATGCTGCGATGTAACCGTAACGCAACCTAAACGTTTTCTAAACTCCTCAATTTTCGAATATCGGTAACTAGGCTGGTCCCATGATTCGCGTGCGTCGTCGGGGCACGACTCGATCAACTCCCCTTGTGCTTTTGGCGATTGTGGTCGCCTCCTTGGGGCTCGCCCCGGCCGTGGCGCGCGCCAACACGATTGGCAACACCCAAACCGAGATCGAGAACCTCACGAATCGCCTCGCCCGGATTGAGAAGACCAGCGAAATCACCTCCAATGCGTACGACGCGGCCAAGGTGGAGTTGGCCACCATCACCGCCAATATCAAGGTCCTCCAGAGTAAGGAGCGGGGCAAGCGCGCCGCGATCAAGGTCACGGCCGGCCAGCTCGAGACGGACGTCGTGCGCGCCTACGTGCTCGGAGCCGCCGACGCGCAGATCATTGCCCTCTTCAATCAAAGCGCCACCTCGAGTGACGCGCGCACGCTCTACGAGAACGACGCGATTGGCAACCTCGCCAAAATGAAGCGAACCTACCAATCAGAGAAGACCTCCCTCGACGGGACTATTCGACTCGTCGGCCGCCAGCGCATCAAGGCCCGCCAACAGACCTACGACATGGAGGCGCTACTCGCCGAGAACATCCGCAACGAGAACACGACGCGCTCCACGTTGTCGAGCGTCACGAAGACGTTGCACAACGAGATCATCGCGTACGAGATTCAACAGGGCGTCGACGCGGCACACCAACACAACTTGGCGCTCGAAGAAGACGCCATCACGGCCGCGTCGGCCGTCGGAGGCCAGGCCGCTGCCAACGCGGTAACCCAGGCGATTCAAGAAGCGTCGACCACGGTCACGATCGCCCAAGTCGGCAGTTCGGCCCAGGGACTGGCCGCCGTGAGGGCCGCCGAGCATCAAGAGGGCGTCCCCTACGTCTGGGGCGGTGAAACGGCGGGATCGGGATTCGACTGCTCCGGACTCGTCCAGTGGGCCTGGGCGCAGGCGGGGATCGCCATCCCCCGCACGACCGAGTCCCAGTGGCCGGCAATGATCCACGTCCCGCTGACTGCCCTTCAACCCGGAGACCTGCTCTTCTACAAGAACCTCGACGGCGACAATCTCGTTGACCACGTCGTCATGTACGTCGGCAGCGGTCCGTATGGGTCGAGCACGATCATCGCGGCCGCCCATACCGGTACCGTCGTGAGTCTGGCGCCACTCTTTACGTCGGGCCTGATCGGTGCCGGCCGGCCGTAGGCACGGTCAGCGTGGCAGCACCGCGTTCGATTTCGCCGACGCGGCGCTCGTCCCGTCGGCGTTGGTCGCTCGCACTTGGAAGCTGTAGTGCACCTTCTTGTTCAGTCCCTTGAGCGCGCACGACGTTGATCGCGTCGTACAGCCCTTCGACTTCGGGATCGACGTCACCGCATACGAGGTGATGGGCGTCCCACCGGTGGAGGCGGGGGCTAACCAGCGAACGGTGACCACGCCATCTTTATCGACGGCCGTCACGTGGCGCGGAGTGCCAGACACCGTCGTGGGTGCAACGGCCGACGAATCGTCCACGAAGATCTGCGTGTTGGATTGCGAGTCGGTGTACGTGCCGTTCACGCCACAACTTCCGTCACTGCTGCACGACACGTTGTTGATCGCGGCCTTCCCACCTTGATTGAGACGGGCGGCGTTCGGCACGGGCACGGCGTTGCCCCACGTGCCCGAGGTCTCTTTCGCCACGAAGACGTCCACGTTCGAACTATTGGCGTCGGTGTACGTGCCGCCGGCGGTGCACGATCCGGGGGCGCTGCACGAGATGGTGGTCGCGCCCGATCCGACGTCATTATTGAGCGACTTGATGCCGGGCACTTCAATGGGCGATCCCCACGAGCCGCCCACCTCGGATACCACGAAACCTTGATCGTTGTTGGCGAGGTCGCCGTAGCTACCGGCGCCGCTGCACTCACCTTTGGCACTGCACGAGAGGCTGGAGAGTCCGCTCGTCAGACCCGAGCCCAGGTCGGTCGTGGCGAAGAGTTGCACGGCGTTGCCCCACGTACCGTTCACTTCACTCACGACGAAGGCTTGCTCTAATCCCACCTTGTCCGAGTAGATGCCGCCGGCACTGCAGTCACCCGGTGCGCCACAGGACAGGGTGTCCAAGAGCGTGATCGCTCCGCCGCCAAGGGCCGTGATGCCCGGAACTTTAAAGGGATCTCCCCAGACGCCGTTGGATTCGTGCATGAGAAAGGAGTCAAGCGTGTTGGTGACACTTCCCAAGATGATGCCGCCGGCCTCGCACGATCCAGCGGCGGGACACGACAATGTCGCGACGAGCGCGATTCCCGCCGGGTTGAAGGGAGAGAATCCCGGTGCCAAGACGGGAGCGGCCCAGACACCATTCGTTTCGGTGAAGATCAGTGGCTGTCCGACGTTCGTCGCTTCATCGAGGTAGGCCCCGATCCCCACGCAGGTGCCCATCGCCGAACAAGAGATTGTTTGGAAGAGCGTCTGGTCGCCGGGCTGCAGCGTGGAGTAGTCGGCAATAGGGACCGCACTCCCCCACACGCCGCTCACTTCATTGAGTGCGAACGCGTGTTGAATATTGTCGGCGTCGGCAAAGGTTCCCGACGCCGTGCAGTTTCCCTCGCTGGGACACGAGAACGCGTAGACCGCGGCGACGCCGCCCACGTTGAGCGATGACGCCACCTCCTTTGCCGGCGACCACACACCGTGCGTTTCAGTCGCGACGTAGGCTTGGGTGTTCAATGCGGCGTCGGTGTATGAACCGCCGGTCACGCAGTTGCCCTTCGAAGTACAGACAATCGTGCCCGTCATCGCGGTGGTGTGGTTCAACGTCGAGAGCCCAGGAACTTCAATGGCGTTCGTCCAAAAGCCATCGGCGTGGGCTGGGAGCGCCGAAGCGAGATTCAGGCAGAGCACGGAGCCAACGACCGCGAACATTCGCACGATTCTCGTCGTTGGTTGAGGGCCGCACCCACGACGAACGACGCCGCTCGCGCCGTGATCCTTCATGGTCATTGCGCTCCTTCGTTACTTCTGGTTTGGCCCTGACGAAGGCGACCCTAACAGCCAGTTCTTCCAAGCGCTCTACGTATTCGCTCGGCAAACGGATTGATACGGCTCAGAAAATTCTCCTGTCTCCAATGGGAAAGTTTCGGAACCCTGCGAGTGACCTCACGACACCGTCCGCACTGAATCAGTCGCGGTGAGGCAGTAACCAGTTGGCGACCAGTTCCGGTGCGCGGTCGCCCCACTCTTCGGACGTGACGGCGTAGCGAGCGTGGTCTTCCCACGCTCCATCAATCTCCAAGTAACGCTCCGCAATGCCCTCGAATCGGACACCGAGCTTCTCGACAACTCGTCGAGACGGGGCGTTCCTCGGGATGATGTTCACTTCAATGCGGTGCAGGTGCAGCGATTCGAATGCGTACTGCAACAAGACGACGACGGCCTCGGGCATGAGGCCCATTCCCGCAACGGCCTCGTCAATCCAGTAGCCCACGAACGCCGATTGCAGAGGACCGCGCTGAATAGACGAAAGGGTAATCTCGCCGATGAATCGATTCTCATAGAAGATCCCGAAGCCGAAGCCGGTCCCCATCTGTCGTTCACGCTCACGAATGGCGCAGCGACTCACGAAACTTCGTTGGTCGTCAGCGAGGTGGGTGGAGTGGGCCGAACGGGGCTCCCACTTCAGCAGCCAGTCACTGCAGCGGGTGCGCACTTCGTACCAGCCGTCGTAATCCTGCTCGGTCATTGTTCGCAGCACGACCCTACGACCGTGCAGGGAGATGGGCGAATAGATGGCACTACGTGTTGTCACCATGACCAGACCCCCACTCCACCATCGTTACAGGTCACGAGAGAAAACGCACATCAGCGCGCGAGCAGCGACGCCGTGATGCCGTCGAGGATGTCATTCTCCGAGGTGAGCAGTTCCTCCACCTCAAGGCGTTGCATGACCGCGAGGAGGACGAAGAGTCCCGCGGGCAAGACGTCCTCGCGACCGCGCATCATCCCGGGTCGGGCCAGTCGCGACTCGGGTGGTTCACTCGAAAGGCGGTCACGCCACTGCGCAACCGTCGATCGCGCTATTACCCGGTGATGCACTGAATTGCGGTCGTACTCACCGAGCCCGGCGTCCAACTGCGCGAGCGTCGAGACCGATCCGGCCAGTCCCACCAATCGGACATCGCCCGCAAGTTCGGCGAAGGCCGGAACGGCGGACCACGCCCCGTCCAGTTCACTCGTAATCATCGCGGTCGCGGCCGTGGCGCTGGCCTCACTGACGATTCCCCTACCAAGGGCGCGTTCGGTCACGCGTACGCAACCGAGTTGCATGGAGTAGCTCGCCAGTTCCCCGTTCAACATGACGGCCAATTCGGTCGAACCGCCGCCGACGTCGACGATCATGGTCGGACTCGACACCTCGACGAGACCAGTCGTGGCTCCGGCGTACGAGAAGGCCGCCTCTTCGTGACCGCTCAGGATCTTCGCGTCAACCTTCGTTCGCGCCCGCGCTTCGTCGAGAAATGCGGCACCGTTGCTCGCGTCGCGAACTGCGGACGTCGCCACGAGGAGTCCTCGCGTCACCCCGGCCTCGTCCATCAATGTGCGGTACTCGCTCAAAGTGTCGAGCGACCGCGCGACCGCCTCGGGGACGAGCGTGCCCGACGAGTCGACGCCCTGACTGAGTCTCGTGATGCGCGTCACCCGTTGAAGCGTCTCGCCGCGGTCGTTGACGATCAAGAGACGCGTCGAGTTGCTTCCGCAGTCGAGCGCGGCGACGGTCTCAGTCACGAACCTGTTCCAACTTGACGGCCGGCAGGACCACTTCACGCGCCACCAGTGCTCCGACCGGATCGTCGGCCCCCACGAGAAAGTTGGCCAGATGCGCGTGGAGGCACTTGACCCCACGTCTCGTGCCGCCCACGCCACCCGATGGTTGCGCGCCGTCGTGGCGAAGCGTCGCGTTCGTGCGACGGTCGGCGTAGGCGTCGTGCGTGCGCTGCAGCTGGTCGGCGTCCACTAACCCTTCGAATCGGTGTACGCCGCCGTTGCCTTCGATGCGACTCACCGCATCGTGCAAATCAGGGTCGACGAGCCAGAACAGTGTGGGCATTGGTGTGCCATCACGTAAGTGCGGTTCATTTTCGATCACGACGGGGCGACCATCCAAACGACGAACGACGACGGCGCAGCGACCCTGAAGCGTGCGGCCGATCAGTCCTTCGACAACCGTCAGATCGTCGAGCGACGCATCGTGAAAGGTCAACGCCAGAACTCGAGCGTGCGAACAAGTCGCGAGACGAACGCGTGCGTCGCTGAGTGGTGCGTGGCCTTCGTTGGAGCCGTCGTCGCCAAGGTCGACACCGACGAGGGCGAGACGAGAGGTTGTAATCCGGGGTCGCCGGCGCTCTGCGAACCGTCACCCGTCGCGTCCCCGCGAAGAACCTGGATCAGACTCTGACCGGGTGAGACCAGTTGGTACTGCTCGCGCGCGAGCAGTCGCGCGGCGGACTTCGAGTCGAGGGACTTCGCCTGCAGCGTGAGTGTGTGTTGCTGATTATTGATGGCGTTCAGTTGCGCCCGCGTCGTATTTAGTTCACTCTGTTGGTGCCAGATCGACGTCAACGGGAACCACCCCACGAGCATCACGATTGCCGTAAGGACGGCGAGGGGCAACACCCAACGGTTGCGATCGCGATTCACTGTGCTATTTGTAACTGACACCTGCCGCCCCCGACAAAGACGTTGCACCAAGAAAACGGGCCTGATCCCCGAGTTGTTCCTCAAGTCTCAGCAACTGATTGTACTTCGCCACTCGATCGGTTCGTGCCGGCGCACCTGTTTTTATCTGTCCGGCGTTCGTAGCGACCGCAACGTCAGCAATGGTCGTATCTTCGGTTTCACCCGAGCGGTGCGAGATGACGACGCTGTATCGATTGCGCACCGCCAAACGGACGGTATCGAGCGTTTCGGTCAGCGTACCGATCTGATTCAACTTCACCAATACTGAGTTTGCAACACCGAGGTCGATGCCTTTTTGCAACAGTGTCGAATTTGTGACGAAGTTGTCATCACCCACTAACTGCAAAGTGTCACCGAGTCTCTTCGTGAGCGCGACCCACCCGTCCCAGTCCTCTTCGGCCATGCCGTCTTCGAGCGAGACAATGGGATACCGCGACACGAGGTCGGCCCAGTAGTCGACCATCTCGGCGCTCGACAGCACGCGCCCTTCGCCGTCGAGGTGGTACGCACCGTCGCGGTACAACTCGGACGTCGCCGGGTCGAGAGCGATCGCAATGTCGCGACCCGGCGTGCGACCGGTCAACTCGATAGCCTCCACCAAAATCTTGACGGCCGTTTCGTTGTCGGGAAGATCGGGACCGAACCCGCCCTCGTCACCGACCAACGTCGAGAGTCCCCGCTTGGCGAGGAGCGCCCTTAACGCGTGATAGGTCTCGGTCCCCCATTGCAACGCCTCCGAGAACGTGGAGGCGCCAATCGGCATCACCATGTACTCCTGAAAGTCGATTGAGTTCAACGCGTGCGCGCCACCATTGACCACGTTCATCATGGGCACCGGCAAGACGTGCGCGTTGACGCCGCCGAGGTACTGGAAGAGCGGCAATCCGCTTTCCATGGCGGCGGCCTTCGCCGTCGCGAGCGAGACGGCCAAAATGGCGTTCGCGCCCAGTCGACCCTTGTTCGATGTGCCGTCGAGGTCAATCATCGCGAAGTCAACCGCGCGCTGGTCTTCGGCGTCGAGGCCCTCGAGGACGTTGTTAATCTCGCCGTTCACGTACTGCACGGCGTTCGTGACGCCCTTGCCGCCCCACTCGTTGCCGCCATCTCGAAGTTCAACGGCCTCGTTGATACCCGTTGACGCACCCGAGGGTGAGACGGCGCGCCCGAAGGCGCCCGACTCGAGGTGCACGTCGGCCTCCACGGTGGGATTGCCCCGGGAGTCCAAAATCTGGCGGCCCAGGACGACTTCGATCGCGCTCATTACGCATCTCCTCTTTGTTTGATCATCACGTTACTAGCCTCAAGAATTCACTCCTCGAGCGAACGCTCCGCTTCACGGATTGCGTCGCGCAACGTCATCGCACGACTTCGAAGTACGCCCTCGAGGTCGACGCCGGCCCACTGCGCCGCTTCCACGAGCGCGGTGAGCGCGTCACCCCACAGCATTGATACGTCCGACGTTGACGCCGCGTCACCTACGTGATCCTTGGTAATCGAAAGCGTCGTGAGCGAGTCGATGGCGCGTTGACGCGAGGCATTGCCGTCACCGGACGCCATGTCGACGAGCGCGGCCTTGCGAAGGAGTTTGGTGTAGAGCACCAGGGCCGGCAGTTGCCACGCAATGCCGTCGGTGATGCTGTCGCGGCCCTTCTCGTCGCGTTTGAGTACTTCCCACCGCGACGCGACTTCGTTGGCGTCGTTGACGACGACGTCGCCGAAGACGTGCGGGTGCCGACCGGTCAACTTGGTCCGTACGCCGTCGGCAATGGTGGCCAGGTTGAAACGGTCCTCTTCGTCACCCAGTTCGGCATGAAAGATCACCTGAAAGAGGAGATCGCCCAGTTCCTCCTCGACGTGCGCAGTTGCTTCGTCGATCATCTCGTCGCTCCGGTCGAGGCGAATGTAGGTCTCGAGAGCGTCGAGCGTCTCGTAGGCCTCCTCGAGCAGGTGCCTCGTCAACGAGGCGTGGGTCTGCTCTTGGTCCCACGGACATTCGAGACGCAGCCGACGCATGAAGGAGACGAGGTCGTCCATTGCCTCTCCGGCCGTTCGAAGTCCTTCAATCCAGACCGACGTCAGGTGATCGACGCCGTCGAAGGTGACGAGCTCATCGGCGCGCAGTTCCGCGATCTCTTGATCAGGCAGACCAACGTGGTGCAGTACGGTGACGATGGTGTGACCCGGTACCCGGTCGGCCAACGACGCGAGGACTTCGCTCGAGTACGTCTGGAGCACGAGGAGCGGGCCCGGTCCCCGAAGTGGTTCGATTGATCCGAGGGCGTCCAGCACGCGAAGTCCGCTCGACATCGGGTCGCGACCGAGGGCCGCGCATGCCACGTCGATGATCGACACGGCCGGCTCGCAGATTGTCGTGACGTCCCCGCGGAGGCGCAGCAACTCGACCGTTCGTTCGGCGACGACCGGTGAACCGGGGACGGCGTAGACCACTTCGGACGTCGGCGAGTTCGTCGCGAGCGCGACCAGATTGGTACAAATCGCCTCGTAGAGCTGGTCGAAGGAGTCGGCGCGGTCGTACCACTCGTCGTAACTGATGACGTCGAGAAACTGATCGGCGGCCGGATGGACGCGCGTGCGCAACCGAACGACTGGCGCGTCACGAAGCAGTTCGAGCGTTCGCTGCGTGAGGAGTTGGACGTCGCTTGGACCGAGTCCTACGACCCGTACGACGGGGGTCACTTATACGTTGCGGTACCGGCGGTCGTCAGCGCCGCGATCATGGAGGTGGTGCCAACGTCGGCCTTGGGGGGCAGCCCCGGCACGAAGGTTGACGGACCGGTCGTATTGAGGCCCCAGCGACCGAAGGCCGGGTCGACCGAGATGGCCGAGTAGAAGAGGATCTTCCCTTTCAGCGTGTTGGCCAAACTCGCGTTGGCGGTCTCGAGGTCCGAAAGTACCGAGCTCTCCGCTGTCGCAAAGGGCGTGACGGTCCGCTTGGTCGGAGCCACGAAGAGCGCGTCGGTGGCGCCGTTCAGCGAGATGTACTGCGGCGTCTTCGGAAACGTGTTGAGCGCCGTCGAGATGGTGTCGGAGCGAACGCCCGAATAGGAAGTGCTGGACGGCGCGAAACAGCCGTAGGCACCACCCTTTTGGCCAGAGGCGTCCGTCGAGTACTTCTTCGCGAGTGCCGCGACGCTCAACCCTGTCGCCTCGGCACTTTGGAATGCCGCGACCTGGGCCGGTGGAACCAGGGCGATGCTCACGCAGATGGTGTCGTACTCCGACGTGTGGGCGGCATAGTACGTCTTCATCGATGTCGCCGTGAGGGGTACGGTTTTCTTCAACGTGGCGACGATTCGCAAGGACGCCGCCTGGGCCGCAATCTCGAAGGTGCGCATTTCGTTCGGCATGTCGGCCAGCGCCATGGCCGAAGAACCGGGACAGGTGTACTGCGAACCCGATTGTGAAACGCGATTCTGATCGGCTTGGCTCAGTTCACTGAGTAGTGAGGCTTTTGCCGCGGCGAGGTCCTTGGCACGGGGGTGGTACTTCAAGGTCGTCTGGGCGTATTGCTGAAGGGCCAGTCCCTCGATGCGAAGATTCGCCCACACCGCGGCGCCACTCGTCGGGACTGACGCGCCCCCGGCGCCCGCGGTGTAGGTGGCCGGATCGAGTGCCGAGATGAAGCAATCGAGGTTGGGGGCGGCGCTGATGGCGCTCAGTTCGCCGCGAAAGGTCGAATTCGTGACCGTGGTGCCGTTCACGGCCAGGCCGGTCGAGGGACTCGCGAATCCGTAAACTGTTGCCCCGAGAAGAGCGAAAATCAGCAGGGTTACGAGTCGGCGCACCTCCTCATGCTACCGAGTCAGGCGTGGGCCACTTCCACCGCCACGAGGGACTCCAACAGTTCGAGGAGCGCCCGCGGCGTCGCACTTTCGGCGGAAACCTCAACGCGCAACTCTTTCGTGTCCTCGTCGTAGGAGCGAGATCCAAGGGTCCGACGAGCGCGCATCTGTTGACTGAGCGAGAGATCGAGCGGACCCATTTTGACGACCGGACGTGAGCGGATGCCGACGCGAGCGGGCAGGACCACGATGGACCGGACGTCGTGGGCGAGGCACGCGAGGCGAAGTTCGGCCAGTTCCAAGAGACCGAGGGCCGGTGCGGGAAGTGGTCCGTAGCGGTCGAGCCACTCGACGCGCAGATCGCCCAACTCCTCCATGGTCGACACGCCGGCCAATCGCCGGTAGGCCTCCAGTCGAGCGTCGTCGGCCTCGACGTAGTTCTTGGGCAAGTGCGCTTCGCCCGGTACGTCTAGGTTGATCTGCACCACTTCGGGGACAACGAATCCCTTGGCGTCGGCGACCGCTTCAGCGACCAGTTGGACGTAGAGGTCGTAGCCGACGGCGGCAACGGGACCGGATTGGTCGTGGCCGAGGAGATTGCCCGCGCCACGAATTTCGAGGTCGCGCATCGCGATCTTGAAGCCGCTGCCGAGTGCGGTGTTGTCGCCAATGGTGCGAAGTCGTTCGTAGGCGGTCTCGGAGAGCACCTGATTTTCGGGGTGGAACAAGTAGGCGTACGCCCGTTGGCCACTTCGTCCGACCCGTCCACGCAACTGGTGCAACTGTCCGAGTCCGAGTCGTTCCGCGCGGTCCACGATCAACGTGTTGACCGACGGTAAGTCAATGCCCGACTCGACGATCGTCGTGCAGACGAGCACGTCGAAGCGCCCCTCCCAGAAGTCGATCATCACTCGCTCGAGCGTCCCCTCGTCCATCTGGCCGTGGGCAATCGCGATGCGCGCGTCGGGCACCAATTGACCGAGTCGCCGGGCAACCTGGTCAATGTCCGAGACCCGATTGTGCACGAAGAAGACCTGACCCTCACGCAGTAGTTCGCGACGGAGTGCTTCGACCACCGCCGGCTCGTTGTACTCGCCCACGTGCGTGAGAATCGGGCGACGATCGGCCGGCGGCGTCGTAATCATCGACAGGTCCCGGATACCGACGAAGGCCATTTCGAGCGTGCGCGGAATCGGGCTCGCACTGAGGGTGAGCACGTCAACACCTATCGAACGCGACTTGATCGCCTCCTTGTGCGTCACGCCGAAACGTTGCTCCTCGTCGACCACGAGCAGTCCGAGATCTTTAAAGCCCACGTTGTCCGACAGCAGACGGTGCGTCCCGATGACGACGTCAACGGTGCCGTCCTTCAGGCCGGCCAACGTCTCCTTGGTCTCGGTGTCGTCGACGAAGCGACTGAGGAGCGTCACTTTCACGGGGAAGCCGGCAAAGCGGTCCGTGATGAGTGCGAAGTGTTGACTCGCGAGCAGGGTCGTCGGCGCGAGCACGGCGGCCTGCTTGCCGTCCTGCACTGCCTTGAAGACCGCTCGAATCGCAATTTCGGTCTTGCCGAAGCCAACGTCGGCGCACACGAGGCGGTCCATGGGCCGTTCGCGCTCCATGTCGGCCTTCACGTCCTCGATCGCTTGTGCCTGGTCGGCCGTCAACGTGAAGGGAAAGAGGTCTTCCATCTCGCGCTGCCACTGCGTGTCGGGCGAGAACGCGTGACCGACCGCGACGTTGCGCTGTCGGTAGAGCTCGACGAGCTCTTGGGCCACGAGGAAGGCCGCGGCGCGGGCTTTGGCGCGCGTCTTTTGCCACTCGGCACCACCCATGCGCGAGAGGGCCGGATGATCGCCACCCGAGTACGGCGTCAGCGCGTCGATCATCTCGGTCGGCCAGTAACTGCGCCCGTCCTTAAACTCGAGAATCAAATAGTCGCGGGTCGTGCCGTTGATGGCCCTCGTCGTCGTGCCAGAGAACTTGGCAACCCCGTGTTGTCGGTGGACGACGAAACTGCCAACGGCGAGGTCGTCGAAGAAACCGTCGACGTTACGCGCCCTCGTGCGCACGGCGCGGTGCACGGTACGCCGACCGGTGAGGTCACTCTCGCTCCACACGACGATTTCTGGATCGTCGGCGCTGAAACCCGACGCTAAGGAGCTCTCGAGCACGGTGATGCGAACGTCGAGCACCTTTGTGGGATCGGTTGACACCGCGAGTCCCTCGCCACGAAGTTGATCGGCCATCCGATCGACGGCGGCCGGGTTGGACGTGAGCACCACACCGCGTCGGTCCTGACTCCACCCACGCACGTGTGACGCAATACGCGCCGCGTCGCCCTGCACGACCGGCGGCGACGTGAGATTGAGCGCGTCGGCCACGCCGGCGACCGACGCGTCGAGCGCCACGTCAATGCGTCCCTCGAGGACGTCGGACCATCCGCGGTGCAACAGGGGGATCTCCTCGGTGGCCTTCCACGTCGACGCCACCGCGTTGGTCAATTCGCGCTCCTCGTCGAGCAAGTCGTCGAGGCGACGCTGCACCCGGTCCGGCTCGACGACGAGCACCGTGGCGTCATCAACCTCGTCGAGCAGTGTTCGCGGCCGTTCCACGAAGATTGGCATCCAACCTTCCATGCCGTCGAAGAGTTGGCCCAGGGCCAGTCGGTCGAACGTGGCACGTCCCCACGGGGCGTCGTGGGTCAACCGTTCCGCGCGTTGACGAGCGTCGACGCCCATGATCCACTCCCGTGCCGGCGCAATGACGGCGCGCGGTAGGTCGTGGAGTGAACGCTGATTGGCAATGTCGAACGCGGTCAGCCGGTCGACATCGTCACCGAAGAAGTCGAGTCGGATGGGTTCGTTGCCCTGCGCCGGCCACACGTCGACGATGCCCCCGCGCACCGCAAATTCCGCGCGGTGCTCGACGAGACTTTCGCGCCGGTAGCCGGTCGCGGCCAACGCGCTAATGAATTCGTCACGATCGAGTTCACTGCCGCGCACGACCACGAGCGGCGCCCGCGCGCCGTCCGGTGACAGGACTTGGGAGAGGGATCGGGCTGAGGCGACGAGCACGTGGGGGGCGTCACCCTCAGCGATTCGCCATCGAAGCAGCGACCGCACCGCCATCGACTGCGTATCGGGACTGACGCGTTCCAGCGGGTGGGTATCCCATCCCGGCCAGAACACCACGTCGTCGTCACGGCCGAGCAGGGCCGCCACGGAATCGCGAAGTTGCTCGGCCTCATGCGACGTGGCCGTGACGCAGACCACGAAGGGGGCATCCAGAGCGTGGGCCGCGACCGATAGTGGTGTGGCGTAACTACTCGGTGCGAACGTGCCCGCGGCGTTGGCGGTGCGTACCGACGGCGCCAGGCGTTCCAGAACGCGACGAAGTCCGCTGGACTCACTCACGAGCGGTTAACGCGTTGTTGGGCATCCTCAAATTCGTAGTCGAGCACGGTCTCAATGGCGTCGGCCGCGGCGACAACCGATTCGGCGAGGGCCACTTTCCGCTCTCCCGTCGGACGCTGGAGCACGTGGTCGGCGCCCTGTTCCTTGGACCGTGGTTTACCAATGCCGATGCGCAACCGCGAGAAGTCGTTCGTGCCGATTGTTTGAGCAATGGAGCGAAGTCCGTTGTGACCGGCCAAACCGCCCCCGAGCTTCAACTGCAAACGACCGGGCTCGAGGTCCAGCTCGTCGTGGACGACGACGAGTCGGGTGAGATCCTTCACGCTCGTACGTCGCAACAGCGGCGGCAACGCGGCGCCGGACTCGTTCATGAACGTGGTCGGTACGGCGAGCGTGACCGGACCACGGTCGGTTGGAATCGTGGCCGTCAGTGCGCGTTGTCGACTTTCGAGGGTGAGGCGAACGCCGCGTCGCTCGGCGACGAGGCGAACGGCGTCGCCACCCACGTTGTGTCGCGACCCCTCGTACTCAGCGCCGGGGTTGGCCAGTCCAACGATAAGTAGCGTGCTCGCACTCCCGCGTCGTTCGGTGTCGCGAAAGCGCCGAAGCGCCACGACGGACTACTCGACGACTTCGGTCGCAACCGCCGCCTTGACGGCGGTCGTGCGACCGGGGCGTGACGTGACGACCGATACGGTCGGGTCGCCGGCCGGTTCGACACCCTTGGGCAACGTCAACTCTTCGACGCGAATCGTGCCGCCAACCTTGAGGTCGGAGATGTCGACGTCGATGTGGGTAGGAATTTGGTCGGGACGGGTGCGAACCTCGATGTTGAACATCTGCTGGTCGACTTCCCAGTCGGCGTGGCGCACTTCGACGGCGTCACCAATGATGTGGATGGGCACCTCGACGACGACCGCCTGATTGGGGTCGACGACCTGGAAGTCAATGTGCGCGACGGTGCCGCGCACCGGGTGACGCTGAATCTCACGGGCCATGACGAGGTACTTCTTCCCGTCGGCGTCGAGCTCGATGACCGAGTTGATGCCCTGCTCGCCCGACACGGCCGTGCGAAAGGATTTGGCCTCGACGGCGATGGGCAACGGCGCGACGCCTTCGCCGTAGATAACGGCCGGAATCGAGCCCGCGAGGCGCAGACGGCGAGAGTTGCTCGAACCCTGAGCACGGGTGGTCGTTGCGTGCAAAGTGGCGTGTGACATGAATACTCCTCTGACGAGTGGCTGGGCACCCGAAGCGGGCGCACACAGGAGAAAGAGTCTAGCCGAGCAACCGCGAGGGCCACTGCTGCCTACAGGAGGTTCTCGCCACCGAAGATGTCCGACACCGAGGCATCCTCGAATATCGCCGAAATCGCGTTCGCCACGATGGTCGCAATCGAAAGGATCTCCAGGTTCTCGAATCGACGTTCCGGTCCGAGCGGCAACGTGTCGGTCACGATGACCCGACTGATCGGTGCGTTGAAGAGGCGATCGACAGCGGGCGGTGAAAAGACCGCGTGCGTCGCCATTACCCAAATCTCCTCGGCGCCGTGGGCCTTAAGAAGGTCGCAGGCGGCCACGATCGTGCCGGCCGTGTCGATCATGTCGTCAATCAAGACGCAGTGACGCCCCTTCACGTCACCGACGATGTGACGGGCTTCGGCGATATTGGCCGTGCCCCGTGGTCGCGTCTTGTGCACTAACGCGAGGTCGCAGCCCAGATGCTGCGCGTAGCGCTCGGCAACTTTGACCCGTCCGGCGTCGGGGGCGACGACGACCAGGTCGTGCGGATTTTCCGCGTTGTCGTTCAAGTACTCCTCGAAGACCGGTGCCGCCACGAGGTGGTCAACGGGGATGTCGAAGAAACCTTGAATCTGGCCCGAGTGAAAGTCAACCGAGAGCACTCGGCTGGCGCCCGCAGTGACGAGCATGTCGGCGACCAATTTTGCGCTGATCGGTTCGCGGCCAGCGGACTTGCGATCTTGACGCGCGTAGCCGTAATTGGGAATAACGGCCGTGATGCTCTTGGCGGACGCGCGCTTTGCGGCGTCAATCATGATCAACTGCTCCATCAACGCGTCGTTGACGGGTGGGGCATGAGTTTGCACAATGAACACGTGCGCGCCACGAATCGATTCATCAAATCGACAGTGAATCTCGCCGTCGGCGAACTCGCGGAGATTGGCTTCGGTCAGTTTGACGCCGAGCTTGTCGGCGATGTCCTCGGCCAAAACGGGGTGACTGCGCCCCGACACGATGACGAGTCGGCGTTTGGCGAGTGTCTCCACGGCGCCAGCGTACAGGTTTGAACGTGTCGAGTTAGTGGGTTCGGTAGTCAAAGGGGGCGACGACCTCACCCGACGCGACCACGGCGCCCGGCGCGAGGACCACGAACGATGCGACCCGGGCCTCGGCCCCAATGCGCGCACCGGTGGCCTCGACGGTCGCTACCTCGGCGAACTCACCCACCACCACCTCGTTGAGGACCGCGTTCGGGCCGATCCGAGCGCCGCGCTCAATGACGCAGTGTCCCTTTAAGACCGTGCCCGGCAACAGTGAGACTTCGGGGGCCAGTTCGACGTCAGCGTCGATATAGGTGTTGAGAGGACTCCAGATAATCACACCGCGGTGCAACCAGCGTTCGTTGATCCGTCCGCGCAGCACCGCTTCGGCACCGGCCAGCTGCACGAGGTCGTTGACGCCCGATGCTTCAGTGGGGTCGTCCAGGAGCATGGCCCGGGTGACGTGACCGGCTTCGTGCAGCACCGCGATCAGGTCGGTCAGGTAGTACTCGTTCTTCGCGTTCTGACGTCCCACGCGACGAAGGGCCGGACCGAGCAGACTGGCGCGCACCACCATGATCGACGTGTTGATCTCGGTGATGAGTCGCTCGTCGGGCGTCGCGTCGCGCTCTTCGACGATTCGCTCCACCGTGCCGTTCTTGGCGTGCACGATCCGCCCGTAGCCGGAAGGGTCGTCCACGACGGCCGTCAACACGGTCAACGCCGCCTCGCTCTCGCGGTGCTCGTGCAACAGTCGCGCGACCGTGCTCGGTCGGAGGAGGGGCGTGTCGCCGGGCATGATGAGGACGTCACCGTCACTCGTGCCGAGTTCGTCGGTGATTGTGGGCAGCGCCACCGAGACGGCGTGTCCGGTACCCAACTGCTCGCTCTGCTCGACGAACACGAGATTCGCGTCGGCGCGGGCCCGTTCGGTGAGTGACTTCTCGACCCACGTGGCACCGTGTCCGACCACCACGACGGTCGCGCGCACGTCCTCGTGAGCGGCGGCGTCGAGCACGTAGAGGACCATGGGACGACCACAGAGATGGTGGAGCGGTTTGGGACGGGTCGATTTCATCCGGGTGCCCTCGCCGGCGGCGAGTACGACGACACAGGTGGGACGGCTCACACCTCCATCTTTATCATTTCTTGTCTACGATTCCAGAAGTGGTCGACTACCCCTACGACGAGTTCTCCTACTTCCACGAAAATCTCGACGAGTGGAATCTCACTCTCCCGGTACCCCACGTACGTCGATTCCACGTCACCGTCGATGGTCTGCGCCAACTGAGTGGACTTCGTTGGGGCGACGCCTCGCCCGAACTGGTACTGCTGCACGGCGGTGCGCAGAACGCCCACACCTTCGACACGGTGGCGCTGGCGTTGCAACGTCCCCTCATTGCGCTCGACTTACCGGGTCACGGCCACTCGGACCCTTCGATCTTTCCGGCGTCGGCCATTCAGAGTCACGCCCTCGACATCGTGCGTGCACTCGAGCAGTTGATTGAACCGCCCCGTCCCCTCGTCGGCATGTCACTCGGCGGATTGACGTCGCTCCTCGTTGCCCACGATCGCCCCGACCTCGTTCGTTCGCTCGTACTCATTGACATCACGCCCGGCGTCAATCAGCAAAAGGCTCACCACATCACCGACTTCGTGAACGGGCCGACGTCGTTCGACAACTTCGAGGCGTTGCTCGCGCGCACCGTCGAACACAATCCGACGAGGACCGTTTCGTCATTGCGCCGAGGCATCTTGCACAACGCGCTCCAACGGAGTGACGGCACGTGGGTGTGGCGCCATCAACAGCACGGCACGTCCGAGCTCGACGCCCCCCCAGCGGGCGACCTCTGGGAGAAACTGTCCGAGCTCGCCATGCCCGTCACACTCCTACGCGCGATGGGGCCCGGTTCGGTTGTCGACGACGAGGACGAGGCCGAGTTCTTGAAACGACTGCCGAACGCGAACGTGGTCCACGTTGCTGATTCGGGCCACTCCATCCAGGGTGACCGGCCGCTGGAGCTCGCCGCGCTGCTCGGTCGCTTCTGCTTCGCTTAGGAGCTGGCGGGGGAGGGCTCGAACCTCCAACCTACGGATTCAAAGTCCGTCGTTCTGCCAATTGAACTACCCGCCACTACCGGTACTCTGGCAATCTTCGGAGATTCTTACCGAATGTCTGAAGATGCTTTACACCAACCAGCAACACTAGAGCCTGTACCACCAAACTGAGAAAGCCGTGCCGTGACCTCCGCCACATCTCCCACCTCCTACATCGCGATCGTCGACGACGACGCGGCAATCCGCACGGCCCTCGGTCGGGCACTTCGAATGGAGAACTACGACGTCGAACTCTTCGAGGACGGCGTGAGCGCGTTGAAGTCAATCCAGCTCCGCGCCCCCGACGCAATCGTGCTCGACCTGCAACTGCCCGACATCGACGGGCTGGAGATCTGCCGGCGAATCCGCCGTTCGGGCGACTCGACGCCGATACTCATGCTCACCGCGCGCGACGCCGTTAACGACCGCGTCGCCGGGCTCGACGTTGGCGCCGATGACTACTTGGTGAAGCCTTTCGACCTCGCGGAACTGTTGGCGCGACTGCGGGCTCTTCTTCGTCGCCACCACCTCGGTGACGGCGACGGGGCGGTTCTGCGCTTTGAGGACCTGACCCTCAACCCCCAGACCCGTGAGGTCTTTCGCGGCACCCGGACCGTGGAACTCACGAAGATCGAATTCGACCTGCTCGAACTGTTCTTGCACCACCCGCGCCAAGTGCTGACGCGTGACCAGATCCTCGATCTCGTCTGGGGCTACAACTTCGACTCCGGCACGAACTCCCTGGCCGTCTACATCGGGTACCTTCGCCGAAAACTTGAAGAGGCCGAAGAGCCAAGGCTCATTCAAACCGTGCGCGGTGTGGGCTACGCCCTTCGCACGACGTGACGTTCCGCTCGCGCGTCATCACCGCGACGGTCGCGGCCGCCGCCATCGCCGTCATCCTCGCCTGCTTTGCGTCGTTCGTCACGACGCGCAATTCGCTCATCCACTCGGTTGACGAATCGCTCGGCACTGAGGCCAACCAGGTCCTCCAACACCAGGGATTCGATCTCGGTATCAACGCCTACCTCATTGGAGCGACCGGCCCCACGGATCCCGCGTCGAGCCTGCCAATCGACAGTACGATCCGCGCGGTCGCGGAAGGAAAGAGCACCGAGGTCTTTCGCTCGGTGACGATCCACGATCAAGCCTTTCGCGAGCTCATCGTGCCGATTGCCGCCGGTTCGATCGTCCGATGCCCCCAGGGTGAGTGCGACATGACAAAGTCGGCCGCGCTGGTGGTGATTGTGACGATCACGGGACAGACCAATGAACTACGCAGCCTCGTTCGCACGTTGTTGTTCGTCGCACTCGGCGGGTTGTTGCTCGCCCTCGCCCTCGGTCTGTTCCTCGCGCGCGCCGCGCTTCGTCCGTTGGAGGAAGTGACCAACGAGATCGAGACCGTGGCCGAAACGAACGACCTCGGCTACCGGCTGAACGAGGGTGACGCCGACGAACTCGGTCGACTTCGCCGGGTCTTCAACCGTCTGCTCAGCACGGTCGAGAGCAGTCAGACGTTGCAACGCCAATTGGTCGTCGACGCCAGTCACGAACTTCGCACTCCCCTCACCTCGCTACGCACGAACGCGCAAGTCCTCTCGCGCGCTCAGGAGTTGAACCCCGAGGACTTACGGCTCCTGACGGGTGACATGGTGACCCAAGTCGACGAGTTGGCCGCCTTGGTGACCGACCTCGGTGAACTTGCCCGAGGTGAACGGAGTGAGGGCGAGATCGAAACGTTACGGCTCGACGAGTGCGTGGACGAATGCGTCGACACGGCGCGCACCTACGCGCGAATCAAGGACATCACGATCGACGCCGACGTCGAAACGTCCACCGTGCTCGGACGGCGTGACCGACTCGTGCGCGCGGTGTCCAACCTGCTCACGAACGCGGTCAAGTTCACGCCCAACGGTGGACGCATCAAGGTCACGTCGAGCGCCGGCGCCGTCAGCGTCAGCGACAGCGGCCCGGGTATTGACGAAGCGGACCTCGCGTTCATCTTCGACCGGTTTTGGCGGTCGTCGTCGGCGCGCGCCCTACCGGGATCGGGCCTCGGTCTTTCGATCGTGGCCCAGGTTGTCTCCGAACTCGGCGGCACGGTGCACGTGGACCGCGACCCCGACTTGGGCGGTGCTCGCTTCACCATTTCATTACCAAGTGATGACAATTCGTGATGCCGCCACAACTGGCCCTCAATTCTGTCGTGTTTCTTAAGGTGCCTCTGTTCTGGTCTTAGTGAAGGGTGGGAGACTGTAAAGGACTAGGAAAACCTTATGACCCCCAAACAGCGCACCCCCCAGCAGCGCGACAAGCGCTTTGCGCGAGTTCGACGCATGACCCAATTGATCGTGATGGGTTCGGCCGCGACGTCGGCCGTCCTCGTAGGAATCGCCGCGAACGCTCCCAAAGTGGTCGCGACGCCGACGACCACTCCCACGACGACCGTGACCTCCACCACGACGACTACGACGCGACCGACCACGACGACCACGAACCCCTCGCGTGGATCGACGTCGACGACGGTTCGAACAACCACGCCGACCACGGTGTACGTGGCGCCTACCACCGCCCCGGTGACGACGACAACGGTGTGCACGTCCACGCCGTCTGGTCAGGTCACCTGTTATTAGGTTGGCGATGAAGTTTGCTATCTGGGGACTGAGTGGTTCTCTCACCACTGAACGAGACGATCAAATGCCGTACGCCGAAGAGCGACTCTGGCACTGGATCGACGAGTTCGACGCGGCCTGTAACCGTTTCCGGCCGGACTCCGAGATCTCTCGCGTCAACGCGCTGGGAGGTGAATCGGTGACCGTCAGTCCGACCTTCGAACGGGCACTCGAGAGCGCACTGCACGCCGCGCAGATTACTGACGGGCTATGTGACCCCACTGTGCTGCCAGCCCTCCTCGCGCTCGGATACGACCGCGACTACGGCGACGTGGCGTTGCGCGTTGACATTGAAGAGCGTGCGCCACTTCTGCCGCCGGGCCCGTCGGCGATCCATCTCGACCGCGAACGCCATACGCTGACGTTGGATGCCGCGTGTCAGATTGACCTTGGTGCGAGTGCGAAAGCGCTCGTTGCCGACGTTGTCGCCAACGACGTGGCACCGACTGGAGGTGTCGTCGTGGAACTCGGAGGCGACGTCGCCGTGCGCGGCAACGGTCCCGAGGGACCGTGGGCGATCGCGGTCAGTGACTCACTTTCGATTTTCGGAAACGAACCGAGGATTTCCCTGCGCCACGGCGGTGTGGCCACCTCGTCGTCGACGACACGAACGTGGCACGTCGATGGTCACGTCGTGAATCACGTCATCGATCCGCGCACGGGGTCCTACGCGAAGGGCGTCTACACCACGGCGTCGGTCACGGCCAGTGACTGCGTCACGGCGAACGCCTTCGCGACTGCGGCCCTCTTGTGGGAGGACGCCGATTACCACCTCGCTCAGGCCGGGTGGTCGGCGCGACTGGTGCGCGCCGACGGCTCGATTGAGTACGTCGGAGGATGGCCGAGCGACGACGAGGCGAGATGATCGCCCTCACCTCCCCCTACCTCTGGTACACGACGCGCGCGACCGGCATCGTGACCCTGATTCTCTTCACGATCGTGGTGGCACTCGGCACGTTCGTCGCCAATCGGATTGGCGGCACGTACGTCGGGCGATTCGAACTGAATGAGCTCCACCGTTCAGTCTCGATGGTCGCCATTGTCTTTCTCGCCTTTCACGTCGTCACGACCATCGTCGACAGTTACGTGCCCACTGGCGTACTTTCGATCTTCGTGCCGATGACGTCGTCGTACAAACGCCTCGCCATCACGTTCGGTGCGGTCGCCCTCGACCTCATTCTGGCGGTGTGGATCTCGAGCCTGTTGAAGGTACGAATCGCCAATCGATCGTGGCGATTCATCCACTGGTTCAGCTGGTTGGCCTTCGTGGCCGCCGTCGTGCACGCACTGCTTGCGGGCACCGACAGTCGCTCGGGCCTCGGGCTCGCGGCGGTTATCGCCTGTTCCGCGGTCGTCGCGGCGGCGGCGTTCTGGCGGTACCTGGGGCGACCGACGCGCGCGGCCGGGCGAACGGCACTCTCGCCGCTCGTCGCCGCCCCCGAACCCGAGGTGCGTCCCGGGGTCCGTCCCACGCCGTCCACGACCGGTGCCGCAGCGAAGCGACGGACGCGGCGATGATGGAATCCTCGACGCTCCCACGACTGCTCCACGGCGCGACCGGGCGACCGCTCACCCTTCAACAGCACGAGGTGGCGTTCGCCGCCAACTCCCCCGTCGCCAATCTCTTCGAGGAGTTGCAATCGTCGGGCCTCACGGGACGAGGCGGCGGCACGTTCGCCACGTCGAAGAAGGTGGCGCTGCTTCGTAGTCAGCGAAGTCATCACAAGTACGTGGTGGTGAACGCCATGGAAGGTGAACCGGCCGCTCACAAGGACCAGACGTTGCTCTCGTCCAATCCGCATCTCGTACTCGACGGCGCCGAGTTCCTCGCTTCGATGATCGGCGCCAAGGAGATCGCCGTGTGCGTGTCGCGCGACAATCCCACGGTCGTGCACCACGTGCAACAAGCCATCCACGAACGAACACGACGTTCTGAACGGGGGGCCCGGTTTCAGCTGCACGCACCGCCGTGGCGCTACGTCGCGGGCGAAGAGTCGGCCCTCATCCACTGGCTGAACGACAACGAGTCGCTCCCCCAGTACCGGGCGAACAAGGCCGAACCGCTGCGCATCGGACGTGGCCCGGCGCTCGTCAACAACGCCGAGACCTGCGCGCACGTTGCGCTCATTGGACGTTTTGGTTCGTCGTGGTTCCGCCAACTGGGCACCGACGAGAGTACCGGCAGCACGCTCGTCTCCCTCTCGGGCGCCGTCCAACGTCCTTCGGTCCTCGAAGTCCCGCTCGGCACGTCGCTTCGCACCATCCTCGAAGCGGGCCACGCGGACCCCAATCCCCAGGCCCTCCTCACGGGTGGCTACGGCGGGGCGTGGCTCGCGGGCACGCACCTCGACGTCGCGTACACCAACGCGGCCCTCGCCCCCTACGGGGCCACGGTCGGAGCGGGCATCCTCATCGTCGTCGGACAAAGCGGATGCGGACTCACCGAGACCCAGCGAATCGTGAAGTGGATGGCGAACGAAAGCGCACGCCAGTGCGGACCGTGCGCCTTCGGCCTACCGGCCCTCGCCGAGGACCTCACCCAGCTGCTTCGTCCCACCCGCGACCCGCAGGCCGTGCACCGAGAACTCGTCGAGCGATGCAACGTCATCGAAGGTCGCGGGGCCTGTCGCCATCCCGACGGGGTGGTCCGCCTCGTTCGTTCGGCGCTCGACGTCTTTCGAGAGGACATTGCCCTGCACGTTGCGGGCTCGCACTGCGCGGGGTCGCGGTCCCAGGGGCACTTCGTGAAAGTTCCGACGCTGGAACGAGAGGATGAGTTGATATGGCAATAAAGCGCAAGGTCGGCGGCTTCGTCCTGCGGGTCAATCCAATTCTCTGCGACGGCTTCGGTCACTGCCACGAACTGGCCCCCGAACTCGTGAAGGTCGACGAGTGGGGCTATCCCATCATCAAGACCCAACCGTCGGCCCTGGCGGACCTCGGCGCTCTCGAATCGGCTCGCTACGCGGTGCGGGGCTGTCCCCGCCAGGCCCTTCGAATTGAGCGCGTCGCCGATCTTTGACCGGTGCGCCCGAGGGGCCACCGATGATTTCGAGTAAGGTCTAACGAGCCATGGGATCACTAATCAAGAAGCGCCGTAAGCGCATGCGCAAGAAAAAGCACAAGAAGATGCTGAAGCGAACCCGTTTTCAGCGTCGCGCCGCCGGTAAATAGCCTTCGCAGACGCCTATTTGGGCGTCGTGGTGACATTGGACAACTGGAGCGTGCCTTCGGGTCCGGTCATGTCCCAGCGCCCGGGCGTTGCCCGCACGTGACCCTCGACGAACATCGACGACCCCGATCCGGCCAGTTGCACGCCGGGCCCAAACTCTGAGCGCAGCCAGTCCAGCGTCACCTTCAGACGCGGTTCGACGACGCCCGCGGGCACCTCGAGATGATTGGGCCCGTTGGGCGTCCAGCCCCCGGCGCGCAACTGGTCGAAGACGGCGTAACTGTCGGCACTCGAGACGCCGAAGTCGGGAACGAACAGGGTGACGTCGCGGCGTTCGTAGGCCAGGGGGTTGACCCGCTCACCCACGCCCTCGACGAGTGCACGCCCGCCCTCTTGACAAAAGGGCACGTCGCTGCCGAGGGTGAGGGCGTGTTGCGCATCGACGCCTCCGGCCCAGCGCAAGATTGCGGCCGCGTCGGCACTGCCACCGCCGAGTCCCCCTCCCACGGGAATCGCCTTTTCGACCCGCACGCCGGCGCGGCGATTCACGAGCCGCAGGGCTCTCGCCACCAAATTCGTCTCGTCGGCGGCCACGGGGGCCGCAAAATTGCTGAGGACGTGCAGGTAATCGGCCGTATCGTCAACGAGCAGGACGTCGTGGAGCGAAATCGTGCTCATTTCGCTGCGCAACAAGTGCAACCCGTTGTCGCGGCGACCGGTGATCTCGAGGGACCAGGTCAGTTTGGCGTGCGCCAACAGTTCAATCATCGCGCCGCCGCCAATCTCGCGAACTCTTCCAACGTGAGTTCCTCCGGTCGACGGGTTTCGGCCACGTCGGCGCGTTCGAAGACCCCGTCGGTGACCCAACCGGCGAGTGAACGGCGCAGCATCTTTCGACGCTGACCGAACGACGTGCGGATGACCTCGAAGAGCGCCGACTCACTCACGAGGTCGGGACTCACGCGTACGTGCTCGCGGCGAACAATTGAGACCAGGGCCGAATCGACGTTCGGTTTGGGCAGAAAGACCGACGGACCGACCTTGCCGACGACTTTGGCGTCGGCAAAGTACTGAAGTCGGAGCGACGCCGCGCCGTAGGCCTCGTCGCCGGCCTGAGCGGCGAAACGATCGCCCACCTCTTTTTGGACCATCACGAGCATCCGCTTGATGAGTGGCTCGTCTTCGAGCAGGTGTAGGACCAGGGGTGTCGCCACGTTGTAGGGAAGGTTGGCGACGACGACTGCGTCGCGCCCCTGAAGGATCTCGCCGTACGGGGCGCTCAACGCGTCGGCGTGGTGCACCGTGACGCCCTGGGGTTCAACGACCGAGCGAAGGGGATCCAACAGATAACGGTCCACTTCCATGGCGTGCACCTCGGCGCCGGTTTCGACGAGCGCGAGAGTGAGCGATCCCAGTCCGGCGCCGATTTCCAGGACGAGGTCACCGGGACCGACGCTCGCCAGGCGAGCAATCCGTCGGACCGTATTGGGGTCGACGACGAAGTTTTGACCGAGTGCCCTCGACGGCTTCAGACCGTGCTCGTTCAGCAACGCCACGAGTTCGGTGCGGGTATGGGTCACCACGAAACTTTAACGACGACCACCCCTTGGGACAGTGGGGCCAGTTGGGCAAACTGCGTCTCATTGAGATCGACGACGCGATTGCCGTGGGCCGCCTCGCGATCGGTCACGATGCAGTGCACTGCCTTACCGGTCTTCAGGTCGCGCACCGTGACCCGCGTACCCATTGGCAAGTACCACGTCGCGCAGCGTCCGGGAATGTACGAGTACCAGGTCGCGTCGCCAATGCGGTAGCGCTTCGGTTTCGTTCGCTTCACCGTTGTGGTCGTGACGGGAACCTTGCAGATCGTCGTTGTCGTCGTGGGCGGTGGCACCGTCGTGGTGGTGGACTCAACTGGCGTCGTCGACGTGGGCAGCGTCGACGAGGTCGTCGGTGTGGTCGAGGTGGTTGTGGTTGATGTCGTCACGGGCACGCACGAGGGCTTGGGCTTCTTCTTCACCGGTGCCCTCGTCGTGGTCGTCACGTGCACGGGCTTCTTGTTGGGCTTGGGTTTCGCTTTGGCGACGACCGTGCTCACCACCAGCGAAATCGTGGCGTGCCACCGGACCCTGGTCCCGGCACGGGGCGTTTGGCGCACCACCACCCTCCATTTTCCGTCTGAACTCCCTGATCCACGGGTAGAAAAATAGAGTTGGGCTTTAGCCATCACGGCGTAGGTCCGCGCCCTCGAGAGACCCACCACGCGGGGCACCCGTCGAGGTCCGTGGGGACTCTTCGTCGAGGTCGTGAGCCTCGCCTGAAAGTGCCAGGGCACGACCGTGCCCGCTCGGGGCGACTGCGCGACGACTTCCCTCCACGTCGCGTTGGAACTTCCCGGGCCCCTGGTCACGAAGTAGAGGGCGTCCGCGCGCATCACGGCGTAGACCTGGGCGCGCGAGAGTCCAATGAGGTTCGGCATGTGCCGTTTGGCGTGGCCCGTCGAGGCGCTCGCGTCGAAGGGCGCAGCGAACACCAGTGACGTCGCCAGAGCGACGATCATGATCAGTACCGACAACAGGCGCCACGGCGCCCGCGGGATTGATGCCCTCAGATCTCCACCCTCCGCCACGACAACGGGGTAGTTGCCGTCCCCCCGGCCCACAACGCTAGGAGAGGGTGGGGCCCGAGGCAACTCAGGTTTGATTTCTACCCGGTACTACCTGATCAAAGAGTAGTTACCGAGCGGGAAGTTGGAAAAGTCGCGCCGTATTTGCGCTCGTCGCTTCGCGAACGGTTGCGAAGCTCTCACCGCGCAGTTCGGCGACAAATTCCCCGACGAGTGTCACGTAGGCCGGTTCGTTGCGCTTGCCGCGGTACGGCACGGGGGCGAGAAAGGGACTATCGGTCTCCACGTGGAGTCGATCGAGTGGCACGAGTTTCGCGGCGTCGCGCAACGACTCAGCGTTCTTGAACGTGACAATCCCCGAGATGGAGATGTCACAACCAATATCGAGGCAGCGCTCGGCGTCGGCGGGCGTGCCGGTGAAACAGTGCACGACCGTGCGATCGGGAACACCTTCGCTCGTGAGAATCTCGACGAGGTCGTCGAAGGCGTCGCGAGCGTGGATGACGAGCGCGAGGTCCAGTTCCTGCGCGAGGGCGATCTGGGTGGCAAAGGAACGGCGCTGTTCGGCTCTCGGCGAGTGCTCGTAGAAGTAATCGAGGCCGCACTCCCCTATTCCCACCAGTTTCGGGTGGCCCGCCCGCGCCAGGGCCAGCACCGGTTCGAGGTCCGAAAGGGCGTCGTGAGGGTGTTGGCCGACGGTCGCGTAGATCTCGACGGGACCCTCGAGGTCGGTCGCCGCGAGGGCTTGCGCGGAGGTTTCCACGCCCGTGCCAATGACGACGACCCGGTCGACGCCTCCCTCGTAGGCACGAGCCAGCGTCTCGTAGACGTCGGTCGCGGCTCCGTGGTCACCCTCGAAGAATCGTTCCTGGAGATGACAGTGGGCGTCGGTCCAGTGCGTCATTCGTCACACTTGATCCGCGGAAAGAGCGGCTCGCCCTTGGATATTCTCGCAGCGCCGGGATAACGGCCCCACGTGGCCGAGGTGGCAAACAGTTCGTCGCTCGGCGCACCGCTGAGCCCGATGCGCTGCCAAATCTCGGCACAGACCGCGGGCATCGCCGGCGTGGCGAGAATCGAAACAAGCCGGATCGCTTCGAGCGCGTCGCCCATGACGGCGTCGACGGCCTCGCCCGGCTCCATCTTCCACGGCGCGTGCAGTTCCAGGTAGGCGTTGGTCGCCCCGATGAGACCCCACGTCGCCTCGAGTGCGCTCTGGGGCGAGAAGCCGTTCCACGCTTCCGCGGCGGCACGAAGTGCCAACTCGGCGTCGGCGCGAAGTGGCGAATCGACACGCGGTTTGGGTGCCACGCCGTCGCACTTGGACACGACGACGGTCGACACGCGCGCCACCAGATTGCCGAGGTTGTTCGCGAGGTCGGTGTTGTAGCGCTGGGTGATCCCCTCATGGGAGAAGTCGCCATCATTGCCGAGCGCCGTTTCTCGCAACAGGTAGTAGCGAAGTGGATCGACGCCGAACTCGTTCGTGAGCTCCACCGGCGCGATATCGGTCAAACGGACCGACCCCGAGGCGGCCATCGTCTTGGAAAGTTTCTGGCCGCCCAGCAGGAGCCAGCCGTGGACCTGGACGTGACTCACTGGTTCGAGCCCGGCCGCCATACACATCGCCGGCCACCACACGCAGTGGAAGCGGATGATCTCTTTTCCAATGAGGTGGTGCGACGAGGGCCACCACTTCTCCACCTCATCATCGTCACGACCGTAGCCAATCGCCGTCAGGTAGTTGATGAGCGCGTCGTACCACACGTAGAACACGTGCCGTTCATCCCACGGCACGGGCACGCCCCACGAGATTGACGTGCGGGTAATCGAAATGTCGCGTAGGCCACCCTGAATGAACGAGAACGCCTCGTTGCGCTTGGTCGGCGGCGTCACGAAGTTGGGGTGCTCGTTGTAGTGCGCGGTCAAGCGCTCCTCGAAGGCGCTCAAGCGGAAGAACCAATTCTCCTCCTCCATCTCCACGAGCGCGCTGCCGTGGATCGGACAGTTGCCGCCGACGCTGGATTCAATCGTGTAGTAGTCCTCGCAACTTACGCAGTAGAGGCCGTTGTAGACGTCCTTGTAGATGTAGCCGTTGTCGTAGATCGCAGTCAGGAACTTCTGGACACTCTCGTAGTGACGTGGTTCCGTGGTGCGAATGAAATCGTCGTAACTGATGTTGAGGACGTCCCAGGCCTGAATGAACTGGGCCGACTTCTCGTCGGTCCACGCCTGGGGCGACATGCCATTCTTCGCGGCGGCGTCGGCCACTTTCTGACCGTGCTCGTCGGTCCCGGTAAGGAATTTGGTCTCGTCACCGATCAACCGGTGCCAGCGGGCCATCGCGTCAGCATTCACCGTGGTGTAGGCGGTCCCGACGTGGGGGGCGTCGTTCGCGTAGTAAATCGGCGTAGTGATGTAGAAGCGACCCATCGGTCAATGATAATGAGTCAGGCGCTGTCACTCGCTCGAAGTTCGAGCGCCATCTGGTACACCGACCGGTGCGACACCCCGAGCGACTCCGCAACGAACGAGACCGCGTCGCGCGTCGACGCGCCCGAACTCACTTGCTCGCGAAGGGCCGCACGCACGACGTCATCGCTGACGTCCTCGAAATCAGTGGCACCCTCCACGACGACGACGATCTCACCGAGGACCTCGCGCGCGGCGAATATCGCCGCCACGTCGCTCACCGTTCCACGAACCACCTCCTCGTGGAGTTTGGTGATCTCGCGCGCGACCGCGACGTTTCGTTCACCGAAGTGTGGGGTCAGTTCCGCGAGGGTCGCGGCGAGTCGCTGGGGCGACTCGTAGAAGACAATCGTTCGCGCTTCGTGGCGCCACTGCGCGTACAGAGCTTCGCGCTCCCCCGACTTTCGGGGCAAGAAACCCTCCATGGCGAAGCGATCAGTCACCAACCCACTGATGGTGAGCGCGGCGATGAGTGCCGACGGTCCAGGAGCCGTGGTGACGACGAGTCCGGCCTCGGAAACGGCCCGCACGACCCGACTTCCGGGGTCGCTAATACCGGGCGTGCCCGCGTCGCTGATGAGCACGACGGTCTGGCCAACGGCGACCTGATCGACAATCTGAGCGCAGAGCGACGCCTCATTGTGTTCGTGCAACGCGTGGAGCCGACCGTTGACGGGGATGCGGTGCGCGCTGAAGAGCGTGCTCGATCGTCGAGTGTCCTCGCAGTAGATCACGTCAGCGATTTCGAGGAGTTCAAGGGCGCGACGCGAGATATCCGCTAGATTGCCGAGCGGCGTCGCGACGAGCACGAGTTGACCGGCCGCGCTCTCACTGTTCACCACGTTGGTCCCCTCGTTTGGCTATGAACGACGCTTACCCACTAACATTGTCACCTATGTCAAAGCGGACTGTGAAGCGCAAGCTTCGCGCAAAGAAGAAGGCCAACCACGGCAAAAAGCCGAACTGCGGTCGCGGCTAAGGCTGTTCTCACTACAACGCTCCGTCCCACGCAACGCCCCGACTCCTAAGAACCTGGGCGAGCAACGCGGGACGGTCGCTGACGATCCCGTCGACACCGAGATCGACGAGGCGGTTCATTTCCTCTTCATCGTTGATGGTCCACACGTGCACCGCGATGTGGTGCTCGTGCGCGGTCTCGACGAAACGTTCATCGACAACCGTGATGTCCCCGAACGTGGCGGGCACCTGAAAGGCGCTCACGGACGGAATGACCGGCGAACCCTCCCCCATGGAGAAGAAAAACATCGCGGTCTCATTGGTGGCCGCGGACGTCGCAACGTCGGGCGCCACGAGTCGAAAGTTCTCGAGCGCGACGTCGTGGAATGAGGCGACCATCACCGACGAATTCAGTTCCAACCGTCGAAGGTCGTTCGCCAACAGTTCTTCGTACGCTTCGACGTCGGGCGCAACGCCCTTGATGTCGAGGTTGAGCAACACGCCGGGAAAGCGGACCGCCACCTCCTCCAGCGTGGCGACGCCGTAGTCACGGTCCCCGGGTGCCTTCCCGCGGTCCCGGTACTCTTCGTCGGAACGTCCTGGCGTCACCGTGGCGCCGGGAATGAACCAGTAGGCGTTGTCCAGTTCGCGCACTTCAGCGAGCGTGAGATTCGCGATTGCTCCGCGGCCATTCGTCGTGGCGTCAACCGTGTTGTCGTGACACACGACAATGTGGCGGTCCTTGGTGGCGTGGACGTCGAGTTCGACGGCGCTCGCGCCGTTACGAAGGGCGCGCTCGATTGCCGTCAGTGTTGATGACGGCCCCTCGTAGGAGCCTCCCTGGTGCGCGTAGGCAATGACCCGACGCGCCAACCACGGAACGCTCATTTGCTATCGAAGCCATTGGGATAGATGTGCAGTCGCATCCGGCGCTCGAGATAGAGCGCCAGTCCCGGTACGAAGCCGGCGACGAGCATCAAAAGGAGAAGTGCCAACGCAAGTCGGAACTTGAGCACCATCTGGAAGCTGGCAATCATGTAGAGCGGGTACATCACGATGCCGTGCGCGATGCCGTCGATCTTCACAAGTAGTGAGAGGTGCTTCCACAAGCTGAGGTCGACGGCGTGAAGTAAGAGGGCGACGAACAAGGAGATGAGCGTCGCGCCCGTGACGAACGACATGATTCGGTACCGCCTAAAGGTGGGATCCATCAGTGTCCCCAGAGCCTCTTCTTCGGACGGGTGGCGAGTTCGGCCAAGTGGTCGTTGTAGGCGGCCATCGCCGGCTCTTCCGGTTCGATGGCGACCTGACGGGCGACCTGGGCCTCGGCGCGCATCTTCTCCTCGTAGTCGCGGCGGGCCTTCTCCTGGTGTTCGGTAATCCGCTCCATGTTGAGCAAGGCGTACCAACCGAAGAAACCAAGTATCGCGAAGGCGGGCCATTCAATGGCGTAGAGGTAACTGAGCGAACTTCCCTGTATGGCCCTACCGACCTGCCACCACGCCGCAGAAAGGCAGATTGCAATCCAGACAACGAGGGATAGATGCAGGCCGAGCGCCCGCTTCGAGAAATACTTCGCCTTCACCGGGCCATACTAACGAACGGGTTTTCGTGCGCAACGGCGGTCGTACAATTGACGAGTGCCTTCAATGTCGTCAGCGTCGCGCCCGCAGTTTTCGTGGCACGATTGGAGTGAGTGGCACGCAGGCGTGTTGCCACTCCTCTTGCTCGTCGGTGCCCTCATCTGCTATCTCTTCGCCGCGCAGCGCGTGGGTACGTGGTCGCCCCGACGCACGACGGCCTTCATTGCGGGACTAATCGTCACGTTCGTTGCCACCCAGTCGGTCATTGGACTCTTCGACATGGAGTACTTCAGTGATCACATGATCCAGCACCTGTTGCTCATCATGGTGGCGGCCCCGCTCTTCGCACTGAGCGCACCACTCGACCTGGCCTACGATGCCGGTTCGCAGCGACTTCGCCAACTCCTCGACGGTCGCGTGATGACGATGATTACGCAGCCACTGTTTGGCTTCGCGGCGTACTTCATCTTCATCCCCCTCACCCACCTCACGGGACTGTTCAACCTCATGATGGAGCACGAGTGGGTCCATCACCTCGAGCAGATCGGGTTCCTGCTCGTCGGCTACCTCTTTTTCCGCGTGGCCTTCGGCTTGGAACGCGGCACAACGCTGCACCGCGGACTACGACTCGTTTTTGTCATGGCGGCCGTGCCCGTCGACACCTTCACGGGACTGGCCTTGGCCATGTCGTCCCACACGCCCTTCCCGGACTACAAGTTCATGGCGCCGGCCGGCTCAACCCCGTCGGGCATCCTCAACAACATTCACCTCGGCGGCGCCATCATGTGGATCGGCGGCGACGCACTCATGTTGTTCGCCTGCATTCCCATTGCAATTGCGTGGGTGAAGTGGGAAACGGTACACACCCGAGAGCTCGACGCCGTGCTCGACGCCCAGGGAATCTGACTACAGCAGTCCCGCTTCAATCGCCAATAGTTCAAGATCGTTCTCCGGTCGGGCACCGAGGTGCGAGATGATCTCCCCCGCGCACAGCGAGCCCAGTTCGGCCGCTTCAACGGGATCGGCACCGAGGGCGAGACCGTAGAGGAAACCGGACGCGAACATGTCGCCGGCGCCGTTCTGGTCAATCACGTGATCAACCTCGAGCGCCGGCACCGTCACGACGCCACTCACCGTCAGCACGTCCGCCCCGACGGGGCCGCGGGTGACCACGGCGAGGATACCGAGTTCGTCGAGGTTGGCGAAGGCCGCCGCCAACGAGTCCACTTGGAAGAGCGAACAGATCTCGGTCTCGTTGGCGAGCAGCACGTCGACGTCGGTCGTCACCAGATCGAGGAAGTCGCGTCGGTGGCGATCGACGCAGAACATATCCGACAGTGACAACGCCACCATCGAGTCGTGTTCGTGGGCGAAATTGACGACCTTGCGAATCGCCTCCTTGGCCGGCGGAAGATCGAAGAGGTAGCCCTCGACGTAGGTGATCTCGGAGCGCGCAATCAGGGTCTCGTGCACGTCGGAGACTCGAAGCTGGTTGGACGCACCGAGGTACGTCGCCATGGTTCGTTGGGCGTCGTCGGTAATAAAGACGTGACAGCGTCCGGTCGCGCCCTCACCCTCCAAAGCAATCGCGAGATCGAGCTCCACCCCCATCGATTTGAGGTCGTGCGTGAAGATACGGCCGAAGTCGTCGTCGGCCACTTTGCCGATATAGCCGCAGGTGCCACCGAGTGCCGCGACGCCCGCAATGGAGTTCGCCACCGATCCCCCCGACATCTGAATCGTCGCGCCCATGGCGTTGTAAAAGGTGTCTAACTGGTCTTCGCCTATCAACGACATGGCCGCCTTCACGAGTCCGAGATCGCGAAAGACCTCCTTGGAATCCTGCGAAATTATGTCGAGCATGGCGTTGCCGATTCCGGTCACCGCGAGGCGGTTCGGACCCGGTTTCACGCGCAATGAAACGGGTGTGGGGCTATCAGTCACTTAGCGAGCGTAGTTAATTCTGACGTAGCCTTGCGATAATGACTACCAATTCCAACCCCTATCGTCTCGACCCAACGGTCGTTCCGTCGGCCTACCGAATCTTCATCACGCCCAATCTCGACGCCGCGAGTTTCGCCGGTCGAGTGGAGATCGACGTCGACATTACCGAGGCCGTCACGGAACTCACTCTGAACGCGATCGAACTCGAATTAGGCGCCGCGACGGTTACGACCGGCGGCACCGGCCACCGGTCGATCGAATTGACGCTCGACGAGAAGTTCGAAACGGCGACTTTCCACTTCGACGCCTCGTTGCCGAAGGGTTCGGCCGTCGTCGAAATTGCCTTCACCGGCATCTTGAACGATCAATTGCACGGTTTCTACCGTTCGACCTTCACCGACCCGTCCGGTGAGAAGCAGACGATTGCCACCACGCAGTTCGAGAACACCGACGCTCGTCGCGCCTTCCCCTGCTGGGACGAGCCGGCCTTCAAGGCGACCTACCAGGTCAACCTCACCGTGCCGAGCCACTTGGCGGCGTACTCCAACTCCCCCGTCTCGTCCGCGACCGACCTCGGCAACGGTCAGCGCACGGTCAGCTTCTCACCCACGATGAAGATGTCGACCTACCTGGTCGCATTCATTGTCGGTCCCTTCGGCGAGACCGAGGCGATGGACGTCGACGGCGTGCCACTGCGCATCGTCTACCCGTTGGGCAACGAATTGCTCACCTCGTTCGCCATGGAATGCGGCGCACACGCGTTGCGCTTCTTCTCGGAGTACTTCGACATTGCCTACCCCGGCGACAAGTTGGACATGGTAGCGATCCCCGACTTCGCGCAGGGCGCGATGGAAAACCTCGGCTGCGTCACCTACCGGATGCCCGACCTCCTCATTGATCCTTCGACCGCGTCACTCGCCGAACGAAAGCGCGTCGCGAAGGTCGTGATGCACGAGATCGCGCACATGTGGTTCGGCGACCTCGTCACCATGGAATGGTGGGAGGGAATTTGGCTGAACGAGGCGTTCGCCACGTTCATGGAAGTGCTCTGTCAGGATGCCTTTCGACCGGAGTGGAAGGTGTGGGTCTCCTTCAGTGCGGAGCGAGAACTGGCGCTCGACATCGACGGTCTGCACGCGACGCGGCCGATTGAGTACGAAGTGGTCTCGCCCGAGGACACGCGAGGAATGTTCGACCGGTTGACGTACGAAAAGGGCGCCGGCGTGCTTCGCATGCTCGAGCAGTACCTCGGTGCCGAGACGTATCGAGACGGCATTCGCCACTACCTGCGCAAGCACAGCTACGCCAACACCAAGACGACCGATCTGTGGGACGCGCTCGAAGAAGTCTCCAAGCAGCCGGTTCGTGACGTGATGAACACCTGGATCCTCCAAGGTGGGTACCCGATCGTCACCCTCGACGGGGGCACGCTGACCCAGCAGCCCTTCGCGTACGGACCGACGAACGGACCGAGCTCCATTGGATCATCGTGGAAGATCCCCGTGATCACCCGATCACTGAAGGGTGGCGCACCCAGTACGACGCTCCTGCTCGACGAGCCCGTCGCCGTCAGCGACGCGGCCCCGGTCGTCGTGAACGCCGGAGGTTGGGGCTACTTCCGCTCGCGCTACGTGGGTGCCGCCCTCGACGCCATCGCCGAACGCATGAAGGATCTCGATGAACTGGAACGGGCCACCGTGCTCTCGGACAGTTGGGCCCTGTTGTTCTCCAGCCAGATCACGTGGGAAGCGTTCCTCACGACCGCGAAGGGTCTCGGTCTGAATGACGAACCGACGCCGTGGGGCACCGTGGCTCAGGCCATGGCATTCGTGTACCGGGCCCTCAGTGGCGATCAGCGCGAGCGATTCGCCGGTACCGTGCGCGAAATCTTCCAACCGCAGTGGGACCGTCTCGGTTGGGACGCCAAGCCCTCCGATGGTGAACTCACGCCGCAGATGCGCGCCGTCGTGCTGGGCGCACTCGGCACGATCGGTGAGGACTCGGCAATTCGTGACGAAGCCAACAAGCGATTCGAATCCAACACCATGGCCGGCGACCTCGCGACCTCCATTATGCGCGTCGTGGCCAACCAGGACCGACCGGGCGACTACGAGATCTTTCTCGATCGCTACCTGAATCCGTCGGACCCCCAGAGCGAGCAGCGCTACCTTCGCAACCTCGGATCGTTCAACGAAGAGCGCGTCGTACTGGACGCGGCCGACAAGTGCTTCAGCGTCGTGCGCAATCAGGATGCCTCGATCGTGATCGGGATCCTCAGCACGAGCATGGGCTCCGGTCCCGCAGTTTGGAAGCACGTGACGGCACGTTGGGACGAGGCGTTGAAGAAGTTCCCGATGAACACGCTCTCCTACATGGCGTTGGGTATTCGCACGTTCATCAACGACGCGGCCTTCGCGGACGAAGTGGAGAAGTTCCACCGCGAGCACTCGCTTGGGGGCGAACAGAAGTCGGTGGAGCAGTCGATTGAGCGGATGCGCGTGGGCCTCACGTTCGCGTCGGCGATGCGCGACCAGATTTAGCACCGTGACAATCGGGGCATTTCTCGGCATCTTTGCCGTGATGTTCGTCCTCGAACTGCCCGACAAGACCTTCATCGCCACGGTCATCATGGCCACGAAGGCCCGGCCGTCGATGATCGTGATCGGGGCGTCAATTGCCCTCACCATCCAGATGGGACTGGCCGTCGGCGCGGGATCACTCCTCACACTCTTTCCCGCGCACTGGAAGGATCTCATCGTCGGACTGTTGTTCCTCGGCGGTTCGGCCTATCTCTTGTTCGTTCCCCAATCGAACGAGGAGAAGAAGGGTGCGCGTGAAGCGGCGTTAGAGGAGAAGGGGTCACGGTGGAAGGAGATCACGACGGCCTTCGTCGTCCTCTTCATTGGGGAGTTCGGCGATCTCACGCAGATCCAGGCGGCGAACTTCGAGGCGAAGCTCCATCAGCCTCTCGAGGTCTTCCTCGCATCGTCGATAGCCCTCATTGGCGTCTCCTTCGTCGGCGCCTACGGCGGACGGGCCCTGCAGCGCCTCGTGCCGCTCAAGTGGATCCGTCGCTTCGGCGGCGCCATTTTCGCGGGGCTCGGCATCTGGACGCTGGTCTCGTTGGCAACATCGTGAGTCGCGTCGACGATCTGCTCGACTTCGCAGAGACCGTGAAAGGTTTCATGCCGCGTGACGAGGGTCTCGCCCTCTACGAGGCCGCTCGTTACCTCGGCGAACGGTCCCATCGCGGCACGTGGTTGGAGGTCGGCGCGTGGTGCGGGAAGTCGGCCGTCTACCTCGGCGCGGCCGCCGAAGCGAGTGGCTGCGTGCTCTACTCACTTGACCACCATCACGGCAGTGAAGAGAACCAGGAAGGTTGGGAATCCTTCGATCCGGCCCTCGTCGACCCCGCGGACGGTCGACTGAACACCCTGCCTACCTGGCAGCGAACGGTGGCGAACGCCGGTCTCGAAGCAACGGTCATCGGGCTCGTCGGACCATCGACGGTGATCGCCGCCCACTTCAGCCAGCCACTCGAGCTCTTGTTCATCGACGGCGGCCACGCACGCGATGTGGCGTGGGCCGACTACGAGGCATGGAGCCCCAAGGTGGCGTTGGGCGGACTGCTCCTCATTCACGACGTCTTCGCGGACCCGAACGACGGCGGCCAAGCGCCGTACGAGCTGTACCGCGCGGCAGTGACGAGCGAACTTTTCGAAGAGCGCTCGGCAGCGGGGTCACTGCGCGTGTTGACGCGCGTTGCTTAGCGAGTGAGCGGACAGCCGGGCTCGGCGAGGTCGAGTGGCAGCGGCAAGGCATCGTGTCGGAAGAGACTCGCCGCGTTGGACGACGACGTCAATGCGTCGACCGCGAGGATGATCGCCGCCGACGTGTAGGACGACGTCTCGCGGTCGGGAAAGGTCACACCACTCGGATAGGCAATGCCCGTCCAGTAGGCCCCGTCGTCGCGGCGGTGACGCTTCGTGTAACTGAAGAGGTCGAGCGCCCGACTGGTGAGACCGAGGGCGTCGAGGGCCAGCACGCACTCGGCCGTTTCGGCCGCCGTTACCCAGTCGCTCGTCGAGACGCAACGAACGCCGTAACCGTCCATGACGTGGCGCTCCCAGCCGTCGTTGATCCGCTTCTCACCGGCCTCGCCGTAGAGGGCCCCAGAGAATATCGGGTAGTACCAGTCCATGGCGAACTCATTCTTCGGTGCGAACGCCCCGGGGTGGTGGCCCACGGCGTGTCCGAGGCGTCCGGCGCACAGTTCCCACGACGGTCGGGCGAGATCGAGCCGTTCGCCCAGCGCCACGGCGCAGCGCATCGAGTGAAAGATCGACGACGAACCGGTCAACAGTGCGTACGACTCGGCTCGACCGACCGCGTCGAGCGACCAGCGGATGGTGCCGTCGGGCTGTTGCCAACGAACGACGAAGTCAATCGCGCGCTCGACCACGGGCCACATTTCCACGGCGAAGTCGACGTCGCCGGTGGCGACGACGTAGTGGTAGAGGCCCGCTCCCACGTAGGCGCAGACGTTCGTGTCGAGACGGGTGTCCTTCACGCGATTGCCGACGTAGTAGTTGAACCAACTGCCGTCGCCCAGTTGGTTGTCGGCGAGCCAGCGATAGGCGGCGCGCGCTTCTTCGACGTAACCGGTGACGGTGAGGGCCATGGCGGCCTCCACGTGGTTCCACGGGTCACTGTGTCCCCCGGGGAACCACGGAATCTGTCCGCTGGCGATCTGTAGTGACGCGAGTTGCGCCCCGGTTTGAGCAATCTCCTCGGCGCGCAGCAGTCCCGGTACTCCGTCGACGGTGTGCAGCGTCGAGGTCACGCGACCGGCTTTACCAGGTAGACGACGATCGATTTGCCGATGAGCGGCGCCAGGACGCGTTCGACGTAGCGAGTGGTCTTGGGCGCCTTCATGATGTCCCACACGAGGAGTCGGTGATAGAGCTTCACCAGTTTGTGTTGTTCGTTCGTCGTGCCGACGAGGCACTTCAACCACCAGTACGGACTGTGCAGTCCGTGAGCGTAGTGATGACCAGTCACCTTCATACCCACCGAACGCAACCGGTCGGTGAGTACCGAGCGGCGATAGATGCGAATGTGACCACCGGGCACGTTGTGGTACTCATCCGAGAGCGCCCAATTGATGAGTTCCGGTCCGAATCGAGGCACGGTGATCGCCATCGTGCCCCCCGGTCGAAGCACCCGGGTCAGTTCGGACATGGCGCCCACGTCGTTGGGGATGTGCTCGAGGACCTCCGAGCAGATCACGCGGTCGAAGGTGGCATCGGGAAAGGGCAGGTGCAGGGCGTCACCCTGCACGGCGGCCGTGTGGAGGGTGGTGGCGTCGAGTTCGCCGGCGGCGACCATCGCGGCGAACATATTGGCGACCCCCTCAACTTCGTCGCGTCCGGCGTCGAGCGCGACGACGTCGGCCCCTCGACGGGCCGCTTCGAAGGCGTGGCGACCAAAGCCGCATCCGAGGTCCAGGATCTTGTCGCCACGTTCGAGACCCAATTGGTCGTACCTCGCGGTGAGCACTAGTCGAACTCCATGGCCTCGGGCAACGGGAGACCTTTCAGGATTGCGTCGTAACAGGCCGCCGTCCCGCGCGCCGTCACCTGCCACGTAAAGCGTTCCATGACGCGCACTCGTCCGGCCGCACCCAGTCGTTCGCGCAGTGCCGCGTCGTCGAGCAGTTGCGTGATGGCGACCTTCAACGCCTCGGGGTTGTTCGGCTCCACGAGCAGCCCAGTCTCACCGCTCACGCCGACCACTTCGGGCAGTGCGCCACCGGTCGTCGCCACGACGGGCACACCGCAACTCATGGCTTCGATCGCTGGGAGCGAGAAGCCCTCGTAGAGGCTGGGCACGATGGCGACCTCGGCCTCACCGTAGAGACGGGCCAACTCCTCGTCGCTCACTCCCGAGATCGTGGTCACGATGTCGCTCAGTCCGAGACGGTCCAGCGCCGCCGCGACGCGGCCCTTGGGTTGGGGCTTGCCAATGACGACGAGGTCGATGTCACGCTCCGCACGAAGTTTGGCGATGGCCTCGAGCAGGGGCACGAGGCCCTTCATTGGCACGTCGCTGGACGAGGTCACCATCAGGCGACCCTTCTTTTTCACGACGTCCTCGTAGGGGCGAAAGACGGTGTGGTCGACGCCCACGGGCACGACGGTCAGACGCTCGAGCGGGACCTGCATCTGCGCGTTGATGTCGATCTTGGAGTTGTGCGACACCGTGAGTACGGCCGGCAACTGCTTCACCGTGCGGACCTGCATCCGTAAGAAGCCGAACCAGCGCTTCGTGGTGTAGCGCTTCCACGGTGTTTCGGCGTGGTCGAGCGCAATCGATCGGTCGACGGTGATCGGGTGGTGCAACGTCTCGAGGATCGGCCAACCCTGCTGGTGCAGTTTCAAGATGCCGGGTCCCATGCACTGGTTGTCGTGAATGATGTCGAAGTCGCCTCGACGATGCTTCAAAATCTTCTCGATTCGCATCGAATAGGCCAGGGGCTCGCCAAACCCGCCCGTGAGCATCACGCCGAATTCGGCGGCATCGGCGACCGACGTGAACTCGCGAGGAGCGGGGATGCGGAAGGGGTCAGGGTCGCGGTAGAGGTCGAGACCGCGCACGGCCGTGAATCCGACTCCCTCGTCCAGTTCGGGCCAGGGCGGACCGGCGAAGACCTCGACGCTGTGGCCGAGCGCCATCAGTTCGCGGGTCAGGTGATGGGTGTAGACGCCCTGTCCACCGCACCGAGGATTGCCCCGGTAGATCAGAAAAGCAATGCGATACTTGCCCTCTTGCGCCGGT
>Ga0208586_1000026_pt1 | contig 55578 bp, 49 predicted proteins | sample NGESurshal072012_6_FD_184471 | JGI IMG/M metagenome (GOLD analysis project Ga0208586, IMG submission 184471) | Arctic peat soil microbial communities from Barrow, Alaska - NGEE Surface sample 53-3 shallow-072012 (SPAdes) | ecosystem: Environmental > Terrestrial > Soil > Wetlands > Peat ... | reverse complement strand
TCGCGTGCTGGGGAACGAAGATGCAGGTAACCAGCCACGTTGCCCACGAACTCCTTGGTCCCTATGCAGGCCGCGAGGTCGTTGCTCGAAAGAGTGAGTGCGAAACGGCGATTCATCCACGCCGCGGCCGACGCTCGATACTCAGGCGAGCCCTGCGACGTCGGGTACCCGCGAGCGCCGGTTCCCTTGGCTAACTCATTCAGCACCGCGGGCGGAGGGGCATCAACGGGCGTACCGATGGAGCAGTCAATGGGGCCGCCTTCGTGGGTATCGGCCAGCTTCTTCAGGACGTCGAGGCGTTCGTAGGGATAGGGCGGCGGAGAAAAACTCACGCCGGCACCCGCCACTCACGAAAGTGCGCCGCGCCGACCGAATCAAGCATGACGCGCACCACGACACTGTCGTCCGTGACCGAGGTATCGACAACCTCTCCTTCGCGGTGGGCCGCGGCAATCAGGTCACCGCGGTCGAGCGGCAGGTGCAGGGTGACGATTCGGTCATTTGTGCGTAACCGGTCGCCGATCTTCGCAATCGCCGCCTCAAGGTTCTCGTGCGTCAATGCCGAGACCCAGACACTCCCCTCGTGGAGAGCGGCCAGCTCGCGCGCTCGCGAACCCGGTACGTCGGCTTTATTGAATACCAGTAGCTCCGGCACGCTGTCGGCGTCGATCTCGCGCAGCACCTCGCGGACCGCGGCGATCTGCTCTTCGGCGTGGTCGTTCGCGCCGTCGACGACGTGAACTAACAGGTCGGCCAGTTGCACTGACTTAAGGGTTGACATGAACGCCTCAACGAGGTCGTGGGGCAAATTCGAGATGAATCCCACGGTGTCAGTGAACAACACGGTCTCACCGCCGGGCAGTTGGCGTTGGCGGGTGCGCGGATCGAGGGTTACGAAGAGACGGTCCTCGGTGACGACGCCCGCGTCCGTGATGGCGTTGAGCATGGATGACTTGCCGGCGTTGGTGTACCCGACGAAAGTCACTTCGCGGTGACGACCGCGGGCACGACCTTGACGTTGCACACTGCGCGTGCGGTCAATCTCCTTGAGCTCGCGACGGATGGCGTGAATGCGATTGACGAGTCGACGACGGTCGGTTTCGAGTTGTGTTTCGCCCGGTCCCCTGGTCCCGATACCACCGGCCTGCTGAGAGAGCGACCCGCCCGCTCGACGAAGTCGTGGCAACCTGTACTGCAGAAGGGCCAGCTCAACCTGCGCCTTACCCTCAGGGGTGCGTGCGTTCTGGGCGAAGATGTCAAGAATCACTGCGGTACGGTCAATCGCGGTTCGCCCGAGGATCTTCTCTAGGTTGCGCTGTTGCGCTGGCGAGAGATTGTGTTCGAAGACCACGGTGTCCGAGTCGAGTGCGAGACAGATTTCGCGCAGTTCCTGCACCTTGCCAGAGCCGAGGAACGTCGCGGGGTCCGGAGCGTCGCGACGTTGCACGATACGCGCCACGACGTCGGCGCCCGCGGTGTCGACGAGTAGCGCGAGTTCGTCGAGTTGGTACTGAAGTTCGTCTTCGCTGACGCCAGGGAACTGAACGCCGACCAACACGATTTTTTCGCGAAACGTGCGATCAATGAGAGTGCTAGGTATATACGTCACGCTTCGAGCCACTCCACATTCGCCACGAACTGCACCGGGCCACTCAAGGTCGCCTCATCACCGTTGAGCGTGACGTGCAGCGCGCCCCCGGCATTCTCGACCGTCACGTCGTTGCCACACATTCCTTCGCGGTGCGCGACCGCCACCACCGCGCACGAACCGGTCCCACACGCCTGGGTCCAACCAACGCCGCGCTCGATGACGGCAATGCTCAGATGGTCGTCGCTTTCGACGCTCAGGAACTCGACGTTGGCGCCGTCCATCTGACTCGACAGGTCTTCGGCGAGTTCTTCGCGCATGGCGTCGGTCCATTTCGGGTCGTCGCGCACGACCACGTGCGGGTTACCAACGTACGCAACACCGAGCGTTCCTGCCAGGGTCTCACCGAAGGTCACCGCGCCCATGGCGACACTGCCGTAGCCGGAGGTGTCTTCCATTTCGAGGGTGACCGTACGGGTGCCAGTCACGGTCTCAATATCGAGCGTGTCCCATGTGCCATCGGTCGCCCGACGGATCGCCGCAGCGAGACAACGAATCCCGTTGCCCGACATTTCCGCCTGCGAGCCGTCGGCGTTGTAGAGGACCATGTGGACTTCAGAGCCAATGGTTGCCAGCAAAAGACCGTCGGCCCCCACGCCCGTCGTTCGATTACAGACCGCTTGGGCGCGGTGCGCGTCCCACCACGGCGCAAGGCCGTGTTCGCTCACTTCCACGAGGAAATCGTTCCCCGCGCCGTGCCATTTCTGTAGGGATCGCAAAGCCATCGCCGTCTAGTCTCGCACGAAGCCGTCGGGGCCATTCAGCACCTCCACGAGGCGTGCACTTGCCTGCGACGGGTCGTCGAACCATTCGATTCGCGGGTCGCGGAGGAACCACGAGCGTTGCCGACGGGCCAGTCGTCGACTCGCAATGATGGCGTCGTTGACGCACTGGTCGAGATCGACGCCATCTTCGACGTGTCGCAAGAGTTCGCGGTACCCGACGGCCTGGCGTGCCGTTCTGCTCATCGCGCCGGGCGCCGAGGCCAGTGCCGTTACCTCGTCGAGCAGACCATCCTCCATCCAGGCATGGAAACGCGCGGCAATGCGGACATCGAGTTGTTCGAAGTCGCTCTGGAGGGCAACTTGGACGACGCGGACCGGTCCGTAGTGCACGAGGCCCTCGCCGTAGGAAGAGAAGGCTCGATCCGACCCCAAGGTGACTTCGAGCGCGCGAACAATCCGGCGCTCGTTGGTTGGTTCCATCCGACTGGCCGCCAGTGGGTCGAGCGACTCGAGTTCGGCGTAGAGCCCGGCGAGGTCGTCCTTCGCCCTCTCGTCGAGCGCTGAACGAACGTCGGGGTACTGGCCAGGGAGCGCCAGGTCGTCGAGGACCGCGCGTCCGTAGAGTCCGGTGCCGCCAACGTAGAGCACCGCGTGCCGGGCGTCCCAGACGTCGTTCGCGGCAACGCGCGCGGCGTGCTGAAACTGGGCGACCGTGAACTCCTCACTCGGGTCGACCAGATCGAGGAGGTGGTAGCTCACATCGCTGCGCTCGGCCCACGTGGGCTTCGCCGTCCCTAGGTCCATGCCGCGATACACCGTCATGGCGTCGACGCACAGGAGCTCGACCTGGTCATTGCTCTCGAACGCCAGTTGGTGCGCCAGTGCCGACTTACCCGACGCGGTCGGTCCCACCAACGCGGCCGCCACGTGGCGGCTCACGAACGCAACAGCGGAATACGCACCTTGTGTCGAGGTGGGCGCACCGTCGAGGCGTACGCACCGAGCAAGTGATACGGCGCGCCGTGGGTCACGTCAACCAAGGCGAGCGAACCGGCGCGCAGCGCTTCCTCGCCGACTGGAAAGTGGATCAACTTTCCCTGGCGGGTGCGGCCCGACAGCATCAGCTCGTTGCGGCGAGATGGTCCCTCGACGAGCACCTCTTCGCGGCGGCCAACTCTCGCCTCGTGCTTGCGCAGCGCCGAACGGTCGAGGACCTCCTTCAATCGTTCAAAGCGGGCCTTGATCACGTCGTCGGGGATGAATTGGCTCGACATCGTGGCGCCACGGGTCCCTTCTCGCGGCGAAAATATGAAGGTGTAGGCGGAGTCGAACTCACAGGCCGCGACAACTTCCAGGGTCTCGTCGAACTCCTCATCGGTCTCACCCGGAAATCCGACAATGAGGTCTGTCGTGACGGCGAGATCGTCAATGTCGAGGCGCGCTCGACGCAGTTTCTCCATGTAGCGCTCGACGCCGTACCCGCGGCGCATGGCCTTGAGCACTCGGTTCGAACCCGATTGCAGCGGCAGGTGCAACTGCGGGCAGACGGAATCGGTCTCCGCCATCGCCGCAATCGTCTCGGGGCGAAGGTCCTTCGGGTGCGGGCTCGTAAAGCGGATTCGTTCGATGCCGTCAACTCGTCCCAGCGCCCGCAGGAGTTCGGCGAAGAGCGGTCGGCGATGGGTGATGTCGCGCCCGTAGGAGTTAACGTTCTGGCCGAGGACGGTGATCTCGGTGACACCCGTCACGGCCAGCATCTCGGCCTCCATCAACAGGTCGTCGAAGGGTCGACTAATTTCGCCTCCGCGCACGGCCGGAACAATGCAGTAGGCGCAGGTATTGTCACAGCCCGTCTGAATTGTTATCCACGCGGCGAAGGGCAACTCGCGCACCGCGTACAGCGCCGGCGCCATGTCGCGATTGGCCTCGGGGTCGGGCGCGTCGAGGATCTCAACGACCGGACCCTCGGTCCTCGAGCGCTCGAGTAGGCGCGGCGCGGCCGCGAGATTGTGCGTGCCAAAGACCACGTCGACCCAGTTGGCCCGTTCGAGGATTTGGCCGCGATCCTTCTGGGCCATGCAGCCCCCCACAGCTATCTGCATCTCGGGCCGGGCTTCCTTCAGCGCCTTCATCTGACCGAGCGCGCTGTAGAGCTTGAGATCGGCGTTCTCACGGATCGTGCAGGTGTTGAAGATAACCACGTCCGCTTCGGACTCGTGTTCGGCGGGGACCATGCCGTTCGCCACCATGAGGCCCGCGAGCCGCTCGGAGTCGTGCTCGTTCATCTGACAGCCAAAGGTCCGAATAGAGAAGGTTTTGGGCGTCGCCACACCTAAAAGCCTACTGAACCAGGGTTGGCTTGGAGCTGGCCGCGTCGTAGGTGACGCCGGCGCCCGCGATGACCACGCAGACCATTCCGACCAGGTCCCAGGGATGCACGCTCTGGCTCAGGACGATCAGTCCAATCACAAACGCGACGGCGGGGTCGAGGGCGAAGAGCACCCCCGCCGTTGAGGGCTTGAGTCGACGAAGGGCCTGCAACTCGCACGCGAATCCGAGCACGATTGACATCACCGCAACGATGCCCAATCGCGCCAGCGTGGTCGGATGGCTGAGGACGAACCCCGACGATCCAAGCGACATCGGGAGCGTCAAGACCGCGCCGATTGCCATGGAGACCGCGAGTCCACCGAAGCCTTCAGCCTGTCCCCCGACTCGGTGGGCGGCGAACACGTACGACGCCCACCCGAGTCCCGAGCCAGCGGCGAAGAGGATGCCCTCAGCATTGAGACCCGCGCCCGGCCGCGCAATGGCGAGCACGCCGAGTCCGGCGAGCAGCACGAAGGCGAAGTGTCGAGTCGAGCGCTTGCCGAGCGCTGAAACCATGAACGGTCCGAGATACTCGATGGCGACGGCCGCGCCGAGAGGAATCCTCGCAATCGCTTGATAGAAGCACTGATTCATGAAGGCGACCGAGACGCCCAGCGCCAGCGCGCCGAGCCACTGTTGCTTGGTCCAGCTTCGAAGGTTCGGCCTCGTGAAGACCATAAGGACGATCGCCCCGAGTAGAAATCGCCACGCGCTCGTCGCCGAGGGCCCGATCTGTCCAAACACGTGTGTGACGAGTGCCGCGGACCACTGGATGAGCGATGCGCCGAGCAGCATGTAGCCCACGCCCCCGATCGCCTGACCCCTGGAGTTCTTCGGTGCCTCGTTCAACTCGTCACCAGGCCCGTGCGGTCCGCTTCGAGGACCAGCACAGTGCCGGCGACGCCTTGGTCGTTCAAAAATGATGACGCGCCCTGGGCGACATCGTTTGCGAGATCGCTCGTCACCAGACCCAACATTGACGATCCGGCCCCCGACCAACATGACCCTGATGCACCGCATTCAAGGAGTGTGTCGAGGAGTGGCTTGGCGAAGGGCAACAGACTCATGCGATAGGGCTGGTGCAGATAGTCGTCCATGGCGGACGCGACGAAGTCGTTGTGGTCGGCGAGCCCCGACAAAAGCAGACCCATTGCGTTGAGATTGCGCACGGCGTCAGCGAAAGGAACCTGGGCCGGCAGGACGCGTCGAGCGTCTGATGTCGCCAACTCCTCTTCGGGAACCACCACGACAAATCGCCATACATCATCGAGCGCGAGCGGTCGGGCCACAATGCCGTCGCGCTCGTGCACGCTCGCGGTGACGAGACCGCCCAGCAAGGACGCGGCTGCATTCTCCGCGTGACCATCGACCTTGGTGCCTATCGCGAGCGGGTCGGCCGCGCCGGCCGCGACGGCCGCGGCGACGGCGAGTGCGGAGGACGAACCGAGACCTCGCGACAGTGGGATCTCGGAGTTCACGTGCATGGTGAAGTTCGTATGACCGAGCACCGACGCGGCGACGTTCGCGCCAAGATTCCGCTCGTCGTCGAAGAGTCCGGCACCACAGCCCTCGCTGCTGATTGAGAACGAATCGGCCAGTTCAACGCTCACTTCAAGGTAGAGAGCGAGCGCCACGGCGAGCGTGTCAAAGCCCGGGCCGAGGTTGGCCGAACTAGCGGGGACGCGCGCGATCATTGAATTACGTTATTCGTTTCCACAACGTCGGTTGCGCGATCGACCGCTGAGCGACGAGCGCCAGTGGACGGGTCACCCCGCCTACGAGCAGCCATCCGACAACTTCGCCCCGACGAATCGACGTGGTGAGCGTTCGCATGCGCCACTTGACGGCCGGACCGCTTGGATCTCCCCACACGTAGAAGTGGCTCGTGCGCGCGAGCGCGAAAGGTACGTCATGGTGACCAAAGCCGACGTACCCGAGCACGGTCCCCTCGGCGAACGTATGGACGTAGCGAAGGTCCAGGGCCGACTGGGCGAGGGCGAGCGCGGCATCCCCCGCAGGGCCTAGGAGGTCACCGCCGCGTTGCCCCAGCACCACGGCGTAGACAATTCGTTCACGGCCGCCTTGACGAAAGGCGAGGGCCAAGACGTCGCACCCTCCAGCCGCACTCGTGCGTCCCGACTTGACGCCAACCACGTGGTCCAGGCCCACGAAGGGGGTAAAGGAGTTCTCGTAGCCCGAGACCGGAAGGTCAACGCTGGACTGAGCCACAATGGAGCGTACGAGCGGCGACTTCATCAAAAGTGCCGCAAGCTTTGCCTGTTCCAGAGCGGTCGACACGGAGTCGTTAGAGATCCCGGCGTCGTCTGCGTAGTGCGTGTGGCGCAGGCCGAGTGACGCGGCGGTGCGGTTCATTAGCGTGACGAAGTCCGCGGGTGACGCGGACACCATCGTCTCGAGGATGTCCGCGTAGTTGGCGGCTGAGTGCACGAGCATTCCATCGAGCAGCGTGATCTCACACAGTGATTCGCCTTCTTCCACGATCACCGCCGACTCGTCGGCCGTCTTCTCCTGCTCGTAGTCGAGGACCTGGGCGTTGGTGACGGTGATGCACGGGCCCGTCCCGCCGAGCGCGAGTGGAAATTTCTTCAAGACGACGTACGCCGTCATCAACTTGGTGAGACTCGCAATAGGCACGACGGTGTTGTGCCAGCTCCGAGTCACCCCGAGTGCGGGGATGTCGATTGCCGCGCTCCCGTTAGTTGGCCAGGCCACTGGCAACGCGACGCCCGTTGCGACATGTGTTCGTCCGGTGAATCGATAGGTCGCTCGTTCGTGAGCGAACGGCAGTTGCATCGACAGGACGATGGCCGCCGCGACGATGAGTCCGAGCATCATCGAGAACAGCCGCGTCACGATACCGCGACGGGCCGGGCGCCGGGTCTTCTTACTCACCGCTACAGCGAAGTCTGTTCGTCGTACTCTTCGAGGGTCACCAGCACCTTGCGGGCCTTGCTGCCGTCGCCCGGGGCGACGACGCCCTCCTGCTCGAGTTCGTCCATCAAACGACCGGCACGCGCGAAGCCGACGCGTAACTTGCGCTGCAACATGGACGTCGATCCGGACTGGGTTCGAATCACGAGTTCGCGCGCTTGCGCCAAGACCACATCGTCATCGTCGTTGGAGCCGCCCGACGATCCACCACGACCGCTCGGCACATCGAGCGCAATGACGTTCTCACGGCGCCCGCCTTGACGGCGCCACGCCTCAACCACGCGGTGTACTTCGTCCTCGGAGACCCATGGCGCCTGCAGTCGTCGCGCGACGTTCGACGACGCGGTCAAGAGCAACATGTCGCCCTTGCCAATGAGGCGTTCCGCTCCGGCCTGATCGAGGATGACCCGACTGTCCGCGAGCGAGGACACCGCGAAGGCAATGCGACTCGGAATATTGGCCTTGATGACACCGGTAATGACGTCGACGCTGGGACGCTGGGTCGCGAGCACCAGGTGAATACCGACGGCCCTCGCCATCTGGGCAATGCGCACCACGGACTCTTCTACGTCGCGCGCCGCAACCATCATGAGGTCGTTCAACTCGTCAACGACGATGACGATGTACGGCAGGTGTTCCGCACTTGGTGGAGCGTCGACGTCCGACGCGAGGCCGGTCGTTCGCTCGAAAATCTCGGCGATGACTTCTTCGTCGGTCTCCTCGGGTTCAAGTTCTCCTCGGGCGATCATCTGCTGATAGCTCGTAATGTCGCGTGCGCCGCTCTCGGCCAGCAGGCCGTATCGTCGCTCCATCTCCTTCACGGCCCAGGCCAACATGCCCGCGGCCTTCTTTGGGTCAACGACAACTGGTGAAAGTAAGTGCGGGAGGTCGTTGTACTGGCCCATTTCCACTCGTTTGGGGTCGACGAGCATCAGGCGCAACGTGTCGGGGGTCGCGCGCATGACGAGCGACGTCACGATCGAGTTGATGAGCGAACTCTTCCCCGCGCCCGTCGCCCCCGAGATGAGTACGTGCGGCATTTCGCCGAGGTTGACCACCGTCGTTTTGCCCGAGATGTCGCGTCCGATGGGCACGTCGAGCGGATGCATTGCCCCTTCGGCCTCGGCCGACGCTAAGAGGTCACCGAGCGCCACGAGCGAACGCTGTCGGTTCGGCACCTCGACGCCGATGGCCGATCGCCCGGGAATGGGCGCGAGGATTCGCACCTCGGGTGAGGCCATGGCGTAGGCGATGTCCCTATTGAGAGAGGTGACGCTCGACACCCGTACGCCGGGACCGAGTTCAAGTTCGTAGCGAGTGACGGTTGGTCCGATGGTGAAGCCGACCAGTGTGGTCTCGACACCGTGTGCCGCGAGGGCTTCGACGAGTTCGCCGCCGAGCTCTTCAATCGCGCCGCGGTCCTGCTTGAGTTCCTTGGTTCGAATGAGCAGCGATGGGGGCGGTAACTCCCAGTCACTCTCCATTGGCGCAACGTACGGAGAACGACTTGGTGACTCCTCTTCTTCCTCTTCCTCGTACTCCTCTTCGTATTCGTCTTCTTCTTCGACTTCCTCTTCCTCGTACTCTTCGGCTTCGGGGTACGGCTCGAGCGCGAGTTGCGCTTCACGACGCTGTCGACGGGTGGGCACGATGTCTGGCGTAGCTTCTTCTGCGACTTCCTCGCGCTCGGGCCGTTCACGCGCCGACCACCAGTGAGCGACGTGCGAACCGACGAAGCGAACAGTGGTCACGATTCCTTGGTACAGCGCGCGAAGTCCGATGCCGGTACTCACCATGAGTGCGACCAGAAGGAGTGCCAATAGCACGACCGTCGCGCCGGCGATGCCGATCACCTTGTCGAGTCCCCCGCCCACCGCCGCGCCCAGCCAGCCGCCGGCGTGCGCGAACGCTTTCGTTGTGGCATGAATGTTCGGGCGGTGCCCAGCGAGGTCACCGATCCCGCAGATACTGATGAGGCCAAGCATGATGCCCCAACTGACGCGATTGCGGTCCACGTCAATGCGACCAACGACCAACGCGACCCCGAGGCCCACCAGCATGATCGGTAGCGCGAAGCGTCCGACGCCGAGCGCAATCGCGAGGCCCTTGGAGATGGCTCGACCGACCGGCCCGAGGGCGCCGCCTTCGGCGAGTAGTGCGAAGGCACCAATGACGATTAACAACAAGATCCAGAGGTCACGGGCGTGACGCTCCCAGACACTCGGTTCCCTCGAGGCCCGACCCTTCGCCGTCTTCTTTGCCGGCTTTTTCTTGTGTCGCGCTTGTACCACAACACTCAACGCTATCGAAGGTTTGTTCGTATTCCGTGCCAATCCCCATATGGTGTTTCGGTGACACCAACACCCCACGATTCCTCCGTCGAACTCGCCCAACGACTCAACGCCACCGCCGCCGTGTGCACCGTGGTCTCCTCGACGCAGCTCAGTTCCTCGATCCACGAGGTCGTCCTCGCCGGCCCGGCAACGGTGCTGGCGGGCGTGCCCGGCAATGACGTCATGGTCCAATTCACCAACGACGCGGGCCGTGCGGTGCGCCGACGCTACAGCGTTCGCGGCGTCGACGCGGACCTCGACCAGTTCTCCTTGTGGATTACGACCGCTCACGATGGCGTGGGCAGCGCGTGGGCCACCAAGGCGTCCCACGGCGACGAGATGGACGTCATTGGTCCGCGTGGCAAGGTGGTCCTGGACCCGATGGCCGACTGGCATCTCTTCGTGGGCGACATCACCATTCTTGGCTCGGCCTACCGATTAGCCCAGAGCATCGAGGCGCCGGGCCGTGCGGTCTTCATCGTCGAAATCGATCACGCCGACGACGCACTCACCGCGACATTCGACGAGGGCATTGGTATCACGGGGATCTTCGTTGATCGAATGGGACGATCCAAGGACGATCCCTCTGGACTACTGAGCGGTCTGGCGGCGTTCGCGTTCCCCGCCGACAAGGGGCACGCCTACGTCTTTGGCGAGTTCCACGTCATGAAGGCCGTGCAGACCACCTTGCTCGATCGTGGACTCGACGACGAAGCGATCAGCGTGAAGCCGTTTTGGCGCGTCGGTCGAAGTAACGCCGACCATGGCGAACCGGACAAGTCAGAAGACTAAAGAACGACGACTGCGGCGAGCAGGACGGGCTGTCGTCGATACTTCTGCCCGAGAAGTCTCCCGGCCGCACGCTGGGCCACTTTATTCAGTGCATCCTCGTCGCGTGCACCGTCGCGCAAAGACGCCTCAAGTGCGGTCCGTACCTCGTTCGTGACCGAATCAATGACGCTGCGGTCTTGATCACCTTCGAACCAGCCACGCGCCGTCAGTCGCACTGGTTGAATGATCGTGCCGGAGTCCTTATCGATGCCGGCCGAGATCTGCAAGACCCCGAACTCCGCGAGCATGCGGCGCTCCTCGAGCGGGCGCTCATCGAGGTCACCGGCGCTGCCGTCGATGTAGTGGAAGCCCGCCGGCACCTGACCCGCGCGCTTGATACCAGTCTTATTGACTTCGATCTGGTCGCCGTCTTCACAGATCAACACGTGCTTAGGGCTCAGGCCCATGGAGTGCGCCAGTTCGGCGTGATGGACCATGTGCCGGTACTCACCGTGCACCGGCACGAAGTTCTTGGGACGAAGAAGTTGGTGGAACGTGCGCAACTCTCCCTGACGCGCGTGACCCGAGGCGTGGACCGGCTCATTGCCCGAGTGGATCACCTCGGCCGCCGCGCGGTGCAGGTCGTCAATGACGCGTCCCACGGTCCATTCGTTGCCCGGAATCGGGTGCGAACTGAGAATGACGGTGTCGTCCGCTCCGACCTTCAAGAAACGGGCGTCGCCCCGTGACAACTTCGAGAGCGCCGCGAGCGGCTCACCCTGGCTGCCCGTGCAGATGACGCAGACCTCACCGGGCGGATAGCGATCGATGTTCTCGATGTCGATGAGGTTTGCTGCGTCGACGTGCAGGAGGTTGAGCTTGCGCGCCAGTTTGACGTTTGCCTCCATTGAACGTCCCATGAGCACGATCTTGCGGTGCTGCTCCAGGGCGACGTCGATGATCTGCTGGACGCGGTGAATATGACTGGCGAAGCAGGCCACGACCATACGCCGCTCGGGACGTTCGAGGAACAGTCGGCGAAGTGCGCCGCCGACCGAACGCTCCGACGCCGTGAAGCCCGGCTCCTCCGCGTTCGTTGAATCGGCGAGCAGCAACGCCACGCCTTCGTCACCGAGCGCCGCCAGTCGTGAAATGTCCGTACGCCGACCGTCAATGGGCGTCAGGTCGAGTTTGAAGTCGCCCGAGTGCACGAGAATGCCGACCTTGGTGTGGAAGGCCAGCGCCATCGCACTCGGCACTGAGTGCGTGACGGGGATGAACTCAATGTCGAAGGGGCCGATCTTGCGGCGTTCGCCGTCCGTTACTTCAATGAAGGTCAGATCTTTGGCAACTTTCGCCTCGGTGAGACGGTGCCGAGCGAATCCGAGCGTCAGCACCGAGCCGTAGATAGGTACGTTGATGTCCTTGACCAAGTAGCGCAGCGCACCGGTGTGGTCCTCGTGCCCGTGGGTCAACACAATGGCGTCGACGCGGTCCTTGCGCTCAATGAGCCAGCGAAAGTCCGGCAGGATCAGGTCGACGCCGTACATATTGGGCTCGGGGAACATGAGGCCAGCGTCGACGACGACAATGCGTCCGTCCTGTTCAATCGCCGCGCAGTTTCGTCCAATCTCGCCGAGACCGCCAAGGAAGGTAACGCGAACGGAGTCCTTAGCCACGTGTTGCTCGAAGCGCAGCCACGACACAGGCCGCTTCGGCGTCCAGCACGTCGTCACTCACCGAATGCGGCAGGCGACACTGTCCGACGTTGAAACCGAGGTAGCGCAGCGCCGCCTTGGAGGGCATCGGGTTCGGATACGTGTCCGTGCCCCCGAAGGCGCAGCTCGCGGCGAGTGACTCGTTGAAGGCGCGCGCCGCGGCCCAGTCGCCCGCTTCGACGCTCGACACGAGTCCGACGAACTCACGGGCCGCCCAGTGTGCCGCGACCGACACGAGCCCGACCGCTCCGATGGCCATAAACGGCAGCACCACGGCGTCGTCGCCGCTGTAGAGGTCGATCGCGTCACCGAGCACGGCCTTGTAGTGAGCGGCCGACACGAAGTCGCCCGAGGCGTCCTTCATTGCGACGATGTTCTTGTGTCGCTGGACCAAGTCAATCGTCGTTTCGGCGTCGATCTTTCGACCGGTTCGAGCGGGGATGTCGTAGAGCATGATGGGCAGCTCCGTGCTTTCGGCGATCGCAGCGAAGTGCTCCGCGATGCCCTTCTGACTCGGTCGCACGTACGCCGGGGTCGTGACGAGTACCCCAGCGCAGCCCGTCGTAATGACCTGGGACGTGAGTTCGACCGAGTCGGCGGTGTTGGATGAGGTGGACCCGGCGAGCACCGGGACTTCCACCGCGCCCGCAATGCACGCGAAGAGCTCCAACTTCTCCTTGGCACTGAGAGAGGCCCCCTCGCCCGTCGAGCCCGCGATGACGAGTCCGTCACATCCTTCATGCACGAGTTCCTCGGCCACCGCAATCGCGACGTCGAAATTGATAGAACCGTCTGGTTTGAATGGCGTCACCATTGCGGTGAGGACGCGACCGAAACGTGGAGTGGTCATATAACAAAGTTACCAGTCGACACCAAATCGAGAGAGGGTGAAGTCCTCTGAATCTAGGTGCGTTGCTCGGGCGCGGGCGTTCGCAGAACTTCGGGGTCGCGCACATCGGGAAAGAGGAGCACCAGGGTCGTGGAGAAGGAAAGCAGGCCGCCCAGAAAGAGCGTCGTGCGAATACCAATGTACGAAGCGACGACGCCGGCGACGAGGGTCCCCAGCGGCATGAGCCCCACCGCCATGAGGTAGAGGACCGATGAGACGCGACCGAGCAACTGTTGAGGAACCAGTTGTTGCAGCATTGAAAAGAACAGCACGTCGCCGTAGATGATCAGACCGACTTCGCCCACGACGCAGACGCCGGCGAACCACACGTTGGGACTGAGCGCCATGGCGCAGACCGGCACGACCGCCGCACCATAGGCACACCACATCACGGCGATCTGGTGCTTGGGCGTGCCGAGTCGGCCCGCGACGAGTGACGCGACGACCCCACCGATACCGCCGGCGGCGAAGACGAGACCCAATTCAAAGGCCGAAGCGTGCAGCACCTCGCGCACGAGCAACGGAACGAGCAGTCCAATCGGGGCGTAGCCAAAGAAGTTCGCGATGCCGGCGGCGACGAGAGTGATCCACAGCCACCGTTCCGCGCGGACGTAACGAATGCCTTCGCGCGCGTCATCGAGAAACGATGTCTTCGTCGACTCCGTTCGTGGCGATCGATGCATCAACGCCAGCGACACAGCACTCACGAGAAAACTTGCGGCGTCAATGCCAAAGGCCCATGCGGTGCCGACGGCACCCACGATGGCGCCCCCGAGTCCCGGTCCGATGAATCCACTCGCCAACTGTTGGCTCGTTGAATTCAATGCGTTGCCCTGCACAATGAGGTCGCTGGGCAGGAGCTCGGGCATGACGGCGTTGGACGCCGGCCCAAAGAAGGAGTCAGCGATCCCGAAGACGACTGACATGACGACGAGTTCCCAGAGTCGAATGCGTCCGGTCCCCACCAACACGGCAATGCAGGCAACCGCAAAGGCGCGCGCAACGTCCGAGACGAGCATCGCCATTTGACGAGACACCCGATCAACCACTACGCCACTCACGAGAATCAACAAGATCGTCGGAACCATTCGGGCCGCGATGACCAGAGCGAACCCGGACGGTCGGTGCGTCAAGTGCAGCGCTTCGAGGGCCAAGGCGACGGTGAAGATGCCGTCACCCACCGATGACACACTCTGTCCCGACCAGAGCAGCGCGAAGTCGCGTTGCCGGAGTGCGGCAAAATTACCGGGACGCGGCGCTGCGGCGTCTTCGCTTGTCACCGCCCGAGCCTACGCACGCGAACGACGACAGCCCATGACGAAGGCGTTACGCGCGCGACAAAGATTGCTCAGCCGACGAGTGAATCAATGCCGTCAATCAGACGCGGCGATGCGTCGACAGCATCAGCAGCCAACGCCACGCCCTGAATGAAGCTGACACGATCGAACGAGTCATGGCGAATCATCAAACCTTCGCCGGGTCCCCCAAAGAGAATCTCCTGGTGTGCGACCAGTCCGGGCAGACGAACGGAGTGGATCTTGATGCCGCCGTCAGCTTCCGCGCCCCGCGCTCCCTTGAGCGTGTGACGTGTCGTGGGATCGCTGATCGGTCCTTTGCCGGCCGCCGTCCGCGCCGCGACAATGGCTTTTGATGCGGCCAACGAGGTTCCCGAGGGTGCGTCCGCCTTCTTGTCATGGTGAAGTTCAATAATCTCAACCACGTCGAAGTACGGTGCGGCCATCGCCGCGAATCGCTCCGAGAGTACTGCGCCCACGGAGTAGTTCGCCGCAATCACGACGCCAACCTTGGTACTCGCGGCATCGACCTGGGCTCTTTGTTCGGACGACAGTCCCGTGGTGCCAATGACCAGCGCGACGCCGTTCTGCGCGCACCACGCCGCGGAACTGACGACACCTTCAGGCGTTGAGAAGTCAATGACCACGTCCACCGTGCTCGCGTCCACGGTGTCCCATGACGCCGCGTGCGTCGCGCCAAAGAGATCCCGGGGTTCTTGTACATCGACCAGGGTGACAATCGTGAATCGCACGAGTCCACTCAGACCGGCGGCAAGAATCTGCCCCATCCGACCGGCGCCACCATTGATCGCGACTCTTTTCACGACCGAACCTTATCGTTGCGCTTGCGGCGTTCGTCGGCGACGAGATACGAGACGATGACGATCAAGAGAGCGCCGCCGCCGAGCGACGCACTCAGTCCCAACTCGATGTAGGGAGCGTGGTAGTGGAAGTGCACCACCCAAGTGCCCGCCGGCACTGCGACCTGTTGAATCAGCCCGTTGCGTTGTACCGGGAGGGCCGTGTTCTCGCCGGTCGCCACGTTGAGCGCCGTCGCGCGCCAACCCGGCAGATAGGACGTGCTGCGCACGAGCGTGACGGGCGAGTTGGCGTGCAAACTGACCCACGTGTCACCCCACGTCGCGTTGCGCACATGGGTGATGGCACCCTTTGTTGGAAGGCGCAACCAATCCGAAGGCCTGAGCGTGTTCGCTTTGAAGACAGAAAAGGTTCCGATGGTGTTCACCAGGCGCCACGCAGGACTGTCGAGTGCCTCTTGGAATGGAGAGTCGAAGCGGTACGTCGGCAGTGTCGCGTTGGTTTCGGTGACGAGCGCACTCTCGACCGTGACTGGATGCGTTGCGTCAAGTTCGAATCCGGCGGCGCTCGGTGAGTCAGCGGGGACGTTGAAGGTCATGAGGTTGGCGCCGTTTGCTACGACGGCCGACTGAAGGACGCCGCCGTTTGCGCTCAACAGGTGCAACGTCACCTGTCCCGTCGCGACTGGACGTCCGCCGCGACCGCGCACGGTCACGGTTCGCACGTGCAAGACCTGACCAAAGTATCGATCGGCCCGTGTCGTTGCTTTGGCCAACTTGCAGTTCGGCTCGGCGAGCACCGGAACTTTGATGTCGTGGCCCAACTTCGACGTAGAGACGACGATGGTCGCAAGTCGTAGTTGGGTGAAGGTGCCGTCGGCCAGTCGACAGGGATCGATCGCGGCCTGGGGGTGCGTGCCGGTGGCGTCGTCGTAGTTCGTTGATTCCAGCGATCCATAGCCCTGGACGCTGGGAAGTCTCGTGAAGACGTTCATATTCGGCACGCCGAGCATTTGGTACGCCTGGGCGTGCATTCCGCCTTGGTCGATGAGCGCGGTGCGGCCACTCGTGCCCAGCACCGACGAGGCGTAGGTGCGTGATGGCATTGTCGCACCGCTACCGCCAATGACGGCCGATGCCGAGAGCACGAGAAACACGACCACGTCGACGCACAGCACGCCCAAGAGAATCCGCAACAGGCTCTTGCGGCGACGCCAGAGCACGATGGCCAAGATGGCCAGCAACGCAATCACGAGGTGCAGCCCGTACGAGAGGTGCATGTTGTTGGCTAGGTCCTCTTGCTCGGGAAAGACGCCCAGGTACGAGACAATCTGGGGACCCCAAAGGAAAAGTGACGCACAGAACGCGACGATCGCCAGTGCCGGTGCCGTCGTCACCCACTTCGCTCGTCCCTCGACGCCGGCTTCGTCGAGCTTGCGACGCTCGATCTTGTTGAGCCACCATCCGAGCAAGATGGTCATCGCGAAGTCAACGACGATGACGTTTCGGCTCTGCAGTCTGGTGTTGCCGTACAGGGGAATGTGGCGAAAGAGATGACCAATCGGCGTGTAACTCCCCCACGTCGCGAACAGGCCAGCGATCAGGAGGACGACGTAGAGGACGTAGTCGCGTTCGGCGCCCCTCCAGCCGCGCCGCGATACTCGAGTGAAGAACGCGAAGGTCGCCATGAGCGCCAAGACCCCCACGTAGCCGGTCACTTCGGCGAGGTTGTAGTGCGCGAAGTAACCGGGTTGGCCCGCTGAGCCATTGCCGCCGAAAATGTCAGGCACGAACAACAACGAGGTCCAGCGAACGACGAGTGACCCGGCACCGAAGAAGCCGTACGTGACGACGGAGCGTTGCGACGAACCGATGAACGATTGGCCCGGCAAGAGCTGCACGAGTCCGAGTGCGATGCCCCAGGCGAGTCCGACCCCGAGCGTGATAGCAAAGATGATGCGCGCGCGCCACGTCGCAATCCAGTACGTGGAGCGCAAGATCAATACCGTTGGCGCGACGACCAGCGAGAGCAGCTCAATGTCCGCAATGCCGCGCGGCTCGCCCGTGAGAAACGTAAGGCCCCAGAGCAGGCCGTACGCGCAGACCCACGGCAACGCGATTCGTGCGTAGCGACGCCACGAGGTGTCATCGGACTCGAGACTGAGACGTCGAGCGAGTGACAGCAGAATCAGCACCGTCCAAGGAATGAACGCGAAGCCCTGCACGACACCGAGGTGCACGAGTTGACCGATCATTGCGCCGGAGTACGCGTAGGTCATCGCCGCGGCGAGGGATGACTTCGTGGCGACGCCGTGCCAGCGAAGCAGCGCAAACATGCCAGTCGCGGCGATGACGTAGACGGCGATGCAGTTGATGACCCACCCGGCGATGGGCGCCACGAAGGCGAAGATCCAGGTAAGTGGGTAGAGCGCCCCCGCGTTCAGACCACCGAGCAACGGCGTGCCGGAGTTTGCGAAGGGATTGAGCAGCGGTAGGTGGCCACTTGCGAGTTGACGTCCGCTCAGTACGCGAAGCGGAAAGTTCTGGATCAGATTGTCACCCGAGAGCGCGGGGTGGCCAGCGAGCGCGGGCACTACGAAGAGCAATGTCGGCACGACGAGCATCGCGAAAAGTGCGAAGCGGTCGAGTCGATCGAGGGGTCGCCACCACTTTTTTGTATGCGAGGGGGCGATGAGCGTCATTGGCTCCACGCTACGAAATGCAACGAAGCCCGTGCGCCACGGTCACAGGGACCGTACCGCACGGGCTTCGTAGAACTATCGACGACGCGGTCGCGGGCTGCGACGCCCACCACCTTCACCGTCGGAGAACGCCGGGCCTCCTGGACCCAAGTCGCCAATCTCGCCGGCTAGCTCAGCCTCGAAGGCCGCTTCGAACGCCGAGGTCTGCGCGGGTCGCGCGGCGCTGGCGTTGTCACGAGGGGCGCGGTCGCGCGGTGCGCGGTCGCGGTCTCGAGGACCACGGTCACCACGGTCTCCGCGGTCCGAGCTCTCACGGCGCGGAGGACGAGCGTCGCCGCTGTCCTCAGACTCCGGAAAGTCGCCAACGAGTGAAAGCGAAACCTTGCCCTGAGGATCGATGTCGTCGACCTTCACTTCAATCGCTTGACCGAGTTCGACAACGTCCTCGACTTGGCCAATGCGCTTGCCGCCGTTGAGTGGCGCCATCTTGGAGATGTGCAAGAGGCCGTCACGTCCGGGCATGATGCTCACGAACGCGCCGAACTTGGCCAAGTTGACCACGCGACCCTGGTAGGTCGCGCCGACCTCGGGCGTGGGCGGGTCGAGGATCATCGCGATGCGGCGACGGGCCTCTTCGACCGCTCGGCCGTCCTTGGCACCGATGGTGACGGTACCGACGACGCCGTCGTCGTCAACCGCAATGTCAGCACCGGTCTCCTGCTGGAGTGTGTTGATGACCTTGCCCTTGGGTCCAATGACCTCGCCGATCTTGTCGATCGGGATTTCAATCGAGACAATCTTCGGGGCCACCTCAGCGACCTGAGCACGCGGCTCAGCAATCGTGTTGGTGATCACGGTCAAGATCAAGAGTCGCGCCTCTTTCGCCTGGTGCAACGCGTTCGACAGCACCTCGGCCGGGAGGCCGTCGATTTTGGTGTCGAGTTGCAGGGCGGTCACGGCGTCGGCCGTACCGGCGACCTTGAAGTCCATGTCACCGAAGGCGTCCTCCGCTCCGAGGATGTCGGTCAACGTGACGTACTTACCTTCGTCGTACACCAGACCCATCGCGATGCCAGCAACGGGCGCCTTGATGGGCACACCGGCCGCCATGAGTGACAGCGTCGAGCCACAGACCGAGGCCATCGACGTCGATCCATTGCTCTGCAACACGTCAGAGACAACGCGCAACGTGTACGCGAAGTCCTGCTCGCTCGGCAGTACGGGAATCAACGCTCGCTCGGCCAACATGCCGTGTCCGATCTCGCGACGCTTAGGCATGCCCACCCGTCCGGTCTCACCCACGGAGTAGGGCGGGAAGTTGTAGTGGTGCATGTAGCGACGGAACTCGTCGGGACCAATCGTGTCGAGTTGCTGGCGCATGCGCGGCATGCCGAGCGTCGTCACGTTGACGACTTGGGTCTCGCCGCGCTGGAACATTGCCGAGCCGTGCGTCATCGGGAACAGGTCGAGCTCCGCGGAGAGCGGACGGATGTCCGTGATCGAACGTCCGTCAATACGGACGCCCTCGTCGACGATGCGACGACGAACGATCTTCTTGGTCACCGAACGAACGGCGGCCTTGATCTCACCGAGACGGTTCGGGAACTCGTCCTTCAAGTGCTCGATGATCGACGCAGTCGCGGCGTCGAGCGCCTCGTTGCGAGCGGTTTTGGTCGTGAGCTTGTTCGCCTCGGTAAGTGACGACATGCCCATCGCTTCGACACTCTCGTAGACGTCGCTCTGGTAGTCGGCAACGACTTGGTACTCCATTGGCGTGATCGGGCCACGCGCGGCGGTGAAGTTCTTCACCAATTCGCGCTGCAGGTTGATCGACTCGCGGATCCAAAGCTTGGACGCCTCGAGACCAGCGGACAGGACGTCCTCACTGACCTTGGGTGCGCCGTCGGCGTACATCTCGAAGGAACCTTCGGTGCCACCGGCCTCGACCATCATGATCGCGATGTCGGCGTCAACGGAGTCGCTCAGGGCTCGTCCGGCAACGACGAGTTCGAACGTCGCGGCGTCACCTTCGGCGTAGGTCGGGTGCGGCGCCCAGATGCCGTCGGTGGTGTACGCCATGCGTACCGCACCGATTGGTCCCTCGAAGGGGATGCCCGAGATCATCAGCGCGGCCGAGGCGGCGTTGATGGCCAGGATGTCATGCGGGTTCTCCTGGTCGGCGCTGAAGATCGTGCCGACGACTTGGACCTCGTTGCGGAATCCCTTCGGGAACGAAGGACGCAACGGTCGGTCAATGAGACGACAGGTCAAGATGGCCTGGTCCGAGGGCTTGCCCTCACGACGGAAGAAGGCGCCGGGAATCTTGCCCGCGGCATAGGCGCGCTCTTCGATGTCGACCGTCAGCGGGAAGAAGTCAATGCCTTCCCGTACGGATTTGGCTGCGGCGACGGTCGCCAGCAACATGGTGTCGCCGATGCGAGCCACGACGGCTCCGTCGGCGAGTTGGGCCAAGTGGCCCGCTTCAAAACTCATGGTTTTGTCGGTGCCCGTTACCGGGCTACTTACGCGGATTGCGTCAGTCATGGATTGTGCTCCTATTTAGTTAGCAACACTCCGCCCGGATCCCAGTGGGCAACCATCGCGCATTCGCGACGATTCTCCACTGGCCTCCGAGAAGTTCGGATGTGTTGAACACGTCGACGGCGTCGACGTGCATTTCGGCTAGCGACGAATGCCGAGTCGGCCGATCAAAGCGCGATAGCGCTCGACATTTCCGCGCTGCACATAGTCGAGCAGGCGGCGACGTTGGCCGATGAGCACCATGAGTCCACGGCGAGTGTGATGATCGCCCTTGTGAACCTTGAGGTGCTCGGTGAGGTGTGCAATCCGGTCCGTCAGAATCGCCACTTGCACCTCGGGCGAACCCGTGTCCGTTGCGTGAGCCTGATAGTCCTTGATGATTTGCTGCTTCTCAGCCATAACGTTTTATTTGCCTTATGAGTCGGATGTCTCGTAGCAAGTCGCCTACGTGACGACTCACATAGTCAGCGTCGCTGACCAGTTATCCACTCTAGCAGGAGTGACTCCAAAGGCGAGAACTTCTTGAATATCTCGCGCGTTTGCTCCACATCGACGCCGATCTGAGCCACCAAAGCGTCGACGTCCTCGAACGTCATTTCGCCGCGCAAACGTGCGAGGAACGCGACGTCGAGTTGTTGGTCGTAGAGGTCTGCGTTGAAGTCGGGCAGGTGTACTTCGACAAGTAACGGGCCATCATCGTAGAACTGAGGACGAGTGCCGATCGAAATCGCCGCGGCGTGCCACGTGCCGTCACCGGTGCGCGCGGCCCCCGCGTAGATGCCGATCTGGGGAATCGCCTGGTGGGTCATGAGCGCCATGTTCGCCGTCGGGAATCCGAGCTCTCCCCCGCGAGCGTCTCCGTGCTCCACGTCACCACGAAGGACGAATGGTCGACCGAGCACCGTGTTCGCCGTTTCGAGGTCGCCCCGTTCAAGCGCCGAGCGCACGGCGGTTGAACTCCACCGCGGTTCACCATAGGTTGGCGCTTCCACAACACCGAATCCAGACGCGTTACCTTTACGACGAAGCGTCGCTACGTCGCCTTGGCGGTCACGCCCGAATCGAAAATCCTTGCCGACCAGAACTTTAACGGCATGCAGTTCGTCAATCAAAATACGTTGGACGAACTCCTCGGCGGAGAGTTTGGCGAGTTCGGGTCCGAAGGTCAGCAGTCGCACTTGTTCGACGCCGAGCGCCTCCAGGCCTTCAAGTCGCTGCTCCAAGGTCTGGAGAAGGCGGGGCGCGCGCTCGGGTGCTAACACGAGGGCTGGATGAGGGTCAAAGGTGACGACGGTTGGTACAGCCGTCCGGGCGTCGAGCGACAACAATGTTTCGATGACTTTTTGGTGGCCGAGGTGAAGTCCATCGAAGACGCCAATCGCGACGTGCGATGGTCGATCGTTGAACGGTGAGGGTTCTCCGTCGCGTACGACAATCATCCCAGCAACCTACCCGCGGACCGAATCTTCGTCGGCCGGCAGCACGAGTTCCGGTTGCCAAGATTCGCCACGACGCGCCAGAATGCCAACGAGGGCGCCGACATCGTTCATAGCCGCCACTTCTTGACCATCGAACTTCTCGTCGAGTGTGAGCCGCTGACCCATTCGCATGCGTCGTTGCTCGTCGTCGCTCAGGGTCACGTGCTCGAGATTGACAACGAACGCAGCGGGTGGTGCCACGACGTCATCACCACGCTCTACGGCGTTCGCCAACTCGTCAATCGTCAAGGCGTCGTCAACCTGATGGGCGCCGCTCGAAAGTCGACGAAGCGCACTCAGGTGGCCAATCGTCCCGAGTTTGTTCGCGAGATCGCTCAAGAGGACGCGCACGTAGGTACCAACGGAGCACTCGACGTCGAACGTCCACACCGCAGGATCATCGCTGGGCGAAACTTCGAATACGGTCACCGAAATCTCGCGCGCCGCACGTTCGACTTCAATGCCCTTGCGGGCCAGTTGGTGAAGGCGTTGGCCGTCAATCTGAATCGCCGACACCATGGGCGGCGTCTGTCGCTGGACGCCGAGCATCGAGGTCGCCGCGGCCGCCACGGCGGACGAGGTGAGCGCCGGGACGGGTTGCTCATCGAGCACCGAACCGTCAGCATCGAGGGAGTCGGTCGCCACGCCAAAGGTCACGGTCCCGCTGTAGTGCTTCGCCTCGGACTGCGCGAATCGCAGCAGCCGCGTCGATGGCCCGACGGCAAGTATCAGTAGGCCAGTCGCCATGGGATCGAGCGTGCCGGCGTGGCCAATCTTTCGCTCGCCAAGTATTCGGCGCACTTTTGCCACCACGTCGTGGCTCGTGAGTCCCCTCCCCTTATCCACGAGCAGCAGTCCATTATTCGTCGTCATGGTTTTGGCGACGAATAATCTCTTCAACGGCCTCTCCGCTCGCGACAGCCGGGTCGGCCATGAAGGAGAGCTTCGGCGTTCGTTTGAATCGTGTCTGCACGTTCACCGCCGACTGAATCTGCGCTCGGCGCTCTTCGAGAGCTATGCGCGCATCGGGACTGAGCGAGTCGAAAAATACTGTCGCCTGGCGAAGGTCCTGAGTCGTCTGCACGCCCGTCACGGTCAAAATGCCGATGCGGTCATCGACGTCGCTGATGCGCGTCAACTCGTCCGAGATCACCTCACGCAATATCTGATTCACGCGAGCTGATCGTGGGTAGGGGTGATGACTGCCAGATGGACGGGCCATGCGCTAGGCCGTTCTTGGAATCTCGCGCTCTTCGAAGGTCTCGATGATGTCGCCCGCTTTGAGGTCCTGGTAGTCGGAGAGACCGATACCGCACTCGAAGCCGGATGCCACCTCACGTGCGTCGTCCTTGAAGCGACGAAGTGATGTGATCGATCCCTTCCAAATGATCGTTCCTTCGCGAAGGAATCGAACCTTCGATCCACGAGTGATGACACCATCGCGCACGAAGCAACCGGCAATCGCGCCGATCCTCGGCACGCGGAATACTTCACGCACTTCGGCCTCGCCCGTGACAATTTCTTCGAAGACCGGCGAGAGGAGCCCCAGCATGGCGGCCTCGATCTCTTCGATCAACTTGTAGATGATTTCGTAGGTGCGAATCTGCACGCCCTCGTTCTCCGAGAGCTCACGACTGCGCTTGTCGGGACGCACGTTGAAACCAATGATCGTTGCATTGGAGGCCTTGGCGAGCTGCACGTCGTTCTCAGTGATGCCGCCGACGCCGCGGTGCACGATGACGAGTTTGACGTCGTCGCGCTCGAGCTTCTTCAGTGACTCGGTGCACGCCTCGAGCGAGCCCTGTACGTCCGCCTTCAACACAATGTTGAGCGTTGCCGTCTCGCCGCGCTGAATCTGTTCGAAAAGATCCTCAAGTCGAGCGCCGCTCGTCGACGCCACGGGCTGGTGACCAATGAGTCGCAGGCGCTGGGCGCGAGCTTCGGCCAGGGAGCGCGCATGCGCGAGGTCGTGGGCGACGCGCATCTCGTCACCGGCGAACGGCGGTTCGCTAAAGCCCAGGATCTGCACCGGCGTCGAAGGATCGGCCGACTTAATGGACTTGCCTTGATCGTTGATGAGTGCCTTCACCTTGCCGTACGCGGCGCCCGCCACAACGGGGTCGCCCACTTCGAGGAGGCCCTTTTGCACCATGACGGTCGCAACCGGTCCTCGGCCCACTTCGAGGTTGGCTTCGAGCACCGTGCCCATGGCTCGACCGGTGGGACGAGCGGCAAGCTCGGCAATCTCGGCGACGAGCAGCACTTGCTCGAGCAGTTCGTCGATGCCGGTCCCCTGGAGGGCCGAAATCTCGACGACGATCGTGTCGCCGCCCCACTTCTCGGGCACGAGTCCGTACTCTGAGATCTGCTGGAGCACGCGGTCGGGATTGGCGTCGGCCTTGTCCATTTTGTTGACCGCGACGATGAGGGGCACTTCGGCGGCCCTGGCATGATTGATGGCTTCAATGGTTTGGGGCATCACGCCATCATCGGCCGCGACAACGAGGATGACAATGTCGGTGACCTTGGCGCCGCGCGCACGCATTGCGGTGAAGGCCTCGTGGCCCGGCGTATCGATAAAGGCTATGGCCTTGCCCTTCCACGAAACCTTGTAGGCCCCAATGTGCTGGGTGATACCACCGGCCTCGCCAGCGACGACGTCGGTCTTGCGAATCTTGTCGAGCAGGAGCGTCTTGCCGTGGTCGACGTGACCCATCACGGTGACGATGGGAGGACGGGGCTCGGCGGGAATCTCGTCGTCCTGGTCGTCCTCGTCGAAGAACTTCGCGAGCAACGCGGCCTCTTGCTGCTCGCCGGGATCGACGAGGTGCACGACGGCGCCGACTTCGGCGGCGTACAGCTCGATCATGTCGTCGGTGAGGCTTTGCACGGCCGTGACGATCTCGCCCTGTAGGAACAAGAAACGCATGATGTCCGCGGCACTGCGATTGAGTTTGGGCCCTACGTCGCGCGCAGTCGAACCGCGCTCGATGATGACTTCACCGTCGGGGACGGGTAGCGAACTCGGCTGCCACGTCGTCATCTGCGTCGGCTCGAGCTCTTCGACATTGCGACGGCGACGACGCGTCGCCTTGCGCTGCGATCCGCGGGGCCCACCGGTGCCGCGACTGGGCGGTCCACCGCGATTCGGTCCACCGGGTGCGCCGGTCGTCGGTGCGCCGGGACGCGAACCGGGGAATCCTCCACCAGCGCCACCGGGACGCGACGTCGGGCCACCCGGACGTGAAGGCGGTCCACCGGGTCGAGCGCCCATTGGTCGTGGGCCGCCAGGACCGGATGGCCGACCGGTTGTGCCTCCGGGCATCGGGCGTCGAGCGCCCGGTGGCGGCGGTATTGGTCGACCAGTCGAACTGAGTGGCCGACCAGGCGGCGGCGGAATTGGCCGGCCGGTCTGACTGAGTGGCGGACGGGTCGAGGGTGATCCGCCCTCACCGGCTTCGCCCGCAATAGAGCGCTGGGTCGGACGGATCGTGGTCGGGCCGTCAGGCGAGGCACTGCGCGTCGGGGCAGGCTTGACAATGGGCGCGCGACTGCGCACGACCTTGGGCGCCGGCTCGGCGACGGGCGCCGGTGCGGGCGCCACCGAAGCCGCAACTGGGGACTCAGCAAAAGGAGACGGTGATTGGACGACGGTGACCGCTGGCTTTGTTACGCGACTGACGCGCGGGGGTGACGCGGGCTCGACGTTCTCGCTCGGAGGAGCGACTTTCGTCGCGCTCGGCGCCTTCGAAGCTTTCGCGGCCTTGGCGGCCTTGGCGGCCTCTTCGGGCTGAACCTCGCGACGTAGACCGTCGGCGTCGGCGCGGCGGCGAATGCGGTCCGCCTGGGCGTCCTCAATCGACGCAGAGGGGCTCGATGCGCCAATGCCGAGTTTTTGGGCGAGCGTGAGTAGCTCTTTGCTCGTGAGACCGAGTTCCTTCGAGAGCTCGTGCACACGGATCTTCTTCTGGGCCAAAACCTTCCCTTGCTTCTCGTGCCGGCGCTTCCGCGGGCACAGTTATCTATTCTTCCACAATCACCGTCAAGTACGACCGCGATTCCGTTCTAAAGCGTGAATCTCGACCAGGTCAATCTCGCGAACCGGCGCTCGAAGTGCCCGTCCCACCTGACCCAACCGAAGTTCGCCCAGGCAGTTCGTCCCGGCACACCACCAGACGCCTCGACCGGTTCCTCGACCGAGATGCCACGTTCCCTCACTCGATCGGCCCGCTCGGACCATCTGCGTGTCGTCACGTCTGGTTCGACAGACGACACAGGTTCGAACCGGCGTTATGCCTCGTCCTCCGCGACCTCGTCAGTCACTGCAACCTCGGTCTCCTCGACCGGCTCAACGACGTTGACGACGACGATCTCTTCGACGTCGCCCTGCGCGTCAGTGATCACGTCGTCAACCACAACCGCGGTGACCTCTCCGTTTTCATCCGTAACAACGACGGTGGTCGCATCGACAACCACGTCGCCGTCGGTCCAGACCTCTTCGACGACTACCTCTTCCTGACCCTCGTTCTCTGAACGAATATCAATGCGCCACCCGGTGAGTCGCGCGGCGAGTCGAGCGTTCTGGCCCTCTTTGCCAATGGCGAGTGAAAGTTGCTGGTCGTGGACAATGACCGTCGCGATGCCCTCTTCCTCGTCGAGTCGAACCTCTCGCACCCGGGCCGGCTGCAGCGCTGCCATGATGAACTCAATCGGGTCGTCGCTGTAGGGCACGACGTCAATGCGCTCGCTACGCAGTTCGTTCGTGATGTTGCGCACGCGACTGCCGCGTGCTCCGACGCAGGCTCCGACGGGGTCGATCATGTGGTCGTTACTGGCGACCGCGATCTTGCTGCGGTGACCGGGCTCTCGCGCCAGCGCCTTGATCTCCACGATGCCGTTGGCAATCTCGGGTACTTCGATCTCGAAGAGCTTCGCCACCAATGCGGGGTGGGTGCGGCTCACCACGATCTGGGGACCCTTGTTGGTCTTGCGCACTTCCACGATGTACACCTTGATGCGCGCACCGTGCTCGTAGCGCTCGAAGGCGATCTGCTCGGCCTGGGGCAGCAGCGCCTCAACTCGACCGAGGTCCAACAGCGTGTAGCGGTTGTCGTTCTGCTGGACCGTACCCGAGACGATGTCGCCCTCACGGTTGGCGAACTCTTCGTACATCTGGCGACGCTGGATGTCTCGAATGAGCTGCATGAGCACTTGCTTGGCCGTCTGGGCCGCGATACGACCGAAGTCCTCGGGCGTCGCGTCCCACTCTCGCGTGACGTTGCCTTCGAGGTCGAGCTCCAGGCCCCATACTTTGATCTCACCGGTCTCGGGGTTGATCTCAACTTCCGCGTCTTCCGCCGAGTCCGGTCGGCGCTTGTACGCGGCGAGCAGTGCGTTGGCCAACGCGATGAGCAGTTCTCCCTCATCGATGTTCTGGTCACGGGCAATCTGGCCCAGGGCTTCTAGAAATTCAAAGTTCGCCATGATTAACCTTTCTTCCTCGTCGAAGCAACAGTGGTCTTGGCACGCGACGGTGAGGGCTTGGCTTCGGCCCCCCACTTAAAGACGGTGCGGGCACGCTCGATGGCATCGAGTCGCACCACGACGTCACCGTGTTCAGCGTCCTGTAGGGTGACGGTCGTTTCGTCTGCCGCAACGACCGTACCCTCGAGACGACGAGTCGGTTGGTCGCCACGAAGTTCGCGTAACGTCACCACTTCGCCCACCGTTGAGAGAAAGTGCGCCGGCGTACGCAGTTTGCGCTCCAAACCGGGGCTCGAGACGTCCAGGGTGAAGCGCCCGGCGATGGGATCGTTGACGTCGAGCCACTCCGAAATCACTCGATTGGCCTTGGTCAGCGCCTCGAGGTCGACCCCGTCGGGGCGGGTCACGACCACGTTGAGGGTTCCCTTGACCATTTCGAGGTCGTAGAGGTCCAGTCCGAGCTCAGACAGCAGGGAACGAAAGGGTGTCTCTAGGTCCACGGCTGTCTCCTTTCGTTGTCGCTCAGGCCGTTCGGACAAAGAAAAAGCGCGGGCCCGAGGCCCGCGCTTAAACGAGTCCATTCGTCCTGAGCGGACTGTAGCCAACAATTGTATCATTTTCCGCCCCTGATGACAATCGGATTCGCCGTCGCGGAACCGCGAAAATTCACGAAAAAGTGATATTCAGGCGGCGAAATTCAGTAGGACTTCGCGACGATGCAGTCGAGGTCCGGTTCGGTTTCGGCGAGCGGCATCGTGGCGTCGCGGCGCTGCAGACATCGCACCGTGATGGCGTGGACCTTCAGGGCCGCCTCGCCCGACGCTCCCACTTTGTCCCAGTCGAGACGCGCGAAGCCCGTCTCGGCGGCCTCGATGGCCTCATCGATGCTGTCAACGTCGTGGGTGGCGTCGGCGAGACGTCGGGTCGCTCCCTGCAACAAGTTGGCCTGCATCTCTTCGAGCAGTCCCGGTGCTTTGGCGCTGACCTCGTCCAGTCCGAGCGTCAACTTCTCGGCATTGTCGCGCCGCACGAGCGATACCACGCCCTCCTTAAGGTCACGTGGCCCCACCTCAACGCGCAACGGCACGCCCTTAATCTCCCAGTCGGTGACCCGGCGACCGAAGCTGCCGCGACCCCGGTCGATCTGCGCTCGAACGCCGGTCGCTTTGAGTGAGGCGGCGACCCGCTCGCACGCCTCATTGACCTCGGGCTCGTCGCGCACGGCAATCACGACTGCTTGAATCGGCGCGAGTCGAGGCGGCACGACGAGACCTTGATCATCGCCGTGCATCATGATCAGTCCGCCGACCATGCGCGTCGACGCGCCCCACGAACTCGTGAAGCAGAGTTCGGACTGACCCGCTTCGCTCTGGAAATAGATGTCAAAGGCCCTGGCGAAGTTCTGTCCGAGTTCGTGACTCGTCGCCATTTGCAACGCCTTGCCATCGCGCATCATTCCTTCGGCCGTCATTGAATTGATGGCGCCCGCGAAGCGCTCGCTGGCCGGCTTGATGCCGAGGTAGGTCGGTGCCGCGAGCACGTTCACCAAGAAGTCGTTGTAGACCTCGAGGTGGATCTTGGTCGCGAAGGCGTTGGCGTCTTCGTAGCTCGCGTGCGCCGTGTGGCCCTCCTGCCAGAGGAACTCCGATGAGCGCAAAAACAGACGTGGACGCAGTTCCCATCGAACAACGTTGCTCCACTGGTTGAGGAGCAACGGCAGATCGCGATAGCTCTGGATCCACTTGGCCATGTACTCGCCAATGACGGTCTCACTCGTGGGTCGAACGACGATTGGCTCGGTGAGCTCTTCCCCACCGGCGTGGGTCACAATCGCTAACTCGGGACTGAAACCTTCGACGTGCTCGGCCTCTCGCTGGAAATAACTGAGTGGAATGAAGAGCGGGAAGTAGGCGTTCTGGACGCCGGCCTCTTTGATTCGCGCGTCCATCTCGGCCTGCATCCGCTCCCAAATGGCCCAACCGTAGGGGCGGATGACCATGGTGCCGCGCACCGGCCCATTGTCGGCCATCTCAGCCTTGGCCACCACGTCCTGATACCAGCGTGGAAAGTCTTCATTTTGGGGGGTCAGCACACTCTGGGTGGCCACAATGCTCCTTCGAATTGTTGCGCAAGCCTATCGAAGGATCCTTACCGCTCAGTGCGCCGTCGAATCTGCGCGATGCGTTCGTTCGAATGATTGGCATCGGCACCTCGACTGTCGAGGAGGAGCGCGCGATCGGCCTCGGCCTCGGCCGCGGCACCGACGTCGCGCGCAGCCAGACGGGCCTCGACACCTTCGGAGGCGATTTTCTTCGCCTCTTCGACGAGCGCTTCGACCATGTCCTCTTCCTTCACGACGCGAACGATCTCGCCCTTGATGAAGAGGTGACCCCGCTTCTTCCCGGCGGCAATGCCCAGGTCAGCGTGTCGAGCCTCGCCCGGTCCGTTGACGACACAGCCCATCACCGCGACTTGAATCGGGAGGTTCAACGCCGCAAGGGCGGTCTGCGCCTCGTTGGCGACTTTGATGACGTCAACCTCCGCGCGACCACAACTCGGGCAGGCAATGAGGTCGAGGCCTTTACGTTCGCGCAGTCCGAGTGCCTCGAGTAGTTGGCGTCCGGCTCTCGCTTCTTCGACGGGGTCGGCGGTCAGTGAGTAGCGGAACGTGTCGCCGATGCCTTCGGCCAGCAACGTCGCGATGCCCGCGGTTCCCTTCAACAGCCCCCCGGGCAGCGGGCCGGCTTCAGTGACACCGAGGTGGAGCGGGTGATCGAACGTTGCTGACGCGAGGCGATACGCCGCAATCATTGTCGCGACCGAGGACGCCTTCACCGAGATCTTGACGTCCGAGAAGCCGACCTCCTCGAAATACGCCAACTCGATTCGGGCCGATTCGACGAGGGCCTCGGGCGTCGCGCCGCCAAACCTCTCGTAGATGTCAGGGTGCAGGCTGCCCGCGTTGACGCCAATGCGAATTGGAACGCCGCGGTCACGCGCTTCACCGGCGACGAGCTTGATCTCTTCGGGCTTACGCAGGTTCCCGGGATTGAGTCGTAGTCCCTGCGCGCCTGCTTCGAGTGCGGCCAGCGCCATTTCAACGTGGAAGTGAATGTCGGCGACGATCGGAACCGGCGAGCGTGGCACGATCTGCGCCAGACCCTCGGCGGCCGCGACCTCGTTGCAGGTGCAGCGAACGATGTCGGCGCCTTCGGCCGCGAGCGCGTAGATCTGCGCGAGCGTTCCTTCGACATCGGCCGTCTTCGTCGTCGTCATCGACTGCACGGAAATCGGCGCATCGCCACCGACCAAGACCTTGCCGACGGCAATCTGACGGGTCTTGCGACGTGGGCTTAGGGAACTGGCGGTGACATCCACAGGTCCATTCTGCCTGCTGGGGGCGGTGCGCCGAGCGCGCCTAGAAGGGGTTAGCGATTGGGTGGACGATGTCCAGATACAGCGTGCAGGCGAAGAGGAAGAGCAGCACCCCCATGAAGGCGTAGGCGAAGGGCACCATCTTGTTGAGATCGGCGTGGTAGCGAGGTCCTCGTCGCGTTCGGATCCGTTCGTACGTCGAGATGGCGACGTAGCCCCCGTCGAGCGGCAACATCGGGAGCATATTCAAGACGCCGATGAAGATGTTGACCGCCATCAAGATAATCAGCAGGTCACCCGGCCCCGTCGACGTGCTCTGGACCGCGATGCGCACGACGCCAACAATCGACTCAGGCCGAGTGCGTTGATTCGTCGGATTGTTTGCGGCGGCCGGTGACGCGACTTGATGGACGAGGCTCCGGAACTCCGACGGCAGGTGCACGATCGCCGTCACGGCAGTGCCCACGAGCGAACCGACTTCAGTGAATGACGCGGGGATTGCGGCGTACCAACTGTCACGCACCGGCAGGTCAACGAGTGAGATACCCAGGTAGCCGTGCGCTTTGGCGCCGGTCGTGAGGAACCCACTACCCGATTTGATGGTGCGTCCATCGACGGGCGTAGCGTGCAACGTGATGTCACGGCCCGCGCGGTTCACGAGCAGCGTCAAACGACGACCGGAACTTCCTTCGACCGTGGAGATGAGTTGTGCATCACTCTTCATGGCGCGTCCGTCAATGGCCATGATGCGGTCACCGGTTTTGAGACCGGCGACCTGGGCCGCATCTTGCGCGTGGCCGGGCCACTTCGCAAAGGCGCCCACACCCACGTGGTTCTGCGAGGGCAGACCAACGTAGGTCAACGCCGCCCACGCGAGCACCAGCGCCATGATCAGGTGCATTATCGAACCGGCCGACGCGAAGATCGCCTTGCGCGGATAGGACGCCGATCGGTACGTGCGCGCCTCTTCGGCTGCGGGGATGTCATCGGTCCAGTTCATGCCCGGTACCTTCACGTACCCGCCAGCGAGAATCGCGCGCACGCCGTAACGCGTCTCGCCAATGGTCGTTGACCAGAGGACCGGACCGAAGCCGACGAAGAAATCGGTGACCTTCATGCCCGCACGCTTGGCGGTAATGAAGTGGCCGAATTCGTGCGCCATCACTATGAAGATGATCGTGAAAATTACGAGCGGCAACGCCCAGCCAACCGTGAAAGTCAGGAGTGCGACGAACGCCACAATGCCCGCGACGAGGATCAACAAAGAACGACGAGGGGAGGGATTCGGCTGCATATTTACTACTTCAGAATACTGTGTGCCTCTCGCCGAGCCTGCGCATCATTCGCGACCAATTCGTCAAGCGAATGCAAGGGATCAGGCACATAGTTGTCCATAACTTGAGAAACGACGTCAATAATTTCGCACCACGTGATCTCGTCGTCGAGGAACGCCGCGACGGCGACTTCATTCGCGGCACTCAACCACGCCGGTGCCGCGCCGCCGAGTCGAGCCGCTTCGTACGCGAGACCAATCGCGGGAAATGCTTTGGGGTCGGGCGCTTCGAAGGTCAGCTCGACGTTTTGGGTGAAGTCAATCGCACCGTAGCCGTGGTCGAGACGAACGGGTAGTCCGAGACAGTACGCGATGGGCAGACGCATATCGGGACGCGAGAGTTGTGCGAGCACGGAGCCATCGACGTACTCGACCATCGAGTGCACGATTGATTGCGGGTGCACGACCACGTCGACGCGATCGACGTCGATGCCAAAGAGCGCCGACGCTTCAAGTACTTCAAGACCTTTGTTCATCAACGTCGAGGAGTCGATCGTGATCTTTGGCCCCATGGTCCACGTCGGGTGGTTCAACGCCTCACTCTTCGTGGCGCCGCGCAACTGCTCGAGCGACCAACCGCGAAACGGACCTCCGGACGCGGTGAGCAACAGTCGCCGTACGTCGGGGTAGCCGACGAGTCCCGGTGAACTCGCGAGGCACTGATGAATGGCGCAGTGCTCTGAATCGACCGGCAGGAGGGTCGCGCCGGGCGTGGCGCGCACTTTGGCGACGAGTGGCGCCGCTGCGATCAACGACTCTTTGTTGGCGAGCGCAAGTCGCTTGCCCGCCGCGAGGGCCGACAACGTGACGGGCAGTCCGGCGAATCCGAGGACCGCGTTCACGACAATGTCCGCCGACGACGCGAGCTGTCGCAGTCCTTCGTCCCCCACCACGATGTCGACGTTGGGTGCCACAAGTTCGGCGAGTTGCACTCGGTGCGAGTTGCTGAGCACGCCAACGCACGTGACGTGGAACTCTTCAACCATGGCGGCGAGTTCGCTCAACTGTTCGCCGCCCGAAAGCGCAACCAGTTCGAACCTCTCGGGTTCTTGGCGCAGCACGTCAAGCGTCTGCACGCCGATGGAACCGGTGGCACCTAAGAGTGCGACGCTACGCCGCGTCGACGACACCGCTAACCCAGTTTGAGAACGTGGCAGAGGTAGTACATCGTCGGCAGCGCGAAGAGCAGCCCGTCAATCCGGTCGAGCATTCCGCCGTGACCCGGCAGCAGTCGACCGAGATCCTTCACACCAATCGTTCGCTTCACCATTGATTCGAAAAGGTCACCAAGCGGCACGACGATTGACAGTGCGACGGCGGCCTCGAGACCGGCCTTGCGAGTCCACACACTCATAATCGGTAGCAAGAGCGCCCCAACAATCAGCGTCACGACCGTGCCGGCCGCGGTGCCTTCGACTGTCTTGTTCGGTGACAGCAGTTTGTTGAGCGGACGCTTGCCGTACTGACGGCCAATGATGAACGCGCCCGAGTCGTTAGCGACAGTAAGCAGCATCGCGCCAAACAGGTAGCTCAATCCGTGGCCGTCAACGAAGGCTCCGGGCGCCACGAACAACAGTCCGTACGACCCAATGATGCCAATCCAGACGAAGACGAATACGGTTGCGCCGAGTCCGTCGAGGACATCGACCTCCCGCCCGGCGTTCAAATACCAGACAAAGCCGAAGAACACGAGCAGCACGCTGACGGCACCCACCGCAGACAGACCCTTGTTGTACTCCGCTACACCCAACGTGAGAATGGCAACGATGCCGAGCACTGAGGCGGGGTGGGCGCCGGCCGCGCGAAATCCGGCGTAGGCCTCGGCACCGGCGAGCCCGAGTACAAGTAGCACCATGACCGCGACGGGCTTGGCACCCCAGAGGAACACGATGGAGACCGCCGCAGCGAGCGCGACACCCGTCAAAGTGGCACGGGAGAAGTTTCGATCATTGGTCTGGCGAACGGCCCGGCCGGCCAGGGGGTTCGAAGAGATCGAGCGGCGCGTGCGTTGGATTCGATCGGGCTCGGGCCTCGGCGCCTCGGTGAGGACTTCCTCGTCCTCGACAGCCTCATCGGGCAACGTGAATTCCCAGGGCCGCGCGGTGTCCTCACGTTGCTCGCTCGCGAGGATCGAGGTGTCGAACTGGTCTTCGTGCGCCACCCAGTCGGCCTCACCTTCGCGCCATGCGGGGGCGGGAATCGCGGACCACGGGTCACTGCTATCGGCCGCCTCGCGAGCCACGACAATAGGTACTTGACCCGTCGGCGCGTCGGTCCAGTGCGGCAGCAGCGTCGTCGGGTCGATGATGACGGTGTCGTCGGCGACGTCGGCCGCGACGTCCGCGCCAGTGATCGTTACTCGCGAATCGGTCGAACTCACGACCGGCATCTCGCCCGTCGGTTCGTCGAACAGTGAGCCGTCGTCGTCAGACTTCAAGTAGTTCCTGCTCCTTATGAGCGAGTAGCGCGTCAACCACGGCCACCCCGTCTTGTGTCATCTTGTCAAGAATCTTCTCGAGATGCTCGATATCGTCGCTGGAGAGGCCACCTTCCTTCTCGAGGGTCTCCAACTCCTGACGGGCGTGGCGACGAACGCCACGAATAGAGACCCTGCCCTCTTCGGCTTTCGCGCGAACGATTTTGACGAACGACTTTCGCCGCTCCTCGGTCAGCGCCGGGAAACTAAGGCGGATGACGACACCATCATTGGACGGGTTGAGTCCGAGGTCGGCGTTACTGATGGCCTTCTCGATTGCGGCCATTGCCCCTTTGTCAAATGGCGAGACGACCAGCAGGCGGGGCTCGGGCACGGAGAAGTTGGCGAGCTGCTTGAGCGAGGTCTCGGTGCCGTAGTAGTCGACCATCAGGTTCTCAACGAGTGCGGACGAGGCACGACCGGTACGCACGGTGGCGAACTCAGCCTTCGCGTGTTCAATGACTTTCGCCATACGATCACGCGTGTCCTCCATAACGAGATCGACGAGTTCGTTTTCCATTACCTCACCAGCGTACCGACGGCCTGACCGTCGAGCGCGCGACCGAGATTTCCCTCGGCCATCAGGTCAAAAACGCGTAGGGGCAAATGGTTGTCCTTGCAGAAGGTGATGGCCGTCATATCCATGACGCGCAGGTCCTTCGCAATGACTTCGTCGAAGGAGATCTCTTCGAACTTCGTCGCGTTCGGATTGACGCGCGGGTCTTGGTCGTAGACGCCGTCGACGCCGCCGTGTGTTCCCTTCAACACAATGCTGGCCTCGATCTCGGCGGCACGTTGCGCCGCCGGCGTATCGGTTGTGAAGTAGGGATTGCCCATGCCGGCAGCGAAGATCACGACGCGCCCTTTTTCGAGGTGTCGAACGGCGCGGCGTCGAATGTAGGGCTCGGCAACTTGATCCATCCCTATAGCCGACATCACGCGAGTTGGTCGCCCGTGCGTTTCAATGGCGTCCTGCAGTGCGAGCGCGTTGATGACGGTGCCGAGCATGCCCATGAGGTCCGAATTCGCTCGGTTCATGCCGGCCATGGCGCCCGTTGCGCCGCGCCAGATGTTGCCGCCGCCTACGACGACCGCGAGTTCAAGTCCGCCGCGTTCCATTGCGCTCGAAATCTCGCGAGCGAGGAAGTCAACCGTCGATGCATCAATCGTCTCATCGCTTGCGGCCGAGGCGAGTGCCTCACCCGACAACTTCAAGACGACGCGTCGCACCTTGACCTAATCCCCAATGACCACTTGCGCGAACGCGGTGATCGTCGCACCGTTGAGCAGTTGTGCGATGGACTGCTTGTCGTCCTGCACGTACATCTGCTCGAGGAGAACGCGGTCCTTGAACCAGCCATTGAGCCGGCCCTCGATGATCTTCGACATCGCCGCTTCGGGCTTGCCCTCATTGCGGGTGATCTCTTCGATTGTCTTGCGCTCGGCCTCGATGTCGGCCTCGGGCACGTCTTCGCGGCTCAGGTACTGGGGCCTCGAGAAAGCGATGTGCAATGCGATCTCGTGCGCGAGTACGACCGTGCCGCCCTTGACGACGATGATCACACCGTTGACGCCGCGACCGGCCTGGGGGTGCCAGTAAGTGTCGATGACCTCACCTTCACCGGCTTCGAGTCGGAAGACCTTGCCAATTGAGATGTTCTCTTTGAGCGTCATGAGCATCTGGTCAATGTTCTCCTGGAACGAACGCACGGAGTCGACGCCTTCGGAGCAGACGCGCGCCGCGATCTCGTCGACCAGCGTGACGAACTCCTCGGACTTCGCGACGAAGTCGGTCTCACAGCGCAGTTCGACCATGGCGGCGGCATTGCCGTCACGCACGACCGCAACGGCGCCTTCACTGGCGTCGCGGTCGGCGCGCTTGGCCGCCGTGGTCTTTCCCTGGACGCGTAGCCATTTGGTGGCCGCTTCCATGTCGCCGTCGTTGGCCTCAAGCGCCTTCTTGGCGTCGAGAATTCCTACGCCGGTTGCCTGGCGCAGTGCTTGTACGTCTTTCGCGGTGATAGCCACCTTGGTTCTCCTCTTTGCTTCTCTGACGACGAAATTTAGGCGGTGACCGTCGTTCCGTCCGTCTCTTCGACGACCGGTGCCGGCACTTCATGCTCCGCGACCTCAGCGGCGGGCGCCTCGGCTTCGGGTGTTGCCTCGACCTGCGGTGTCTCGGCTTCAGCGACGGGCGCCTCGGCTTCGGGTGTTGCCTCGACCTTTGGCGCCGCGGCTTCAGCGACCGGGGACGCGGCCGCAACAACCGGTGCGTCGGGCTCGACGGCGGCCACCTCGACCGGAGCGGCCGGTGCCGGCTCTTCGACCAGGGCGGCGCGATTGGCCGGTGCCGAATTCTGCTTGGGCGCAATGACCGGGCGGTTCTGGCGGATGTAGCGACCTTCGGTCACGGCGTCGGCGATGAGGCGACACAGCAGCGCACCCGAACGAATGGCGTCGTCGTTACCGGGGATGACGTAGTCAATGACGTCGGGGTCGCAGTTCGTGTCCACGACCGCCACGACGGGAAGACCCAACTTGCGGGCCTCGGTCACGGCAATGTGCTCCTTCTTCGTGTCGATGACGAAGATGGCGTCGGGCACGCGGTCCAGGTTCGCGATACCGCTCAAGTTGCGGTCGAGTTTCTCGAGTTCGCGGCTGTGGCGAAGGGCCTCGCGCTTGGGCATGTTCTCGAAGTCACCGGCGCGCTGCATTCCGCGCAACTCCACCATGCGCTTCACGCGACCGGCGACGGTCGCGAAGTTCGTGAGCATGCCGCCCAACCAGCGCTGATTCACGAAGGGCATGCCGCAGGCCTTGGCGTAGTCCTCTATGGGACCCTGCGTCTGCTTCTTGGTACCCACGAAGAGGATGACGCCGCCGTCGGCGACGAGGTCACGAACGTAGGCGTAGCTCGTCTCGATGCCGAGGAGCGTCTTTCGCAGGTCGATCAGGTAGATCCCGTTGCGCTCGCCCAAGATGAATCGACGCATTTTGGGGTTCCAACGACGGGTTTGGTGCCCGAAGTGCACACCCGAGTCCAGTAGTTCCTGCAGGGTGACTAGTGCCACGTGTTTCTTCCTTCCGTTCGGTTGCTCGATCCACGTGGTGCACCGCAAGCGGCGACCGTACGAAACCACGGGGACATCTCATCAACTCCACCACTCTGGTGGGGCCGAACAATCCTACACGTTGGGCGATCTATCCCCTCGGGTGGGTGTCGTGGTGCACCTTCTGGAGTCTCGACTTCGAGACGTGCGTATAGATCTGGGTCGTCGTGAGGCTCTCGTGACCGAGCAACTCCTGGACGACGCGGAGGTCGGCGCCACCTTCGAGGAGGTGGGTGGCGTACGTGTGGCGAAGTGCGTGGGGGTGGATGTGGCCGCGCGCAACGCGGTTGTCGAGGATTCGGCGAACGTCGCGCGCTCCGAGGCGGTGACCGCGCCGGTTGTAGAAGAGTGCCAGAGGTGGCGAGTCGTCACGAACGACTTCTTGGCGTGCGTCCGCGATCCAGAGCTGCACGGCCTCAAGACCACGACGGTGCAGCGGGACGATCCGCTCTTTGCGGCCCTTGCCGAGCACGCGCAGGAGTCCCTGGCGAAAGTCGACACTCGAGAGATTGAGCCCGCACAGTTCTGAGACACGAAGGCCCGCCCCGTAAAGCACCTCACAGACCGCGCGGTCGAGCGTCGCCCAGGCGTCGTCACCCCAGTCGTCGTCGAGCAGGGACTCGAGTTGCTCGCGTACGACAAGCTTCGGGAGCCGGTGATTCGCCTTGGGCGCCGAAAGGCGCTGCGCCGGACTCTCAATGAGGTGCCCGCGTTGGACCATCCACGTGAAGTAACCCCGCAGCGAGGCGCGGCGTCGGATAATCGACGTTCGTTCATCACCGCGCTCGGTCATGAAGAGGAGATAGTCGCGCAACGCTCGCACGTTCACTTCGTTCGGTCGGGTGACCTCATGGTCGTTGGCCCACGTCACGAACGCCTCGATATCACCCATATAGGCCCGTTGCGTCGCCTCGGCACGGTCCGACGCACGAAGCGTTGTTCGGTAGTCCTTCAGGCGCCATGCGCCAGTGGACTGAGCATCGCTCTTCGTTGGTAGCACGACCCAAGGCTATCGACGACTACTAGATTGACGGGTCTCTTCGTTAGTCTTGGCAGGGATTCAAAAGGAGAACACGTGTCGCGCATCTTGATCGTCGAAGACGACGACCACATCCGCTCTGCGCTCCGTCTGATGTTCGAAGGCGAGGGCTTCGTTGTTGACGACGCCCCATCAGGAGAAGTTGCTATGGCGATGTTCAACCGCATGGCTTCGGACATGGCCATTGTCGACATCATGTTGCCGGGCATGTCGGGCTTCGAAACCTGCCTCGCACTGCGCACTGCCAGCGACCTACCGATCGTGATTGTGTCGGCTCGCGACGACACCGCCGACGTCGTCCTCGGCCTCGAGTCGGGAGCCGATGATTACGTCACCAAGCCGTTCGTGCCCGAGGAGCTACTCGCTCGCGTACGCGCCCACCTTCGCCGGCGCCCCGAGAAGAGCACGGGCGCCTTCAAACTTGGCGACCTGCACGTCATCCCCGACGAGGGCGTCGTGCGACACGCCGACGGCGCCGAACTCCACCTGACGTCGACCGAGTTCCGACTGCTCACCGACCTCGCGAGCAACAACGCCAAGCCGCTCTCGCGTGAGGATCTGTTGGAGCGAGTGTGGGGCTACGACTACTTCGGTGACAGTCGCCTCGTCGACGTGCACATCCGACGACTTCGAATGAAGATCGAACCGGACCCCGCCAACCCGGTCTTTCTCGTGACCGTCCGAGGCACCGGGTACAAGCTGGTCATCTAATGCGGCGTCGGAGTCTTCGACTTCGCCTTCTCGTTACCTTCGGACTGGGCGCGTTCGTCCTCAGTTCACTCGTGGCGACCCTCACTTACGTCGGTGTCGAGCGACTCCTCATCAATAACCAGCAACAGGCCGACCTCGGTCAGAGCTACGTCAACGCGGCCCTCGTGCGCAGCACGCTCTACACCTCGGCACCGGAACTCTCGAACCTTCTGAACTCAATCCAGAAGGCCTCCACGAGCTACGTACTCGTGCGCACCCACAATGAGTGGCTCGCCCGTTCAAACTCGGCGTCGACCTATGACGTGTCGGCCGACACGATCAACACCGTCGATGCCGGTCGGGCGACGGAACAGACGCTCCGCGTGAATGAACGAATCATCTTTGTCGTCGGCGTGCCGATCCCCTCGGTCGAGACGCAGTTCTTCGAGGTCTTCCAGCTCTCCAACCTCGAGCACCAGCTTCGACTGCTCTTGATGGCGCTCATCTTTGGCGCGCTCGCTACCTCACTGGTCGGCCTGAGCGGTGGGCTGTGGGTCGCGCGGCGTACGGTTCGCCCGCTCATGGAAGTGAGTAACGCCGCCGCGTTGATTGCCGAGGGAGCACTGACGACGCGCCTCCTCGTGAATAAGGCCGACCGCGAGGTCCAGCAGTTGACCGAGTCGTTCAATCAAATGGTGAGCCAACTGGTGCAGCGCCTGGAACGTGACGCGCGTTTCGCGAGCGACGTCAGCCACGAACTGCGCTCTCCGCTCACGACGCTCGCGACCACCGCGTCGGTCCTCCAACAGCACCGCGACGACCTCTCGCCGGCCGCTCGCGAGAGCCTCGACCTTCTCCTCGCCGACCTCTCGATCTTCCAGTCGCTTGTTGAGGACCTATTGGAGATGGCGCGAAGCGATGGTGGCGCCGTGGCCCTGGTCATGGAGACGCTGCCAGTGATTGAACTCGCCCAGCAATCCGTTCATTCCGCCTCGAGTCGCCACGGACTTGACGAGCCGCCCGTGGAGGTGGCGATGGGCGTCGGCGACCCGTTCGTGCGCGTCGACCGACGCCGGTTCGAGCGGGTGATCACCAACCTCATCGACAACGCTCATCGCTACGCGGGCGGTGCCGTGGCGCTGCGGATCGATGTCGCGGACAACGTGGTCGAGGTCAACGTCGACGACGCCGGGGCCGGCGTGCCACCCGAGGAGTCCGAGCAGGTCTTTGAGCGTTTCTTCCGCGGACAGGCGGCCCACGATCGCGGCATCGCGCGCGGGACGGGCCTGGGCCTCGCGCTCGTGCGTGACCACGTGCGGGCCTTTGGCGGGACGATCACAGTGTCGCGCAGTCCCGACGGCGGGGCCCGATTCCAGATCCTGTTGCCCCTCGTCCAAAGCGAGGCCACGTGAAACGCCTGCGGGTCGTGGCCGCTCTGGCCCTCGGCGCGGTGGCGCTGAGCAGTTGCACCTTGGTGCCCACCTCCAAGCATCCCGCCAACATCTCGCCAGCACACGTCCCCTTCGGTCTGCTCGGCAAGAGCATTCCGGGCACGAACAACGGTCACATCCGCTTCAAGACCCAACCGGTGTACATCGTGGACGCGTCGGGCCACCTGGCTCCGGCCAGTCGGATCGTGCCCTCTCCCCCGGTGCTGGCGTCGGTCCTGCGCCAGCTCGTGCTCGGTCCCACCAAGATCGAGTCGACGAACGGCTACACCTCGGCGCTGCCACGAAGCCTGGTCATTCTCTCAGCCAGCATCAGGGACGGAATTGGCTACGTCGACCTCGCCTCGCCACTCTCAAGGCTGTCGCGCTCCAAGGAGGTCCTCGCCGTTGGCCAGTTGGTCCTCACGGCCCACAACGTGGGTGCCGCACGGGGCATTGAGATCACGATTGGGGGCACCGCCGTCCTTGCACCCCTGCCCAATGGCCATCAGCGAAGTCTCGTAACGCCCGCGGACGTGCAGAGTCTCTTGAACCGCTAGAGGATGGCCGCCGGTCGATAGGTCGGCGCGGCGTTCCACAGGTGCTCGAGGTCGTAGTACTCGCGAGCGGCTTCGTCAAAGACGTGGACGATGACGTCGCCATAGTCGAGGGCGATCCACTCGGCGCCGGCCAGTCCTTCGACGTGATTGGGCCTGACGTTGAGTGCCAGGTCAATCAGACGCTCGATCTCCTCAGCAATCGCGCGCACCTGGCGGTCGTTGCGTCCAGAGGCGACGACGAGGACGTCGAAGGAGTCCACGAGGTCGCGAAGATCGAGGACCACCGTGTCGCGAGCGAGTTTGTCCTCGGCGCCCATGACGGCGGCATTGACGAGAGCGGCGACGAAACTGGTGTGCGGGCCGCGGACCTTCTCGCCGCTGGTCACGGAGTCACTCAGTGCGACACCCCGAGCACCACGAGCGCAGCGAAGAATGGAAGCGAAAGTGACAACACGCCGACAACGGCGTAGCGATGGCGTATGCGTCGTAACTCTCTTCGCCGAAGGGGCGCCGCTTCCAAACCACGAAGTCTCGGAGACTCGGGCTCGGTCGCGTCAAAGAGTCGAACTGCCATATAGCGAAACTTTAGCCTCGCGCGTCGAGGTAGAGCGGAATAACTACTGCGGGAAGAAATTCCGCGAGGTCGTCGCGCGAGGGGTTCGTGTTGCGTATGAACGAACTCGAAAGATCAACTGGGGCCATAGCAATCTCATAACCGCCCCATCCATCAGGCACAACTGTGGGCGCACCGGGTCTCGGCACGATCCCCACACGAACCAATGTTCGTAGTTCGTCGGCCTCGTGCCAGGCGTTCAACTGTTCGGCCAAGTCGGCACCGACAATGAGGTCCACGTGGTCGCACTCCTTCAACAACTCGCGCACCGTATCAATCGTGAACGACGGACCCTTGCGAAGAATCTCTCGATCCGATACGTGCACGAGGTTGAGCGAGTCGAACGCCGCCCTCGCCATCGCGAGGCGCACATCGGCCGAGCGAACCTTGCCCTCCGTGCTCTTGACATACGGATCACCGGCCACCGTCACCTCAATGACGTCATAGCGCCCGGTCGCCGCGGCCGCTTCGAGTGCGGCGACGTGACCGAAATGTGGAGGGTCGAAGGTCCCACCGAAGAGACCGATTCGCCGAACGTTCACGCAACGCACACTACGACGCGATTGCCGACAAGTCCGCAGAACCCTTAGGATTGCTTGATGAAGATGTCCACCAACGACTGGAGCGCCTCGTCGTGGCGCGAGCGAACGGCGCACCAGAGTCCGACGTGGCCCGACCTGGACCATCTCGCGCGTGTCGAAGGAGAACTCGCCACCAAACCACCGCTCGTCTTTGCCGGCGAGGCCCGTCGCCTCTTGGAACATCTCGAACTCGTCGCGCACGGGAAGGCCTTCCTCCTTCAGGCCGGTGACTGCGCGGAGTCCTTCGACGAGGGATCGGCCGACTCGATTCGCGACAAATTGAAGGTCATTCTCCAAATGGCCGTTGCCCTCACCTACGCCTCTGGTGTTCCGGTGATCAAAGTGGGACGGATCGCTGGACAGTTCGCCAAACCCCGTTCCGACGAGTTCGAAGAGCGCGACGGCGTCTCGCTACCGGCCTTTCGCGGCCACATCGTCAACGGTGAGGAGTTCGAAGCCGCGTCACGGCGACCCGACCCCGAGCGTCTACTGGCCGCGTACCACCAGAGCGTCGCGACGCTCAATCTCCTGCGCGCTTTCACCACCGGTGGCTTCGCCGCGCTCTCGCGAGTGCACGCCTGGAACCAAGAGTTCGTCGCGAACTCTCTCGAGGGCAAACGCTACGAAGTCGTCGCCGATGAGATTGAACGCGCGTTGCAGTTCATGAAGGCGTGCGGCATTGATTTGCACGACGACGGTGCCCTCCAGGGCGTTGATTTCTACACCAGTCACGAGGCCCTGATCCTCCCCTACGAACAGGCCCTCACCCGTCAGGACTCGCTCACGGGTGACTGGTATGACTGCTCGGCGCATTTACTGTGGATCGGCGACCGCACGCGCCAACTCGACGGCGCGCACGTTGAGTTCCTGCGCGGTGTGTCAAACCCGATCGGCCTCAAGGTCGGCCCGTCAATGGGATCGGATGAGCTCCGGCGTCTGGTCGACGTACTCAACCCCGAGAACCGAGCCGGGCGCCTCACCTTGATTTCGCGCATGGGTGACCAACTCGTCAGTGAGCGACTTCCACCCCTCGTTGAGCTATTACGTGCCGAGGGCCGCGACGTCGTGTGGGCCTGTGACCCAATGCACGGCAACACGTTCGTGGCCGCCGGCGGTCAAAAGACGCGACGTTTCGACGACGTGTTGTCCGAGACTTCCAAGTTCTTCGACGTCCACCAACAGCTGGGCACGTGGCCCGGTGGCCTTCACATCGAACTGACGGGCGACAACGTCACCGAGTGCCTCGGGGGCGGGTCGCGTCTCAACGAAGGTGACCTCGATCTGAACTACACGTCTATTTGCGATCCACGACTCAATGCAACCCAGAGCCTCGACATGGCCTTTCACGTCGCGGAGTTCCTCCAGCGTTACTCCGCCGGCAGCGGCGCCCGGTCGTTGTAACGAAGCAGCCGGATCCAGCCGTCGCGAAACTCGATCTCGGTCATTGAACAGTTCTCTATTCGCGGCCGCAGCCGAACTGCAGGTCCGACGCCCTGGTAAATCTTCATCGCCTGTTCGATGAACCCGCCGTGCACGACCATGACGACGAGTTCGTGCGGGTGCAGCGCCACCAGTTTTGCGATCGCCGCTTGACAGCGCTCGTGGAAACCGATCAATGACTCGCCGCCCGGCGCGGTGACTTGATTCGGGTCGCGGTCCCAGTCCGGCGCACCATAGCGCTCGACGTACTGCGCCCAGGGAAGGCCGTCGCCTTCACCCACACTGATTTCGTTGAGATCGCCGTCCTGAACCGCGACGAGTCCAGGTAGGACTTCGGCGATAATCGCTCCGGTTTCGATGGCGCGTGGCAACGCTGATGTGTAGAACGCAGTCGCAGTCGCCAGTTCGCCGCTCAACTTGAGCCGCTCGACGAGGGCGAGCGCTTGGCGCTTGCCCAGGGGCGTCAGTCCCCCGTCACCGATGGGGCCACCGGCCAAACCATCGGCGTTGGCGTAGCTCTCGCCGTGACGAATCATCAGGAGTCTCGTCCCCGAAGGTGTGGGGCCGCGCTGGCGAAAGCCAGCCGGCGGCAGTCGCTGGTCTTCGTTCACGACAGCTCCCCCACGAACGCCTCGAGCTGGCGAAGCGTTCGACACTCGATGACTCGCTCGCAGTACGGGGCATACTGGCTGACGATGGAGTCGCCACTGTTCCAGTAGGCCGTCGGCTCGGGGTTCAACCAGTAGACGGCCTTTGCGCGGTACTTAAGGTCCGCGATCACCTCGGCGTGGGCTTGGTGGTAGTTGTTGCGCGCGTCGCCGAGAATGAGAATCGTCGAGCGACGAGTGACGTCCTTCGCGAAGCGTTCGTGGAAGGTGAGCAGTGCGCGGCCGTAGTCCGAATGTCCATCAAAGGCAATGACGTCGGCCTCGGCGTTGATCTTCGCCACGGCCTCGGCCGGATCGTCGACGCCGTCAAAGAGCCTCGTCACCTCGTCGAGTCCATCGACGAAGACGAAACTGCGGACTTTGGAAAACTGCGAGCTGATCGCGTGTACCAGATGCAGCGTGAAGCGCGCGAACGAGGCGACTGATCCAGAGATGTCCGCGATGACGAAGATCTCAGGCTTGGCGGGGTGCGGCGGCTTGAATCGCAGGTCGATGGGCACACCACCCGTCGAGAGGCTTCGTCGCACGGTGTGACGAAGGTCGACCGGACCGCGACGACGTCGACGGCGCCGACGCGCGAGACGAACTGCGAGTTTGCGACTGAGTGGACGCAGGGCGCGCTCGAGTTGGGCCATCTCATCGCGATTCGCGTGCATTACGTCGAGGTCCTCGGGCAGTGGTTTGCGCACGGACTTAGCCAGCGCCTCGGCACCGCGGTCCTCCACGAGACGTTCACGAATCACCCGCTCGATTTCCGCCTTCAAGAGGTCGATACGCGAGCGAGCCTCTTCGCGGGCGAGACGTTGTTCGAGGTGATCGGCCTCTTCACCGGCGCCGAGGGTCAGGCGTTGTTCAAGGTTCTCGAGATCGAGATTGCGCAGTGTCCGATAGAGGTAATAGGTGCCACCGACCGGACGGCCCGGCTCCATGCCGGCGTATCGCGTGACGGACTCGCCGGCCGCCAGGCGAAGCGCCTCACGGTCACCGTCACGCAAGGCGCGGAAAAGCAGATCGGCGAGTTCCTGTGCGCTCAGCGACGACGATGACCCGCCGCCTTCGCCGCGTGACTGACCAGGTCCGGACGCACCGGCCGCTCCCTCGCGGTCCATCTCGTCGGTGTCAACGTCGTCCATGAACTGTGAGGCGTTGTCCCAGGAACGGTTCGAAAAGAACACTTCGAATGCCGTCGAGAAGACCGGCAGGTGGTCGCCGTCCTTCACGAGCGTGGCGGCCAGAGAGTTCTTCACCAGCGCACGATCACTCAGGTCGATGACCTCCATGGCCTTGGCCGAGTCGACGTGTTCGCTCATCGACACGGGGATACCCGCGGCGCGCAGTTCGCCAATGAAGTCGCCGAGGAGATTAAGCACCGGGCTTGGGTCGACCGAGTAGTTCCTTCGTCGCTCGCTCGATATCGGTCTGGTACTTCAACAAGATGTGCAGCGTCTGGGCCGCGTCCTCTTCGCCGATCTCCTTGCGTCCGAGCACGACCAGCGTTCGCGCCCAGTCGAGCGTCTCGGCAACGGACGGCGCCTTCTTCAAGTCGAGCGAACGCAGGGAACGGACGACTTGCGCAATCTGTTCGGCCAACGTGCTCGTGATACCGGGCACCCGCGACACAATGATGTCGCGCTCGCGCTCGACAGTCGGGTAGCCAATGTAGAGGTAGAGGCAACGACGTTTGAGGGCTTCGGAGAGCTCGCGCGTGTTGTTGGACGTCAGAAAGACCATCGGGATCTGCTTCGCCTTCACCGTGCCGAGCTCGGGGATTGACACTTGGTACTCCGAAAGGATCTCGAGCAGCAGCGCCTCGGTCTCCAATTCAACGCGGTCCACCTCGTCAATAAGCAGCACGACGGGATCGGTGGCCGAAATCGCTTCGAGCAGCGGTCGAGTCAGCAGGAACTCCTCACCAAAAATGTCCTCTTCGAGGTCGCCCCAGTCCTCCGTGCCGTCACCCTCCGGGCGCCCGGCCTGGATGCGCAGCAACTGCTTGCGGTAGTTCCACTCGTAGAGCGCCTTGGAGTCGTCGAGTCCTTCGTAGCACTGGAGTCGGATAAGGCGCGCCCCGATCGCGTCCGCGACGGCCTTGGCGAGAGCGGTCTTGCCGGTGCCGGCGGGACCTTCCACCAGCACGGGCTTCGCGAGGCGGTCGGCGAGGAAACAGACCGACGCGATGGCGTCGTCACTCAGGTAGTCGTTCTCGGCCAAGCGCGCGAGCACATCCTTCGCGGAGTCAAAGCGCACTGGAGGCACTTCACTTAGCCCAAGTCGTATCGCGAGTTCCTCGCGCGGGTCGAGTGCGGTCATCGAATCTGTCCTTCTCCTCGTACGACCCACTTAAGACAGGTCAGTTCCTTTAAGCCCATCGGACCGCGGGCGTGCAATTTCTGGGTCGAGATGCCGACCTCGCCGCCGAGTCCCAGTTCTCCGCCATCGATGAAACGAGTCGACGCGTTGACAAGCACTGCGGCCGCGTCAACGCGACGCACCCACGCGTCGGCGTTGGACCCGTCATTCGTGAGGATCGCCTCGCTGTGTCCCGTGCCGTAGCGCGCGACGTGCGCAATCGCCTCGTCCAACGAAGCCACGACCTTGACCGCCAGAATGAGGTCGAGAAACTCAGTTTCGTAGTCCTTCTCGCTCGATGGCGTCGCATTCGCGAGCACACGTCGAGCCGCTTCGTCCGCGCGTAGTTCAACCTCGGGGATCGCGGCTTCGAGAGCCGGGAGGAACGTCGCAGCGATCTCTTCGTGCACCAGCACAGTCTCCGCCGCGTTGCAGACACCGGGACGAGAGGTCTTGGCGTTGCGAACGATCGCCACCGCACTCTCGACGTCGGCCGTGGCGTCAACGAAGATGTGGCAATTTCCATCACCATCGAGAACGTAGGGCACGCGGGCGTGTTCACGCATCGCGGCGATGAGACTCGGTCCGCCGCGAGGGATCAAACAGTCGAGCACGTCCGTCATCTGCATGAAGGTGGTTGCCGTGTCGTGCGAGGTATCTTCGACGAGTGACACGCCGGCCGCGGGCAGACCTTCCTTCTCGAGAGCCTCATGCCACAGTGACACGATGAACTGATTGGTCTTCTGGGCCGTTGAGGAGCCTCGAAGGTAGGCGGCGTTGCCGCTGCGCACGCACAGTCCGGCCACGTCACTCGTGACGTTCGGCCGATTCTCATAGACCACACCGATCACGCCCAGGGGAACTCGTAGACGGCCAATCGCCAATCCGTTTGGGCGCACGCTCGCGTCCACAACCTCAAAGAGTGGGTCGGCGTTGTCGGCGATCTCGCGCAGCGCACTGGCCATGCCCGCGACGCGCGCCGGCGTCAACGTGAGACGGTCTCGTCCGGCACCAGACTCGTCGTAGGCGGCGACCTCGTCGGCATTGATGACGAGAAGTTCGTCGCAGGTCGCTTCGAGGCGGTCGGCCACGTGCGCCAATACCGCCCGGCGCTGCTCGTCGCTCGCTTGAGCCAACGCGGTGGCGGCTTCACGCACGGCGCGACCCTGCGCGGCCAATCCACTCGTTGTCATTTCACAAGCGTAATGGGTGAACTTACGAGCGACGAAGGAGGACCAGGTCGTCTCGGTGGACGACGACATCGTCACTTTCGTTGAACGATTCCGCGCTCACTCGCACCAAACCCTTCGCAATCACCGAACCGTCCAGTCCCTTGATCTCGACGGCGTCACCTTCGACGAAGGAGCCGTCGTGGCGTTCGACGCCGACGCGCAGCAAGCTGCGCCCGTCATGCTCGAGGGCGGCCACCGCACCGGCGTTGACGTGCAACGAACCTTGGCTCGCGACCGCGAACGCAATCCACGACTTTCGAGCCGAGAGACGTTCCGCTCGAGGGTGGAACGTCGTCCCGAAACCGGGAGTGGCGTTGATTGCGTGGAGCAGGGAATTGTGCGCGTGCGCCGGTGCGATAACCGTCGTGATGCCCGACCACGTCGCCATGCGCGCGGCCGCCAACTTTGACGCCATCCCGCCGCTTCCGACGCCGGAGCGACTAGCGCCCGCCACGTCAACGAGTTCCGTGTCGAAGGCCTCGACCTCTTCAATGAGTGTCGCCGTCGGGTCAAGACGAGGGTCGGCCGTGAGGAGTCCGTCGGTGTCGGTGAGCAGCACCAGGTGCGACGCGCCAACCAGATTGGCGACGAGCGCGGCGAGGCGGTCGTTGTCGCCGAATCGAATCTCCTCGTCGGCTACGGCGTCGTTCTCGTTGACGATCGGCACGACGCCGAGCGTGCGAAGTGCCTCCAAGGTGCCGCGTGCGTGCAGGTACTGCCCGCGGTGACTGAAGTCGAGGGGCGCCAGCAGAACCTGACCGACCGATGCGCCGACTTCAGCGAAGGCGTTACGCCACGCGTGCATCAAGAGCGGTTGACCGACAGCGGACACCGCCTGGAGGGTGACACTGTCGGTCGGTCTCGGGCGCTCCTTGCCGACTTCGGCCCAACCGGCGGTGATTGCGCCAGAGGTGACCACGATGACGTGCCAACCCTTTTCACGAAGGTCGACCACGTCGAGCGCGATATTGACGAGCACGCCGTACGCGACGCCGCCGACCGCGTCGGTGACCGACGAGGTGCCGATTTTCACGACCACGCTACGCGTCGTCATCAGGTTCCCCAAGGTCCAGTCGCCCGTGTCGCGCGAGTCGCTCGCGGCGCGTGGCTCGGTGATGATCGCCGCGGTCCAGTCCCGCGCTCACGTCATCGCGCCACCACTCGAATGACAGTGGCCCGATGTTCACGATGTCGCCGTCACGAACTCCCGCGCGCGTGAGCATGCGATCGACGCCCAGTGCGCGCAGTCGTCGAACGATCTCGGCCAGCGCTTCGTCGTCGGTGAGATCCTGAAAGCGCACGGCACGAATAGCCGGTCGCCCCGCCACCACCCACTCATTGACCCCGGCTTTGTCGATAGTGATCTCGTCGGGCAACGGGCGGTGGACGACGACTTCATGTTCGAGGAGTTGAATCTCCTCTCGACGAACCTGCGTGACGAGCCCCGCGAGTTGGGCGACGAGTTGATCGATGCCTTCACCGGTGAGGGACGAGATGGTCAGGACGTCGTCCATTTCGTACGCCGCGACGTCACCCTTTGATCCCACGACAACTCGGGGACGTTCCAACAGGTCGGCTTGGTAGTCGCCCAGTTCGCGCAACAAGATGTCGAGCTGCTCTTGGGGCGTCATCGGTGCCATCTCGCTCAAGTCCAGCAAGACGCAGAGCACTCGGGCTCGCTCGACGTGGCGCAAAAAGTCGTGACCGAGACCACGGCCCTCGGCGGCACCCTCAATGAGTCCGGGAATGTCGGCCATAACGAACTCCGTGGCGTCGCCCGGTCGCCCGGCGCGCGCGCCGACGCGCACGACGCCAAGGTTGGGCACGAGCGTCGTGAAGGGATAGTCCGCAATCTTGGGCCGTGCCGCCGACACGCGTGCAATGAGCGTGGACTTGCCCACGTTCGGGAAGCCAATGAGGGCAACGTCGGCCTGGAGCTTGAGCTCGAGGTTGTACCAATTCTCTTGACCAACCTCGCCCTGTTCGGCGAAGGCGGGAGCGCGCCGGTTGTTCGAGAGGAATCGGGCGTTGCCCTGTCCGCCGAGCCCTCCTTCGGACGCCAGCCAGCGATCTCCGGGGCCTTTTAAGTCGACGAGCAGATTCCCGTCTCGGTCATTGACCATGGTGCCGACGGGCACGATGACGACGATGTCCTTGCCCTTGGAGCCGTGCATGCGCTTTGAGGTGCCGTGTTGACCGTCAGTGGCGCGGCGAAAGGGGTGGTCGCGAAAGCCCAGGAGGGAGGCCTGATTGTGATCGGCGACAATCCAGACGTCGCCGCCCTTACCGCCGTCCCCACCGTCGGGACCGCCCTTGGCGACGTGCGCTTCACGTCGAAAACTGACGCACCCGGCCCCGCCGTCGCCAGCTTTGGCGTGCAATTGGGCCGAATCGACGAAGGAAGACATACCACCATCTTACGGCCGAAGGTTTGCGCGCCCTTTTGCGCGGGTCGCGACCGCGTGCATGAGGATTCGGCCAATAGAGTCGCTTTCGTGAGCATTCCCATAGCGTGCACCCTCGACGACGACGCCGCCCGGGTCCAGTTGAGTGAGTGGCAAGTTCTCGTGACTGACGCTGTCGAGCGCTTCGTGCGCGTCACACCGACAAGAACGGAACTCGTACTTCGATCTGATTTCGAAGGCCTGAGCGCTCTCGCGCACTTGACGCAACTCGAAACGCGTTGCTGCGCGTTCTTTCGCTTCACGTTTGAAGTAAACGCCACGAACATCGTCTTGGCGGTCGAAGTTCCCGCTGATGCGTCGTCAGTACTTCAGTCCTTTATCGAAGAAATCACCGTCGGGATCTAAGCGTCGTTGGCCTTACGGCGCTACCAGATCGACGTACCCGACGTTGCGAAACGCTCGGCTTCGATGCGCGAATCGTAGCCGCGAATCTCGGAGATCTTGCCATCTTCGACGCTCATGACCTGCCAACGATCGATTGGCTCCGATTCGGACTTCGCGCGAGGGTCTCTTCGCACTTTCAAACCCAACAGGATGTTCTGTCCGAACACGACCGTTTCGACTACGTCGGCCGATGCGCCCGCCAATTGGGCACCCTCATACCAACGAAGGACCTGACTTTTATTCGTGCACGTTGGTACCGACTGTTCCGGAGCGCCCCATCGCACGTCATTGGCCAGTAATGCAGTAATCACAGGCAGATCACCGCGCTGAAGTGCACTCGACACGACATCGGCCATGGCGTCCATTCCAGAGGCAACATCAGGGGTACAACAGCACTCGGGTTGAGCACACGAACTCCTGCGCACGCCTCGCTCCCACACACACTCGCATTCGGCGCAACGCATCTCCACGTGGTCAATCTATGTGGCTAGACGATCTGCGTCGAGGGGTGCCGAGCTCCGTTGACTGATCGTCATTTCCTGCCGTTTGCCTATTTTGCGGGGTTTTCAGGCCAAAATCGCTGTCGCCAAGTTACGATTTGTTTACGCACAGTTTTTTGATATGGGCCCTGACCAGTACTTACACATCGGCAAAGGGCTGAAATTCAACGGAATCTTATGAGAAATCCCCGAATTTCCCCATTTCTGCGTAAAGATGGCTCCGGTTGCTGGGAACACTCCCAGTCCGTTTCAACGAAGAGTAAGGAGTCGACCGGTGAACAAGGCCGAGTTGGTAGATGCGATTGTTGCCGAGAGTGGCGCAAGCAAGAACACGGTAGCTGAGGTCCTCAAGGCCCTTGAAGATGTCGTAGTCAGTAATGTGTCAAAGGGTGAGAAGATTGTTTTGTCGGGCTTCCTTTCATTCGAGCGCGTTGCGCGTAAGGCCCGCACGGCCCGTAACCCCCAAACCGGTGAGGCCATCCAGGTGAAGGCGTCCAACGCTCCGAAAGTCTCCATTGGCTCAACCTTTAAAAAGGCAGTCAAGGCCGCGTAGTTCTCTTTATTAACAAGAAACCCCCGGGCTTTCGCCCGGGGGTTTCTTGTTTTAGGAGGAAAACTCAGTCAACGAGAACGTCGACCAGTTTTCGGCCGCCGCGGTATCCGAATTTCACGGTTCCCTCAGCGAGCGCGAAGAGCGTGTCATCCTTGCCGATGCCGACGTTGCGGCCCGGGTGGAACTGAGTTCCACGTTGACGGATGATGATGCTTCCGGACTTGACCGCAGTGCCGTCAAAGGTCTTCACCCCGAGGCGCTGCGCGTTGGAATCGCGGCCGTTCCTTGTAGAACCGCCGCCTTTCGTCTTTGACATCGATACTCCTTAGGCCTTGGGCGAGATCTTGGTGATCTCGACGGTCGAGTAGTGCTGGCGGTGGCCCCAACGTTTGCGCTGGATCGACTTCGCTTTGTAGGTCAGCGCGCGAATCTTGGGCCCCTTCTCCTCACCGAGAATGGTGGCAGTGACGGTCGCGCCCTTCAATGCCGGGCCGGCCACGACGGAGTCGCCGTCAACCAAGAGCACTGGTTCGAACTGGATTTCGGCGCCATTCTCTTCTGAGCGCAGGTCGACGCGGACAACTTGGCCCTCGGTGACGCGCTCTTGAGATGTGCCTACACGGATAACGGCGTACATAAGGTTTCCATAGTAGTCGATTGGGACACGCGCTTCGGCCTACAGGCCCGTCTCGACGACGAAGCCACGTCCGTCACAGACCGTACAGATCTTGGACACCGACTCGAGTAGACCCTCATTCACGCGCTTGCGGGTCATCTCGACGAGGCCCAATTCGGAGATGTCAAAGACCTGGGTACGGGTCTTGTCGCGTGATAGTGCCTGGCGCAGCGCCGACGCCACGGCCTCGCGGTTGCCCTTGGCCTCCATGTCGATGAAGTCAATGACAATGATGCCGCCGATATCACGAAGTCGCAGTTGTCGAGCGACCTCTTCGGCCGCCTCGAGGTTGTTGCGGAAAACCGTCTCTTCGAGATTCGTTGTTCCCACGTTCTTGCCCGTGTTGACGTCCACCACGGTGAGCGCTTCGGTGCGCTCGATGATGAGTGAGCCACCCGAAGGCAGAAAGACCTTACGATCGAGCGCGCGGTGCAACTGCTCGTGAACGAAGTAGCGCTCGAAGAGGGGTAGTTCCTCAGTCGAACGGTCGTAGTACTCAATGCGGTCGGCCAACTCAGGGTTGACGGCCATCACGTACTCACGGACCTTCTCATAGAGCACCTGATCGTCGATCAAGACACCGCGGTAGTCATCGTTGAGCTCTTCGCGAAGCACGCGAACAGCGAGGTCGAGGTCGCGGTACACGAGACGCGGCTGACTCGACTTGGCGACTTCCGCCTCAATCGCGGCCCACTTCTCAGAGAGCGACGCCACGTCACGCGCGAGGTCGTCGGCGGTAACGCCTTCGGCGGCGGTGCGAATAATGATGCCGTGACGCTCAGGCTTCACGTCATCGATGATCTTGCGTAGTCGACGGCGTTCACCGTCGGGCAGACGCTTGGAGATGCCAATCGTCGAAGAGTTCGGCACGAGTACGGCGAAGCGACCCGGCAGCGAGACCTCTTGGGTGAGGCGCGCGCCTTTGGCGCCAATCGCGTTCTTCGTGACCTGACAGATGATCGTCTGACCGGACTTGATCATCTGTTCAATGCGCTTGTCGTTGGGTGACGTTCCCTCGACGTCATCCATGTCAAAGGAGATGTCACCGCGGTACAGCACCGCGTTCTTTGGAATGCCAATGTCGACGAAGGCGAGTTCCATGCCCGGCAGGACGTTTTGGATGCGACCGACGTAAATGTTGCCGTCGATCTGATTCGTTTCGTCGGCCGCCTTGGCCACCGTGTACTCGACCATCGTGCGGCCCTCCAGGGTCGCGATGTGTGTCGCCTCCGCGGACGTATGCACGCACATCAAGTAGCGGCCCTGCGCGCGAGTGCGTCGCTCGCCGCCGCGACGGCGCTTGTTCTTACCGCGACCGGCTGCGCTTTCTTCGCCCGCTGCTTCTGGGGCTGACGCCTCTACGGGTGTGTCGAAGGTTCGAGTTTGGGTGCGCGGCTGGCCACCCTGGCCACCCTGGCCACCTTGTCCGCCCTGGCCGCCACGGCCGCGACCTCCGCGGCGGCGCTTGTTGCCGCCTCCCTGGCCACCTTGACTCGTACGACTCGGCGCAGTCGCTCCGTTGGACGACGTCGGTGACGGCGCTCCTGGTCGGGTATCGCCAATTTGAGGTGCCGGTCGGGTGTCGCCTACGCGAGGACTAGGTGATGCTGCGGATTGAGTGTTGGATTCGTCGCTCACGACGGGTACTCCTTGAGTTCGTGGAAATGGGGGCGCGGTGCCCCGCACTAGTAGGGATGAACGCCACGCGCAGCGAAGGGCCGGCGACGTGGAGGGTGTTGGAAAAAATGGAGGCGCGACGGGTCAGGACGAGTATGACGATGCACGTAATAAATAAGGTCACTTCACTGCCGTGTACCACTCTGCGTCCTCTGTATGCAGGAGCGGAGTGCCACTGCACCGCGCAACTGCTGCGTTCTTTTCGCGTTCTGCACTCTTTGCACAGAAACGCCCAACAGAGTCAGGTTACTCTGCGCACGCCCCTCGACCAGCGTTTTGACCTATTTGACCGTCGTTGTGGTGGTGTTGAGACCAGTTGTCGTGGTCGTGGGCAACGTCAACTGGGCCTTGAGCTTCACCGGGCCGATCGGGTGGGCCACAAGGTAGTTGAAGGTCTCCGCCACGACCGGCGCAGCGGCGTCGGCACCGTAACCCCCCTGAGCAATGACACAGAGCACCACGTACTTGGGATGAGCCACCGGTCCAAAGCCCACGAACCAGGAGTTCGGTTCCTTCTGGTTGCCGTTACTGGCAGTGCCGGTCTTGCCGGCGATCGGGAACGACGAAAGCGAAAAGTTCACGATGCTGTGAAAGGTGGAATAGGCCGTGCCGGCGGGGCTCTCGACGACGCCTTCGAGTCCTTGGAGAATTGGGTCACGCACGCTTCGGGGAAGACTCACGTGCCCCACCACTCGGGGCCGATACC